>BFBZ01001130.1_pt1 | contig 19069 bp, 14 predicted proteins | sample 1888401 | NCBI WGS metagenome assembly BFBZ01 (sample SAMD00112614, study PRJDB3348) | symbiont metagenome | host: Chara braunii | reverse complement strand
CGGCGAAGACGCCGATCGCGTCGATCTATCCTGCCTCGGCCTCGACACGGCGGCGCACCTGGAACTGAACGGCAAGGTCCTCGGCGAAACCCGCAACATGCACCGCAGTTACCGCTTCGACATCGGCGACAGCCTCAAAAGCGGCCGTAACGAGCTGATCGTCGATTTCCAATCCGCCTATGAACATGGCGAAGAGGTCCGCAAGCAGCTCGGCAGCGCCGCCGATATTCCCCAGAACTATCCCGGCCCGAGCAATCTCATCCGCAAGATGGCCTGCAATTTCGGCTGGGACTGGGGTCCCACCGTCGTCACCTCGGGTATCTGGCAACCGATCGCCGTGGAAAGCTGGTCGAAGGCGCGCCTCGGCAGCATTCGACCGGAAATCACGCTGCAGGGCGGCCAGGGCGTCGCGCGCCTGCATGTCGAGATCGAATGGGCGACGAAGGGTACCGATAGCGTGGCCCTGGTGCTGTCGGTCGGCGGCAAGCGCTCGGAAGTCCGTGTTGCGCAGGGAGAAACCCACGCACAGATCGAGTGCCGCATCGACAATCCGCAAGCCTGGTGGCCGCATGGGCTCGGCGACCAGCCGCTCTACGACCTCGACCTGCAGCTGCTCGGTTCCGATGGTGCATCTCTCGACGACTGGACCCGCCGCGTCGGCTTCCGCTCCGTGCGGCTCGATACGACGCCGGATGAGATCGGCTCGGCCTTCACCCTCGTCGTCAATGACGTGCCGGTCTTTGCCCGCGGCGCCAACTGGATTCCGGACGACTGCTTCCTCCCACGGGTGACGCGGGAGCGTTATCGCGAGCGGATCACCCAGGCCCGCGATGCCAACATGAATTTGCTCCGCGTCTGGGGTGGCGGCATCTACGAGACCGATACGTTCTATGAAGAATGCGATGCCGCCGGCATCATGGTCTGGCAGGACTTCCTGTTTGCCTGCGCCACCTACCCCGAAGAAGAGCCTGTCTACAGCGAGATCGAGGCGGAGGCGCGCGAAGCCATCACTCGGCTCATGCCCTATGCCTCGCTGGTGATCTGGAACGGCAACAACGAGAATATCTGGGGCTATTTCGACTGGGGCTGGCAGGACGTGCTCGGCAATCGCCCCTGGGGCGCCGGCTATTACCTCGATCTGCTGCCGAAGCTCGTGGCGGAAATCGATCCGACCCGGCCCTATTGGGCGGGAAGCCCCTATTCCGGCTCGATGGAGATCGCGCCGAATGCCGACGAACACGGCTGCAAGCACATTTGGGACGTCTGGAACGAGGTGGGATACGAGACCTACCGCAACTATATCCCCCGCTTCTGCGCAGAATTCGGCTGGCAGGCGCCATCGACCTTCGCGACATTGACGCAATCCGTGCGCGAGGCGGATCGCGCACCAGCCTCCCCCGGGGTCCTGCACCATCAGAAGGCAACGGGCGGCAACGACAAGCTGCTGCAGGGGTTGGAAGGCTGGTTCCCGCACCCGCAGAATTTCGATGACTGGCTATTCGTCACCCAGCTCAATCAGGCGCGCGCCATCGGCTTCGGCATCGATCACATGCGCTCGCACCGGCCGACCTGCATGGGCACGATCGTCTGGCAGCTCAATGATTGCTGGCCGGTGACCTCTTGGGCGGCCATCGACGGCGCGGGGCGCAAGAAGCCGCTCTGGTACGCATTGAAGCACAGCTACGCCCCGCATCTCCTGACCATCCAGCCGCGCGGCGACGGGCTTGCCGCCGTTGCCGCCAACGATGCGACATTGTTCTGGCGCGTGCCTTTCACCATCGAGCGCTTCGATTTCAACGGCAAGCTGCTGGCTCATCATTCCGTCTGGCGCGTCCTCTGCGACCGCTTCGAGAATGCCGACATCGCGATCCCGGACGACGTGGCAACGCCGGGCGATCCCCGACGGGAATTCCTGCGCGCTCGCCTCGGCGATGCGGAAGCCTGGTGGTTCTTCGAGAAGGACATGGAACTGCGTTATCCGCATCCGCGCTTCGATATTCAGACCGTCGAGACCGGCAATGGAATTGCGGTGACCATCACGGCGCATACGCTGCTGCGGGACCTCTGCCTGTTCGTCGATCGCATCAGCCCGAATGCCGAGGTCGACGACATGCTCGTCAACCTGATGCCCGGTGAAGACAGGACCTTCCGCATCAGCGGCATCTCGAAAGAGGCCTTTGAGGAAGCCGATTTGTCCGCGGTCATCCGCACGGCCAATCAGGTCGCGGAGACCTCGACGCATCGATAGGCCGGCATTGTTTACGGCCAAAAGATCCGGCGCCCGGCACCGGGTCGGATCTGATGTTTTCCGTCCTTATCCGGCAAGCCGTCACAAAAGATTGCGCTCGCGAATGGCGAAATGCCTCCTATATTCAGGCTCTACCTTATGCTTTAGTGCGCCCATCCGATCCATGAATCAGCGAGACCTAGCTTATGTCCTCGGACTTCAATCGCAACTTTCAGACGCCCCGTCGCGAAGAACTCGGTCTTACCACGCTTACCAATAGTGCCGGCCTTTCGGCTTCGGCTCTGCCGAACGGCACGCTGTTTTCAATCGATTTCGCCGACCAGCAGGGCGGCGTCATGATCAACCAGGTGCTGGGATCGCCTATCTACGGCGGTATCGGAAGGCTTTATCTGCGCGTCGGCGGCGCCAAGCCGCAAACGGTCGAGATCGTTGGCCCGAAGGCTGTCGTGCGCTTCGGTCATGCCGAGGGTGGCTTTTCCTGGAGCGGCGAGACGGCTGGGATCAAGCACACGGTCAGCCTTCGGCTGCATTCGAGCGAAACCGCATGGTTCTGGCAGGTATCGCTCGAAAACACGACCGGCGCGACGCTCGCAGCCGATCTGGTTCTGCTTCAAGATGTCGGCCTTGGCGATCGCGGTTTCCTGATGAACAGCGAGGCCTATGCCTCACAATATATCGACCATCACATTGCAAGCCATGCCGCCTTCGGACCCGTGGTCATGAACCGGCAGAACCTCCAGCAGGGCGGCAAACGCAACCCGTGGCTGGCACAAGGATGCCTGGAGGGCGCTGCGGCCTTCGCGACCGACGCTATCCAGCTTATCGTGCCGGCGAAGGACAATGATGGCGTCATGGTGCCGGATTTTGGCACCAACCTTCCGAGCCTGCGTCGACAGCACGAGGTTGCCTGCCCGGCGATCCAGTCGAAGCCGCTTTCGCTCGCACCGGGTGCGACGGCCGCAACGACCTTCTTTGGCCTCTTCGTTGCCGATCATCCGGCTGCTTCCAGCGACGCCGACCTTGCCCGCCTCGATGGCCTCTCCAAGCTGACGGGGGAACTTGGCGACGGCGCGATTGCCGCCGAACCGACAGCCCGCAGCCTCGTGCAGGATGCACCTTTTGCCGTCAGCGAAAGCCTCGGTCAGGCGGATATCGATGCGCTTTATCCCAAGCGCATGCTTGAAGAGCATGTGGACGGAAAGCTCATTTCCTTCTTCGTGCCGGATGGGCCGCATAACCGGCACATCGTGCTCCAGGAAAAGGAGCGCGTCGTCGCGCGCCGCCACGGCGCCATCATTCGCAGCGGGCAGAACATGCTGCTCGACGACAAGACTTTGGCCGCGACCTCCTGGATGCAGGGCATCTTCGCCGCGCAGCTGACCATCGGCAACACCTCCTTCCACAAGCTCTTTTCCGTTTCCCGAGATCCCTACAATCTGACGCGAGCAAGCGGCCTGCGCATACTCGTCGATCTCGGCGACGGCTGGCGCCTGCTGGGCGTGCCCGCCGCCTTCGAGATGGGCCTGAGCGACACAAGCTGGATCTACCGGCTGTCCAGCCGCACCATCACAGTCTCGGCAATCGCCGATGGCAGCGATCCAGCCATGCAGTGGAGCGTTTCTGTCGAAGGGGCTGCCTGCCGCTTCCTCGTCTTCGGCCATATCGTGCTCGGTGAGCGTGATTATGAAGCCGTCGCCAATATTGCGATCGATACGGACGGCAAGCGGATCTCCTTCCGCCCGCAACCCTCTTGGCTGTGGGATCGCTACCCGAACGCGGCCTACCATCTCGTCACCTCGACCCCGGATGCTTTCGAGACCTTTGGTGGCGATGAGCTGCTTTATGATGACGGCAAGTCCCGCAACGGCCCGTTCATCGCGCTGAAGTCGCATTCCACGAAAGGGTTGCGCTTTGCCGTCACGGGCTCGATGGCCGATGCGGCTGCAGGCGAGGCTTTTGCCAAGCGCTATGCCGCGGGTGTGACGAGCGAAGAAATGCTCGTGCCGGCGCAACGCTTCTGGAGCCATGTGACGCGCAACGCCCGCATCGAGGGTGATGACCCGGATGTTTTGGCGCAGGCCGTCATGGTGCCCTGGATTGCCCATGATGCGATCGTGCATCTGAGCGTGCCGCATGGGCTCGAGCAATATACCGGTGCTGCCTGGGGAACGCGCGACGTCTGCCAGGGTCCGGTGGAATTCCTGCTGGCTTATGAGCATGACGAGGAAACCCGAGAAATCCTCAGCACGCTCTTTTCCGAGCAGTATCGCGATCGTGGCGACTGGCCGCAATGGTTCATGCTGGAGCCCTATGCCAATATCCGCGCCGGTGAGGCCCATGGCGATATCGTCGTCTGGCCGCTCAAGGCGCTGTGCGACTATATCGAGGCGACGGGCGATATCGCTTTCCTTGCCGAAACCGTGCCATGGCGTGCCGACGACACCATGCTGCTGACCTCGGAGCGCGCGACGATCTCCGATCACGTCGAAAAGCTGCTCGAAACCGTGCGCAGCCGCTTCGTGCCGGGCACCAGCCTCATCCGCTATGGCGAGGGCGACTGGAACGACAGTCTGCAGCCGGCCGATCCGCACCTGCGCGACTGGATGGTCAGCAGCTGGACCGTCTCTCTGCTGTACGAACAGTTGGTGCGCTATGCGAGCATCCTCACGCTTGCCAGCCGCAATGAAGAAGCGCAGTCGCTTCAGGCAACGGCTGTTGCCATGCGCGCCGACTTCAACCGGCTGCTGATGCGCGACGGTATCGTCGCCGGCTACGGCGTCTTCGATCCGAGCCATGATGGCGTCGAGCTGTTGCTGCACCCAGAGGATACCCGCACCGGCCTGCATTACTCGCTGATCGCGATGACCCAGCCGATGATCGGCGGGTTGTTTACGCCGGATCAGCGTCATGCCCACATGAAGATCATCCGCGACAATCTCCTCTTCCCGGATGGCGTGCGGCTGATGGAAAAGCCGGCGACCTATTCCGGTGGTCCGGAAAAGCTGTTCCGTCGCGCCGAATCCTCGTCCTTTTTCGGCCGCGAGATCGGGCTGATGTATGTGCATGCGCATCTGCGCTACTGCGAAGCCCTTGCGCTCGATGACGATGCAGAAGCGGTCTGGGCCGCCCTGGCGCTCGCCAATCCGATCGCTGTCAGCGGCCGGCTGGACCATGCGTCGCTGCGCCAGCGCAACACCTATTTCAGCAGCAGCGACGCCGCTTTCGACGATCGCTATAAGGCCTCGTCCGATTGGGGCCGCGTCAAGGCGGGCGATATTGCTGTCGACGGTGGCTGGCGCACCTATTCGAGCGGCCCGGGCCTCTATACCAAGAGCCTGATCGGCAATGTCTTCGGCTTCAAGCGGCAATTCGGCCAGCGCATCCGCAAGCCGCTCTTGCCGGCGTCCGTTGGCGCGTGCGAGGTCAAGCTCGACTTCAAGGCTTAACCCCAGGAACGCAGAAAGGGAGCCGTTGATCCGGCTCCCTTTTTATAATTAAGCTGCCTGGTCCCAGACCGGGGCAAGGCCATCAGGGCTGACGATGCGGCCATCCGGCCGGGCAAGTGCATGGATTGCCGCCATTTCGCCCTGCGTCAGTACAAAATCGAAGATGGCGGCGTTTTCCATTGCGCGGCTTTCGGACACGGTCTTCGACAGAACAACCAGACCCTGCTGCACGATCCAGCGCAGGACGATCTGCGCAACCGATTTTCCGTGACGGCCTGCGATCTCCTTCAGCACCGCGTCAGACAGGACCTTCCCGTCAGCCATGGCATAATAGCCCGTCACCGACATGCCGAGATCCCTGGCCGTCCCGATGACAGTGGACTGATCGAGATAGGGGTGGAATTCGACCTGATTGGTGACGAGCGGCAGATCGCTCAACGTCACGGCCTCGCGCATCAGCGCCCGGTTAAAGTTGGAAACGCCGATATGGCGCACCTTCCCTGCCTTGGCCACCTGGTTCAAAGCGCCGATCTGTTCGGCAAGCGGCACGGCATCGTTCGGCCAGTGCAGAAGCAGGAGGTCGACATAGTCGGTCTTCAGCTTTGTCAGGCTTTCGTCGACCGAGGCGATGAAAGCGTCGTGGCGATAGTTCTCGACCCAGACTTTCGTGGTCAGGAAGAGATCGCCACGGGCAATGCCGGAATGCTTGATGCCATTACCGACTTCTGCTTCGTTGCCGTAGATCTGGGCGGTGTCGATGTGCCGATAGCCGTTGCGAAGAACATGCGCCACCATGCGTTCAGTATCGGGGCCCGGCACGCGGAAAGTGCCGAAGCCGAGAGCGGGAATGGAAGCGCCGTTGGCGTTGACGATTTGCATGGATTGTCCTTTCAATTGCAAAGTCTGATCAGGCAGCGCAGGAAACGGCTTGCGTTGCGGAGGCCGAGCGGCGGTCAAGCGCGCCGCTCCAGAGAGTGAACACCAGGGCAGCGACGACCAGGATCGCACCGACCCAAGGCGTGGCACCAAGGCCAAGCGAAGATTCCACCACCAGCCCGCCGACCCATGCACCGGCGGCAATGCCGAGATTGAAGGCGGCGATGTTAAGCGCCGAAGCGACATCAACGGCGGCCGGGCGAACTTCGCGGGCAAGCTGCACGACATAGAGCTGCAGTCCAGGCACGGTTGCGAACGACAGGAAGCCAAGGGCTGCGAGCGTCGGAATGGTGAGCCAGGGCGAGACGGCCGTGAAGGTAAAGAGCGCCAGCACAATCGCCTGAGCAACGAAAAGCCATGTCAGCGTGCGGACCGGATTGCCGTTGGCAAGGCGACCACCGACGACATTGCCGATAGCTATGGCGATACCGTAGAGCATCAGGATGAGGCTGACGGCAGAAGCTTCAAAGCCGGTCACTTCCTGCAGGATAGAAGCCAGGAATGTGAAGGTGACGAAAGTACCGCCGTAACCGAGCGCGGTCATGGCAAAGACGATCAGCAATCGGCCGCTTGCAAGCACGCGGACCTGTTCGCCGATAGTGGCCGGCGGGGCCTTCTTCAGGTTCGACGGCAGCAGAAGCGCAATACCGGCGAAGGCGATGACACCGAGAGCTGCGACGGCGGCAAAGGTAGCGCGCCAACCGAAGGTCTGGCCAATGAAGGTGCCAAGGGGAACACCGGTGACGATGGCGACCGTCAGGCCCATGAACATCATGGCAATTGCCGAGGCACGGCGGTTTTCCGGCACGAGATCGGCGGCAATGGTCGAGCCGACGGAGAAGAAGACACCATGCGCGAAGGCCGAGAGCACGCGGGCGACCAGAAGCGGCGCATAGGACGGGCTCAAGGCGGCCATGCTGTTGCCGATGATGAATAGCGCCATCAGGCCGAGCAGCAGCGGCTTGCGCTCGATGCGACCGGTGAGCGCGGTGAGGATCGGTGCGCCGAAGGTGACGCCGAGCGCATAGACGCTGACGATGAGGCCGGCGAGCGGCAAGTTGATGTGAAGGTCGTTCGCCACGGTGGGCAGCAGTCCGACGATAACGAATTCGGTTGTTCCGATCGCATAGGCCGCGATCGTCAACGCAAAGAGAGCGAGAGGCATGGGATCACCCAATCGAAAAGGCACCCGGTAAATTCCGGCTGCACTGGTTCTTGTTCGGATGGGAATATGGGGCCAAGACATTCAATCGATAATCGCCTATATAAACTCAACACTTGTGAATTGAATTCAAAGCCAGGAGGAAGACGTGGACAATCGTGCCGGCGAGATGGACGTCTTCGTTCAGGTGGCGACGCTTCGCAGCTTCTCGGCGGCCGGGCGGAAACTGCGCCTGTCTCCCTCCGCCGTCAGCAAGCTCGTGACCCGGCTGGAGGAGCGGCTGGACACCCGTCTTGTCGTGCGCACGACGCGCTCGCTGCAATTGACGCCGGAAGGAGAGATCTACCTCGAAAAAGCGCAGGCGATCCTCGCGGATATTCAGGAAGCAGAGCGGATCGTGGCAGCGGGCGGAGCGGCCGCCCCACGCGGGCTGTTGCGCGTCAGCTCCTCAGTCGCCTTCGGGGTGAGCTGCATCGTGCCGCTGGTACCAGATTTTCTGGCGCGCTATCCGGAGATCGAGCTCGACCTCTCACTCACCGACAGCGTCATCGACATCGTCGGCGAGCGCGCCGACGTCGCCATTCGCTCAGGCGTATTGCGGGACAGCTCGCTGAAGGCCCGCAAGCTGCTGGAAAGCCGCCGCGTCGTCATCGCATCGCCCTCCTATATCGAAAGGCGCGGCCTTCCGAAGGCGCCTGAGGATCTGGCGCACCATAATTGCCTGACCTTCAATTTTCGTCCGACCGCCGAAGCCTGGCCCTTTCGCGATCCGGCGACAGGCGCGCAATTCGTCATAACCGTCGAGGGTAATCTCCAGGCCAACAACGGCCCGACGGTGCGCAGCCTCTGCCTGGAAGGCGTGGGGCTTGCCCGTATCGGGCAATTTCACGTGCAGCCGGATCTCGATGCAGGACGGCTGGTGGCCGTGCTGGAGGACTTCAATCCGGAGGATATCGAAAACGTCCATGCCGTCTACGCCGGCCACGAACATCTGGCGGCACGCATCCGGGCGTTTATCGACTTTCTGGTTAACCGAATCGGATAAACTCAACCCCGATATCCCCAGGCCGGACAGCATTATTTGGAAACGGAACTCTATCTCCCGATCAAGACATTTCTCGAAGCTGCCGGCTATGCCGTGAAGGGCGAGATCGGCGGCTGCGATCTTGTCGGGCTCAACGACGGCGAGCCTCCCGTTGTCGTCATCTGCGAGCTGAAGCTCTCTTTCAATCTCGAGCTGGTCCTGCAGGCCGTGGATCGCGCCGCCGCCAGCGACGAAGTGTGGATTGCCGCCCGGGTCTCGGCGAAGGGCAAGGGCCGGGAAAGCGACCGGCGCTTCCGCGACCTCTGCCGTCGGCTGGGTTTCGGCATGCTCGCGGTCTCCGACAGTGGCAGCGTGGACATCGTCGTCAGCCCGATCGCGCCGATGCCGCGCAAGAATGCACGTCGCAGATCACGCCTTGTTGAAGAACATCGCCGGCGAAAGGGTGATCCCGCTCTTGGCGGCAGCACGCGCAAACCGATCATGACCGCCTATCGCCAGCAGGCCCTCGTCTGTGCCGCTGCGCTCGAAAATGGCGTGCAGCGACCCAAGGACATGCGCGCGTCAGCGCCAAAGGCGCCGCAAATTCTGAGAGATAACGTTTATGGCTGGTTCGAGCGCGTCGATCGCGGCATTTACGCGCTGACGGAACTCGGAGCGGAGGCTCTCAAGCGCTGGCCGGTGTAGCAACCTTAAATAAGGAAAAATTCGGGCTAAAAAACATTAAATTCATGTAATATCTTAAAATTTCGCAATATAAACATGATCAATATTTAATTTGTAAAAGTCAATTGGCGGATCATATTAACTATCAGCGCCAGTTCATTTTTATACTTTGCTTCCCGTAGTAAAGACGGGAACAAGGCTCCCGGAACGAATTGACGCAGACCGTTCGACGCCTGTCCCTGAGATGGACAAGACGCCAATTTTCCAACGATCTCGCAAGGGACTTTTGCTATGTCATCTCTTCTCCGCAAGCACCGCACTGCCGCCATTGTTGGTGCCGCCATCATCGTTGGCGCGGGCGCATTGCCTTTTGCCTTCACCTCCGCAACCGTCGCCTCGGCAGCTGAACCCGCCGGCATCATCGCACCCGGCGGCTCCTTCGCCCCGATCGTCGATGCGGACAAGCCCGCCGTCGTCACCGTTACCACCACGATGAAGGCGACCGATACGAGCGCCGACAGCAGCAACTCGCCGATGGACGAGCAATTCCGCCAGTTCTTCGAGAACCAGGGCATTCCCTTCCCGAAGCAGGCACCGCGCCAGCAGCAGAGCCAGCGCGCCATGGCGCTCGGCTCGGGTTTCATCATCAGCCCTGATGGCATCATCGTCACCAACAACCACGTGATCCAGAACGCCATCGACATCAAGGTGACACTCGACGACGGCACCGAACTGCCCGCCAAACTGCTGGGCGCCGACGCCAAATCGGACCTTGCCGTCCTGAAGATCCAGGCACCGAAGCCGTTGGCTACCATCGCCTGGGGCGATTCCGACAGGCTGAAGCTCGGCGACCAGATCCTGGCGATCGGCAATCCCTTCGGCATCGGCACGACGGTGACCGCCGGCATTGTCTCGGCCCGTGGCCGCGATCTGCATAGCGGCCCCTATGACGATTTCATCCAGATCGATGCTCCGATCAACCACGGCAACTCCGGCGGCCCGCTCGTTGACCGCGAAGGCAATGTCGTCGGCATCAACACCGCCATCTACTCGCCGAATGGCGGCAGCGTCGGCGTCGGCTTTGCCATCCCCTCTGACGAGGCCAAGACGATCGTCGCCAAGCTCGAAAAGAGCGGTTCGATCGACCACGGCTATCTCGGCGTGGCCATTCAGCCGGTAACCTCGGATGTCGCCAATGCCATGGGTCTGTCGCAGACGCAGGGTGCGCTCGTTGCCAGCGTCAATGACGACACGCCGGCTGCCCGTGCAGGCATCAAGAGTGGCGATATCGTCACTGCCGTCGGCAACGAAACCGTCAAGACGCCGAAGGATCTCTCGCGGCTTGTCGCCGATCTATCCCCGGGCGACCATCGCTCGGTCACTCTGTGGCGCAACGGCAAGAGCTTGGACGTCAACGTCACCATCGGCGGCAATGACGACAGCAAGCAGGCTGCAAACGATAGTGGCGACGGCAAGGTGCAGCCTTCCAATCAGCCGAGCATCGGTGTCGGCCTTGCCAACCTCACCCCAGACGTGCGTCAGCAGCTGAACCTGCCGCGCAGTGTCGAGGGCGCCGTCGTTGCCAACGTCAACCCGGACAAGCCGGCGGCTGCCGCCGGCATCCAGACCGGTGACATCATCGTTTCAGTCAACGACCAGCCGGTCCGCAACGCCCACGAGGTGCAGACCGCCGTCGCGCAGGCAAACAAGGATGGCCGCAAATCCGTCCTGCTCCTGATCGAACGCGACGGTGCCAAGACATTCGTAGCCGTGCCGTTCTCGGCTGCCTGAAGCCTGAACAAGACCAAACAAGCCGGCCCGTCTCTCACTCCGGAGGCGGGCCGGCTGTTTTCATGTCACCAGCAGCCCCTGCCGTTCGGCAAGACCGATGGTTGCCAGCGTCCCGGCGTTGAAGGGGAGAAAATCGGCCTCGATGCCATCGCTGAAGATGACGCCGTGCTCGGCCATTTCGGAGACGACCGCCATCGACGTCTCCGCCGCGATCTGCCCCGACACCAGGGAAACGCCGGTCGTCCGGCTCGGAAAAGGCTCCCGCACGAAATAGTGCAGGAACTCGGCATCCCAGGGAAATGTCGCATCGGCAAGCCCGGCCGGTACCTCCATGCCGAAACTGGCAGCCGCTCCCGTCCAGCCGGCATAGAGGCTCTTCAGCCATCCGGTCGACCCCATGCCTGTGGAAACGATGATCCCACTCGACGATTGCTTTTCGTGCGCCTCGCCGATCCGGAGATCGTAGCGGGCGGAGACATGGCTTCGCGGGCCGATGAAGAGGTCATTGACCGCATAAAGCACCTCACCGGTATTCAATGACGCCTTCGCCATGCTGACTCGCTTGAGTGTTCTGCGCTGCGCCAGAGCCTCCGGCATCACCTTGCGAACGTCGCCCACACGGAACGGCAGCAACACGCCATCCCAGCGCTTCGGATCGGGATTGACACCGAGCACATGCTGCCCATCGAGATATTTGAGCGTGTTGGCGACAAGACCATCCTGCCCGAGCACGACGACGATATCATCGGCACCGAAGATGAAATTGCCGAGATAGCGCCGGTTGAGCGTCTGCACCCGCGCGACTGCGCGAAGGCTGACTTCGACCTCCTGCACGGCTGCCCGGTAGTGCTGCTGTTCCGCCAGATAATCACCGAAGTCCGCGCCGAGATGCTCGACATAGAACTGCGCCTGCTGGACGGTGTTGAACCGTACGATCAGCTCGTCCAGACGCGTGTCACGCACGATCAGGACGATCTTTCTGTCGTCAGCCCGTCTATCCTCTGCGACCGGCATCACTTAACCCCTTGGCTGCGGCTGCATGATTTCACGCAGGAGATCAGGCGTGACGTTGAGTTGACCGATCTTGGTGGCATTGTCGGCAAGATCGCGGAAGGCGAGTGCCATCAACTGGCCGGGATCCATGCCGACCGATGCCAGCGCCTGCAGCACTTTCGGATCGGCATCGCCGAACGACTTCATCATCGCGGCCAGACCGTAGGCCTTTGCATCGGCCTCTTCACGCGCATTGGCCGAGGCAAGCGCAACGAACGACTTGTTCTGCTCTTCCAGGGCGATCCTGCCGGTCATCTCCTCGGCCCGGATCTGCAGCTGCCGCTCCTGAACCGAACGTTCCGCATCCATCTGCGCCTCGCGCACCTGGCGCTTTTTGTTCTCGACGGCAATTTCGGTGGCGAGCTCGTTTTCCTTGATCGTGCGTTCATGCTCGACGGCAGCGTTGCGGCGTGCATAGATCGCCTCGTCGGCGCTGCGCAACAGCGCCTCGCGGGCACTTGCCTCCAGAGCCTTGGCGGTCTCCGGCTTCGGCTTCACAGCCAGGATCGACAGGCTCAGGAGTTCCAGACCCAGCGCCTGCAGCGCCGGATGATCATGTAGCGTCTTGGCGACGCGACCGACCAGCAATTCGCCGGCGGCCAACACCTCCTTCAGCGACAAGGCCTGTACCTCGGCCCGCATCGCCACCTGAACCTGGTCGATCAATCGCTGCGACAGCTTCTGCGGATCTTCCGAACCGTAGACACCCTTGGCGTTGAGCGAGAAATCAAGCAGTTCTCCGGTCCGCTTCGGATCGGCGATGCGGTAGGTGATCTGGCCCTGGACAGTCACTTCCTGAAAGTCCGACGTCACTTCTGGAAAAATGAACGGTTCGTTGACGCTCGCGGTCGGCACCACGACCAGCGAGGTCGACGGCGCGAAGTACCAGAAGGAGAGCCCGGCGCCCTCACGCTGGGGCCGACCATTGCGATACTGGATCACATACTGGGTCGGCTGCGCCTTGATGAAACGAAATCCGAACATGACTGCCTCCTGAGCGAACAAGACGGCCTTGAAAGCCGCCGCAACGCAAAGAAATACCACTTAGTGATTAATGTCAACTAAGTTAGTTGAAACTTTACACTAAGAGGATGGCGCGCTATGTTCCACAGCATGAGCAGCTTCGAAGACTCCTATCAAAGGCCGATCGTCTCGGTCGATCTTGCCATTTTTGCGCTGACGGCGGCCGGGCTTGAGGTTTTGCTGGCGCGCCGCGGCGGCGCACCATCCGCTGGCGCTTGGGCGCTGCCCGGCGGGTGGATCCATGTCGATGAAGACGAGGATCTGGAGGCGGCGGCCCGGCGCGTGCTTCGCGACAAGACCGGCGTCGCCACGCCCTATCTTGAACAGGTCGGTGTCTACGGAAGCGCCGCGCGCGATCCTCGCGGCTGGAGCCTCAGCGTGACCTATATGGCGTTGATTTCGCTGGACGCGGCCGCCCTGCAGCAGGGTGGCAATGTCATTGATGTCGCCTGGTCGCCGATCAATGGCGAGGCCGTCGCAGAGCCCCTCGCCTTCGATCATGCCGCCATCCTGAAGGCCGCGATTGCAAGGCTGCGAAACAAGGTCGAATATTCGACGCTACCGGTCCATCTGTTGCCGGAAGCCTTCACGCTGGGAGAATTACAGGCCGTCTATGAGCGCCTTTTAGGCCGAAGCCTCGATAAATCCGCCTTCCGAAAGCGCATGGCGGAGGTGGATTTCATCGAGCCCATCGAGGGAGAAATGCGCCGCGCCAGCAACCGCCCGGCCCAGCTTTATCGGCTGAAACAGGCTCGCACGACCGTCTTCTTCGACAGGACGATCTAGGGCGATCAATTTCCACAGAAGAGACACTTCACCTTTGACACATGATCGTTTTTGTCCAAACTCTGCCGTTGTGATGGTACAAAGACGTCGTGGACGGATAGGAAAGAGCCGACGGCGAGCCTCTTGCCTGCCGGTGAAATAAGCGGCAAGGGGCTTCGACCCCCAACAGGATTAAGCGGCGGCAGGAGTTGGAGTGACTGATCCATACGATATTCTCGGCGTTGAACGCGACGCGAGCGAAGAGCAGATCAAGGCTGCCTATCGCAAGCGGGCCAAGGCCGCTCATCCCGACTCCGGCGGCGACACCGAGGCCTTCTCGCGTTTGCAGAAAGCCTACGAGCTGCTGCTGGACCCGGTGCGCCGCAAGGTCTTCGACGATACCGGCTATGATGTCGAATTGACCGACGCCGTCGACCTGCAGGCGCTAGTTGCCATCGAGAAGCTTATTACCGACATGGTTCTCGACGAACGCGAACCAGGTACATTCGATCCGGTTGCCAAGATGCGCGCGGCTCTGCTCGAGGAGATCCGCAAGGCGCATTTCAGCAAAAGCGAGCTGGAACGGCACTCCAGCCGCATCAGCCTTCATCTCGACCGCCTCGGCAAGCCCTCCGGCAAGGATGTCGTAGGCCATATGCTGCGCGCCCGCATCAAGGCGATTGCCACCGCGATCGGTGAAACGGAAGCGAAGATCGGCGCCAATGAGCGCGCCTGTGACATGCTGGACGGCTATCTCTATGTCATGGACGAGCTCTCCGACGAGGTGGAATTGGCGTCCGATATCGAATGGGACGATGCGCCAAAGGTTCGCTCTGCCGCCCAATGACTTCGAAAGCGCCCGATCTTCCGCGCTTACTTCGATCGCAGCAGCTTTTCAGCAACGTAATGTTGCAATGCAATAATCATCCCTAGACAAATCGAAAGCCTGGCCTAGATCAAGCCTCCAGTGTGCCGCTCGGCTCTATCGAAAGATGACGGCGCGGCAACTGGCCGGCGTCGGGAGACGCCTGCGCCAGTTGAAAATCTAAAAGGCGAGGTATGCGGTTGCTGGCTTCCGAAGCGGATGAAATCGTCTTTGAACATCTGAGCGAAAACCGATCGCGGGCCGCATTGAGAGGTGCATTCTGGTCGGCGCTCGATACGTTGATCCCGACAGCGCTCAACAGTCTCGTCTTTGTCGTCACCTCGCGTTTTCTTCTGCCGCAGGATTTCGGCCTGGTGGCGCTCGCCTTCGCTATTGTCAGTTTTACGGCCGGCTTTGGCCCAACCGCTTTCGGCGAAGCGCTGATCCAGCAGAAATCCATCCGCCGCAGCCATCTCGATACCGTTTTCTGGCTGTCCTTCTTCTCGGCGGCGATCCTCTATGCCGCACTCTTCCTCCTTTCCCCGACGCTTGCCCATTGGGTCGGCCATGACGAGATCGTCAGCCTGCTGATGATCATCGGATTGAAGATCTTCTTCGACATGATGATCATCGTTCCCAACGCTTTGATCGGGCGGACGATGTCCTTCCATCTCGCCGCCGTGCGCACCGCGATTGCCACCTTCGTATCGGCCACCATCTGCCTATCGCTGATATTTGCCGGCTTTGGCCTGTGGGCCCTGGCGATCGCCCAGATTGCGGCACCGGCCGCAGCCTGCGTGGCCGCCTTCTGGGGCGCCAGGTGGCTCCCTGGCGTCAGGATCAAGCTCTCGAGCCTGCGCGAACTGCTCCACTACGGCGTCTTCGCGTCCGGCAACCGCTTCCTGCAGACCATGAACCTCGATCAGCTGATCATCGGCACCCTGGTGAGCCCGGCCGCGCTCGGTATCTATAACTTCGCGCGCCGTCTCTACGAAATGCTCAACAACGTCGTCGCCGGCGGCTTGACGTCGGTGAGCCATGTCCTGCTCTCCTCGCTGCAGCACGACCAGAAAAAGGTCCGCGAAGCCTTCCTCATGGCGACCTTCGGCTGCTCGCTGATTTCGTTTCCAGCTTTCATGGGGCTGGCGGCTGTTGCCGATGACGCCATACCGTTGATCTTCGGCCCACACTGGACGGCGGCGATCTGGCCGGTGCGTTTCTTCTGCGTGATCGGCCTGATGGCCGGCATCGGCGTCATCCAGGCCTCGCTGATAACGAGCCAGGGCAAGTCCGACTGGTGGTTCTACTATCAGCTGGTGCGCAATATCGTCGCCATCCTCACGGTATTTTTTCTTTACGAATACGGCGTGGCGACTGTTGTCTTCGGGCTCATGCTCGGCGTCATCATGCTATGGCCGCTGACGCTATGGATGGTCTCGAAATTGATCGGGCTCAGCATCCCGGAATATTTCGGCCAGTTCCTGAGGCCGATAGCCGCTTATCTCGGAATGCTCGTGGTGGTGCTGGCAACATCGTCTGCCCTCAGCGACTCCTCCCTTGCCGTCCGCCTGATCTGCGAAATCCTGGTCGGCGGCCTCACCTATTCAGCTCTCATCTTCCTTCTATGCAGAGAAAGGATCCTCTTCCTGGTGCGCACGACGCTGCAAGGTCGTCGCGCAAAGGCATAATCACTGCCATCGCAAACAATGGATGGAATGGGTCCGTCCCCCACGGCGCCCCTTCGATCCCAGCGATGAAAATACCAACTGTCAGAAAGGGCGCGTTTATGACACTGGTTACGTTCATTATTCCTGTTCGTCATCAGGCCAATTCCAATGATTGGCCTTCGTTGAAAAGCAGGCTATCGCAAACGATAGCCTCTATCTCCGGGCAATCCAACGGCGACTGGCGCGCCGTGATCGTCGCCAATGAAGGCGCCGATCTGCCCGATCTGCCACCGAAATTCTCGGTCGAGCGGGTGACCTTTCCGCCGAACCTGCTGCACGATATCAATGCTGCCGATCGCGAGAAGGTCTATGACGCCTTCCGCCTGGACAAGGGCCGGCGGGTGCTGGCCGGCATGCTGTCTGCCCGCGACACACGCTTCTTCATGATCGTCGACGACGACGATTTCGTCAGCGCCGGTATCGTCGAATTTGCTGGAAAGAACAGCGATGCCAATGGCTGGAAGATCGACCGCGGATATCTCTGGAACGAAGGCGGCCGGCTACTGCTGCACCACAATGACTTCGCCAATTACTGCGGCACGTCGCTGATCATCCGATCGGACCTCTACCGGCTGCCGGCAAGTTTCGAGGAGGCCGATATCGACTACATCAAGTCGATGCTGGGCAGCCATGTGCGCATCGGCAAGATGCTCGCCGAGGCAGGTCATCCGCTAGCATCGCTTCCATTTCGCGGCGCAATCTATCGCGTCGGGCATAGCGGCGCCCATAGCAAGTCCTCCAATCTCCTCCGGACCCATTTCCTGAACCCATCGGTGCTGCGTCATCCCCGCCAGCTGCTGGGCAATCTGTCGCGTGTCCGCCCACTCGATCGCAACCTGCGAAACGAGTTCTTCGGTGCCCGCGCTGCCGGATAGGGCAGCGCGTCATTTTCGCTCAACGAGGTCTCGCCCAATGATGGCTGACGCACCGAAACATAGATATGCCTCACTCGATGCCATGCGTGGCCTCGCGGCACTGGCCGTCGTGGTATACCATCTCGACAGGCCCTATGCGCCGTCGGCCTATGTCGCCGTTGACTTCTTCTTCGTCCTCAGCGGTTTCGTCATCGCCCGGGCCTATGGCGAGAAGCTTGCTGGCGGCATGACTGTGCTGGCCTTCATGAAGGCCCGATACGCGCGGCTCTATCCACTCTTCCTGATCGGCAGCATCTATGGCCTTATCCAGTTGCTGCTGCATTGGCAGGGATCTGGTGTCGGGCGAGCCGATCTTGGGGCAAGCATTCTCTCGACCATCTTCATGCTGCCTTCGCCGAGCTTCCTCACACGATCGGCCGGCGACCTCTGGCCACTCTATCCCTTGAACGGGCCGGCCTGGTCGCTGTTCTGGGAATTGCTGGCGAACCTGATATTCGCGCTGGTCCTGTTCAGGTTGAAAACCCGGAGCCTGGTGGCCGTCGCCGCAATTTCTTTGGCAGCTTTGATCGCTTCGGTCTTCTTTCACAAGTCGCTCGACCTCGGTTGGGAATGGCACTCGGTGGACGGTGGGCTCTCGCGGGTGCTTTTCTCCTTCACCCTCGGCATGATCATCTACCGGCTGCGGAGCAATTCCACGCTTGGGCGGACCGCTAACACCTATGCGGCCATCCTGCCGATCGCGGCAATCTGCATTCTGCTGTTCCTGCCGACCTATTCGCTGAAATATGCGCTGATATTCTGCGTCCTGATCTCGCCGCTCATCGTCCTCGCGGGCACGATGCTTGAGCTCCCGGCAAGGCTGCAGCGAACCGGCATTTTCCTTGGCTATCTCTCCTACCCGATCTACATGTGCCACCGCGGCTTTACCGAGATCTATGGCCATGTCTTCCGCGAGATGCAGTCGCAGCCTCTCGTCTATATTCCCCTCTATCTCGTCCTGATCTCGATCATCGCATTTGTCACGGCGCAGCTGGCGACCGTGCTCGTCCGATATGCCTCATCCTGGAAAAGCGAGAGCAAAACCGTCAGCGTCAACGCGCCCGGCGAATAGCTCCCGGCAAGGTCAGGTATGGACAGCGGCAAGCGCGATGGCATCCGCGACCTCATCGCGACGCTCCGAGAGATTGGCGGTCGCGACGCGCAAGTGGCTGCTGCTCAGGATGGAGAATTTGGCACCCGGATGCACGGCGATACCGCGCGCAGCAAGCGTGACTATCGCGAAAGGTTCTGAGGAAACCGGTATCCAAGCGCATAGGCCGCCTCCATGCTGTGCCATCACACCCCGCTCGCCGAGCGCGTCGATCAGGCCGCCCCGACGTTCCCGATAGATTTTGCGGGCGTGCTCCAGACAAGCTTCCGTCGCGGGATCGCGCAGCAGCCAGGCGGCGGCGGCCTGCAGGATACGGCTGG
>BFBZ01001127.1_pt1 | contig 19086 bp, 15 predicted proteins | sample 1888401 | NCBI WGS metagenome assembly BFBZ01 (sample SAMD00112614, study PRJDB3348) | symbiont metagenome | host: Chara braunii | reverse complement strand
CCCGCCAGCCGTTGCCGAGGCCGCCAATGCCGAGGACCATTCCAAACAGCATGGGCCGCATGTTCGAGTGGTTCCCTGGGTTCGATTTCCAGCTTGCGCCAGCGACTCTAGATCAGTTCATCCTTGCGGACGAGCCGGCCTTCCTCGGCCTTGAAATAGAATTGCGAGGCGACCAGCCAGCCCTTCAGCGGTCGGAGCGGTGGAATACAGGTGGCGAGCCCGAACGGCAGGGTCGTCACCAGATGCACCCATAGCGGGGCCTGGTACTTCACTTCCAGCCAGAGCGCCAGGATCACCACCGGTACGCAGGCGAACATCATGACGAAGAAGGCCGGGCCGTCGGCCGGGTCGGCAAAGCTGTAATCGAGGCCGCAAACCTCGCAATTCGGCCGGAGCTTCAGGAAGCCGTCGAACAGATGGCCCTCGCCGCAGCGCGGGCAACGTCCCCGGACACCGGTCTGGAACGGTGACAGTGCTGGCCAATTCGGGTCTGACATGATGGACCTTTCCGGTCGCCCGGAGGCTGTGCCTCTGTCGACCCGTGATCTTTGTATGGAATAATTCCATACATAATCTTGATTTCGATCTCCGTGCATGTAATATGTCTGCATACAATGTCAAGGCATCTGGCGGCGAGGCAGGCGATGACGCAGTGGGTACCGGACCTCGGCACGGGCAGTGGGCCGAAATATCTTGCGATCGCGGCGGCGCTTGCTGCCGATATCCGCTCTGGGCGGCTCAAGCCGGGCGACGGTCTGCCGCCGCAGCGCGAACTCGCCAGACTGATCGGGGTCGACCTCACCACCGTGACTCGCGCCTTTAATGAAGCACGCCGGAAGGGCCTGATTGAGGCCAATGGCCGGCGCGGTAGTTTCGTGCGCGGCCCGCTTCCGGACCGGCGCCACATGCCCACGCTCGGACCCATCGCAGTCGACTGGCGCATGAACCTGCCACCGACACCCGCTCGCCTGCATCTCGCCGACCGGTTCACTGAGGGCTTCCGCGTGGTGCTCCAGGCGTCCGATGCCGCCGAGCGCCTGCAGTACCAGCAGGCCGGCGGCGCGCTGCCGGATCGTATTGCCGGGGCGGAGTGGCTGAAGGGTCGTCTGGGCGAGATCGCCGAGGACAGGGTCGTGGTCGCGGCCGGTGCCCAGAATGCGCTTGCCTCGATCTGCCGGCTGCTGCTCGAGCCCGGCGATGGGGTGATCACCGGGGAGCTGACCTTTCCAGGCATGAAAGCCTTGGCTGAAAGGCGGGGTCTCGCCCTCATCCCCCTGCCGGCCGATGCCTCAGGCTTCGATCCGGATCGTCTCGACGCGCTCTGCCGCAGGCATCGGCCCAAGGCGCTCTATTGCGTGCCGACCATGGACAATCCGACCACGCAGACGCTCGACGCCGAGCGCCGCGCCGCACTTGGCGACATCGCCCGGCGGCACGGCCTCTGGATCATCGAAGACGATGCCTATGGCGACCTGCGGGCAGAGCCGATCCCGGCCATCGCGCATTTCGCGCCCGACCGGACCTGGCATATCGCGTCGCTGGCCAAGAGCGTCTCGCCGGCGCTGCGCGTCGCCTATGTCGCCGTGCCGGGCACCGGCGACGGTCTCAGATTGGGCGCCGAGATTCACGCGGCCTGCGTCATGGCGCCGCCGCTGAACGCGGCTCTGGCCTCGCTCTGGATCCGGGATGGCTCGCTTGCCGAGATCGTCACGGCCATGCGCGGCGAAAATGGCGCACGCCAGGCGATCGTGGCGGAGGTGCTGGCCGGGCATGACCTCGCCAGCGATCCGGACGCGCCGCATGCTTGGTTGCGGTTGCCGGAACGGTGGGACAGCGGAGCTTTTTCGGCCACTTTGCGCCAGGAGGGGTTGGCCGCGGTGGCGAGCGAGGCCTTCGCGGTGACCGACAGGCCGCCCAACGCCGTCAGATTGTCGCTTGGCAGCCTCGCCGATCTCGGCACCCTTGGCCGGGCCGCGCGGCTGATCGACGCATTGCTCAGCGGGACCGGCAAGCCGCCGGCGGTTTTTGTCTAGAAATCGAATAGGTGTCCGGGGAGCGTCGCGAGCGGCGACACTTTCGGCCGTTTTCGACGGGCTTGCCCGGCAAAAATATACCAAGTGTCAACCATAGCTCTCTAGGTTTCGCGCGGAGAACAGCGCGGCCCTCGGCGGCCGTCCGAGGATGCTTTGGACATGACGTTTCCCGGGCTTCGGTTTGCCTTCCCGAGTGGCCTGCGCGCGCGCTTCCTGGTCTTCACTTTCGGCGTCATGATCGCGGTTGCCGTACCGGCTTCGGTTGCCTTCCTGTGGATCGTCGACACCGCGGTGGTGAAGCTCGGCACGTTGTTTGCCGAAAAGCAGATCCTGTTCGATCGGTATCGCGGCCTGGATTCGCTCATGCGGGAGGTCTCGCTGGCCGAGACCCTGGCGCGCGCGCCGGCCATTCTGGACTGGGCCGAGGACGAGGCGTCACCGGAGAAGGCGGCGCGCGGTCTCGCCGAGCTCGAGCACTACAGGCTGTCATTCAAGGACCGGAGCTATTTCGCCGTGATCCACGGCTCCGGGAACTATTATTTCAACGATTCCGCCGACAGTTTCGCCGGCAAGCAGCACCGCTATGTGCTGTCCCCGGACAAGCCGCGTGACGCCTGGTACTACCGGACCGTCGCATTGGGGTCGGGCTGTCACCTGAACGTCGACCACGACGACAATCTCAGCGTCACCAAGGTCTGGATCAACTGCATCATCCGCCGTGGCGCCACCATCCTCGGGGTCATCGGCACGGGCGTGGATCTCAGCCAGTTCATTCGTGAAGTCGTCGATATCCCGCAGACCGGCGTGCAGAGCATCTTCATCGACCGCAGCGGCGCGGTGCAGGCTCACCGGGACCCGCGGCTGGTTGATTTCCACAGCCTGACCAAGGACATCAGGGCGAAGAAGACGATCTTCCGGCTGCTCGACACCGAAGCCGACCGGACACGCATCGCCGAGATGATGGCCGAGGTCGCTGGTCCCGACGTGCTGGTCCGATCGAACTTCATGACCATTGGGGGCAGGCAGTTTCTGGTCGGTGTCGGCTACCTCGACCGGCTCGGCTGGTTCAACGTCACCTTGATGGATGTCGATCTGATCATCGAGCGTCGCCTGTTCATGCCCATCGCCCTGCTGCTCGCCGCGATCCTGGCGACGGCGGCCGGCCTGATGAGCCTGTTGTTCAAGAACCGCGTGCTCGACCGTCTGGCGCGGCTTGAAACCTCGATGCAGCGGGTCGAGGGTGGCGATTTCGTGGTGTCGGCGATCGATCGCGGCAATGACGAAATCGGCCGCCTGTCCCGGGCCTTCGGCGCCATGGCGAAATCGGTCGGCAGCAACACCCATGAGCTGGAGACCATGGTTCGCGAGCGAACCGAAACACTCGAGCGGCTCGCCTATTTCGATGCGCTGACCGAGATCTGCAATCGGCGCGGCTTCATCGAAGCCTATGGGCAGGAGCAGAACCGGGCGCAGCGAGGCGCAAAGCAGCTTGGCCTGCTGCTCATCGACCTCGACCGGTTCAAGGAGATCAATGATGGCTTCGGCCATCAGGCCGGCGACCGGATCATCATCGAGGTGGCGCGGCGGATCTCCTCGACGTTGAGAAACTACGACGTCTCGGCCCGCTGGGGCGGCGACGAATTCATCGTGTTGATCGCCGATTGCAATCAGGCATCGCTGTCCGGCATCGCCGCCAAGATGCTGACCGCGATCTCCGGCGGCAAGGTGGCGCTCGGCGACGCCGCGGCCGTCGAGGTCACCATTTCCATCGGAGCCTGTTTGCTTGCCGGTCCGGAGAGCCTGGATGCGGCTGTGGCCCGGGCCGACGGCGCGCTCTATGCGGCCAAGCGGGCAGGGCGCAACCGCTTCGTGACCCTCGAAGCCGCAGGCCACGGCGCGGCGGAATGCGCCGCGCCAATTCTCGACTGAGCCAGGTCCAAGGGGCCCGATCCCGGCCGGCATGGCGGCGCGACCCATTTGTCTCGGCGCCAAGGCTGGGGCCACCGTTCGGTTCCGGTGACCATGAACGAAAAGTTCTCTTCGGTCAGACAATTTATACCACAGCAATTAACCCGCAATTCTTGGAATTGCCTCTAGTTTTCACGATCGGGGTTGCTGGGGGCGGCGGGCGACGGTGGCTGAGCAGATAACGGAGGCTTGCGTCGACAAGCCCGACAGGCGCGGTTGTGACCGGCAGGCGGAGGCGCTTGGCCTGCACGAAGCCGCGCTCGACGCGATCACCCACGGCCTTTGCGTGTTCGATGCCGAGCTGACCCTCGCTTTGCACAATCGGCGTTATATCGAGCTTTTCGGCTTTGCGGCGGATGTGGTCCGTCCGGGCCTCGCCATGCGCGATCTTCTGAAGCACAGCGCCGACCGCGGCAATTTCGCCGGGGCGCCCTTCGATACGATCTGGCGATCCCGCACGGAGCGACTTGCGCGGCGCATGCCTTTCGACGAGTGCCAGGAACTCGTCGACGGCCGCGTCATCGCCATCAATTACCGTCCGCTCGCCGGCGGCGGCTGGGTCGCGACCTATGCCGACGTCACAGCCCACCACCGGCTGGAACAGGCCTATCGCCTTCAGGTGACACGCTTCGAGCAGGCGCTGGGCAACATGGCGCATGGCCTGGCGATGTATGGCCCGGACGAGCGGCTGATCGTCTGCAACAGCCACTACATCGAGCATTTCGGCCTCGACCCGGCCGTCATGCAGCCGGGCGTCAGCCTCTACGACGTGTTGCAGCACTTCGTCGCTCAGGGAACCTATGTCGGGATGACCGGGCAGGAGCTCTATGACGAGTCACATCGCCGGCTGATCGAGGTCGGACGTTGCGACTTCGTGCGGCCGCTCGCTGACGGCCGCTATCTGTCGATCCGCAACCGGCCGATGGCCGGCGGCGGCTGGGTCATCACCAGCGAGGACATTACCGATCGCGAGCATGCCGCGGAAGATCTGCGCGTGCAGCATCGCCGCTTCGACGCGGCTCTGAACAATATGTCCCAGGGCCTGTGCATGTTCGACGGTCACCATCGGCTGACCGTCTGCAACGAACAATATCTCAGCATGTTCAACGCCGATCCCGCGATCGTGAGGCCGGGCGTCAGCTTGCGCGAGGTGTTCGAGCACGGCGTGGCGGGCGGCATCTATCCCGGTGCGACCGCGGAGCAACTGGTCGAGCGCCGGCTGGCGGCAGTGGCCGACCAGGTCACCAAGACCTATGACCAGACGCTGGCCGACGGCCGGCGGATCGAGATCACCATTTGCCCGCTGCCGGATGGCGGCTGGATCGGCACCTTCGAGGACGTCACCGAACTGCGCCAGGTCGAGGCCGAGCGCGCCATGGCGATCGCCAAGGTGCAGGAGCAGAACCTGCTGTTCGACGCGACGCTGGACAGCATGGCGCAGGGGCTCTGCGTGTTCGACCAGGACCTCCGTGTGGTGGTCCGCAACCGGCGCTATCTCGAGCTCTACGGGCTGGATGCCGACAACTGCAAACCCGGCACGCCGCTGATCGACCTGATGCGGCTCAGCGTCGCTCATGGGGTTCATCGCCCCGGCTATGACGCCGACGTCGTGATGGCCGATTTCAAGTCGCGGCTTCTCGACCAGCGTGCCCCCATGCTGGTCCGCCATCTGGCCGATGGCCGGGTGCTGGCCATACGGTCCCGGCCGATGGCGAATGGCGGCTGGGTCACGACTTTCGAGGACATTTCGGAGCGCGAACAGGCGGCTGAGGAACTGCGCGAGCAGTATCGCCGTTTCGACGCGGCTCTCAACAACATGGCCCATGGTCTGTGCATGCTCGACGAGCGGCTCAGCCTGATCGTCTGCAACCAGCGTTATCTCGACATGTACGGCCTGTCGCAGGACTTGGTCCGGCCCGGCGTCAGCATGCGCCGGATCGTCGAGCACAGCGTCAAGATCGGCAATTATCGGGGCGTGTCGGCCGACGAGTTGCTGAAAGGCTATTTCGAGCGCCTCAGGGCCGGGGACTATGTCTCGCACCGCCAGCTCGCCGATGGCCGGATCTTCAAGGTGGTCTATCAGCCCATGGAGCATGGCGGCTGGGTCGCCACCCACGAGGATGTCACCGAGCGGCACAAGGCGGAGCAGCACATCGCCCACATGGCGCATCATGACGCGCTGACCGACCTGCCGAACCGCGTGCTGTTCCGCGACAAGATGGCGGAAGGCCTGGCCGACGTCGAGCTCGGCGGCGAGCCGCTGGCGGTGTTCTGCCTCGATCTCGACCATTTCAAGAGCGTCAACGACACCCTCGGTCATCCCGTCGGTGACCGGCTGCTGCGCGCCGTCTCGGAGCGGCTTGCGCTCGCGGTCGGGCCTGAGGGCACGATCGCCAGGCTCGGTGGCGACGAGTTCGCCATCCTCATGCGGCCGCCGCGGCCGCGCGACGCCGAGGGCCTGGCCCGCCGGTTGGTCGGGCTGATGGCGGAGCCCTTCGTCATCGACGGGCAAGTGATCAATACCGGCCTGAGCATCGGCATCGCGGTGGCACCGCAGGATGGCCTGGCCGCCGACCACCTGATGAAATGCGCTGATCTCGCGCTTTATCGGGCGAAATCCCAGGGGCGCGGCATGTTCCGCTTCTTCGAGCCGGACATGAGCGCGCGCATTCAGGCCCGGCGCGCGTTGGAACTCGACCTGCGGCAGGCGCTGGGGGCGGGCGAGTTTCACCTGGTGTTCCAGCCGCAGGTGCGCGCCAGCAACGAGGCCTTGGCCGGTTTCGAGGCCCTGCTGCGCTGGACCCATCCGCAGCGCGGCAGCGTGTCGCCGGCCGAATTCATTCCGCTTGCCGAGGAGACCGGCCTGATCCTGCCGATCGGCGAATGGGTGCTGCGTGGCGCCTGCATGGAGGCGGCCCGCTGGCCCGATCCCGTCAAGGTCGCGGTCAACCTGTCACCGGTGCAGTTCAAGAACCGCGGCCTGGTGACCATGGTTGTGCAGGCGCTGGCCGCCTCCGGCCTGCCGCCGCACCGGCTCGAACTGGAGATCACCGAGGCGGTGCTGCTGCAGAACGACGATGTCACCATCGCCATGCTGCATGAGCTCCGCGCGCTCGGCATCCGCATTGCGATGGATGATTTCGGCGTCGGCTATTCCTCGCTCAGCTACCTTCGCAGTTTTCCCTTCGACAAGATCAAGATCGACCGCTCCTTCATCGCCGACCTCGACCGCAACAAGGACAATGCGGCCATTGTCCGCGCGATGGCGGACCTTGGCGCAAGCCTGCGCATCGAGACCACGGCCGAAGGCGTCGAGACACCGGAGCAACTGGCCATCGTGCGGGCCTGCGGCTGCACCGAGATCCAGGGCTATCTGATCAGCCCGCCGCGTCCGGCCGCCGATGCGCTGGACCTGATCGAGAGGCTGTACCGGGAAGCGGTCGCCGCCTGATCGGCGCGCCGCCGGTCGACCGGCTGGATTGTCGACGGCCGATCGCGTTTGGACTAGATTCGGCAACTGGCCGAGAGGCAGGACGGCGTGGTCCGCCGCCCTTCGGCCCCACCCTGGGATATTGCCGGTATGAGTGTTGCTTTCACCAAGGAAAACGAGCGCGACGGCGGCGAGGCCGAACTGCCGGATCGGCCGATCTCGCCCCATCCCAACTTCGTCACCTCGGAAGGCCTGGCCGCGCTCGACGCGGCCCTTGCCGCTGCCCGCGCAGCCGTCGTCACCGCCCAGGGCAATGGCGATGCGCCACCCGACGACACCGCGCTTGCCCGCGCCAGCCGGGACCTGCGCTACTACTCCGCCAGGCGCAACAGCGCACAATTGGTCGTGTCTCAGGCAGGGGCCGACACGGTCGGTTTCGGCGGCAGTGTCACGTTCGATCGCGAGGACGGCCGACGGCAGACCTTCCGCATCGTCGGCGAGGACGAGGCCGACCCGTCCAAGGGCACCATTTCCCACGTTTCGCCGATCGCCCGCGCCTTGATGGGCAAGGGGGTCGGCGATACCGCGATCGTCGGTGCCGGTGAGGTCGAGGTTATCGCGGTCGGCTGATCAAGGGCGTTGTCGACCGCCCCCGTCAGTAGTGCGGCGGCGGCGGTTCCGGCGCCGCGCTCGCGCCGGCCCGTTGCTCGGCCTCGCGAATGCTGTCTCCCAGGTTGGCGATCTCGCGGGTGAGCCGGTCGATCTCCTTCCATTGCGCGGTGATCGTCTTGTTCAGGTCCTCGATGGTCTCGTCCTGATAGGCGATCCGCATTTCCAGCGCGTCGATGCGGTTGGTGAGGCTGGTGTCAGTCATTGGACGCGATCGCCCCTTCCATGGCAGCGGGGGTCTGTTGGGCGAGCCCATGACCGAGCCCGACACGCTCGTCGAACACGAAACAGGCGCCGGTCCAGCGGCTCTCGGCGGGCGGAATCTCCTCCAGATATTTCAAGATCCCGCCCTTCAGGTGATAGACCTCGGCGAAGCCCTGGGACAGCAGATAGGAACTGGCTTTTTCGCAGCGTATGCCGCCGGTGCAGAACATCGCCACCTTCCGATGCCTGGCCGGATCGAGCGCGCGCGCGACGTAGTCGCGGAAGTCGCTGAACCGGTCGATGCCGGGGTCGACCGCGCCGTCGAAGCTGCCCATGGCGATCTCGAACCGGTTGCGGGTGTCGATCACCAGTGTGTCGGGGCTGGCCATCAGGTGGTTCCAGCCGGCCGCTTCGACATAGGTGCCCGTCAAGCTGGCCGGATCGGTCCCGGCATCGCCGAATGTCACGATTTCGGGCTTCAGATGCACTTTCAACCGCTTGAACGGCATGGCAGCAGCGGTCGAGAACTTCAGTTCGAGGCGGTCGAGCCGGCCGTCGAACAGGGTGCCGGTGCGCAGTTCGCCGATGAAGCGGTCGATCGCTTCGGCGGTTCCGGCGACGGTGCCGTTGATGCCTTCATGCGCGATGATCAGCGTTCCCTTCAGTCCAAGGCCGGTGCATGACTGGCGAAGCGCCGCCTGGAGCTCCCCGGCATCCGGTAGCGCGACGAACTGATAGAGAGTGGCGACCTTGAACATCATGGCCGTCGTCTAGCCCGAATTTCTCACACGGGCTATGGCCGGTCCGCGATGGCGGGCCCGGCTGCCGCGCCCAGGCGTTCGGCCTGGAGCTGGAACATGCCGTCGATGCGGATATTGCCGGGCCGGACGAGAACCGATCCCATGTCATCGACCCGCCAGTTCTGCGCCGAGGCCCAGCCGGCCAATGGGCCGTCGACGATCTCTTCCTTCAAGATTTCGGTCTGAACCGGCGGTTCTCTCCGCCATGGAGCAGAATGGCGAGCTCCCGGACGGTTTCCCGCCGGGAGCTCTCATCATCAGTCGGCCTGTAAGCCGGGTTTTGTGGGGCGGGATCGCTCCCGCGCGACGGCCATTCCTCTAGGACGTCCATTGCTGGACGCCTCTGGCAACCTACCCGGACGACGACGCGGATCCACGTCTTGGCTTGCCCCGGGGGGGCTCCCCATGTCGTCCCTATTCGGTTTTGCTCCCGGTGGGGTTTACCTTGCCGCTTCCGTTGCCGGTCGCGCGGTGGGCTCTTACCCCACCGTTTCACCCTTGCCGGAGCATGCTCCGGCGGTCTGTTCTCTGTGGCACTGTCCCTGGGGTCGCCCCCGCCGGATGTTATCCGGCACCGTGTTTCCGTGGAGCCCGGACTTTCCTCCCCCGCGCCCTTTCGGGTGATGCGGCGGCGGCCGTCCGGCCGGCTGATCGGCCTCGTTTGCGTCAGCGAGCCGGGGGTGTCAAGCGCCGCGCCTTGGCCGCCGCCGGTTTCAGTGCTTCCGGGGTGCGTGGCCAGAGGGCGCACCGCTGATCGTCTCGGCCGAGGTGGCGGCGATCGGGTCGCTGGCCGGGAATGTGTTTTCCAGCGCCAGGTTGAGATCGGCATCCGCGGCCGGATCGGCTTGCCTGCGCGGCATCACGGGACCGGGCCCGGCAATCGCCCGCTCGAATTCACGGGTGCCTTCGGCCTGCAGGTCCTGCGCTTTCTTTGCCTCGGGATCCATGAACGGTCTCCTCCGTCGACAGCAGCAAACCAGGATGTGGTGACGGCAAGGCGGCGACGCCAGTTCCGGCCGGCCTGGAGGCCGTCGCGCCGCTCTGCTAGACATCGCAAACCAGGGCGCTCGCTTCGCTGCCCCCAATTCTTGGTGTCCCCATGCCATCGCCGCTGCTCGCGCCCCTGTTCGGTTCATCCGCGATGGAAGCGCTGTTCTCCGACGGCGGCACGATCGCGGCGATGCTGCGCTTCGAGGCGGCGCTTGCGGCCGCCGAAGCCGAAGCCGGGGTCGTTCCGAAAGAGGCGGTCGGACCGATCGCGGCGGTTTGTGCCGGTAATCCGATCGATCCGGTTGCCCTGGCGCAAGCCGCCGGCATCGCCGGCAATACCGCCATTCCCTTGGTCAAGATGCTTACCGCCAAGGTCGCGAGCGTCGACGCCGAAGCTGCCAAATGGGTTCATTACGGCGCGACCAGCCAGGATGCGATGGATAGCGGGCTGGCGCTGCAACTGCGGTCGGCCTTCGACATCCTGGACGCGGATCTCGCCCGCGCGGCCAAGGCGGCTGCCCGGCTGGCGCGGATCTATCGCGATACGCCGATGGCCGGGCGCACCTGGCTGCAGCAGGCTCTGCCGATCACCTTCGGGCTGAAGATGGCCGGCGTCCTGGATGCCTTGATGCGGCACCGGCAGCGCATCGCCGAGGCCGGCCCGCGCGTCCTCACGCTGCAATTCGGCGGCGCCGCGGGCACGCTGGCATCCCTCGGCGACAAGGGCCCTGAGGTGGCCGATCGCCTGGCGACGGACCTCGGTCTGGCCTTCGCCGACACGCCCTGGCACGGTCATCGCGACCGCATCCTGGAGGCGGCGGCCCTGTTCGCCGGCATCACGGCCACCTGCGGCAAGCTCGCCCGCGACGTCGCATTGATGATGCAGACCGAGGTCGGCGAGGTCATGGAGCCGCTGGCGCCCGGCCGCGGCGGTTCCTCCACCATGCCGCACAAGCGCAATCCCATGCTCTCGGCCACCATTCTGGGCGCGGCCCAACTGGCGCCGCCCTTGCTGGCGGCGGTGGCGGGGGGCGGTGCCGGCGAACATGAACGCTTCACCGGCGGCTGGCAGGCCGAATGGCTGGCGCTTCCGGACCTTGCCCGGCTCACCGGCGGCGCGCTCGGCCGGGCGGCGGAACTCCTCGAGGGCCTGGAGGTGCGGCCTGAGCGGATGCGGGCCAATCTTGGCCTTACCAATGGCTTGCTGATGGCGGAGGCCGTGCAGATGGCATTGGCGCCGACGCTCGGCCGTCTCGCGGCCCATGACCGGATCGAGGCGGCTTGCCGCAAGGCGGTGGCCGAGGGCAGGGCGCTCATCGATGTCCTCGCCGACGATCCCGTCATCGCCGGAACGGCGTCCCGCGCCGTGCTCGCCGGGTTGCTCGACCCGGCGCACTATCTGGGCGCCGCCGGCGAATTCGTTGACCGGGTGCTGGTGCGTTACGCGGGGATGTGAGCCATCCGGCTCGTCCCGGCCGGCCTTGGGCCGGCCATCCAGGCATGGCGCTCGACGAGAAGACGCAGATGGCCGTGACGCGCACGTCCATGACGAAATCGTGGGCCGACGATCGGCTGCGCCGCCTCCGCGTCAGCCGCCGTAAAGGCCCTTATAGGCGTCGCGCAGCAGGTTCTTCTGGACCTTGCCCATGGTGTTGCGTGGCAGGTCATCGACGACGATGACGCGCTTCGGCAGCTTGTAGCGGGCAAGCCGCTGCTCCAGCGTCTTGATGATCGAGGCTTCGTCGAGGCTGGCGCCCTTTTCGGCGACCACGACTGCCGTGACGCCCTCGCCGAAATCGGGATGCGGCACGCCGATGACGGCGCTCTCGACCACGCCGGGCATGCCGTCGATCTCGGTTTCGACCTCTTTCGGATAGACGTTGTAGCCGCCCGAAATCACCAGGTCCTTGCCGCGTCCGACAATGTGGACATAGCCGCGATCGTCGACCTTGCCGAGGTCGCCGGTAATGAAGAAACCGTCCTGGCGGAACTCCGCCGCGGTCTTCTCCGGCATGCGCCAATAACCCGAGAACACGTTCGGGCCCTTGACCTCGATGACCCCGATCTCGCCCTGCGCGATGGCGGCGCCCGTCTCGGGATCGGCGACCCGGAGGGCGACGCCCGGCAGCGGAAAGCCGACCGTGCCGGCGACCCGGTCGCCGTCATAGGGGTTCGAGGTGTTCATGTTGGTTTCGGTCATGCCGTAGCGCTCGAGGATCGAGACCCCGGTCTTCTCGCGGAACAGCTTGTGGGTTTCGGCGAGCAGCGGCGCCGAGCCCGAAATGAACAGCCGCATATGCTTCGTCGCCTCGCGGGTCAGGCGATGATCCTGCACCAGGCGGACATAGAAAGTCGGCACGCCCATCATGGTGGTGGCGCGGGGCATCAGCTCGAACACCTTGTCGGCATCGAACTTGGGCAGGAACAGCATGCTCGCGCCGGCGACCAGAATGGTGTTGGTCGCGACGAACAGGCCGTGGGTGTGGAAGATGGGCAGGGCGTGCAGCAGCACGTCGTCGGCGCCGAACCGCCAGTAGTCCTTCAGCGTCAGGGCGTTGGAGGCGAGGTTGTCATGGCTGAGCATGGCGCCCTTGGAGCGCCCGGTGGTGCCTGACGTGTAAAGGATGGCGGCGAGGTCGTCGGGCGCGCGCGCCACGTCGATGAACGTCTCCGAAGCCGCGGCCGCCTTGTCGAACAGGCTGCCGTCCTGGCCCTTGCCGAGCGTCTCGACCGCCGGAACGCCGGTCTTCTTCGCGACCCCGGCGATGCCGTCGCGCCGCGCGGGATCACAGACCACCAGGGCGGGTTCGGCGTCACCCAGGAAATATTCGATCTCGGTCAGCGTATAGGCGGTGTTGAGCGGCAGGAACACCGCGCCGGCCCGCACGCAGGCAAGATAGAGGAAGATCGCGCCGGCCGACTTCTCGACCTGGACCGCGACCCGGTCGCCGGGCTTCACGCCGAGCCCGGCCAGCACATTGGCGTAACGCGCCGTGCCGGTCATCAGGTCGCCGTAAGTCAGCTTCAGCCCGGTTTCGGTCTCGATGAAGGTCTTGGTCAGGTCCGTCGCATTGGCGCGGACGAGGTCGAACAGATGATTGGCCATGGCGATCTAAGCGAGGGTACGTGGGAAGGCCGGACCATGCCGCATTAGAGCTGCGAGGTCGAGAGCTGGCTCACGCAGTTCTGGCGAGCGGTTCGGTCAGATGGGCGGCCCGGATGGTCACGCGCACCTGCGTGCCGATGCCGGGCTTGGAGCGGATCGTGAAGGTTCCGCCATGCAGGTCGACCAGTTTCTTGACCAGTGCGAGCCCGAGGCCGGCAGGCTCTTCGCCGGCGCCGTAGATCCGTTCGGCCAGGGGATCGAGAGCCGCCGCGATCTCGCCCGGGCTGATGCCGCCGCCGGAATCGACCACGTCGAGGATCAGCTGGTCGTCCTTGCCGCGCTGCGCCGACAGGCTGACCAGTCCGCCGGTCAAGGTCGTCTCGATGGCGCTGCCCACCAGTTCGCCCATGATCCGGCGCAGCGCCGTGGCGCTCGCCGCCATGCCGATGATGTCGGGTCCCCAGACCACGCGCAGCTTCAGGCCCTTGGCGGCCGCGCGTGGCCGGTAGAGCAGGTTGATCTCGGCGATCAGCTTCTCGACCGCCACCCGGTCGGCGACCGGGGGGGTCTCGAAGGTCGAGACCTGGGCATAATCGATGACATCGGCGAGCCGGCGGGCGAGCCGTGCCGATTCCTCCCGCGCCGCCTCGATCAAGGCGTCGATATCGGCCGGCTCGCGCGTCGCCTCGGCGCGCTTGGCCATGGCGTGCAACCGCTCGATCGGCGCCCGGAAGGTGCGGCCGACCAGTTTGACGATGCCGATGCGCAGGCTCTTCAGGCCCTGAACCGTGACCAGCGATCGGGCCAGCTGATCGGTCAGCAAAGCCACTTCGCGCGTCGCCTCCTCCAGCTTCTCGTCACGCAGGGCGAGATCGGCCTGCAGCTTGGCATGGGCGGCACTGGTCTCGCCGATGATCGCCTCGGCATCATCGAGCTGGGCTTTCACACCGGTGACCTGCGCCCGGAAAATGTCGATGGCGCGGTTATATTCGCGCGCCACCTGGCCGATCTCGCTGTCGGCATCGGCTTCGAGATAGGCGAAACTGCTCGAGTGGCGGCTGACCGCGGTCATCTGGCCGACCAGCAAGGCGACGTCGGTGGTCATGCCGTGTTCGGCGACGTTGAGGCCGATGCGCTCCTGGTCGCCATCGACCCGCAATTTGACGATGGTTCGACCGGCGACCAAGGCGAGCGCCATGATGCTCCAGGCAAAGCCGGCGACCGCCATGACACCCAGGATCTGGGCCGCCAGTTGGGTGAACGGCGCCTGCGGGTTGTTCGCGGCCAGCGCCAGCGTGCCGAGCGCTCCGCCGAACAGGTGGACGGAGGCCATGCCGAGCGCGTCGTCGATCTCCGCCGCCTCGATCAGGCGGGCGCCGATCAGGGCCGCGACGGCGCCGGCCGCGCCGACCGTGATGGCGCCGAGCGGGCTGAACAAGTGCGGACCCGCGCTGGCGGCGATCACGCCGGCAAGGGCGGCCTGCACCAGATGGATGATGGTGACGTCGGCCGGGCGAAGCTGGTTCAGCAGAAAGGTGATGGTGATCCCCGCGGCGCCAGCCAGCACCAGATTGAGCACCACCGGGGCGAGCGGCAGGCGGGCCGCCATGGCCTGGCCCGCGGCGATGCCGAACCAGCCGAGCCAGAGCAGGAGGACACCGAGCGCGGCGAAAGGGAAACTCTGGCTCTGAATGACCGGGAAACGCCGGACCCCGCCGAACCGACCGCTGCGCGGCCCGACGGCGCGCGCCGCGGCCAGCGCGGCGGCGGCGGCGGCGACATGGATCACCGTGCCGCCGGCGAGATCGATGAAGCCGATCGCCTTCAGCCAGCCGGCGCCGTCGGCCGCCGTCGCCCATGCCCAGTGGACGACCGGCGGCAGGATCGCCGCTGTGAAGATCAGCACCGCCAAGGCATAGCCACGCAACGTCGCGCGTTCGGCCAGCGGGCCCGACAGGATGGTCGCGGCACCTGCGGCAAGCGCGATGTGGAACAGCAAGGCCGGGCCGGCCGCCTCGGCATCCGGGAAGAACGGACCTTGGCCGATCAGCCTGTGGCCGTCGCCGGTCGCCATCAGCCCTTCGCCGAAGGCCCAGATGATCAAAACGCTGAGACCGGCCTGGACCAGGGCTTTGGCTGCCGCGTTGACGCTGTGCTTGGCGCGCACCAGCCCGCTTTCGAGCGTCACCTGGCCGGCGAGGACCAGGAAGGCGCAGAGCGTCGCGGCGACGAGCCAGGCGTCGTTGGCATGCTGAACGTCCATCGAGCTGTCCAATCAGCCAAGGCGGTACGCGTGCCGGCGATCTTGGATTGCCGTGGTTAATGTCGCGTTAGCCATAGCGACGGAAAAGCCGTCGGAATTCGTGACGTCAGGCGCCCGGAGCGAACCGTCCGCGCTCGCGGTCGCGCCATTCCCGCGGCCGGATGAACTGGCCGGCCCAGACCCCCTTGCGTTCGGCCCGGGCGCCAGCTTCTTCCTGCAGGTAGGAGCCGTAGGAGACCGCGTGGCCGCTCGCCACCAGGGCGCGGCCGAGATCGACGCCGTCGACCCGGCAGAGCGCGACGGTGCGGCCATAGCGGTCGATGTCGCGTCGCTCGCAGGTGACAAGCTGGCCGGCGATCAGGGCGATCAACTGGCGCGCCGCCTCGCGTCCGCACAGCACTTCCTTGCCGTCGCGGGTACAACGCTGGAACAGCTCCGGCGCGTCGATGCCGTAGAGGCGCACCTCGGTGCCGGCGACCACCAGGCTGTCGCCGTCGATAATGCGGGCGTGACCGCTGATGATCGGCCGGGCCGGCACGTTTCTGAGCGCATAGGCACCGGCGCCGGCCGCGATGACGCAGGCGGCGAGGGCGAAGGTCGTGAACGCCCGGTTGGCGGGCGGTCTGCGGTAGCTCCTCCAGCGTGCCATGGCGGTCCATCGATGGATCCAGGACACTCCTTTCACCTTTCGTTCACCATGCCTCTCGACCGGGCGTTAATCAACGTCTGCAACATTTCGATAAGTGTTGTGTCGCGTCGGGAGAGGTCCGCTCGCATGAGCGTCGAGGTTGCGGCGGAGCGGTTGAGCGACCGGGCGGCTGAGCGTGCGCAAAAGCACGCCCAGAGCCGGAAACGCGTCGTCCGTCAGGTCCGCGACGCGCGCGAAAAGCTGACCTCGACCACCGGCACCAGGCGCTCGTTCGATTTCGAGCTGATGCGCCTTTATGCACAGAACAAGTTGTCGGCGGCGCTGGCCGTCGTGTTGCTGGCGCTGGCGACCGGTGGCGTCGCCGGTTGGATCACCGATCCCCTGACCGGCGGTATCGGGGCGGTTGCCGTGCTGATCGCTCATGGCCTGGTGATCCTGCTGGCAAACGCCTTTCTCAAGATCCAATCGGACAAGGCGGATCTTCGCACCTGGCGCCTGCGCTTCATCCTGGCCGAAACGGTCCTGGCGCTGGCCTGGGTTCTGGCCTTGACCGTGGTCATGCAGACAAATGTGCCGGAGGCCAATACCTTCCTGCTGGTCGGCATGCTGATCGTCGTGGCGGTCTCCGCCATGATCGGCGCGACGATGCCGGGCGCGGTGCTGGCCGCGACCTTGCCGGTGGGCATCATGGTGATCGCCCATTTCCTGCTGGTCGACGGCCTGCAGGGCGCCATGCTGGCGACCATGGCGGGTGGCGCCCTGGTGTTCTTCGGCATTATCTCGACCCGGCTCTACCAGGCCAATCTGGCGACGCTGGAGGCGCGCGCCGAAAAGGACGCGGTGTTCGGCGAGCTCGAAACCGCCAAGGCCAATTCCGACGAGGCGCGACGCAATGCCGAGATGGCCAATATCGCCAAGTCGCGCTTCCTCGCCCAGATGAGCCATGAGCTGCGCACGCCGCTCAACGCCATTCTCGGCTTTTCCGAAGTGATGAAGGAGGAGATGTTCGGCCCGCATGCGGCACCTCAATATGCCGAATATGCCAAGGACATTCACTCCTCCGGGCAGCACCTTCTGTCGCTGATCAACGAGATCCTGGATCTCTCGCGCATCGAGGCCGGCCGCTACGAGCTCAATGAGGAAGCGCTCGTCCTGGCCCATGTGGTGGAGGAATGCCACCACCTCCTGAAGGTGCGCGCCAAGAACAAGGGCGTCACCATAACGCAGCGCTTCGAGCCGAACATGCCGAAGCTGTGGGCCGATGAGCGCGCCATCCGGCAGATCGTGCTGAACCTGATGTCCAACGCGATCAAGTTCACGCCGGCCGGCGGCGAAATCGTCCTGAAGGTCGGCTGGACCGCCTCGGGCGGCCAGTACATCTCGGTGCGCGATACCGGCCCGGGCATTCCCGAAGACGAGATCCCGATCGTCCTGTCGAATTTCGGCCAGGGTTCGAACGCCATCAAGAGCGCCGAGCAAGGCACCGGGCTCGGCCTGCCGATCGTCCAGGGACTTGCCACCATGCATGGCGGCTCGTTCAAGCTGAAATCGACCCTGCGCGAGGGCACCGAGGTGATCGCCACCTTCCCGGCCGAGCGGGTCATGGAAGCCTTGCCGGCGATCGAGAGCCCGCCGGTCGAGCCGAACTACATGCTGGCGCCCGAGCCGGTCATGGCCATGCCGGAGGCGGCCAATGCCGGCGCCCTGCGCCGCGCGCTGTTCGGTGGTCGCTAGGCCGCCCGGCCGCGGTTCACCTCTGCCTTGCACGACAGGCCGGCTTGACCCCCGTCCGGCTACGTGGTGCGGTTACACGATAATCAGGACGGGGAAACGACCATGAAATTCTACGATACGCCTGGAGCGCCAAATCCGCGCCGCGTCCGCATGTTTCTCGCCGAAAAAGGCATCTCCATCCCGAGCGTCGCCATCGACCTCGGCAAGCTCGAGCAGAAGAGCGAGGCCTATACCGCGGTCAACCCGCGCCAGCGCACGCCGGCCCTCGAACTCGACGACGGCACGGCGCTCTGCGAAAGCATGGCGATCTGCCGTTATGTCGAGGCCCTGCATCCCGACCCCAATTTGTTCGGCCGGACACCGGTCGAGATCGGCGAGATCGAGATGTGGTCGCGCCGGCTGGAACTCCATCTGCTGTTCACCGTCGCCTCCGCTTTCCGCCACCTGCATCCGGCGATGGCGCAGATGGAGGTGCCGCAGGTGAAGGAATGGGGTGAGATCAACAAGGCGCGCATCGTCGACGAACTGGCGGTGCTCGACCGCCACCTGGAGGGCAAGGATTACGTCGCCGCCGGCCGCTTCACCGTCGCCGACATTACCGGCCTGGTCGCCGTCGACTTCGTCAGGCCGACGCGTGTCCCGATCCCCGAGGAACTGACCAATATCGCGCGTTGGCGCGCCGCCATTTCGGCGCGGCCGAGCGCGCAGGCGTAACGCACCGGAATGACCGACGGGCAGCGCGGCGCGGATGCTCGCCGGCAACTTGTCGGGGCCCCGAGGCTGTGATCTGTTTCGGTCCCAGACCAAGAAAATCGCGGGGAGAGCCAGAATGAGGCCGGGGTCGGCGAGAGCTTTTGGATTGCTTGTCGCCACCTTCGCGTCGCTTGCCGTGTCGGTGGTGCCGGGATTGACGCAGAACGGTTCGAGTTTTCAAGACGCCTCCGCCTCGGCCATCCGCTTCTGGCTCGCCACGACGCCGCCGCGCATGACCTGCGCCGACATGCGCGGGCTGGAGACCGCCACCACCACCATCATCTCGGCCGAGACCATTCCGGCGGGTGAGGATGCGCCGGAACATTGCCGGGTGACCGGCGTGATCGCGCCGGAGATCCGCTTCGAGGTCAATTTGCCGGCCGCCTGGAACCGCCGCTTCTACATGCACGGCAATGGCGGCTTCGCCGGCGAGACGCCGGAGACCGGCGGCCGGCCGCGCTACCGGGCGACGGCGCTGAAGCAGGGG
>BFBZ01001124.1_pt1 | contig 19144 bp, 17 predicted proteins | sample 1888401 | NCBI WGS metagenome assembly BFBZ01 (sample SAMD00112614, study PRJDB3348) | symbiont metagenome | host: Chara braunii | reverse complement strand
GACTGGCATCAGCCTGCAAAAGTACCAGCAGATCGTGTCGGCGCGCGAGAGCTTCGAAACCCTCATTCTCGTCGAGTCGATCAAGTCGGGCGACATCGACTGGGAAGGCCGCATCATCAGCGCTCACCGGGCCATGTCCCGGCATCCCGTCTTCGAAGCCGGAACGACCACCATGGTCACGGCCGCCTGGGGCGACGCGCATCACCGCTTCCATCGCGAAATCCTCTCCGGCAGCAATCACGTCTTTCTCGAGCATTTTCAGCGCCTGTTCTGGGATCATGCCGACCGCTACCGCAACATCGTCAAACCGTCGCCGCTCAGCCCCGAGGTCTTGAAGCGCGACCACGACCAGTTGCTCGATGCCGTCCTCGATCGCGACGCGGACATGGCCTGCGTGGTGCTGCGCCGTCACATCAAGAACGGTGCCGCCGCGACGCTCGCGGCGCTGGCCGGTGGATTGGTCCACGACAGCAGCCCGGCGGCGCTATCGGGCAATTGACATTTTATTTAATCGCGTGAAATTTATATGATCTGTTGCGCCTCGCTCACAGGCGAGGTGCCGCGCGGATCCGGGGAGCGTTCCGTTCAGCCGGCAATTCTCGACAGGATGTGACGACCGCGCGTCGTCCCTCCTCTTGCCCAAGGATGACGCCCCATGTTCGTCGAACCCGGCCTGTTCTATCGCCATGACCCGGTAACCCTGCCGGTTCCGATCGTCGTCGACGTCTCGCGCAGTGGCCGCGAATACCCTGTCGACATGCGGTCGCCGGTGCCGTTCACCGCGATCCACGACAATGTCTCGGTCTATGTCGAGGACATCTGGGCGGATGCACCGCGTTATGGCGCGACCATGCTGCAGGCCCTGTTCCCGCACATGTATATCGACGCGAACCGTGACGAACTCGATATCGATCCCGACCTGGTCGAGGGCGAATGGCCGGTGCCGCTGCGGCCGACCGTATCCAAGCGCGGGCTCGGCCTGTTGAAATCCAAATCACGCTATGGCGAGCCGGTTCAGGAGCGCAAATTTACCTTCGCCGAGGTCGAGGAGCGCCTGAACCGCTACCATCGGCCTTATCATCGCGAGTTGAAATCGATCATCGACCGGGTCAAGTCGTCCTATGGCTTCGTCTATCACCTGAGCTGCCACTGCATGTCGGCGATCGGCGCGCCGACCCATCCGGATGCCGGCGAGGAACGCCCTGACTTCTGTCTCGGCAATATTGGCGAGACCAGCGCCTCCGGCAAATTCACCGAGGCGGTCGCCGAAACCATCCGCGCCCAGGGCTATAGCTGCACGATCAACCAGCCCTACCCCGGCGGCGAGATCAACCGGCGCTACGGCGATCCGGCCGGTGGCGTCGAGAGCATCATGGTCGAGATCAACAAGAAGCGCTTCATGGATGTGAAGACATTCCGGAAGAATGACGGCTTCGACAGCATCAAGACCGCCGCGAACGCCGTCTTGGCCGCACTCGCGCAGGCCGCTCGCCAGCGCATCGGCTAAGCCGCATCGTCAGCGGAAGCCACATGCCGGCCTGCCCGGAGCAGACCGGCATGCGGCGCCGCGCGATCGAATTTCGGGGGGATTTTCGATGATCACGCGCAGAACATTGGTCAAGGCCGGGGCCGCCGCGTCGCTTTTCGCACCGTCTGCCCTGCGGGCCCAGGCGCAGACCACTTTGAAATTCGTGCCGCAGACGGATATCGCCGGCTATGATCCGGTCTGGAGTTCGGCCCAGGTCACCCGCAACTATGCCTATACGGTGTTCGACACGCTTTATGGCGTGAACAACGCCTTCGAAGCGAAGCCGCAAATGGCGGAAGGCGCGAGGCCGGACAATGATTTCAAGGACTGGACCGTCAGCCTGCGCCCGGGCCTGAAGTTCCACGATGGCGAGCCGGTACTGGCCCGCGACTGCGTCGCCAGCCTCCTGCGCTGGGGCCGGCGCGATTCCTTCGGCCAGCCACTGCTCAACGCCATCGACGAACTCTCCGCCGTCGACGACCGGACCATGCGCTTCCGGATGAAGCGGTCGTTTCCGATGCTGCCCGACGCCTTGGCCAAGTCGACCGCCAATGTCCCGGCGATGATGCCCGAGCGCCTGGCCAAGACCGATCCGTTCCAGCAGATCCCCGAGATCATCGGCAGCGGGCCGCTGCGCATGGTACCATCAGAGACGGTGCCGGGGATCAAGATCGCCTTCGCGCGCAACGACGACTACCGGCCGCGCGACGACGGCGCGCCGGAATGGACGTCGGGACGCAAGGTCGTTCACTTCGACCGGATCGAGTGGCTGATCATTTCCGATGCGGCGACCGCCGCGGCCGCGCTCCAGCGCGGCGAAATCGATTGGCTGGAACAGCCCTCGACCGATTATCTGCCGCTGCTCAAGAGCCGGCGCAATATCGACGTGGCCATCAAGGACCCGAGCGGCAGCATGGGCGCCCTGCGGATGAACTGGCTGCACCCGCCCTTCGACAATCCGGCGATCCGCCGCCTCGTCCTGGCGGCGGTCCACCAGGAAGAATATATGATGGCCGTCGCCGGCACCGATGCATCGCTCTATCGCACCGGTGTCGGGGTGTTTCCGCCGGAGACGCGGTTCGCCTCCGACGCCGGCATGTCCAGGCACGCCGGTCCGCCCGACTATGACCGGATCAAGCGCGATCTGACCGCCGCCGGCTACAAGGGCGAGAAGGTCGTCGTTCTCGGCGCCGCCGACCGCGCCGCCGTCAAGGCCTTTGGCGACGTGGCGGCCGAAATGCTCACCAAGATGGGCATGAATGTCGACTATCAGATCGCCGACTGGGGCACGGTCAATGCGCGGATCAATCGCAAGGACCCGCCCGAAAAGGGCGGCTGGAGCATGTTCTTCGCGGTGTGGGGCGGCATCTCGCTGATCAATCCGATCGTCCACCAATATCTGCGCGGCGACGGGCCGACCAATATCGCGGGCTGGCCGGCGTCACCCAAACTGGAGGAGCTGCGCGCGGCCTGGCTCGGCACGACCAATGCCTCGGAACAGGTCAAGCTTGCCCATGAGATCCAGGTCCAGGCCATGTCCGACGTTCCCTATGTCCCGCTCGGGCAATATTTCCAGCCCGTGGCCTACCTGAAGAACCTCAGCGGCATCGTCACCGGCTTCCCGGTGTTCTGGAACGTCAGGCGCACCTGACAAGCACCGCCGCATGGTGATCGCGACCGGTTGATTTCGGTGTGAGCAAATCGTGGATGCCCGGGACGAGCCCGGGCAGGACGATGTGTTGAGCTCATGGTGTGTTTGGACCACGGCGCGGCAGCGGCGTCCGGCCAACCAGCAACTGTCGCTCCAAGGACAATGCTCGTCTTGGCCGGGCTCGTCTTGGCCATCCCGACTTCCGCCCACTTTCCCATCGCGAGCGGTCCATCCAGCCCTCGCGTCAGCACGCGCCTCGTCCGCATCGTCACGGCTCGGACCATGACGCCACGACGCGCTGACCAGCCCTCATCGAAAGACGCATGGGATGCGGATGCCGCCACCCGGCCAAAGCTCTTGGGCAACAGGCAAGCGCCTATGCCACTGGTCTTCAGCCCCGGATCGGCTATCCAGATCTTGCTCGCCGCCTGCTTCGCGTGAAGGTCGAGCGCGGTACCCGATCCACCATGCAGACCTTCGCCGCCCTGTCGCTCGCCTATATCATCTCGATCTTCTTTCGCTCGTTCCTGAGCGTTCTCGCCACGCGCATCATGGCCGACATGCAGATCGGCGCGACCGAGCTCGCCGCCATGAGCTCGGCCTGGTTCGTCGCTTTCGCCCTGATGCAATTCCCGGTCGGCTGGGCGCTCGATCATTTCGGCCCGCGCCGCACCGTCCTGCCGCTGATGCTGGTCGGCGGCATCGGCGTCGCCCTGTTCCCCTTCGCGCCCAATGCCACGGTCGGATCGCTCGCCATGGCGCTGATCGGCATCGGCTGCTCACCGATCTATATGGGCGCCATCTATGTCTTCGCCCGCAATCATCCCGCCGCGCAGTTCGGCTTTCTCGCCTCGCTGCTGATCGGCGTCGGCTCGATCGGCAATCTCGCCGGCACGACGCCGCTCGCCTGGCTCGCCGACGGCTTCGGCTGGCGCCAGACCATGATGATGCTGGCCGGCCTCTATTGCGCCGCCTTCGCGCTGGTCGCGGTCTTCCTGAGGGATCCGCCACGCATTGCCGGAAAGGCCGATTCCGGCCTGCTGTCCGGCCTCGGCGCCATCGTCTCGACCCGGCTGTTCTGGCTGCTCGTGCCGATCGTCTTCGTCAGCTATGCCATCATGGTCACGCTCAGGGGCCTCTGGATCGCGCCCTATCTCGCCGAGGTCATCGGCCTGACCCATGTTCAGCAGAGCAATGTCGCGATGCTGATGGCTCTCGCCATGACAGCCAGCGCTTTTCTGTTCGGCTGGATCGAAAGCCGCTGGGGCCAGGCAAAGACACTGGTCGTTGCGGGCAACCTCGCGGTGGCCGCGGCGCTCGCCTTCCTGGCTGTCTCGGCCGTTCAGACGCCCGCGCTCGCGACGGCGCTCTTCGTGGCGATCGGTTTCTGCGGCTTCAGCTATACGATCCTAATGGCCCATGCCCGGCCGTTCTTCCCGGATCATCTGGTCGGCCGCGGCATGACCTTGCTCAACTTCGTCTTCGTCGCCGGCGTGGCGGCCGTGCAGACCGGGTCCGGCTGGCTGATCGACCTCGGCCGCAACCAGGGCCTCGACGCCGCGCTCACCTTTGCCCGCATGCATGGGGCGTTGGCGGCGGTGCTCTTCATCAGCATCCTGGTCTATATGCTGGCGCCACGGCGGCCGGTGGCCGAGCGATAAACCAGCGCCGCGACGGCTCCCTACTCACGCCCGCAGCGTGAAGCCGCCTTCGGCCAGGCTCTGGCCGTTGACCAGCAGTTCGAGCCGGTGAAACCCGCCATGGTGCTTGCGCGTGGTGAAATCGCGAATCGTCTGGCTGATCGACACCGGGCACTCGCCCAAGGGATCGAGCACGACCTCCTTCAGCTTGAATACCTTGGCCGAGGCCGCGCCGTTCTTTTTGACGTAGTGGATGGCATAGTCGACGATCAGCTTCTGCGGCTTGGCCGAGGTCGAGACGATGCGCGCGGCTAGCCGCATCGTCTCGCCGAGCGACAGGCTCGCCGGCGCCACCGCGAAAGCCTCGATCCGCACCTCGGCGCGGCTCCCCGCCCCGACCAGCGCGAGCGCCCGCTGGTCGCCGCGCTTGATCAGCGTCCTGAGCGCCTGCTTGGCGATCCAGGCGGTCCGAGCGTCCTGGGTCGGCCATCGGGCGATCGTCGCCAGAACCCAGTCCGGATTGTCCTTGGTGATGTCGTTGAGGTGGTTGGCCACCGACTTGCGGACGTAAAGGCTCGGATCGGCCTTGAGATTGTCGAGGATCGCCGCGACGGGGCTCGGATCCTGCATCAGCGGCTTCAGCTGGAACGACCAGGGCAGCCGCGGCCGTGCGCCTTCGCTGGCAAGCCGCCGGACATGCTCGTTATCATCCAGCGACCACCGCTCCATGACGGCCACGGTGCGGGTGAAGTCGCGCTGCAGGAAATGACGGATGGCGAATTCCGACGATCCGAAGCGGGTGAAATATTTCAGGGCCGCCATCGACGCGTCGAAATGATCCTGGCCGTAAAGCGCGACATATTCGGGCAGCACGATCGAGGCGAAGCCGTGCTTGATCCGCGGCGCCAGCGCATGGAAGACCGCGAGATTGTCCTCGAACCCGCCCGGCAAGGCCGCATGGAAACTCTCGGCGATCCGCCGGAGCCGCTGCATGATGCTGAGCGCGTCGAGATTGTCGGAGCTGAGGCGCAGGAATGCCCCGGCATCGAAGCGCTGCTCGATGGCGGCCGTCTCGGCCGCGAAATGCCGGAGGCGCTCGCGGTTGAAGATTTCCTTCAGCGCGGGGTTTTGCGTCGTCACATCGGTCATGCCGGCCTCGATGATCCCGGATCGAATCGGCCCGCATGAAACGCCATCGCGACGAACTTGTCGCGGCCGGAGGCCGTTGTCCCATGCGCCCGGTCATGGGCGCCGACCGGCCGCGACCATGCAACTGTCGTCATTCTGTCAAGAAACTCTGATCAGCCGGGAGGCGAATACTGATCCGGCTAAATCGCCGGCCTCTCTGGGAAGACCGCCTCGCCGCGTCCCGCGGCAGGTCCCTTCTCGCGCCCCGGGCCATGACGACAATGACCAAGCGGAGTGCAGTGGTTGAAATCGTCTACATCGACGCGGGCGGCGGCCATCGCAGCGCCATGAATGCCCTGAAGGAAGTCCTCGCCGAACGCCATCCCGGATGGCAGATCAGGCCGGTCGACCTGCAGAAACTGCTCGAGCCGATCGACCCGATCCACCGGATCACCGAGCGGATCACCCGCCCGTTGCAACGCGTTCTCCAGCAGATCGCGCCCAAGCTCGCGCTCGAGCCGGTGCAGGCACAGGACATCTACAATACCGCGTTGAAGCGCGGCGCGACCCGCGGGCTTGGCGCCATTCTGCCGATCCTCCAGGCCTTCATCCGGCATTACGCCGACGAACTGGAGGAGATCCTGCGCCAGCACTGGCGCCGGCCCGGCCGCGACAGGCCCGATCTCGTCATATCCGTCATTCCGAACTTCAACGGCGTCATGTYCCGCGCCTTGCGGGATGTTCMCCCCGCCGTTCCCTATGTCACCGTGATGACCGACATGGTCGACTGCCCGCCGAACTTCTGGATGGAAGACCAGGACCAGATCATGATCGCAGGCACGCCTCGGGCTTTCGCCCAGGCGAAAGCCTCGGGGTTCTACCACCAGGACAAGGTCTTCGAAGTCTCGGGCATGATGCTGAAGAAGTCATTCTACGAGCAGCCCGACGAACCGCGCCTGACCTATGCCGCGCTCGGCCTGTCGCCGGATCGGCCGACCGGCCTCATCATGTTCGGCGGCAATGGCTCGCGCACGGCATCGCTCGATATCCTCGCCCGTTTCGACAAGGCCAGGCTGGACGTCCAGACCATCGTCATGTGCGGCAATAACAGGAAGCTCCACGACAGCCTGCAAGGCCGGACCGGCTGCCATGCCGCAGGCTTTGTCTCGAACGTCGCCGATTACATGCGGCTCGCCGATTTCGTCATCGGCAAACCCGGCCCCGGCAGCATCAGCGAGGCCGTTCACATGGGCTGCCCGGTCATCGTCGAACGCAACGCCAAGACCATGCCGCAGGAACGTCCCAATGTGGATTGGATCCTGCAGCGCGGCGTCGGGATCTCGGTGAAGAGCTTTGAAAAGCAGATCGTCGGCGCGGTGCAGCGCGTGCTCGGCGACATCGAGACCTACCGGCGCAATATCGACGCGAACGTGCCCCGCAATGGCGCGGTTTTCGAAGTGGCCGACCGTATCGCGGAGATCATGACGACAAGCGATGCGCGCACCGTCGCCCGCGCCCTGCCCGTCTCATCGGATGATGCTGGGATTGCCCGGTGACAGCGGGCTGAGCGGCCCGACGCGCGCGCCGGCGACCGGCGCCGCGCCGAGCATGGCGCCGATCGCGGCGAGGACCGCGATCAGGATGATCAGCGCCTGGCACACCCGTTTCATGTTCGCCGGCATGGTCAGCATGTCGACGACATAAAACAGGATGATCGCCGCCACCGCCAGTTCGGCGGCGTAGATGATGATGGGAATGACGTTCATGGGGCGGCCTTCGGATAGGCCCGACGCGGAACCAGCCCGCTGTCAGCGGATGAAATGGTGGATGGCGTTGAGCCCGACCAGGCCGATCACGATCAGGTAGGCGGCGACGATATAGTTCAACAGCCGCGGCACGATGAGAATGGCGATGCCGGCGACGAGCGCGAAAAGCGGCGTCATATGGGCGGTGGTCAAAACCATGGAAGACCTCGTCGGTTCAATGGGATGAGCGCGCTCTCTGCCGATCGAGGCTCTTTGCATCAGGCAGCCTTGGGTGACCGACCGGCACGTCTCGGATGATCGGGGCGGGGCGGCGGCCGGCAGCGGCCGAAACAGCCTGCCTGCCGGCCGCGATCGTCAAAGTCTGCCGAGCAGGACAAGCACCAGCACGATGATCAGGACGAGCCCGATGCCACCGCCGCCATAATAGCCGGTGCCATAGAAGGGTCCGCCGCCGAGGCCGCTGAACCCGCCGAGCAAGGCGATGATCAGGACGACGAGCAGGATGGTTCCAAGTGACATGGTCGTTCTCCCGAGCGTCAAAGCGCGCAGCACTCCTGGACGAAACCAAGATTGCCTCGGAGTGTCGAAGACAAGCAAAGACTTGCCTCCGATCCGCGCCTTCATGAATACTTGCGCATTTCAGTTCGCCGATAGAACGCGCGGCCGGAACATAGGTTCCATCGCCGCGGCGCGCGGGCCGACCGCCGGCGCGCCGGCGTCTACCGCCGATCAGTCGATCCGTTCGGCCGGCATGTCCTCGCCGCCCTGGTGCAGCACGGCCCTGGCGGTGCGGCCCGCCGCATCGGCTTCGAATGACAGCTGGGCGTCGACCTCGATGGCGAAAAAGTCGGTATCGCTCTCGCCGAAAACCTCGACATCCGGCTGGCCGGTGGCCTGGACGAACAGGCGCTCGCCCGCCCGTGTCACCGCCAGGATCAGACTCGGCGTCAGGCGATAGCGACCGACATGGCGCGCCAGTACCTCGGGCGCGACCGCCACCGCGACGCGCTGCCGCGCCGGCGGCGCCAGCGGCATCGCCGGATCGAGCAAATGGCGGCCGATATCATCGATCCCGACGGCCGTCGCGCTGTTGGACAGCGCCACCACGCCGGTCCGGGCCTTGACGAGGTAGCCGGCGAAGGAGCGTTGGCCGCCGGTGCCGCCATTGTACCAGACCAGCGTGTCGTCGCCGGTCTTGGCGACCATCCAGCCGAGCGCCGTCGCCATGTCGGGCACGCCCATCGGCCGGCGCACCTCCAGCATCGCGGCGAAGGCCGGCGCCAGCGGCGTGTCGCGGGAACCGAGCGCGGCCTCCAGGAAGATCAGCATGTCGGCGACGGTCGAACGCAGCGCGCCGGCGCCGGCAAAGGTCGGCAGATCCCAGTGCTGCACACCCCTCAGGGCGGCGTCATGGGCGCCGGCAAGCCTCGCCCGGGCCTCGCCGGATAGCGTCACCATGGTGCTGGTCATGCCGAGCGGCCCGACGATACGTGACCGCACCAGCTCCTCATAGGAGGTGCCGACACGCCGGGCCAGCGCCTCGCCGAGCAGGCCGTAGGCGAGGTTCGAATAGTCGTAGCGGCATCGAGCGCTCGACCAACCCGAGGTTCAGGCCAAGCGGCGCGCGCGGTGGCCCGTTCACACGCGCCTCGCCCGCCGGCGCGTCGGGATAGAGGAAACCGACCGATCGGAACGCCTGTTCGACCAGCACGGCCGAGACCTGATCGGCGTCGCCCTTGGCCAGGTCCAGCGCCAGTGCCGTGCTGAGCACCGCCCAGGGCAGCGCCGATGTCTCGAGCGTATCGAGATCCAGAACACCGAGATCGCCATGGGAAAACTGCATTTCGCCACGCTTTAAGGGGTCGTCGCCGAGCTGAGCCGGCAAGCTGGTCGAGCGTGCCGGAACGGTCCGCGACAGCTCGAGCAAGCCCCAGGACGCGATGGCGATGATCGCGGCGATACCGGCGAGCAGCCCCTTGGCCGCCTTGCCGATGCGTCTCTTGCTGTTGATCGACGTCACGATTGCCAGCGAATTCTCATGTTCAGTGCCCGACCGCACCTGCATAGGTGGTCGATCAGGGCATGAGCAAGGCGCGCGACAACGGACCACGGACCTGGCATCGCCACCACCGCCAGGTTGCAGCCGCGGCGGCGAACCGCTAGCAAAGACCGACGGCGGAGCAAACGGAAACAAAGCGCCGCGGCAGGATCAGGCCGCGACCGTTCGGAGCCTCGATTCCATCCCATGGCCATGCAGGACGCCACTTCCAGCGCCGCGCCCCAGCCTTTGCTGTTCGCCACCGCCGAGCTCGGTTCGCCGGCCGAGGCGCTGGCGCGGTTCCGCGAGCTGACCACCGATATCTGCGACGTCACCGTGCTCGGCGAGCCCGAGAACTTTCGCGTCGCCACCGCGACCTGGCACCTCGGCAACGCCGTGCTGTTCGAGAGCCGGTCGAGCGCGCTGCGTTACGACCGCACCCCGGACCATGTCGCGCGCGGCATCGACCATTTCCAATTGTCCCTGCATGTCGCCGGCGGCGCCGAATTCTCCGGTAGCCACGGCATGTCGACGCAGCGCCCGGGCGATGTCTGCCTCATCGACATGGCGAAACCCAGCCGCACCCGCGTGATGACCGCCGAAGACGGCAGCGCCCACCTTCTGACCTTCATGCTGCCGCGCATGTTGCTGGCGTCGCTGTTCGGCGCGCAGCAGGCGATCCCGGCACTGGCCATCCTGCCGCGCGAAACCGCCTTCGGCCGGCTGATCGGCGAGCACATGCTGATGCTCCACCGCCTCGCGCCGGATTTCACCCAGGCCGAGAGCCTGGCGGCCATCCAGTCCCTGGTCCATCTGGCGGTCGGCGGCGTCGCCGACCGCGCGATCGCCGGCGAGCCCGTAGCGGCCGCGTCGCAGGAGGCCGAACTCGCCCGCATCAAGGCCCATGTCGAGAACAATCTCGGCGCCGCTTCCCTGACGGTCGAAAGCCTGTGCGCCTGGTTCGGCCTGTCGCGCGCCGGGCTCTATCGCCTGTTCGCACCGGACAGTCCGGCCAACTATATCCAGCAACGCCGCCTGCATCGCGCCTTCGCCATGCTGATCTCGCCGGCCTTCCGGACCTGGCGGCTCATCGACATCGCGCTCGAATGCCAGTTCAGCAGCGACGCCACCTTCATCCGCGCCTTCCGCCGGCAATTCGGCCTGACGCCCGGCGAAGCCCGCATCCTGGCCGGCCGCAAGGTCGCCGGCGCGCCGCTCGGCAAGGGCAGCGCGGCGCTCAGCCCCGATGCCGAGGCGATCCGCTGGGTCACCGAACTGACCGGCGCGATGCCGCACATGCGCCCGGGGCACGGGTAGAAAGCAATCGCCTCGGATCGCAGTGCGCAGCATCAGGCGAAGCGCCCCCCTGCAGCACTTCCATCCGGCGCGATCGGGCTGAAACGCGCCTGAGACGACGGGCATATCGCCCTGCAACGCCGGGCAAAGCGGGTTCGGCCGGCCTCGGCTACGACAGCTACGCCCTGGATCGCCACATCACGCCATCCGGGCGGGAGTGCAGGCGATGATGGCGACCGAGGCAACCACGCGACGCCCGATCTACTATTTCGATATCGTCCATGATTACCCCTCGATCGGTGGTGTCGTCGAATTTTCGCAGACGCTGTCCGCGGAGCTGAAGCGGCGGTTCGGCGCACGGCTCGTCTCGGTCCGCGAGACCTTGCCGCGATCGGGCGCGGACCTGCCTTATCTCGCCCGCGAAACCCACGCCGCCGAATGGCTGGCGGAGGCCCATCCCGACGCGGTCTTCGTCTTCCCCAATTTCCATTCGCCGATCGCGCGCCACCGGTCGGGTATCCGGCCGACCGTCATCAATGTCGTGCACGACGTGCAATTCGCCTTCCTTCCCGAGCTGTTCGCGCCCACCCACCTTGCTTGGCTGCACCGGGCTTTCGCTGAAACCCGCAGCAATGCCGACGAGATCGTCTTCGTCAGCAAGACCACGCGCGACCAATTCATCGCCTGTTTCGGCGCGCCTCGGCGCCACCAGGTCATCCATAATCCGGTCGTCGCCACGCCTGCCGCGCGCGGCACCGCCCCGGTCGCGCCCTTTCTGCTGGCGGTCGCCCATGGCGATCATCACCCGCACAAGAATATCGACGGCCTCCTCGGCCTGTTCGCCGGGCTCGCCGCGCGCCGGCAAGACCTGACATTGCATGTCACCGGCCATGGCCGCGAGACGTTCCAGCGACATCTGGCCGGGTTCCCGCAAACGCTGCGCGAACGGGTGATCCATCTCGGTCATGTCGAGCGGGCCGAACTCGACCGGCTCTATGGCGCGGCGCGGGCGTTGCTGTCGTTGTCGCGCTTCGAAGGCTTCAACATGCCGGCGGCCGAAGCCGCCTGCCATGGCACGCCGCTGATCCTGTCCGACCTGCCGGTCCATCGCGAATTGTTCGGTGGCGTGGCCTGCCTGCTCGATCCGCTCGCGCCGTCGATCGACGCAGCCGCCGGCTTCCTGGACCGCGCCGGCGCATGGCCGCGACCGGCCTGGGCCGGCCGCGCGACCTGTTCGCCTGCCCATGCCGGCGCCGCCTATGCCGCGCTGATCGAAACCCATGCCGAACGGCGATCGGGGCCTGTGATGGACCGGCGCCCGGCGCATTCCGGTTTCCCCCTGTCGCCCCGCCCGGCCCGCCCGGCCTTTAGCGCGGCCGCGCGTAGCCTCCTCGCCGGCACCATGCTGTCGGGCGCCACCGCGCTGGCGCTGGCCATGCCGGCGCGCGCCGATGGCGGCGCCGGTGGCGGCACGCTCAACGCCGGCATCGGCGACCCCACGACGGGTGGCGCCGGCGGCACCGGCTCTGCCGGCCAAGCCGGCAGCCCCGGCCGACAGAGCGCGTCCGGCCCCAATGGCGGCGGTGGCGGCGGCGGCGCGGCCGGCGGCGGAGCCGGTGGCACCGGTGGTGGCCTGGGCGGCGCCGGCACCGGCGGGGCCGGTGGCACGGCCGTCAACCCGGATGGCGCCGCCGGCGGCAGCGGCCTGCTCGGTACCGGCGGCGGTGGCGGTGGCTATAACGGCACCGGCGCGGGAATATCCGTGCTCACCAACACGTCGCCCTTGCGCGGCGGCCATGGCGGCAATGGCGGCAATATCCCGACAGGCTCCAGCACGGGCGGCGGCGGAGGCGGCGGCGGCGCCGGCGGTTATGGCGCCGTCGTCACCGGGGCCGGCGCGTCGGGCAATAGCAGCAGCATCGCCGGCGGCAACGGCGGCCATGGCGGCAACACCGATGCCGGCTTCGCGGGCGGTGGCGGCGATGGCGGCATCGGCATCCTGTTCACCGCGCCGGGCGCCGCTTTCAGCAATGGTTCGACCGCAGCGGTTCTGGGCGGCAATGGCGGCAATGGCGGTCCGTCGGCCTATTATGTCGGGGGKGCGGCCGGTGCTGGCGGCGCGGCCGTGGTCATATCGGGCGGATCGCTCGACAATGCCGGAACCATCCGTGGCGGCCTTGGCGGCGAAGGTGGCCTGGCCAGCAGCGCCGGCACCGCCGCCGCGGGCGGCGCAGGCATCGACGGTTCGCACCTTGTCATCGTCAACAGCGGCGGCGGGACCATCGCGGGCGGCAGCGGCGGCCTCGGTGGCACAAATGGCTACATTTATGGCGGTGCCGATGGCGGTCGCGGCGGCACTGCGATCCGCGGCTCGGCGCTGACCATCGACAATGCCGGCACCCTATCCGGCGGCGTCGGCGGTGCCGGCGGCAGCGCTTCGATCGCGACCGGCGGCAATGGCGCGACCGGCGGCACTGGCATCGACGGCTCCCAGTTGACCATCGTCAACAGCGGCACGATTTCGGGCGGCGCCGGCGGCGCCGGCGGCGCGGGCGGCCACGGTCCGGCCGCCGCCTTGAATGGCACGGCCGGCGCCGGCGGTATCGGCATCACCGGGTCCACCATCGGCATCGTCAATAGCGGCACCATATCAGGCGGCCTGTCCGGCGACGGCACGACACGCGCGGCCGCCATCGTTTTCAGCGGCGGCCAAAACCGGCTGGAGCTCCGGGCCGGATCGCAGATCGTCGGTGCGGTCGATGCCAACGCCGGCACGACCAGCACCCTCGCCCTCGGCGGCACGGCGGCCGGCAGTTTCGATGTCTCGGCCATCGGACCATCGGCGCAATATCGCGGCTTCCAGCTTTACGACAAATCGGGCACCGGCACCTGGACGCTGACCGGCACCACTTCCGCCGTCACGCCCTGGACCTTGTCGCAGGGCAGCCTGTCGATCGCCTCGGACACCAGCCTCGGCGCCGCCGGCGGCAGCCTGACCTTCAACGGCGGCACCCTGCAGGTCACCGGCACCAGCTTCACCGGCACGACGAGAACCATCGTCTGGGGCGCCAATGGCGGCGGCTTCGACATCGCCGACGGTCGGAACAGCTTCACCGTCGGTCAATCGCTCACCGGTGGCGGTCCGCTGACCAAGACCGGCGCCGGCACGCTGACGCTGAACGGTCAGAACAGCTATGCCGGCGCGACCACGGTCGATGCCGGCAAGCTGGTGGTCGGCGACGCCGGCCATGCCGGAGCAAGCCTTGCGAGCATCGTCACGGTGAACAATGGCGGCAGCCTGGGCGGCATCGGCTCGGTCGGCGGGCTGGTGGTCATGGCCGGTGGCGTGGTCGCGCCGGGCAATTCGATCGGCATCTTGCAGGTGAAGGGCAATATCAGCATCGCCGCCGGCGCGATCTACCAGGTCGAGATCAATCCGGCCGGCGATAGCGACCGCATCGCCGCGAGCGGCACGGCGACGCTTTCAGGTGGCACGGTCGCCGTCGACAAGTCTCCCGGCGCCTATGTGCCCGGCAGCCGCTATACGATCCTCACGGCCCAGGGCGGCATCACCGGCCACTTCGCCGGCCTGACCCAGAACCTGCCTTTCGTCGACCTGCTGCTCGCCTACGGCCGGACCAGCGTCTATCTCGACGTCGCCCGCAATCAAGTCGCCTTCCCGAGTGTCGGCGTCAGCCGCAACCAGATCACGACCGCAACTGCGGTCGAGGCGCTCGGCTCCGGCACCGCGCTCTACGACGCCGTGGTGCAGCAGACGAGCGCGGCGGCTGCGAGGGCCGCTTTCGACGCCTTGTCGGGCGAGCTCCATGCCGGCCTCAAGGGCGCCCTCATCGACGACAGCCGCTTCCTGCGCGACGCCGTGATCGACCGGACCCGCCAGGCCACCATGGCCGCCGGCGCGCCGGCGCTGACCGCCGGGCCGCAGCAAATGGCGTTGCTGACGCCGGGTAGCGTCGTCGCCCTGTGGAGCCAGGCCTATGGCGCCTGGGGCCGCCGCAGCGGCGACGGCAATGCCGCCGCGCTGTCGCGTTCGATCGGCGGGGTTTTTTCCGGGGCCGACATGCCCCTTGGCCTGGACATGCGGCTGGGTATGGCCGGCGGCTATGGCCGTTCCACCTTCGGCATCAACGGGCGCGGTTCGGGCGCCGGCAGCGACGACTATCATCTGGCGCTCTACGGCGGCGGCCAATGGGGCGGGTTCGGCGTCCGGCTGGGCGCCGCCTATACCTGGCACCAGCTCGAAACCCGCCGGACCATTGCCTTTTCGGGCTTCGGCGATAGCGCGAGCGCCCGCTACCAGGCGCGCACCGCCCAGGTCTTCGCCGAGCTCGGCTACCGCTTCGATGGAGATGCCACCGCCCTCGAGCCTTTCGTCAATCTAGCCGCCGTGCGCCTCGACACCGACGCCTTTCGGGAGCGCGGCGGAGCAACGGCTCTCAGCGCCAATGCCGATAGCATGAGCGCGACCACGATCACCTCGGGCCTGCGCGCCGCGGTGAGCTTCGCGCCGGCCGACATGGCCGCCCTGACGGCGCGCGGCACGCTCGGCTGGCGCCACGCCTTCGGCGATCTGCGGCCGGGAGCGACGCTCGGCCTCTCCGGCGGTTCGCCCTTCGGCATCGCCGGCCTGCCCATCGCGCGGGATGCCCTGGTGATCGAGGCCGGCCTCGACATGGCGGTCAGCCGCGCCGTCACGCTCGGCATCGCCTATGGCGGCCAGATCGCCCGTGGCGTCGCCGACCACGGGCTCAAGGGCAATCTCGTCTGGAAATTCTGAGCCGGCGCCGGCGCACCTCAGGCGGCGAGACGGGTGACCCAGGCGACGTATTTGTCCATCCAGCTCTGCATGAAAGCCCGGCTGTCCTCGCCGATCTCGCCGGTATCGGTCAAAAGGCCCTGCTTGACCTGGACGAAGACCTCCGGCTGGCCGAGCGTCGGTACGTCCAGATAGGCGAGCACGTTGCGCAGGTGCTGCTGCGCCAGGGCGCTGCCGATCGCGCCGACGGAAACGCCGAGGATGCCCGCCGGCTTGCCGGCCCAGGCATTGTGGCCATAAGGCCGCGAGGCATGGTCGATGGCGTTCTTCAGCACGCCCGGCATCGAGCGGTTATATTCGGGGGTGACGAACAGCAGGCCCTGGGAGCCCGATATTTCCGCCTTCAGCCGCTTCACCGATGCCGCCTGGTTGGCATCGTCATCCTGGTTGTAGAGCGGCAGGTCGCCGATCTCGAGGTGATGGAACGAAAAGGTCGGCGGCGCCAGCTTGGCGACGGCGGTGGCGAGCTTGCGGTTGAAGGAATCGCGCCGAAGGCTGCCGACGACGACGGCTATCTTGTACTGAGGCATGACGGGTTTCCCATCGAAAGAGACTTTGGACGAGCCCCTCATCTTACAGCCGGCGCCCCGGCTTGTCGTTTGCCTTTGTACCGGCCCGGAATTGCCCCGATGCAAGCCGCCATGGCCGCTGCTCGCCCGGCCATGGCGGCGCGCGGCGATATCGGCGATAAGCGCGGCCGAAACCTGCGGAAGAAGATCCTGCCATGACCACGCGCGCCCGCGACTTCGGCCTTTCCTGCGGCGTGCTGCCGCCGGGACCGCTCAACGCGATCACCGATGTCGATGGTTTGAGGGTTGGCCATTGCACCTTGCGCGGCGGCGACCTCATGACCGGCTTCACCGCGATCCTGCCGCATCCCGGCGACCTGTTTCGCGACAAGCTCCGCGCCGGCGTCGATGTCATCAACGGCTTCGGCAAGAGCGCCGGCCTGATGCAGGTTGCCGAGCTCGGCCAGCTCGAGACGCCGATCCTGCTCGGCAATACGCTCGCGGTCGGCACCGGCTTCAATGCCCTGGTGACCCGCGCGCTCGCCGCCAACCCGGAGATCGGCCGGGAGACCGGAACGGTCAATCCGGTCGTGCTCGAATGCAATGACGGCTGGCTGTCCGATATCAGGGCCCGCGCCTTGACCGAGGCCCATGCCTTCCAGGCGCTCGATGCGGCACAGGCCGGGCCGGTCGAGGAAGGCGCGGTCGGCGCCGGCACCGGCATGAGCGCCTTCGGCTTCAAGGGCGGGGTCGGCACGGCCTCACGCCTGGTCGGGCTCGACGGACGCGGCTTCACGGTCGGCGTGCTGGCGCTGGCCAATTTCGGCAATGCCGGCGACCTCGTCCTGCCCGATGGCCGCCGCCCGCTGCCACCGCGAGCAGCCGCGACCAACCCGCCCGAACGTGGCTCGGTCATTCTGGTGCTGGCCACCGATATCCCCTTGGAATCACGCCAGTTGACGCGCATCGCCCGGCGCTGCGGCGCAGGCCTCGCCCGGCTCGGCGCCTTCTGGGGCAATGGCAGCGGCGATATCGCGCTCGCCTTCACCACCGCCGGCCGCATTCGCCATCACGACGACGCCGATCTCGCCACGCTGGTGACGCTGAACGAAAACCGCATCGACCTGCCCTTCCGCGCCGCCGCGGAAGCGACCCAGGAAGCCGTGCTCAACGCGCTGCTGGCGGCGCCGGCGACAACCGGCCGTGACGGACATTGGCGGCCGTCATTGAGGGATGCGCTCGACGCGCCCTCGTGACCCCTGGCCTCAAAGCCAGCGCCGTGTCCGGCTGAGCAGCGCCTCATAGGCCGCGCCGAACTTGGCGCGCAGATAGGCCTCCTCGCGCACCACGATCATCCGGTCGAGTGCCAGCCACAGCACCGGGGTCAGGATCACCCCCCATTCGAGCGAGAAGATCAGGCTGATCCCGAGAAGTCCCAGCACCATGCCGAGATACATCGGGTTGCGGGTGAAGCGATAAGGCCCGTCGGTGACGATGGTCAGTGTCGGCTGGGTCGGGACAACATTGGTCCCGGCCTTGCCAAACAGCCTTACGGCACCGATGCCGAGCCACAGCGCGGTGGCGGTGATGATCACCCCGGCGAGCACCTGCAGGTTGAAGCCGACCGCCGGCGCCAGCACATGGGGCGGCAGCCAGTCGAGGATGATCGCAGCCACGAGGGCGGCGGCCGGTAGAACCGGCGGCAACACGGGAAGCCCGGGATTGTCCCGATCACCATCGGCCATGCTGTCCTCCGTGCCTGATCCCACCACAGATCGGTGCCATCGAGACGCCACGCAAGGGCGGACGGCTACGCCAGAGACTATTCCGCGTCGCTTTGCCCTGGGGCGAACAGGTCGCCGTCGCGGCCCGCCGCGTCATCAGATTGCGCTTGCGCTGGGCGCATCACGCAACATATAAAGTTGCATGAAAAGCGATAGCCGATTGTCAGGTGTGCTCCACGTCCTGCTGCATATGGCGGAATATGATGGAGCCGTCACATCCGAAATCCTCGCCCGCGCGATGAGCACCAACCCGGTGGTGATCCGAAGGATCATGGCCGGCCTCCGGGACCAGGGCTATGTGCGCTCGGAAAAGGGCCATGGCGGCGGCTGGACGCTGGCCTGCGACCTGTCACAGGTGACATTGCGCGACATCTATACGGCGCTCGGCAGCCCTTCGCTTCTCGCCCTTGGCAATCGGACCGAAGCACCCGGCTGCCTTGTCGAACAGGCCGTGAATGCCGCCCTCAACCAGGCCTTCGACGACGCCGAGGCGCTGCTGCTCCAGCGCCTCGGCGAAGTGACGCTGGCCATGCTGAGCGCCGACTTTCACCAGCGCTTCCTCGCGCGGGGTGGCCCCCATGACCTGGAGACCGCCCATGCGTCATGACCCGATCGTCATGGGCGGCGGCGCAGGCGAGACGCTGGCCCAACCCGACGACGCGACCGGCCTGGAACCATCCGTGCTGCCATCGTGAGCGCGCCAATGGCCCCCTTCTCCGATCTCCAGGCCGTCGCCCGCTACGCCGACGGCCCACCTCGCTTCGTGCCCGGCTACGAGGCCATGCAACGCATGGCGAGGCTTCTGCTGGCCGAGCGCGTCCCGGACGCGGCCCGCGTGCTGGTTGTCGGCGCGGGCGGCGGCCTGGAGCTGAAAGCCTTTGCCGAGGCCCATCCGGGCTGGATCTTCGACGGCGTCGACCCCTCGGCCGAAATGCTTGACCTGGCCGAGCGCGTGCTGGGGCCGCTG
>BFBZ01000036.1_pt54 | contig 19152 bp, 3 predicted proteins | sample 1888401 | NCBI WGS metagenome assembly BFBZ01 (sample SAMD00112614, study PRJDB3348) | symbiont metagenome | host: Chara braunii | reverse complement strand
GGCGTCATGCTGGAAATCGCCGATCGCGCCGCCTTGCATGCGGCGATGCACGAGATGCGCGACAGCGTCCGGAAGCGCCTGCCGAATGCAAGGCTGCAGGGATTCTCGGTCCAGGAGATGCGGCACGGCCTCGCCGAGGTGCTGATCGGCTATCGCGTCGACCCGCAGGTCGGCCCCATCATCACGACGGGTGTCGGGGGCGTGCTCGCCGAGATCTATCACGATGTCGCGGTGGCGCTGGCGCCGGTGACGGTCGAAGGGGCGCGCGCCATGATCGCGCGCGTGCGCGGCTTTGCGTGCCTGCTCGGCTATCGCAATCTCCCGAAGGGCGATGTCGACGCGCTGGCGCAGGCGATCAGCGCCTGGTCCACGCTCGCGCTGATCCCCGATTCCCGTATCTGCGATGCCGAGCTCAATCCGGTGCTCGTTGGCGCGGAAGGTCGTGGCGTCGTAGCCGTCGATGCGTTGTTGATTCGTCAGGAAAGGATCGCGACATGAGCATGCCCGCCATGGAACGGCAGCCCGATCACTCCGCCGGCGCCACCAAGCAGCTGGTCCGGTTCGCCGTCGGGCTCCGCTACGCGGACCTGACGGACGTGGAAAGGCGCGCGGTCCGCCGTCATGTGCTCGATACGATCGGCGCCTGCCTTGCCGGCTCGCGCGGAGATGCCGCGCGGATTGCGGCCGAGGTGCTGCAGCGCGTGGTCGCGCCGGGAGCATTCATCGCTCCCGGCATGTCCGGTCGGTTTGACATGCTCAGCGCCGCCTATCTTGCGGGCGCAAGCTGCCACGGCATCGAGCTCGACGACGGCTTCCGCGCGGGCTCCCTTCATCCCGGCACCGTCGTGCTGCCGGCGCTGATCGCGGCAATACAGGAAGGCCACTATGACGGCCGCCAACTCATGACCGCGGTGGCCGCCGGTTACGAGGCGCAGTGCCGCATCGGCGAGGCGATGCATCCGCGCACGCGGCAGCGCGGGTTTCACAACACGTCGATCGCCGGCGTCTTTGCCGCCGCAATCGCGGTCGGGAAGCYGCGCGGGCTCGACGAGCGGACGCTGGAACAGGCGCTCGGCATCGCGGCGAGCTCGGCATCCGGATTGTTCGCGTTCCTGCACGGCGGCGGCGAGATCAAGCGTCTGCATCCCGGCCACGCCGCCCGCGAGGGCCTGTTCGCGGTCCTCCTCGCCGAGCGCGGCATGACGGGGCCGACGGACGTCCTCGAAAGCAAAGACGGCTTCTTCGCCGCCTATTCATCACCCGATTGCGAGTTGAAGCTGCCGCGCGAGGCCGGCAAGCTCGGCGCGCCGCTCGCGATCACGCAGTGCTATCTCAAGCCCCATGCCTGCTGCCGTCACCTGCATTCCGCCATCGACGGCATTCTCGCCTTGCGCCGGCAGCACGATATCACCGGCGACGACGTCAAGCAGGTCGACATCGGCACCTACGCCATCGCGGCCGAGCATGCCCATACCGGCTGGCAGGACATGGCGTCCGCGCAGATGAGCTTCCCGTTCGTCGCCGCGCTGGCGATGACGCATGGCCACGTCGACCTCGCAGATTTCTCCGAAGCGTCGCGTGCCGACCGCGCCGTCGCCGCCGGGACCGCGGCCATCCGCATCGCCGTCGATCCCGAATGCGAGGCCATCTATCCGCGGCAGCGTTCCGCCCGCGTCGTCGTCACGGTGCGCGATGGCGCGCGCTACGAGGCCATGGTGCGCGAGCCGTTCGGCTCGAGCGAAAATCCGATGTCGGACGACGCCGTCACTGCCAAATTCCGCGGACTGGCCGGGCGCGTGCTCGCGCCCGCGAAGATCGACGTGATCGAGGCGACGGTCGCGAAGCTCGACACGCTGGCCGAAGCGGGCGACCTCGCGAAGGCTCTGGCGGCGGATTAGTGCTGTTCTCGGCCGAATTAAACCACTCTCTCCGTTGTCATGCGCGGGCTTGACCCGCGCATCTCGCTTAGGTGGGCAAAGTGCGTCCCTAAGCGAGATGGCCGGGACAAGCCCGGCCATGACCACCGAACCAATATGACCGAGAGCCGCACTTTATTTAGATTAGCTATCAGCGCGCGCCTTGAGGAAGTCGCCGGCGCGCATCTTGGGATGCGAGCGCTCATACTGCGGCGGGTAGTAGACCCGCTCGCCCAAGGCCATCGCCGCGTGCCACGGCCAACGCGGGTTGAACAGCATGCCGCGGCCGAGCGCGACCATGTCGGCCTGTCCGGCGGCCAGAATGTCCTCCGCCTGCTGGGCCTCGGTAATGAGGCCGACGGCCATGGTGGGGATGCCGGCCTCGCGGCGGATGCGCTCGGCAAACGGCACCTGGTAGCCGGGGCCGACCTTCAGCTGCTGCTCCGGGACCGAGCCTCCGCTCGACGCAGTGATGTAGTCGCAGCCCCGTCGCTTGAGCTCGGTCGCGAGCACGACGCTGTCATCGAGCGTCCAGCCGCCTTCGGCCCAGTCGGTCGCCGAGATGCGCATGCCGATCGGCTTTCGCTCCGGCACCACGGCGCGGATCGCGTCGTAGACCTCCAGCGCGAACCGCATGCGGCCCTGCAGCGACCCGCCATATCGGTCGGTGCGCTGGTTGGCGAACGGCGAGAGAAAGTTGTGAATGAGATAGCCGTGCGCGCCATGAATCTCGATCATGTCGAAGCCGATCCGGTCGGCGCGCTTGGCTGCGTCGGCGAAGGCCTTGATCTGTCTCTTATACACATCTAGATGTGTATAAGAGGTCGGTGCGCTGGTTGGCGAACGGCGAGAGAAAGTTGTGAATGAGATAGCCGTGCGCGCCATGAATCTCGATCATGTCGAAGCCGATCCGGTCGGCGCGCTTGGCTGCGTCGGCGAAGGCCTTGATCTGTCTCTTATACACATCTAGATGTGTATAAGAGGTCGGTGCGCTGGTTGGCGAACGGCGAGAGAAAGTTGTGAATGAGATAGCCGTGCGCGCCATGAATCTCGATCATGTCGAAGCCGATCCGGTCGGCGCGCTTGGCTGCGTCGGCGAAGGCCTTGATCTGTCTCTTATACACATCTAGATGTGTATAAGAGGTCGGTGCGCTGGTTGGCGAACGGCGAGAGAAAGTTGTGAATGAGATAGCCGTGCGCGCCATGAATCTCGATCATGTCGAAGCCGATCCGGTCGGCGCGCTTGGCTGCGTCGGCGAAGGCCTTGATCTGTCTCTTATACACATCTAGATGTGTATAAGAGGTCGGTGCGCTGGTTGGCGAACGGCGAGAGAAAGTTGTGAATGAGATAGCCGTGCGCGCCATGAATCTCGATCATGTCGAAGCCGATCCGGTCGGCGCGCTTGGCTGCGTCGGCGAAGGCCTTGATCTGTCTCTTATACACATCTAGATGTGTATAAGAGGTCGGTGCGCTGGTTGGCGAACGGCGAGAGAAAGTTGTGAATGAGATAGCCGTGCGCGCCATGAATCTCGATCATGTCGAAGCCGATCCGGTCGGCGCGCTTGGCTGCGTCGGCGAAGGCCTTGATCTGTCTCTTATACACATCTAGATGTGTATAAGAGGTCGGTGCGCTGGTTGGCGAACGGCGAGAGAAAGTTGTGAATGAGATAGCCGTGCGCGCCATGAATCTCGATCATGTCGAAGCCGATCCGGTCGGCGCGCTTGGCTGCGTCGGCGAAGGCCTTGATCTGTCTCTTATACACATCTAGATGTGTATAAGAGGTCGGTGCGCTGGTTGGCGAACGGCGAGAGAAAGTTGTGAATGAGATAGCCGTGCGCGCCATGAATCTCGATCATGTCGAAGCCGATCCGGTCGGCGCGCTTGGCTGCGTCGGCGAAGGCCTTGATCTGTCTCTTATACACATCTAGATGTGTATAAGAGGTCGGTGCGCTGGTTGGCGAACGGCGAGAGAAAGTTGTGAATGAGATAGCCGTGCGCGCCATGAATCTCGATCATGTCGAAGCCGATCCGGTCGGCGCGCTTGGCTGCGTCGGCGAAGGCCTTGATCTGTCTCTTATACACATCTAGATGTGTATAAGAGGTCGGTGCGCTGGTTGGCGAACGGCGAGAGAAAGTTGTGAATGAGATAGCCGTGCGCGCCATGAATCTCGATCATGTCGAAGCCGATCCGGTCGGCGCGCTTGGCTGCGTCGGCGAAGGCCTTGATCTGTCTCTTATACACATCTAGATGTGTATAAGAGGTCGGTGCGCTGGTTGGCGAACGGCGAGAGAAAGTTGTGAATGAGATAGCCGTGCGCGCCATGAATCTCGATCATGTCGAAGCCGATCCGGTCGGCGCGCTTGGCTGCGTCGGCGAAGGCCTTGATCTGTCTCTTATACACATCTAGATGTGTATAAGAGGTCGGTGCGCTGGTTGGCGAACGGCGAGAGAAAGTTGTGAATGAGATAGCCGTGCGCGCCATGAATCTCGATCATGTCGAAGCCGATCCGGTCGGCGCGCTTGGCTGCGTCGGCGAAGGCCTTGATCTGTCTCTTATACACATCTAGATGTGTATAAGAGGTCGGTGCGCTGGTTGGCGAACGGCGAGAGAAAGTTGTGAATGAGATAGCCGTGCGCGCCATGAATCTCGATCATGTCGAAGCCGATCCGGTCGGCGCGCTTGGCTGCGTCGGCGAAGGCCTTGATCTGTCTCTTATACACATCTAGATGTGTATAAGAGGTCGGTGCGCTGGTTGGCGAACGGCGAGAGAAAGTTGTGAATGAGATAGCCGTGCGCGCCATGAATCTCGATCATGTCGAAGCCGATCCGGTCGGCGCGCTTGGCTGCGTCGGCGAAGGCCTTGATCTGTCTCTTATACACATCTAGATGTGTATAAGAGGTCGGTGCGCTGGTTGGCGAACGGCGAGAGAAAGTTGTGAATGAGATAGCCGTGCGCGCCATGAATCTCGATCATGTCGAAGCCGATCCGGTCGGCGCGCTTGGCTGCGTCGGCGAAGGCCTTGATCTGTCTCTTATACACATCTAGATGTGTATAAGAGGTCGGTGCGCTGGTTGGCGAACGGCGAGAGAAAGTTGTGAATGAGATAGCCGTGCGCGCCATGAATCTCGATCATGTCGAAGCCGATCCGGTCGGCGCGCTTGGCTGCGTCGGCGAAGGCCTTGATCTGTCTCTTATACACATCTAGATGTGTATAAGAGGTCGGTGCGCTGGTTGGCGAACGGCGAGAGAAAGTTGTGAATGAGATAGCCGTGCGCGCCATGAATCTCGATCATGTCGAAGCCGATCCGGTCGGCGCGCTTGGCTGCGTCGGCGAAGGCCTTGATCTGTCTCTTATACACATCTAGATGTGTATAAGAGGTCGGTGCGCTGGTTGGCGAACGGCGAGAGAAAGTTGTGAATGAGATAGCCGTGCGCGCCATGAATCTCGATCATGTCGAAGCCGATCCGGTCGGCGCGCTTGGCTGCGTCGGCGAAGGCCTTGATCTGTCTCTTATACACATCTAGATGTGTATAAGAGGTCGGTGCGCTGGTTGGCGAACGGCGAGAGAAAGTTGTGAATGAGATAGCCGTGCGCGCCATGAATCTCGATCATGTCGAAGCCGATCCGGTCGGCGCGCTTGGCTGCGTCGGCGAAGGCCTTGATCTGTCTCTTATACACATCTAGATGTGTATAAGAGGTCGGTGCGCTGGTTGGCGAACGGCGAGAGAAAGTTGTGAATGAGATAGCCGTGCGCGCCATGAATCTCGATCATGTCGAAGCCGATCCGGTCGGCGCGCTTGGCTGCGTCGGCGAAGGCCTTGATCTGTCTCTTATACACATCTAGATGTGTATAAGAGGTCGGTGCGCTGGTTGGCGAACGGCGAGAGAAAGTTGTGAATGAGATAGCCGTGCGCGCCATGAATCTCGATCATGTCGAAGCCGATCCGGTCGGCGCGCTTGGCTGCGTCGGCGAAGGCCTTGATCTGTCTCTTATACACATCTAGATGTGTATAAGAGGTCGGTGCGCTGGTTGGCGAACGGCGAGAGAAAGTTGTGAATGAGATAGCCGTGCGCGCCATGAATCTCGATCATGTCGAAGCCGATCCGGTCGGCGCGCTTGGCTGCGTCGGCGAAGGCCTTGATCTGTCTCTTATACACATCTAGATGTGTATAAGAGGTCGGTGCGCTGGTTGGCGAACGGCGAGAGAAAGTTGTGAATGAGATAGCCGTGCGCGCCATGAATCTCGATCATGTCGAAGCCGATCCGGTCGGCGCGCTTGGCTGCGTCGGCGAAGGCCTTGATCTGTCTCTTATACACATCTAGATGTGTATAAGAGGTCGGTGCGCTGGTTGGCGAACGGCGAGAGAAAGTTGTGAATGAGATAGCCGTGCGCGCCATGAATCTCGATCATGTCGAAGCCGATCCGGTCGGCGCGCTTGGCTGCGTCGGCGAAGGCCTTGATCTGTCTCTTATACACATCTAGATGTGTATAAGAGGTCGGTGCGCTGGTTGGCGAACGGCGAGAGAAAGTTGTGAATGAGATAGCCGTGCGCGCCATGAATCTCGATCATGTCGAAGCCGATCCGGTCGGCGCGCTTGGCTGCGTCGGCGAAGGCCTTGATCTGTCTCTTATACACATCTAGATGTGTATAAGAGGTCGGTGCGCTGGTTGGCGAACGGCGAGAGAAAGTTGTGAATGAGATAGCCGTGCGCGCCATGAATCTCGATCATGTCGAAGCCGATCCGGTCGGCGCGCTTGGCTGCGTCGGCGAAGGCCTTGATCTGTCTCTTATACACATCTAGATGTGTATAAGAGGTCGGTGCGCTGGTTGGCGAACGGCGAGAGAAAGTTGTGAATGAGATAGCCGTGCGCGCCATGAATCTCGATCATGTCGAAGCCGATCCGGTCGGCGCGCTTGGCTGCGTCGGCGAAGGCCTTGATCTGTCTCTTATACACATCTAGATGTGTATAAGAGGTCGGTGCGCTGGTTGGCGAACGGCGAGAGAAAGTTGTGAATGAGATAGCCGTGCGCGCCATGAATCTCGATCATGTCGAAGCCGATCCGGTCGGCGCGCTTGGCTGCGTCGGCGAAGGCCTTGATCTGTCTCTTATACACATCTAGATGTGTATAAGAGGTCGGTGCGCTGGTTGGCGAACGGCGAGAGAAAGTTGTGAATGAGATAGCCGTGCGCGCCATGAATCTCGATCATGTCGAAGCCGATCCGGTCGGCGCGCTTGGCTGCGTCGGCGAAGGCCTTGATCTGTCTCTTATACACATCTAGATGTGTATAAGAGGTCGGTGCGCTGGTTGGCGAACGGCGAGAGAAAGTTGTGAATGAGATAGCCGTGCGCGCCATGAATCTCGATCATGTCGAAGCCGATCCGGTCGGCGCGCTTGGCTGCGTCGGCGAAGGCCTTGATCTGTCTCTTATACACATCTAGATGTGTATAAGAGGTCGGTGCGCTGGTTGGCGAACGGCGAGAGAAAGTTGTGAATGAGATAGCCGTGCGCGCCATGAATCTCGATCATGTCGAAGCCGATCCGGTCGGCGCGCTTGGCTGCGTCGGCGAAGGCCTTGATCTGTCTCTTATACACATCTAGATGTGTATAAGAGGTCGGTGCGCTGGTTGGCGAACGGCGAGAGAAAGTTGTGAATGAGATAGCCGTGCGCGCCATGAATCTCGATCATGTCGAAGCCGATCCGGTCGGCGCGCTTGGCTGCGTCGGCGAAGGCCTTGATCTGTCTCTTATACACATCTAGATGTGTATAAGAGGTCGGTGCGCTGGTTGGCGAACGGCGAGAGAAAGTTGTGAATGAGATAGCCGTGCGCGCCATGAATCTCGATCATGTCGAAGCCGATCCGGTCGGCGCGCTTGGCTGCGTCGGCGAAGGCCTTGATCTGTCTCTTATACACATCTAGATGTGTATAAGAGGTCGGTGCGCTGGTTGGCGAACGGCGAGAGAAAGTTGTGAATGAGATAGCCGTGCGCGCCATGAATCTCGATCATGTCGAAGCCGATCCGGTCGGCGCGCTTGGCTGCGTCGGCGAAGGCCTTGATCTGTCTCTTATACACATCTAGATGTGTATAAGAGGTCGGTGCGCTGGTTGGCGAACGGCGAGAGAAAGTTGTGAATGAGATAGCCGTGCGCGCCATGAATCTCGATCATGTCGAAGCCGATCCGGTCGGCGCGCTTGGCTGCGTCGGCGAAGGCCTTGATCTGTCTCTTATACACATCTAGATGTGTATAAGAGGTCGGTGCGCTGGTTGGCGAACGGCGAGAGAAAGTTGTGAATGAGATAGCCGTGCGCGCCATGAATCTCGATCATGTCGAAGCCGATCCGGTCGGCGCGCTTGGCTGCGTCGGCGAAGGCCTTGATCTGTCTCTTATACACATCTAGATGTGTATAAGAGGTCGGTGCGCTGGTTGGCGAACGGCGAGAGAAAGTTGTGAATGAGATAGCCGTGCGCGCCATGAATCTCGATCATGTCGAAGCCGATCCGGTCGGCGCGCTTGGCTGCGTCGGCGAAGGCCTTGATCTGTCTCTTATACACATCTAGATGTGTATAAGAGGTCGGTGCGCTGGTTGGCGAACGGCGAGAGAAAGTTGTGAATGAGATAGCCGTGCGCGCCATGAATCTCGATCATGTCGAAGCCGATCCGGTCGGCGCGCTTGGCTGCGTCGGCGAAGGCCTTGATCTGTCTCTTATACACATCTAGATGTGTATAAGAGGTCGGTGCGCTGGTTGGCGAACGGCGAGAGAAAGTTGTGAATGAGATAGCCGTGCGCGCCATGAATCTCGATCATGTCGAAGCCGATCCGGTCGGCGCGCTTGGCTGCGTCGGCGAAGGCCTTGATCTGTCTCTTATACACATCTAGATGTGTATAAGAGGTCGGTGCGCTGGTTGGCGAACGGCGAGAGAAAGTTGTGAATGAGATAGCCGTGCGCGCCATGAATCTCGATCATGTCGAAGCCGATCCGGTCGGCGCGCTTGGCTGCGTCGGCGAAGGCCTTGATCTGTCTCTTATACACATCTAGATGTGTATAAGAGGTCGGTGCGCTGGTTGGCGAACGGCGAGAGAAAGTTGTGAATGAGATAGCCGTGCGCGCCATGAATCTCGATCATGTCGAAGCCGATCCGGTCGGCGCGCTTGGCTGCGTCGGCGAAGGCCTTGATCTGTCTCTTATACACATCTAGATGTGTATAAGAGGTCGGTGCGCTGGTTGGCGAACGGCGAGAGAAAGTTGTGAATGAGATAGCCGTGCGCGCCATGAATCTCGATCATGTCGAAGCCGATCCGGTCGGCGCGCTTGGCTGCGTCGGCGAAGGCCTTGATCTGTCTCTTATACACATCTAGATGTGTATAAGAGGTCGGTGCGCTGGTTGGCGAACGGCGAGAGAAAGTTGTGAATGAGATAGCCGTGCGCGCCATGAATCTCGATCATGTCGAAGCCGATCCGGTCGGCGCGCTTGGCTGCGTCGGCGAAGGCCTTGATCTGTCTCTTATACACATCTAGATGTGTATAAGAGGTCGGTGCGCTGGTTGGCGAACGGCGAGAGAAAGTTGTGAATGAGATAGCCGTGCGCGCCATGAATCTCGATCATGTCGAAGCCGATCCGGTCGGCGCGCTTGGCTGCGTCGGCGAAGGCCTTGATCTGTCTCTTATACACATCTAGATGTGTATAAGAGGTCGGTGCGCTGGTTGGCGAACGGCGAGAGAAAGTTGTGAATGAGATAGCCGTGCGCGCCATGAATCTCGATCATGTCGAAGCCGATCCGGTCGGCGCGCTTGGCTGCGTCGGCGAAGGCCTTGATCTGTCTCTTATACACATCTAGATGTGTATAAGAGGTCGGTGCGCTGGTTGGCGAACGGCGAGAGAAAGTTGTGAATGAGATAGCCGTGCGCGCCATGAATCTCGATCATGTCGAAGCCGATCCGGTCGGCGCGCTTGGCTGCGTCGGCGAAGGCCTTGATCTGTCTCTTATACACATCTAGATGTGTATAAGAGGTCGGTGCGCTGGTTGGCGAACGGCGAGAGAAAGTTGTGAATGAGATAGCCGTGCGCGCCATGAATCTCGATCATGTCGAAGCCGATCCGGTCGGCGCGCTTGGCTGCGTCGGCGAAGGCCTTGATCTGTCTCTTATACACATCTAGATGTGTATAAGAGGTCGGTGCGCTGGTTGGCGAACGGCGAGAGAAAGTTGTGAATGAGATAGCCGTGCGCGCCATGAATCTCGATCATGTCGAAGCCGATCCGGTCGGCGCGCTTGGCTGCGTCGGCGAAGGCCTTGATCTGTCTCTTATACACATCTAGATGTGTATAAGAGGTCGGTGCGCTGGTTGGCGAACGGCGAGAGAAAGTTGTGAATGAGATAGCCGTGCGCGCCATGAATCTCGATCATGTCGAAGCCGATCCGGTCGGCGCGCTTGGCTGCGTCGGCGAAGGCCTTGATCTGTCTCTTATACACATCTAGATGTGTATAAGAGGTCGGTGCGCTGGTTGGCGAACGGCGAGAGAAAGTTGTGAATGAGATAGCCGTGCGCGCCATGAATCTCGATCATGTCGAAGCCGATCCGGTCGGCGCGCTTGGCTGCGTCGGCGAAGGCCTTGATCTGTCTCTTATACACATCTAGATGTGTATAAGAGGTCGGTGCGCTGGTTGGCGAACGGCGAGAGAAAGTTGTGAATGAGATAGCCGTGCGCGCCATGAATCTCGATCATGTCGAAGCCGATCCGGTCGGCGCGCTTGGCTGCGTCGGCGAAGGCCTTGATCTGTCTCTTATACACATCTAGATGTGTATAAGAGGTCGGTGCGCTGGTTGGCGAACGGCGAGAGAAAGTTGTGAATGAGATAGCCGTGCGCGCCATGAATCTCGATCATGTCGAAGCCGATCCGGTCGGCGCGCTTGGCTGCGTCGGCGAAGGCCTTGATCTGTCTCTTATACACATCTAGATGTGTATAAGAGGTCGGTGCGCTGGTTGGCGAACGGCGAGAGAAAGTTGTGAATGAGATAGCCGTGCGCGCCATGAATCTCGATCATGTCGAAGCCGATCCGGTCGGCGCGCTTGGCTGCGTCGGCGAAGGCCTTGATCTGTCTCTTATACACATCTAGATGTGTATAAGAGGTCGGTGCGCTGGTTGGCGAACGGCGAGAGAAAGTTGTGAATGAGATAGCCGTGCGCGCCATGAATCTCGATCATGTCGAAGCCGATCCGGTCGGCGCGCTTGGCTGCGTCGGCGAAGGCCTTGATCTGTCTCTTATACACATCTAGATGTGTATAAGAGGTCGGTGCGCTGGTTGGCGAACGGCGAGAGAAAGTTGTGAATGAGATAGCCGTGCGCGCCATGAATCTCGATCATGTCGAAGCCGATCCGGTCGGCGCGCTTGGCTGCGTCGGCGAAGGCCTTGATCTGTCTCTTATACACATCTAGATGTGTATAAGAGGTCGGTGCGCTGGTTGGCGAACGGCGAGAGAAAGTTGTGAATGAGATAGCCGTGCGCGCCATGAATCTCGATCATGTCGAAGCCGATCCGGTCGGCGCGCTTGGCTGCGTCGGCGAAGGCCTTGATCTGTCTCTTATACACATCTAGATGTGTATAAGAGGTCGGTGCGCTGGTTGGCGAACGGCGAGAGAAAGTTGTGAATGAGATAGCCGTGCGCGCCATGAATCTCGATCATGTCGAAGCCGATCCGGTCGGCGCGCTTGGCTGCGTCGGCGAAGGCCTTGATCTGTCTCTTATACACATCTAGATGTGTATAAGAGGTCGGTGCGCTGGTTGGCGAACGGCGAGAGAAAGTTGTGAATGAGATAGCCGTGCGCGCCATGAATCTCGATCATGTCGAAGCCGATCCGGTCGGCGCGCTTGGCTGCGTCGGCGAAGGCCTTGATCTGTCTCTTATACACATCTAGATGTGTATAAGAGGTCGGTGCGCTGGTTGGCGAACGGCGAGAGAAAGTTGTGAATGAGATAGCCGTGCGCGCCATGAATCTCGATCATGTCGAAGCCGATCCGGTCGGCGCGCTTGGCTGCGTCGGCGAAGGCCTTGATCTGTCTCTTATACACATCTAGATGTGTATAAGAGGTCGGTGCGCTGGTTGGCGAACGGCGAGAGAAAGTTGTGAATGAGATAGCCGTGCGCGCCATGAATCTCGATCATGTCGAAGCCGATCCGGTCGGCGCGCTTGGCTGCGTCGGCGAAGGCCTTGATCTGTCTCTTATACACATCTAGATGTGTATAAGAGGTCGGTGCGCTGGTTGGCGAACGGCGAGAGAAAGTTGTGAATGAGATAGCCGTGCGCGCCATGAATCTCGATCATGTCGAAGCCGATCCGGTCGGCGCGCTTGGCTGCGTCGGCGAAGGCCTTGATCTGTCTCTTATACACATCTAGATGTGTATAAGAGGTCGGTGCGCTGGTTGGCGAACGGCGAGAGAAAGTTGTGAATGAGATAGCCGTGCGCGCCATGAATCTCGATCATGTCGAAGCCGATCCGGTCGGCGCGCTTGGCTGCGTCGGCGAAGGCCTTGATCTGTCTCTTATACACATCTAGATGTGTATAAGAGGTCGGTGCGCTGGTTGGCGAACGGCGAGAGAAAGTTGTGAATGAGATAGCCGTGCGCGCCATGAATCTCGATCATGTCGAAGCCGATCCGGTCGGCGCGCTTGGCTGCGTCGGCGAAGGCCTTGATCTGTCTCTTATACACATCTAGATGTGTATAAGAGGTCGGTGCGCTGGTTGGCGAACGGCGAGAGAAAGTTGTGAATGAGATAGCCGTGCGCGCCATGAATCTCGATCATGTCGAAGCCGATCCGGTCGGCGCGCTTGGCTGCGTCGGCGAAGGCCTTGATCTGTCTCTTATACACATCTAGATGTGTATAAGAGGTCGGTGCGCTGGTTGGCGAACGGCGAGAGAAAGTTGTGAATGAGATAGCCGTGCGCGCCATGAATCTCGATCATGTCGAAGCCGATCCGGTCGGCGCGCTTGGCTGCGTCGGCGAAGGCCTTGATCTGTCTCTTATACACATCTAGATGTGTATAAGAGGTCGGTGCGCTGGTTGGCGAACGGCGAGAGAAAGTTGTGAATGAGATAGCCGTGCGCGCCATGAATCTCGATCATGTCGAAGCCGATCCGGTCGGCGCGCTTGGCTGCGTCGGCGAAGGCCTTGATCTGTCTCTTATACACATCTAGATGTGTATAAGAGGTCGGTGCGCTGGTTGGCGAACGGCGAGAGAAAGTTGTGAATGAGATAGCCGTGCGCGCCATGAATCTCGATCATGTCGAAGCCGATCCGGTCGGCGCGCTTGGCTGCGTCGGCGAAGGCCTTGATCTGTCTCTTATACACATCTAGATGTGTATAAGAGGTCGGTGCGCTGGTTGGCGAACGGCGAGAGAAAGTTGTGAATGAGATAGCCGTGCGCGCCATGAATCTCGATCATGTCGAAGCCGATCCGGTCGGCGCGCTTGGCTGCGTCGGCGAAGGCCTTGATCTGTCTCTTATACACATCTAGATGTGTATAAGAGGTCGGTGCGCTGGTTGGCGAACGGCGAGAGAAAGTTGTGAATGAGATAGCCGTGCGCGCCATGAATCTCGATCATGTCGAAGCCGATCCGGTCGGCGCGCTTGGCTGCGTCGGCGAAGGCCTTGATCTGTCTCTTATACACATCTAGATGTGTATAAGAGGTCGGTGCGCTGGTTGGCGAACGGCGAGAGAAAGTTGTGAATGAGATAGCCGTGCGCGCCATGAATCTCGATCATGTCGAAGCCGATCCGGTCGGCGCGCTTGGCTGCGTCGGCGAAGGCCTTGATCTGTCTCTTATACACATCTAGATGTGTATAAGAGGTCGGTGCGCTGGTTGGCGAACGGCGAGAGAAAGTTGTGAATGAGATAGCCGTGCGCGCCATGAATCTCGATCATGTCGAAGCCGATCCGGTCGGCGCGCTTGGCTGCGTCGGCGAAGGCCTTGATCTGTCTCTTATACACATCTAGATGTGTATAAGAGGTCGGTGCGCTGGTTGGCGAACGGCGAGAGAAAGTTGTGAATGAGATAGCCGTGCGCGCCATGAATCTCGATCATGTCGAAGCCGATCCGGTCGGCGCGCTTGGCTGCGTCGGCGAAGGCCTTGATCTGTCTCTTATACACATCTAGATGTGTATAAGAGGTCGGTGCGCTGGTTGGCGAACGGCGAGAGAAAGTTGTGAATGAGATAGCCGTGCGCGCCATGAATCTCGATCATGTCGAAGCCGATCCGGTCGGCGCGCTTGGCTGCGTCGGCGAAGGCCTTGATCTGTCTCTTATACACATCTAGATGTGTATAAGAGGTCGGTGCGCTGGTTGGCGAACGGCGAGAGAAAGTTGTGAATGAGATAGCCGTGCGCGCCATGAATCTCGATCATGTCGAAGCCGATCCGGTCGGCGCGCTTGGCTGCGTCGGCGAAGGCCTTGATCTGTCTCTTATACACATCTAGATGTGTATAAGAGGTCGGTGCGCTGGTTGGCGAACGGCGAGAGAAAGTTGTGAATGAGATAGCCGTGCGCGCCATGAATCTCGATCATGTCGAAGCCGATCCGGTCGGCGCGCTTGGCTGCGTCGGCGAAGGCCTTGATCTGTCTCTTATACACATCTAGATGTGTATAAGAGGTCGGTGCGCTGGTTGGCGAACGGCGAGAGAAAGTTGTGAATGAGATAGCCGTGCGCGCCATGAATCTCGATCATGTCGAAGCCGATCCGGTCGGCGCGCTTGGCTGCGTCGGCGAAGGCCTTGATCTGTCTCTTATACACATCTAGATGTGTATAAGAGGTCGGTGCGCTGGTTGGCGAACGGCGAGAGAAAGTTGTGAATGAGATAGCCGTGCGCGCCATGAATCTCGATCATGTCGAAGCCGATCCGGTCGGCGCGCTTGGCTGCGTCGGCGAAGGCCTTGATCTGTCTCTTATACACATCTAGATGTGTATAAGAGGTCGGTGCGCTGGTTGGCGAACGGCGAGAGAAAGTTGTGAATGAGATAGCCGTGCGCGCCATGAATCTCGATCATGTCGAAGCCGATCCGGTCGGCGCGCTTGGCTGCGTCGGCGAAGGCCTTGATCTGTCTCTTATACACATCTAGATGTGTATAAGAGGTCGGTGCGCTGGTTGGCGAACGGCGAGAGAAAGTTGTGAATGAGATAGCCGTGCGCGCCATGAATCTCGATCATGTCGAAGCCGATCCGGTCGGCGCGCTTGGCTGCGTCGGCGAAGGCCTTGATCTGTCTCTTATACACATCTAGATGTGTATAAGAGGTCGGTGCGCTGGTTGGCGAACGGCGAGAGAAAGTTGTGAATGAGATAGCCGTGCGCGCCATGAATCTCGATCATGTCGAAGCCGATCCGGTCGGCGCGCTTGGCTGCGTCGGCGAAGGCCTTGATCTGTCTCTTATACACATCTAGATGTGTATAAGAGGTCGGTGCGCTGGTTGGCGAACGGCGAGAGAAAGTTGTGAATGAGATAGCCGTGCGCGCCATGAATCTCGATCATGTCGAAGCCGATCCGGTCGGCGCGCTTGGCTGCGTCGGCGAAGGCCTTGATCTGTCTCTTATACACATCTAGATGTGTATAAGAGGTCGGTGCGCTGGTTGGCGAACGGCGAGAGAAAGTTGTGAATGAGATAGCCGTGCGCGCCATGAATCTCGATCATGTCGAAGCCGATCCGGTCGGCGCGCTTGGCTGCGTCGGCGAAGGCCTTGATCTGTCTCTTATACACATCTAGATGTGTATAAGAGGTCGGTGCGCTGGTTGGCGAACGGCGAGAGAAAGTTGTGAATGAGATAGCCGTGCGCGCCATGAATCTCGATCATGTCGAAGCCGATCCGGTCGGCGCGCTTGGCTGCGTCGGCGAAGGCCTTGATCTGTCTCTTATACACATCTAGATGTGTATAAGAGGTCGGTGCGCTGGTTGGCGAACGGCGAGAGAAAGTTGTGAATGAGATAGCCGTGCGCGCCATGAATCTCGATCATGTCGAAGCCGATCCGGTCGGCGCGCTTGGCTGCGTCGGCGAAGGCCTTGATCTGTCTCTTATACACATCTAGATGTGTATAAGAGGTCGGTGCGCTGGTTGGCGAACGGCGAGAGAAAGTTGTGAATGAGATAGCCGTGCGCGCCATGAATCTCGATCATGTCGAAGCCGATCCGGTCGGCGCGCTTGGCTGCGTCGGCGAAGGCCTTGATCTGTCTCTTATACACATCTAGATGTGTATAAGAGGTCGGTGCGCTGGTTGGCGAACGGCGAGAGAAAGTTGTGAATGAGATAGCCGTGCGCGCCATGAATCTCGATCATGTCGAAGCCGATCCGGTCGGCGCGCTTGGCTGCGTCGGCGAAGGCCTTGATCTGTCTCTTATACACATCTAGATGTGTATAAGAGGTCGGTGCGCTGGTTGGCGAACGGCGAGAGAAAGTTGTGAATGAGATAGCCGTGCGCGCCATGAATCTCGATCATGTCGAAGCCGATCCGGTCGGCGCGCTTGGCTGCGTCGGCGAAGGCCTTGATCTGTCTCTTATACACATCTAGATGTGTATAAGAGGTCGGTGCGCTGGTTGGCGAACGGCGAGAGAAAGTTGTGAATGAGATAGCCGTGCGCGCCATGAATCTCGATCATGTCGAAGCCGATCCGGTCGGCGCGCTTGGCTGCGTCGGCGAAGGCCTTGATCTGTCTCTTATACACATCTAGATGTGTATAAGAGGTCGGTGCGCTGGTTGGCGAACGGCGAGAGAAAGTTGTGAATGAGATAGCCGTGCGCGCCATGAATCTCGATCATGTCGAAGCCGATCCGGTCGGCGCGCTTGGCTGCGTCGGCGAAGGCCTTGATCTGTCTCTTATACACATCTAGATGTGTATAAGAGGTCGGTGCGCTGGTTGGCGAACGGCGAGAGAAAGTTGTGAATGAGATAGCCGTGCGCGCCATGAATCTCGATCATGTCGAAGCCGATCCGGTCGGCGCGCTTGGCTGCGTCGGCGAAGGCCTTGATCTGTCTCTTATACACATCTAGATGTGTATAAGAGGTCGGTGCGCTGGTTGGCGAACGGCGAGAGAAAGTTGTGAATGAGATAGCCGTGCGCGCCATGAATCTCGATCATGTCGAAGCCGATCCGGTCGGCGCGCTTGGCTGCGTCGGCGAAGGCCTTGATCTGTCTCTTATACACATCTAGATGTGTATAAGAGGTCGGTGCGCTGGTTGGCGAACGGCGAGAGAAAGTTGTGAATGAGATAGCCGTGCGCGCCATGAATCTCGATCATGTCGAAGCCGATCCGGTCGGCGCGCTTGGCTGCGTCGGCGAAGGCCTTGATCTGTCTCTTATACACATCTAGATGTGTATAAGAGGTCGGTGCGCTGGTTGGCGAACGGCGAGAGAAAGTTGTGAATGAGATAGCCGTGCGCGCCATGAATCTCGATCATGTCGAAGCCGATCCGGTCGGCGCGCTTGGCTGCGTCGGCGAAGGCCTTGATCTGTCTCTTATACACATCTAGATGTGTATAAGAGGTCGGTGCGCTGGTTGGCGAACGGCGAGAGAAAGTTGTGAATGAGATAGCCGTGCGCGCCATGAATCTCGATCATGTCGAAGCCGATCCGGTCGGCGCGCTTGGCTGCGTCGGCGAAGGCCTTGATCTGTCTCTTATACACATCTAGATGTGTATAAGAGGTCGGTGCGCTGGTTGGCGAACGGCGAGAGAAAGTTGTGAATGAGATAGCCGTGCGCGCCATGAATCTCGATCATGTCGAAGCCGATCCGGTCGGCGCGCTTGGCTGCGTCGGCGAAGGCCTTGATCTGTCTCTTATACACATCTAGATGTGTATAAGAGGTCGGTGCGCTGGTTGGCGAACGGCGAGAGAAAGTTGTGAATGAGATAGCCGTGCGCGCCATGAATCTCGATCATGTCGAAGCCGATCCGGTCGGCGCGCTTGGCTGCGTCGGCGAAGGCCTTGATCTGTCTCTTATACACATCTAGATGTGTATAAGAGGTCGGTGCGCTGGTTGGCGAACGGCGAGAGAAAGTTGTGAATGAGATAGCCGTGCGCGCCATGAATCTCGATCATGTCGAAGCCGATCCGGTCGGCGCGCTTGGCTGCGTCGGCGAAGGCCTTGATCTGTCTCTTATACACATCTAGATGTGTATAAGAGGTCGGTGCGCTGGTTGGCGAACGGCGAGAGAAAGTTGTGAATGAGATAGCCGTGCGCGCCATGAATCTCGATCATGTCGAAGCCGATCCGGTCGGCGCGCTTGGCTGCGTCGGCGAAGGCCTTGATCTGTCTCTTATACACATCTAGATGTGTATAAGAGGTCGGTGCGCTGGTTGGCGAACGGCGAGAGAAAGTTGTGAATGAGATAGCCGTGCGCGCCATGAATCTCGATCATGTCGAAGCCGATCCGGTCGGCGCGCTTGGCTGCGTCGGCGAAGGCCTTGATCTGTCTCTTATACACATCTAGATGTGTATAAGAGGTCGGTGCGCTGGTTGGCGAACGGCGAGAGAAAGTTGTGAATGAGATAGCCGTGCGCGCCATGAATCTCGATCATGTCGAAGCCGATCCGGTCGGCGCGCTTGGCTGCGTCGGCGAAGGCCTTGATCTGTCTCTTATACACATCTAGATGTGTATAAGAGGTCGGTGCGCTGGTTGGCGAACGGCGAGAGAAAGTTGTGAATGAGATAGCCGTGCGCGCCATGAATCTCGATCATGTCGAAGCCGATCCGGTCGGCGCGCTTGGCTGCGTCGGCGAAGGCCTTGATGGCGCGCTTCACGCCGGCCTCGTCGAGCGCCTGCGGCGTGTTGCGTCCCGGGTACGGACTATCGGACGCGCTGAACGGCACCCAGCCGCCCTGCTCGGGCGAGATCGCCTTCTGGCCCTCCCAGGCGGTCGAAATCGAGCTCTTGCGGCCCCCGTGATAGAGCTGGCTTCCGAGCTTGGCGCCACCGTGCTTTCGGCAGAACGCGATGACCCGCGCCAGCGCCTCCTCGTTCTCGTCGCTGTAGAGCCCGAGATCGGTCTTGCTGAGGCGCCCGGGCTCCTCCACCGCGGTCGCCTCGGTGATCAGAAGCCCTGCCCCGGACACCGCGAGATGGCCGAGATGCATCGTGTGCCAGTCGGTCGCGCTTCCGTTCTCCGCGGAATACTGGCCCATCGGCGAAACGACGATGCGATTTCCCAATTCGAGATCGCGCATCTTGAACTTCGA
>BFBZ01001123.1_pt1 | contig 19183 bp, 17 predicted proteins | sample 1888401 | NCBI WGS metagenome assembly BFBZ01 (sample SAMD00112614, study PRJDB3348) | symbiont metagenome | host: Chara braunii | reverse complement strand
TTGGCTGCAAGTGCCGAGATGATCGACCGAATGCTGACTGTCGGCGCCCAATATGCCTGGTGGGGAAACTATGCTCCACGCCGGCGTCTCCGCCTGTTCGTGAAATGGCATATCGCCATGCCTGCGATGACCGCCTTCTACGGTTATTTTCCGGGCCGCCGGCTTGGCTGGCTGGAGGATTTGCCGAGGGGCGTCGCGAACGAATGGAGCTTTCGCGGTCGCCGGTTCGAGCGCAGCCATCCGAAGGACGAGAGGAAAGAGGTGTTGCGCCGAATGGCTGCGGTCAAGGCGCCGATCCTGGCGGTCGCGGTTTCCGATGATGAACTCGGCACCGTGCCGGCGGTCCGCCGGACACTGGACTATTATACTGGCGCGCAACGCACGGCCGTGTTGTTGGCCCCATCCGACTTCGGTCGCGATACAATCGGCCATTTCGGCCTGTTCCACGATAGCCACACGGCCGGCTTCTGGACCGACACGCTGTCATGGTTACAAGAGGGCCGGAATCCCTGGCCGGCATCTGTGGTTGAATGAGAAAGCTAAGGGCCGGTTTTTCAACCCCAGCATTGACCTCTCGCGGACTACCACTCATGAAATTGGAATATAACTTCATGCCGATTATGCCGCCTAATCGTTAGGTGTCGCCTCACATATTTTCTCCCCATCTAAACCGGAACGCTCGCAAGAGCAGGAGAAATGCGATGAAGAAGCGTATGCTTGGAAATAGTGGCCTTGAGGTCTCGGCCCTCGGATTTGGCTGCATGGGCCTGAATTTCAGCTATGGCCATGCGTTGAGCAGGGATGAAGGCGTCAAGCTGGTGCGCGATGCTGTCGAGCGTGGTGTTACCTTTTTCGACACGGCCGAAGTCTATGGCCCCTTCACCAATGAGGAAATCGTCGGAGAGGCCCTGCGGCCCGTCCGCGATCAGGTGGTAATTGCCACAAAATTCGGCTTCAACATCGAGAACGGCAAGATGAGCGGCCTCAATAGCCGCCCCGAACATATCCGCGAAGTGGCGGACGCTTCGCTGAAGCGGCTGGGCATTGAAGTGATCGATCTCCTCTATCAGCACCGCGTCGATCCCGAAGTGCCGATCGAGGATGTCGCCGGCACCGTGAAGGATCTGATCGCCGCCGGCAAGGTCAGGCATTTCGGCCTCTCCGAACCCGGTGCACAGACAGTGCGCCGCGCCCATGCGGTGCAGCCAGTGGCGGCACTGCAGAATGAATATTCGCTGTGGACGCGCGGGCCTGAAACCAATGGCATCCTGGAGGCCTGCGAGGAACTGGGCATCGGCCTCGTTGCCTACAGCCCTCTCGGCAAGGGCTTCCTGACCGGTGCGATCGGCAAGGACACGAAGATCAGCGAGAATGACTTCCGCAAGCTTCTGCCGCGCTTCACGCCGGAAGCGATGGAGAAGAACCAGGCACTCGTCGACCTGCTGCAGCAGATCGCCGGCAGTAAGAATGCCACACCCGCGCAGATCGCACTTGCCTGGCTATTGGTGCAAAAGCCCTGGATCGTTCCGATCCCCGGCACCACCAAGCTGCATCGCCTGGAGGAAAATCTGGCGGCGGCCGATGTCGAGCTGAGCGCGGCAGAGCTCGCCGAAATCCAGCGTGCTCTCGCAGAGATCGCCATTGAAGGCGAGCGCTATCCGGAACAATGGCTGAAGACCACGGGTCGCTGAGCCCTACGCTGATTGCCGGCGGCCTCCCGCCGGCACATCTTGCCGCATTGCCGGAACCCCCGATATAACTGGTACACAATCATATCGGGGGTTCATGAATGCAGCGGGAGGAACTGGTCGATCTGAATGCCTTTGCCGTCATCGCTGAGGAGAAGAGCTTTACCCGTGCGGCTGCCAAGCTCGGCACCTCCCAGTCGTCTCTCAGCCATACGATCCGGCGTCTGGAGGCGCGGCTCGGCGTGCGGCTGTTGACGCGCACGACCCGCAACGTGGCGCCGACGGAAGCGGGAGAGCGGCTGTTGGCCACGCTTCTGCCAGCGCTTGAAAGCATCGGCACGGAACTCGCTTCCTTGAGCGAATTGCGCGAGAAGCCGGCCGGTACCATCCGCATCACCACGTCGGAACATGCAGCCACCAGCATCCTCTGGCCTGCGCTTGAAGGGCTGTTGCGGCAATATCCAGACATTCACGTCGAACTCAGCATGGATTCCGCCCTGCGCGATATCGTCGCCGATCGCTTCGATGCCGGCGTCCGGCTCGGCGAGGCGGTCGCCAAGGATATGATCGCGGTCAAGATCAGCCCCGATGTAAGAATGGTCATCGTCGGCTCTCCGGACTATTTCGCGAGGCATCCGGAACCGAAGACGCCGAACGATCTATCGGATCACAACTGCATCAATCTACGTTTGCTCAGCGCCGGCGGCCTTTATGCCTGGGAGTTGGAAAAGGAGGGGCGCGAGGTCCGCGTCCGGGTTGACGGCCAGCTCGTCTTCAACAATATCGGCATGATCACGCGTGCGGCCAAGGCCGGCTTGGGGCTCGGCTTCGTGATGGAAGATCATATTGCGGAGGAGCTGGCGAGCGGCCAGCTCGTCCGGGTTCTCGAGGATTGGTGCGCGCCGTTTTCCGGCTACCACCTTTATTATCCGAGCCGCCGGCAACCTTCGGCTGCCTTCTCCCTTTTGGTCGAGGCATTGCGCTACCGAGGCTGATCGTGCCGATCGCTGCATAGTCACCATCCCGGCCGCCTTGGGCGACCGCGATCGGCGTATTGTCTCAGGCTGCTTCCGGAACGGAGAGCGACGTCATGTCGATGACGAAGCGATAGGGAATATCGGCTCGCTGCAAGGCTGCGAATGCCTCGTTGATCTCTTCCGGGCGGATGATCCGGCATTCGGGAAGGATGCCCTTTCGTGCGCAGAAATCGATGACTTCCTGCGTCTCGCGCATGCCGCCGATCGGCGATCCGGCAACGCGGCGGCGGCCGACCAGGAAAGGCAGGCCGTTGACTTCGCCCCAGGGGCCGACCTGGCCGACAATGACAAGCGTTCCGTCGACGTCGAGCAGCGGCATATAGGCATCGAGATCGTGCTTGACCGGGACGGTATCGATGATCAGGTCGAAGGCGTTGGCTGCGGCTTGCATTGCCGCCGCATTGCTCGAGACGAGGAAATTGTCCGCGCCAATTTCGCGGGCCGCCTTCTCCTTGTCGGGCGAGCGCGAAATCATCGTCACCTTGGCACCCATGGCTGCCGCGAGCTTGACGGCCATGTGGCCGAGGCCGCCCATGCCGATGACGCCGACGCGGCTATGCGGGCCGACATTCCACGTGCGCAGCGGCGAATAGGTGGTGATGCCGGCGCAAAGGATCGGAGCGGTGCGGGAGATGTCCATGCCCTCGGGCACGGTGCAGACGAACTCCTCACGCACGACGATATGCTTGGAATAACCGCCCTTGGTGATCGAACCGTCGATGCGGTCGGGGGTGCTGTAGGTGCCGGTATTGCCTTCGCGGCAGAACTGCTCCTCGCCGCGGCGGCACTGATCGCAATGCTGGCAGCTGTCGACCATGCAGCCGACTGCGCCGTGGTCACCCACCTTGAACTTGGTGACGTCGCTGCCGATCTCGATGACGCGGCCGACGATTTCATGGCCCGGAACCAGCGGATAGAGCGCAAAACCCCAGTCATTATGCGCCATATGGACATCCGAATGGCAGATGCCGGCATAGACGATTTCCATCACGACGTCATTCGCTCGTGGTGCGCGACGTTCGAAAGTATAGGGCTCCAGCGGCGTTTCCGCCGAAGTGCATGCATAGCCAATGGTCCTCATGTCCTCATCCCCGTCATTTGGTTGTCTCGAAACCTGCTGTGGTGCAGGTCTCGAGTATCCGACGAAGATTAACCGAGGCTAGGCACGGCGTTAATAGGGCTGGCTTTGATAGCAATCATGTCGATGATTCATGAATGACTGCCCGATGTTGCAATCGGCGCCGGATCATTAATATCCTCAAGGCGCGATGCTTGCGGAAGAGGCCTGAAAGGCAGGCAATCTGCCGCTTTCAAGCAAACGGCCGAACGTCCGACCCATTATCCGGATTCCCGAACAGTAAAATCATAAATTCGCGTCTTATTCCTTTTCTTTGCCGATATTACATATACATAAGGATTTATGTATATATAAGTTTCAGGCCGGTCGGGGGACAGGGGAATGCATCTTGACGAATTTGTTGCGCTCGGCCGATCGGGACTGAGCGTCAGCCCACTTGGCTTGGGAACCATGACCTTTGGCGAGGGCGTCGCCTGGCAGGCGCGCGTAAACAAGCCCGCGGTGATCCTGGATCGCTATGTCGGCCTCGGCGGCAATTATCTCGATACGGGTAGGGGAGACGAAAAACCGGGTGCCCAGACGGTTGTCGGCAATTACCTCGCACAGAACTCGAGCCAGCGCGACCGCCTCGTGATGGCGGCAAAGTTCGGTGTCAGCCAGGAAGATGTTGGCCGTGGTCGCGAAGCCATCATAGCGGAATGCGAGCGAACCCTGCGGCGGCTGCGCACGGACCATCTCGATCTCTTCTGGCTCGATAATTGGGACATGCAGGTCCCTCTCGACGAGATACTGGCGGGATTGAACGATCTCATCCAATCGGGAAAGCTGCGCTATTTCGGCATCTCCGATGCCCCTGCCTGGAAGGTCGCGCATGCGCAGCTGATCGCGCAGTTTCATGGTTGGGCGCCATTCATCGGTCTGCAGATCGAATATTCGCTGGCAGCCCGGCTGTTCGAGAGCGAACTCATTCCTATGGCGCGCGGGATGGGGCTTGGCGTCGTCTCGCATTCGCCCTTAAATGGCGGGCTTATCAGCGGCAAATATACGCGAAAGAACATCGGAAACCTCACCTCCGATGGCACATCGCCATTGGCGCAGCACCCCGATGAACAGCGTCTCGAAATCGTCGACGCCCTCATCCGCATTGCCGCCGAACTCGACACCACCACCGCGCGGGTAGCCCTTGCCTGGGTATTGGCGCGGCCGGCCGTTTCCTCGACCATTATCGGCGTGCATACATTGGCACAGCTCGATGATGATCTTGGTGCGCTCGATGTTCAGCTCTCGCCAGAACAAACGGCAACGCTCGACGCGCTGACCATTCCGGTCCACTCGCTCGTCCTGCCGGTCATATTGCAAAATGCGGCGCCGCCCAGCTGCGTGGATTATTCCATGATGAATCAGCGGCTCTCCTGATTTCCGGGTGACTCGCCCTTCTGGCTTCTCTTATCGCCTTATCTTCCTATGTAAGCTCTAAGTGTCAGGAAGAGGAACAGCATGAGCGATGCGCCGCAGCCGCCGAATGTGAATCGGAACGTATTGCGCGAGCTCGTTGCGGGGTTGAGTGACGGCATCATCCTGCTCGATCCCGAGGGCGCGATTTCCTGGGCAAATAGTGCTGCATTGCAGATGCACCGGGTCTCCGCGCTTGAGGAGTTGGGCAGTGATGCCGCCGGCTATCGGCAGGCCTTCACGCTGCGCTACCGCAACAATCATCTGCTGGAGGAAGGGCAGTATCCGATCGAGCGGCTGCTGAACGGAGAGACTGTCGACGAAGTGACGGTCGAGATATCGCCCGCGGCGGATCTCGATCTCATCTGGGTGCATACCGTTCGCAGCCTGATCATTGCCGATGCGGGTGCGCGGCCGGACGTGCTGGCACTCATCATTCGCGACGAGACGCCGCTGTTCGAGGCGGAAGAGCGTTTCGAGCGAGCCTTCAATGCCAACCCCGCGCCCGGCCTGATTTGTCGCCTCGATGACCTGCGCTTCATCCGCGTCAACCAGGGTTTTGTCGAGATGACGGACTATTCCAAGGAAGATGTCATCGGAAAGACCGTCGATGAGATCGGCCTCTTTGCCAATTGCGATACCGGCGAGGACGCGTTGTCTAAACTTGTCGAAGGCCGGCTGATCCGTCAGCGCGAGGCGCTGATCCCCCTGCAAGGCGGTGGAGACCGGCTCGTCATCGTTGCGGGAGAGCCGATCGCCGTCGGTGAAGAGCCATGCATGCTGTTCACCTTCGCCGATCTCGATGCACGGAGAAAGGCTCAGAATGCGCTTCGCCAAAGCGAGGAGCGGTTTTCGAAATCCTTCAGGCTCTCGCCGGCGCCAGCGGCCATTTCCCGGCTGGACGATTTTGTTTTCACCGAAGTCAACGACGCCTTCGTTCAGCTTTCGGGCTACGGGATCGAGGAGGTCATCGGGAAAACTGCGAGCGAGCTGCGTCTGTGGGATGACATCGCCGCCCGGCGAGCGATGGAAAAGAAATTGACCGACAATGCGCCGCTCCGCGATGAAGCCTTGCGCATGAAGCAGAAGGATGGCTCGCTGGCTGATTGCCTGGTGTCTGCCGAGCGTGTGGAGATCAACGATCAGCAATGTGTCATCTGGTCGTTGCAGGATGTCACCGAGCGCAGGCGCAGCGAAGCGGAACTGATCGAAGCCATCGAAAGCGTGATGACCGACACGTCGTGGTTCAGCCGTTCCATCGTCGACCGGCTTGCAACCTTGCGGCAGGTCTCGAACGGCAAGGGCTCCACGGCGCAGCTCCTCGATCTTAGCGAGCGGGAGAGGGAAGTGCTTGCTTTGATCTGCCGTGGCCAGAGCGATGCCGAGATGAGCGAGACGCTGCATCTTTCCAGAAATACGATCCGCAACCACGTCGCATCGCTCTACGCGAAGATCGGCGTCAACCGGCGCTCGGCCGTTGTCATATGGGCAAGAGAACGCGGTTTCACGGGCATGTCGGCATCGGCGAAGGTTCGAAAATAGGCCAAAGGCAGCCTCGTTCGGGCTCCATCGGAACGCCCCGCTTAAGAATCGGCATTGCAGGCCTCAAAAAGGCTAATTTGTACTAGCGCCACTAGTATTTTCCGCTCTGAAAGCCCATGCCGCCCCGCCCTACTTCCTTGTTCATGGCTTCGGTCAAAACCGAGGCCGCTGCTTTTGAACAAGCTAGGAGACAAGACCATGGATAAGAACCGTATCAAGGGTGCAGCCAAGGAAGTAAGCGGCTCCATCAAGGAGGCCGCGGGCAAGCTGACCGGCAACGACCAGCTCAGAGCCGAAGGCGCTGCCGAAAAGGTCGAAGGAAAAATCCAGGCCAAGGTCGGCAAGGCCAAGGACGCCATCAAGGATGCGCTTCGCTAAGAAGCGCGCGTCCGCTCTTGCGATCCCCGAGGCGTCCCGATGCTCTTTCTGGCCAAGCTTTCATCGCTAACGGCGTCGTCCGATAGCTGCGCGACCTGCGCAGCTATCCGGTGCCTGATTGCCTATGCCGATGGGCTCGAAGACTCGCATATCGAGGTTGCCAGCGTCGAGGGCACGATTGTCCTTTCGGGCATCGCATCATCAGACGAAGCGCGTGAGCGGGCGCTCGGGATTGCCGGCGAATATGCCGGCATTCGCATCATCAACAATATCGCCCTCAGCGCCGATCAAGGATCGTCAGATCAGTCCGAGATCGGTGCCTAGGCATAGGGCGCAGGCCGACCTCACGGCCGTACCCAATTTCCGCAAGGAGACATCATGAACAAAACCATTATCGCGGCTGCGGCCATTTCCGTTGCCTTTGGTTCGGCCGCTTCCGCTGCCAGCACGCATCATCATCCGAAAAAGCACCCGGCGCAGGTCGCGTCCGAGCCTAAGGAACGCCTGGGAACGCTCTCATGCGAGGTTGCCGGCGGCGTCGGCATGCTCATCGGTTCCAGCAAGACGGTCAGCTGCACCTTCAAGCAGAGCTCTGGCAAACTGGAGCGCTACACCGGAACTATCGGTAAGCTCGGTATCGATATCGGGATTACCGGCAAGTCCTATCTGAGCTGGGTCGTGGTCAACACTGCGCCTGCTCGCATCGGTGACGGCGCTCTTGCCGGTACCTATGTCGGCGCCTCCGCGGGCGCTTCCGTCGGCCTCGGGCTTGGCGCCAACGTCCTGATCGGCGGCAACTCGAAGAACTTTGCCCTGCAGCCACTGAGCGCCGAGGCCGGAACCGGCCTTAACGTCGCGGCGGGTGTTTCGCGTCTGCAGTTGAGCCCGGCTCGCTGACAAGCGATCGACAACGGCGCCCGCCATTCGGTCGCGCGCCGTTGTCATTTCCCGCATGCCCATTGTGATCTTCAAAATCAGCGGACCAGCGCAAGCGGCCCGCTCCCATAAACGCGTCGCGAGGTTAGTCCCGTGAGTGAATCCATGAGCTATAACACCAGTTATCCAACATCCGCAGATATGCCGTTCATGCGGCGAACATCCTGGGGCGCGATCCTTGCGGCGAGCGCCATCGCCCTTGCCGTTCAGATCGTGCTGAACCTCCTCGGCGTCGGTATCGGAGCTGCAATCGTCAACCCAAGCAACAGCCAGAGCGCGCCCGGTCTCGCCGCCTCGATTTCCGGGGCAGCCTGGTTCATCGTGTCGGGCCTGCTGGCGGCTTTCGTGGGCGGCTATGTCGCGAGCCGTCTTTCCGGGACGATATCGACCGCCGTCGGGGTCCTGCATGGGATCGCCGCCTGGGCCGTATCGACCCTGATCGTCATCTATCTGCTGACGACATCGGTCGGTGCAGTGGTCGGCGGTGCCTTCAACGGCGCGACGGAGCTGCTGTCAGGCGCGGGCAAGACCGTTCAAACTGCTGCAGTCAGCGCGGCCCCCGCCATTGGCAATATGCCCAATCCGATGGATGCGATCGAGCAGCAGATCCGCGACACCGGCAATGATCCGCAGGCACTGCGTCAGGCAGCGATTTCGTCCGTCCAGGCCGTACTCACCGGCGACCCCGCGAAGGCCGACGAAGCCCGCACCCGTGCCGCCGACGCTTTGGCGCGTGCCCAGAATATTCCGGCGGATCAAGCGAAGAATGAGGTAGCTCAATACGAGCAGCAATATCACCAGGCCGTCGATGCAGCCAAGGCAAAGGCTATTCAGGCAGCTTCCGTCACGGCAAAAATCGTTTCGACGGGTGCCTTCGTCGCCTGCATCTCTCTCGTTCTTGCGATCGCCGCTTCCTGGATCGGTGCGGCCTGGGCCGCGGCGTCCAACCGCAATCAATATTAGCCACGAGAAAGCTATTACGCAGCAGCATCCTGTAAAGTGACAGGACGATCCGGACGCGGCCTGAAACCGGCCGCGTCCGAATGTTTTTCTACTTCACATCAGGCGATGTCGAAGCGGTCGGCATTCATCACCTTGGTCCAGGCAGCTACGAAGTCGCGTACGAACTTCTGGCTGGCGTCACCCTGGCCGTAGACTTCGGCGATAGCGCGCAGCTGCGAGTTGGAGCCGAAGACGAGGTCGGCGCGCGTGGCGGTCCACTTGACTTCGCCGGTTGCGCGGTCGCGTCCTTCGAACACGTCCTTTGCATCCGAAACGGCCTTCCACTCCGTGCCCATGTCGAGCAGGTTGACGAAGAAGTCGTTGGTCAGTGTTTCCGGACGCTTGGTGAAGACGCCATGCTGGGTCTGGCCGGCATTGGCGTTCAGCGCACGCAGGCCGCCGAGCAGCACCGTCATTTCAGGAGCAGTCAGCGTCAGCAACTGGGCCTTGTCGATCAGCAGCTCTTCGGACGAGACGGTGTAGGCACGCTTCTGATAGTTGCGGAAACCATCGGCGATCGGCTCGAGAACGGCAAAGGCTTCTACGTCGGTCTGTTCCTGCGATGCATCGGTACGGCCCGGTGCGAAGGGAACGACCACATCGTGGCCGGCCTTCTTCGCAGCCTGTTCGACGGCAACGGAGCCGCCGAGGACGATCAGATCGGCCAGAGAAACCTGCTTGCCGCCGGTATGGGCATCGTTGAACTTCTTCTGGATGCCTTCGAGCGTGCTGAGCACGGAAGCGAGCTGGGCCGGCTGGTTGGCCTCCCAATCCTTCTGCGGCGCGAGGCGAATGCGAGCGCCATTGGCACCGCCACGCTTGTCGGAACCGCGGAAGGTCGATGCGGAAGCCCAGGCTGTCGAAACCAGCTGCGGGATGGTGAGGCCCGATGCTGCGATCTCGCCCTTCAGCGCGTCGATATCGTTGGCGTCGATCAGAGCGTGATTGGCTGCCGGGATCGGATCCTGCCAGATGAGCTCTTCCGTCGGAACTTCCGGGCCGAGATAGCGGGCGTGCGGGCCCATGTCACGGTGCGTCAGCTTGAACCAGGCACGGGCAAAGGCGTCCGCGAACTGATCCGGGTTCTCGAAGAAGCGCCGCGAGATCTTCTCATAGGCCGGGTCGAGGCGCAGAGCGAGGTCGGACGTCAGCATGGCCGGCGCGTGACGCTTGGAGCTGTCGTGTGCGTCCGGCACAGAGTTGGCGCCTGCGCCATGCTTCGGGGTCCACTGGTGTGCACCGGCCGGGCTCTTTGTCAGTTCCCAATCGTAGCCGAACAGGTTCCAGAAGAAGTTGTTGCTCCACTTGGTCGGCGTCGAGGTCCAGGTCACTTCCAGGCCGCTGCCGATGGTGTCGCCGCCCTTGCCGCTGCGGAAGCTGTTCTTCCAGCCGAGGCCCTGTTCTTCAATGCCGGCTGCTTCCGGCTCCGGGCCGACATGGGCGGCATCGCCGGCACCATGCGTCTTGCCGAAGGTGTGGCCACCGGCGATGAGGGCGACGGTTTCTTCGTCGTTCATGGCCATGCGGGCGAAGGTTTCGCGGATGTCGCGTGCCGAAGCGATCGGGTCCGGATTGCCGTTCGGGCCTTCCGGATTGACATAGATGAGGCCCATCTGCACGGCTGCGAGCGGGTTTTCCAGATCGCGGTCGCCGGTGTAGCGCTTGTCGGCAAGCCAGGTGTCTTCAGCGCCCCAGTAAATGTCTTCTTCCGGTTCCCAGACGTCCTCACGGCCGCCGCCGAAGCCAAAGGTCTTGAAGCCCATGGATTCCAGCGCGACGTTACCGGTCAGGATCAACAGGTCGGCCCAGGAGATGCTGTTGCCGTATTTCTGCTTGATCGGCCAGAGCAGGCGGCGTGCCTTGTCGAGGTTGACGTTGTCCGGCCAGCTGTTGAGCGGCGCAAAGCGCTGCGTGCCCGACGATGCGCCGCCGCGGCCATCGGCTGTGCGGTAGGTGCCGGCGCTATGCCATGCCATACGGATGAAGAGCGGGCCGTAATGACCGAAGTCGGCCGGCCACCACTCCTGCGAATCTGTCATCAGCGCGGTGAGGTCCTTCTTCAGGGCCTCGAGGTCGAGCTTCTTGAATTCCTCGGCGTAGTTGAATGTCTTGCCCATCGGGCTGGACAGTGCGGAATTCTGGTGAAGAATCTTGAGGTTCAGCTGGTTCGGCCACCAGTCACGGTTCGATCTGGCCGACACGGTCGTGTTGCCGTGCGGAAACGGACACTTGCCAGCGCCTTCGACTTTATTGTCCATAATTTTCTCCCTTATGATGGCTTGAAGCATGCCGCCCTGAAGGTGTCGTCACCCCTTGGGAAGCAGTTCGGTTTCGCGTCTGGCGCAATGACGACATGTCACGCGCGTGGAATCTCTAACTATTCTGACGTCCCGCGAAGCGGGCCGTCCGGAGGCAAATCATATTCGGCGCCTGGCATTTCAACCGGTCCAGGGCATCAATCAACCACCGCAGTCAATGCTCTCAATGTGAGCGTCGTGTGACATCGCGGCGGCATTTCATTTCCGGCCCGCGCACTATAGTCAAGCTGTTCCATTAATTTAAGTTGGATTTCCTGATCGGCGCTATAAGATGAACTTATGACAAATCTCACCCTCAAACAGCTTCGGTATTTCGAGGCCTTGGCAAAGCACGGCCACTTCGGGCGGGCGGCGGACGTCTGCGCGATCTCCCAGCCGGCCCTGTCGATGCAGATCAAGGAACTGGAGGAGCAGCTCGGGACCGATCTGTTCGAAAGGGGCGCGCGGCAGGTTCGCCTCACCAACTTCGGGGAGGCGTTCGCCGTGCGTGTGCGCGAGATTCTGCGCTCGGTGGATGAGCTGGGAGATCTGGCGCGCGCTTCACGAAACCAGCCCGTCGGGCGGCTGCGGATCGGCGTGATCCCGACGGTCGCGCCCTATCTGCTGCCCACCATCATCGGTAATCTCACCAGCATGTATGATGGGCTTGATATTCATGTGCGCGAGACGCTGACCTCAAAACTTGTGGAGGAGCTGGCGGAAGGAAGGCTTGACACGGCCATCGTTGCCCTGCCCGTATCCGAGCCCTCGCTGACGGAGGTGGCGCTGTTTGCGGAAAATTTCGTATTGGTGCGGCCAAGCGAGGATGAAGGCAAGCCGGTACCCAATCGAGAGGCGCTGCGCGAGATGCGATTGCTGCTGCTGGAAGAGGGGCATTGTTTCCGCGACCAAGCTTTGTCGTTCTGTAGCATTCAGTCGGCGTTGCCGCGCGAGCTTATGGACGGCAGCTCCCTATCGACCCTGGTGCAGATGGTCAGCGCCGGCATCGGTGTCACTTTGATACCGGAGATGGCAGTGGCGGTGGAGACGCGCTCGGCGTCGGTCTCGGCCGTGCGGTTCCAAAGCCCGCAGCCGTCGCGCACGATCGGCATGATCTGGCGCAAGACGAGCCCCCTGGCCAAGCAGCTTATGCGCATTTCTGAGGTGGTTCGCCAATCGGCGGACGTCATGCGCGAGCAACACGATTCGATGTGGCGTGCGCAGGATTTCGAATTCGACGATCGGAGGCAGTCACCCGCCTCTCGTTACCGCAACAGTGCTTCTGCGGCTGGCAAGGGCAATGATTCCGCTTCGAAATAGCGCGACCCATGGGTGGGAGCGAGACCTTGTCCACAGACGAAGGAATTTCAAACGATTAAAGTAATTTTAATCGTTTAAATTTTTTAATACCTTGATTTACAAAGAATCTCTTCCATGTCATGCCAATATCGCATGGCAATGGAGGTCGTGATGCAAGAGTTCGAAAACGTAAGAAATGAAATTCCTACGTATGTGATTGATCGTCTCGAGAGCGAATGGCGGATGGTACAGCCTCAGGACCCGCAACTGAAGGCCGGCCTGCAAACGGCGCGCCCCGAAAACACCGCGCCTGCTGCGTCTGAAAGCTTCGGCTCGCAGGATAAGTGATGGGCCTTGAGGGCTCGGCTTTCGCCGCGCCCTGACACGACGAGATTTTCGGGCGGTGCCTGGCACCGACATGCCTTAGCAATTCCCACAGCGAAATTCGGAACAGCCCCGACCGTGGTCAGGGCTGCCGACTTGCTGTTGGGGTTCGGACAGGCGCCTGTGGTGCTGTCTAGGCGTCGAGGTAGCGTTCGGCCAGACGTGCCCACATGGCGGCGCCGACGGTGAGGCTCTCGTCGGCGAAGTCATATTTTGCGCTGTGCAGTATCGGCGAATTGACGCCGTTGCCGAGGCGCAGGAAGCTGCCGGGCTTGTGCTCCAGGAAGTAAGAAAAATCTTCGCTGCCGGGGATGAGATTGCATGTGGTGACCTTGTCGGCGCCGACAAGCTCTTCCGCGACAGTGCGCGCGAACGCGGTTTCCGCCTCGGAATTGACGACGACTGGATAGCCACGGATGTAATCTATCTCGGCGCTGGCGCCGTAACCTTCTGTGACGGATTGAACCAGTGTGCGGATGCGAGTTTCGAGCAATCCGCGTATCGTCGGATCGAAGGAGCGGATGCTGAGCAGCATCTTTGCGCTTTCGGGGATGACGTTTGACGCCTCGCCGGCATGGATGGAGCCGACGGTGACGACGGCTGTCTGTGTCGGGTCGATGCTGCGGGAGACGATCGTCTGCAGGCTCATGACGAGGTTGCAGGCGACGACGATCGGATCGACTGTCAGGTGCGGACGGGAGGCATGGCCGCCCTTGCCAATGATCGTGATCTCGGCGGTATCGGCCGCTGCCATCAGCGGGCCGGACCGCATCAGCCATGAGCCCTCCGCGGCGCCGGGATGATTGTGCAGGCCGAAGATGACGTCGAAGGGAAAGCGCTCGAACAAGCCGTCATTGATCATGGCCTGGGCGCCGCTTGGGGCGCCGCCTTCCTCGGCCGGCTGGAAGATCAGGTTAACGGTGCCATTGAAGCGGCGGGTGCGAGCGAGATATTCGGCCGCCCCCAACAGCATCGTCGTGTGGCCGTCATGGCCGCAGGCATGCATCTTTCCTGGTGCTTTGCTGGCATAGGGGCGACCCGTCTGCTCGGCGATCGGCAGGGCGTCCATATCGGCGCGGATGGCGATGCTCTTCTTGCCGGCCCCAACGGTAAGGCGCGCGACGATGCCATGGCCGCCGACATTGCGCGTCACCTCGTAACCCCAGCCTTCCAGCTTCTCGGCGACGAAGCGGGCTGTCTCCGCCTCCTCATAGGAAAGCTCGGGATTGGCATGCAGATGCTGCCGGATGCCGGTCAATTCGGCCTTCATCGGTTCGAAATCCGAAAGGCGGGCGAAATCGTTGTCGAGGGTCATGGCCATTCCAGTGGTTTGCTTGCGTGGGGGCGCGTCAAAAAAGGTCGAATGCTGTCGCGCTAGATGAAGCGCGACAGGAAGCTTCTGGTGCGGGGATGCTGCGGGTTGCCGATCACATCCTCCGGCTTGCCCTCTTCGACGATCTTGCCGCCATCCATGAAGACGACCCGGTCGGCCGCTTCGCGGGCAAAGCCGATCTCGTGGGTGACGACGATCATCGTCAGGCCCTGCTTGGCGAGGTCGCGCATGGTGGCGAGCACTTCGCCGACGAGTTCCGGATCGAGCGCCGAGGTCGGCTCGTCGAACAGCATCAGTTTCGGCTTTATCGCCAAGGCTCGGGCAATTGCCACGCGCTGCTGCTGGCCGCCGGATAGCTGCCGAGGGTAATTGTCTGCCTTGGCCGAAAGACCGACACGGTCGAGCAGCGCCCGCGCATTATCCGTCGCCTGTTTGCGGCTTTCGCCGTGAATCCCAACCGGCGCTTCGATGATGTTCTGTAGTGCCGTCATATGCGGATAGAGATTGAACTGCTGGAACACCATGCCGATCTTGCGCCGTTGCAGGGCGATCGCGTGACCGGAAAGCTGCACGAGGCGGCCCCTGTTCATGCGATAGCCGATCTGCTCGCCATCCACCTCGATCGAGCCGCGATTGATGGATTCGAGGTGGTTGATGCAGCGCAGGAAGGTGGATTTGCCGGAGCCAGAGGGGCCGAGGATGACGACCACTTCGCCCGGCGCGACATCGAGATCGATGCCCTTCAGCACTTCGAGATGTTCGAAGGACTTGTGGACATTGCGGGCGCGCACGAGCGGCGGCAGGTTGACGTTGGCGTTCATTGGCCTGCCTCCTGTGCGGGCACCAGGGCGGGCGCATCTTCCTTCATGGCTTTTACTGTGCCGGTGCGGCGGTCGCTGCGGCTATAATGGCGCTCGATATAGCTCTGGCCGATATTCAGAACCGAGGTGATCAGCAGATACCAGATGACGGCGACGAGCAGCATCGGCACGACTTCGAAGGTGCGATTGTAGATCGACTGCACGGAATAGAGCAGGTCGGCCATGGCGATGACGCTGACGAGCGAGGTCGCCTTGATCATGCTGATGAGCTGGTTGCCCGTGGGCGGCACGATGGAGCGCATCGCCTGCGGGATTATGATGCGGCGGAGCGCGCGGGCTCGCGTCATGCCGAAGGCCTCGGCTGTTTCAAACTGACCCCTTTCGACCGAAAGCAGGCCGCCGCGGATGATCTCCGCCATGTAGGCCGCTTCATTGAGCGCAAGGCCCGCGATGGCTGCTGTCATCGGGCTGATGACGGAATTCGTGTCCCAGCTGACGAAGGTCGGGCCGAAGGGAATACCGATCGAAAGTGTCGGGAAAAGCGTCGAGAGATTGTACCAGAAGATCAGCTGCACGAGCAGCGGGGTGCCGCGGAAGAACCAGATGAATAGCGAGGCAAGCGAGCTTGCCAGCGTATCCTTCGACATGCGGGCGACCGCCAAGAGCAGGCCGAGCACGATGCCGAACGCCATGGCGACGACAGTCAGGCCAAGCGAGACATAGAGGCCGCTGATGACGACTGGATCGAAGAAATACTGGCCGACGACATGCCAGCCGAAGTTCTCGTTGTTGGCGACCGACCAGGCGAAATAGGCCGCAATCGCAAGTGTCACGACCCAGGCTGCCACGCGGCCCTTCGGGAACGGTTTGTGGGCATTCGCCACATCCCGCTCGGCCGCATCGCCGGAGGGCGATGCGATATCTCCGGTATTCGTGCTCATTTCGGCAACGTCCCGCCAAGGTTGATACCGGGTTCCTTGATCATGTTGTTCTCAAGGCCCCATTTCTTCATGATGGCGGCATAGGTGCCATTCTCAATCAAAACCTTGACGGCGTCCTTGAGAATAGGTCCGAGCGGCGAGCCCTTCGGCACGACGGCGCCCTGATAGAGATCCTCGAAGCCGTTTTTCTGGCCGACGCCGGTCAGTTCCAGCTGGCCGTTTGCCTGCGACACGAAATAGGTGAGCGGTGCTTGCGACGAGAAGAAGGCGTCGGAACGCTTGGAGCGAACAGCGAGGATCGAGCTCGGCTGATCAGTGAAGGACTGGACTTCGATCGCGCCCTTGCCGTCGGTCTTGCACTTTTCCGCCTGAACCTGGATCACCTTTTCCGCCGAGCCGCCGGCCATAACGGCGATGCGCTGGCCGCAGGCGCTATCGAGCGAGGTAATGGCTTTCGGATTTCCCTTCTGGACGGCGAAGACGACGAATTCCTGCACCCAGTCGACGAAATCATTGGCCTCCTCGCGGCTCTTGAAATCGCCGATCGGGCCGAAGGCGAACTGGTAGCGGCCGGAATTGATGCCTGCGAGGATTGCCGGCAGGCCGCTGACGCTTTCGTGCTCGATCTTCACGCCAAGGATCTCGCCGATGGCGTCGGTCAGATCGGCGCTGGCGCCGGTGAGCTTGGTGCCGGTGACGATCTCATATGGAGGAAATGAGCCATTGTTGACAGAGATCATCTTGCCCGAGGTGCGCAGGGCTTCCGGCAGCTTGGCGTGCAGATCGGCGTTGACCGAGAGTTTCGGCAGGCTGGCGTCTTGCGCGAAGGCCGAGCCCGAGATCATCAGGCCTGCCACGGCAAGGTAGGTCATTTTCTTTAGTGACATATGTGTTCCCCTTTTTTTGCTTTGCATTTCTGAGTTTCCGTCGATGGTTACCTGGCGCTCGTCCGGCTGCCATCGACGTCGAACGGAAAGAGCTCTTCCGGTGTCATCAGCCGCGGCAGGATGCCCTGGATGTGCAGCTCGCCGGCGAAGTCTGCGATCATCTTGCGATTGGCCGCAAAGCCGCTTGCATCCCAGTCCTCCGGCAGCTCGGCCGCCGATTTCAGCAATTCGTCGAGCATGAAGGGCGTGGTATCGGCATATTTGCGCCGTTTGCTGAGCCAGACACGCTGCGATTCATCGATCAGGGCGCTCAGCTCGGCAATGACCCAGGGATGCTCGGCGACGATTTCCGCCTTCAATCCGATCAGGTGCATACCCGGTACATAGCCCACATCCTCGAAATAGCGACGTTCGGCGCTGCGGAAATCGGAAAGGAGCTGGCGGAAGGCGGAGCCGCCGGCGAAATAGCCGTCCGGCATGAAGGGCGTGAAGATCGCGTCGAGGCCGCCTTCCTTCAGGAGATCGACCATCGGCCTTTCGCCGGGCGCTGCCTCGATGCGGCCGGCGCGGCCGAAACCGTCGAGACGGTCGGTGATCGGATGGGCTTCGGTGAGGCGACCGGCATACCACATGGCATCCTCGACGCCGACACCTTCGCGGCGGAGTGCGGCGCGCGTCCAGGTATTGCCGGAGTCGCGCCAGCCGGTGACGCCGATGCGCTTTCCGGCCAATTGCGCGAAGGTCGTGATCGGGCTGTCCTTGGCCGTGATGACGCAGCGGTGGCGGAAGCCGCGCATGATGAAATTCGGAATGCCAACGACGCTCTCGTCGCCGTCGATGCGCAATTGCGTATAGCGGCTGAACGAGGTTTCGGCGGCGTCATAGGCATCGCTCTTGCCGACATGCGAGATGAGCGTGCCGACCCGATCCACCTTCAGGTCGAGCTTGGGGGAGGAGACGTCTCCCAGGACCAGCGGCGTCATGTAGTCCCAGTCACGAAGGGCAAGGCGAAGAGTAAGGGGCATGAATATTCACTCGCGAGAAAACTTGTTTTCACAATGGTTAAATGTTCAATATGGGTCGATCAAATGTTATTACGTTATTGAACATTAAAAGATGGCGCGGAAATGAGCGAAAATCGGGATGCGAAGTGGTTTGCCGAAAAATTGAACGATCGGACGATTCGCGGAATCGCGATCGAAACCAGTGCGTTGATCCGCGCCGGCGCGCTTCCTGTCGGCACCAAGCTGCCGCCGATCCGCGATCTGGCCTTTGCGCTCGGCATCAGCCCGGCAACGCTGTCTGAGGCGTGGAGCGAGCTCCGGCGACAAAAGATCATCAGCGGTCGCGGCAGAAACGGTACATGGGTCAGTGGTGATCGTTTCGTTGCCAAGCCGGCCCGTCTCGCAAGCGTCGGCGATTATGGCGACGGTGCATTGAACCTGACGGCAGCCGTTCCCGATGTCCGGCTGCTGCCGAAGCTGGAGGCGGCAATGACCTATGGGGCTTCGGCCGAGAGCCTCAACAGCTATGAGCGCAGCCGTATCCTGCCGGAGCTGGAGGAAGAGGTCAGGAAGAGCTGGCCCTACGAGCCCGAAGCCTTTCTTGCAACCAATGGCGGCTATAATGCCGTCTATACGCTGATCAATGCTCTCGTCATGCCGGGCGCTTCCGTCGCCATCGAAGACCCAACGGGCATGCGACTACTGGATATTCTGGAGGATCGCGGCGCCCGCATCATTCCGGTAAAATGCGACGAGGAGGGGCCGCTGCCATCGGCGCTGGAAGAGGCGTTGAAATACCGCCCGGTCGCCTTCATCTTTCAGCCGCGCATCCATTCCGTCACCGGCCAAAGCGTCAGCCCAGCACGCATGGCAAGGCTTGCCGAGATTCTTCGCGACAAGGATACGCTGATCGTCGAAGACGATGGTGTTGCCGATATCTCGACGGCCCCACGTCATTCCATGGGGCATCTTTTCCCCGACCGCGTCATCCATATTCTCTCGTTTTCGAAGACGCACGGCCCGGATCTGCGCCTTGCGGTGCTGTCGAGCTCGCGCGCGATCATCGACCAGATCCAATCCTATCGCAGCTTCAGTTCCGGCTGG
>BFBZ01001119.1_pt1 | contig 19184 bp, 15 predicted proteins | sample 1888401 | NCBI WGS metagenome assembly BFBZ01 (sample SAMD00112614, study PRJDB3348) | symbiont metagenome | host: Chara braunii | reverse complement strand
CCCCGCCGGTGCCGGCGCCATCCGACGGACGGGACGGCCTGGCCAGGATCTTCGGTTGTTCGATGCGCCCGCTTCCGGGCCAGGCCGGCGCCTCGGCCGCCGCATCGAGCAGCGCCAGGCGGTCATCGTCGAGCTTCAGGAGCGACAGCGAACAGCCGGGCATCTCGATGGCGGTCAGGAAATTGCCGCTCCAGGCCCGCTCGACCTCGAGGCCGCGTTCGCGCAGCACCGCGAGCGCCCGGCGCGCGACGATCGCCAGCTCCATCGGCGGGGTGCCGCCGAGGCCGTTGACCAGCAGCGCCACCCGGTCGCCGGCACCGAGAGCCCGGTCCTTCAGGATGACCTCGAGAATGACGTCGACCAGCCGGTCGGCTGCTTCCAGCGCGCCGCGCCTAACCCCCTGCTCACCGTGAATGCCGAGCCCCAGTTCGACCTCGTCCTCGCCGAGCACGAAACCGGGCCGCCCGGCCGCCGGCACCGTGCAGGCACCGAGCGCCACGCCCATCGTGCCGAGCCCGCTAGCGGCTGCCCGTGCCGCTTCGGCGACCCGCGCAAGCGGCCAGCCGGCTTCGGCCGCGGCCCCGGCGACCTTGTGCACCAGCACGGTCCCGGCAATGCCCCGGCGCCGCTCCGCCGGCACCGTGTCGTGCAGGGCGACATCGTCGGCCACCACCACGATCTCGGCCGGAATGCCCTCGGCCTTGGCGAGTTCGGCGGCGAGGCCGAAATTCAGCCGGTCGCCGGTATAGTTCTTGACGATCAGGAGCGCCCCCGCCGGACCGGCGGCGGCGCGGATGGCCGACACGACGGCATCCGTGCTCGGCGAGGTGAAGACGTCGCCCGTTATCGCCGCGGTCAGCAGGCCGGCGCCGACATAACCGGCATGGGCCGGCTCGTGACCGGCGCCGCCGCCCGACAGCACCGCGACCTTGCGCAGCGCCGGCTCGGGCAATCCCGCCTTGATGATCACGTCCTCGTCGGCCAGCAGGGCTTGCTGCGGGCAGAGGGCGACAAGCCCTTCGAGCATCTCGCGCACGACATGGCGCGGGTCGTTGACGAGCTTTTTCATGGCCGGGCGTTTCCAAGCTGTCGGCTGGGGCGGCGAGCGCGCCTTGACCGAAGCCTGTCCAAGCACCGCGCCGAGGTCAAGCCGGATGGCGTACGCGCCATCCGGCCCGATCACGTCCGAAGGCTCAGGCGGCGACCCGGTTGGTCGCCAGCCGGCGCTCGACCAGCCGCGCATAGAGGCTGGCCGCATAGGGCAGCAGCGTGTCGTTGAAGTCGTAGCTCGGATTGTGGACATTGGCGCTGTCGCCATTGCCGATATTGATATAGGCGCCGGGCACCTTTTCGAGCATGAAGGAGAAGTCCTCCGAGCCCATGATCAGGTCCTTGTGGCGGTTGACATTGGCCTCGCCGGCGATCTCGGCCGCGACATCGGCGGCGAAGGTGGTCTCGTCGGCGTCGTTGACCAGGGGTGCGAAGATCAGCCGGAAATCGACCTCCGCGGTGGCGCCGAAACCGGCCGCGACGCCGGTGGCGATGCGCTTCATGTTGGTCTGGATGATTTCCAGGATCTCCGGCTTGAACCAGCGGGCGGTGCCGCGGATCGCCGCCTGGTTGGGCACGACATTATAGGCGTCGCCGCCCTCGATCCGGGTGACGCTGATGACCGCCGAATCGACCGCGCCGACATTGCGCGCCGGGATCGACTGCAGCGCCGTGACGATATGGCAGGCGGTCAGGACCGGATCGACGCTGAATTCGGGATGGGCGCCGTGCGAGCCCTTGCCCTTGACGATGATGTCGAAAAAGGCGCCGCCGGCCATCATCGGGCCGGGCCTGATGGCGAACTTGCCGATCGGCAGGTTCGGCGCGTTGTGGAAGCCGAACAGGACGTCGCAGGGGAAACGATCGAACAGGCCGTCGGCCAGCATGGCCTTGGCGCCGCCGAGCCCTTCCTCGGCCGGCTGGAAGATCAGGTTGACGACGCCGTCGAAGCGCCTGGTTTCCGACAGGTAGCGCGCCGCCCCGAGCAGGCTTGCGACATGGCCGTCATGGCCGCAGGCATGCATCCGCCCGTCGATCGTCGAGCGATGCGCGAAGGTATTGGCCTCCTGCATCGGTAGCGCGTCCATGTCGGCGCGCAGGCCGATGGAGCGGGCGCTGTCGCCGACCTTCAGGCGGCCGACCACGCCGGTCTTGCCGACCTGGCGATGGACCTCGAAGCCGAAACCGTCGAGCGTGCGGGCAATGAAGTCGGAGGTCCGCTTTTCCTCGAAGCCGATCTCGGGATGGCGATGCAGATCCTGGCGCCAGGCCGTCATCGTGTCTTCGAATGCCTTGATCTTGTCGAGAACCGTCATGGCGGGCCTTCTGCCGAGGAGAAAATTCGGCCGCAAGCTAGCACGCCCTGGTACCGCTGCCATCGCGCCGGGCCGCCCACCGCCGCATTGGTGCTATCCCGCCCGCGCTTGGCCGACGCGATCAGCTCCCGGGGCAGGCTTCAGTCAGCAGATTATAATTGATCTAATCTAATTTCAGTTTTTAGATGATTTAAAAAGTATCCAATCTAGAACAAGTATATAGTTTGACAGCCTGCCTATTGTTTATTGACGGGACAGAATTGCATCTGCATTTTGCGGCGCTTCAATGGCATTGTGACTGGACGATAGAGATGCACGGCGCGCCAAGATTGCACAGGACTGGCAAGGCTCTGAGGGCCGCGGGCCTCGGGGGGCTTGTTGGAACGGTTCTAGCCTTCCCGGCTGATGCGCAACAGGCCATGGTCCTGGATGAGATCACGGTCACCGCGACCCGCGCGGCACGCCCGATCGAACAGGTTCCGACCACCGTCCAGGTGATCGAGCGCGCGGAGATCGTGCAGCAGCTGCAATTCTCCAACAATCCCGCGGTGGCGCTGAGCAAGCTGATCCCCGGCTATTCCGCCTCCACCGAGACCATCTCGGGCGCCTCCGAAAGCTATCGCGGGCGCGGCCTGCTGGTGATGATCGACGGCGTGCCGCTGAACACGCCGCTGCGCGACGTCTCGCGCATCGCCTCGATGATCGACTTGAATTCGATCGAGCGCATCGAGGTCGCCTCCGGCGCCTCCAGCCTCTACGGCGCCGGCGCCACCGGCGGCACGGTCAATTTCATCACCCGCCGGCCGGTCGACGGCAAGCCGCAGGTGACGGTGAGCACGGCTCTGCGCGCCTTCACCGCCAATGTCGGCAATTCGCTGGCCCCCGAGGTCTCGGTCAGCGTGCTCGGCGGCCAGAACGGTTTCGACTATTCGGTCATCGCCACCGGCCGCGCCGCCGGTCGCACCTATGACGGCGCCGGCCGGGAGCTGGCATCCGACGCCATGCTCGGCCAGGGCGGCGGCGACCGCTACTGGAACGGCAACCTGTTCGCGCGGCTCGGTTACAACTTCGACGCGGCGCGCCGCTTCGAGATCTCGGCCAACATGATCCGGCTCGAGCAGAACCCGCAATACAATACGCTCTATTCCGGCACCTATGCCCGGCCCGACACCAGCACCCTCTATCAAGGCTCGAGCGTCATGGAGCGGACCAGTTCGTTCCAGGCGCGCTACACCGACACGTCGTTCCTGCTCGGCAATCTCTCGGTGCTCGGTTTCTACAACGACACCAACAAGCGCTTCAATTATTCGAGCTATTCGTTCCCCTATAACAGCCAGGTCTATTATTCCGGCAATCCGGCCTCGCCGACCAGTCCGGCCAACCAGACCATCCTGCATTCGACCCGTTACGGCGTGAACGCCACCGTCGACACGCCGCTCGACTTCGTCTGGCGCGGCGCCAAGCTGACCTGGGGCGTCGACGCGGTGCGCGATCACACCTCGCAGGAATTGACCGACGGCCGCGCCGTCTTCACCCCGCTGGCCCAGACGACGCTCGCCGGCTTCACCTTGCTGCAGGTGCCGATCACCGATCGGCTGACGGTACGCGGCGGCATCCGCTACGAGAATTTCGCCCTGACCGTCTCGGACTATACCCGCCCGGATGTCTATGCCGGGCTGAGCGCGGCCACGGTGTTCCTGCTGCCGGCGCTGCCCGTCACCGGGGGTTCGTTCAACTATTCCGCCCCGACCTACAATCTCGGCGCCACCTTCAAGCTGACCGACACGATCGACATCTATGGCGGCTTCTCGCAGGGCTATGCCTTGCCCGATATCGGCGCCTTCACCCGCCGGGCCGGCTCGACGCTCGCCTATGCCTGCCCTGTCATGATGCCGGCCTGCCTGCCCGCGGGCACCACGGTCAGCTATGCCAGCATCGCGCCGCGCGCCCAGCTGGTGAACAATTACGAAATCGGTATTCGCGGCCGCATCGGCTCTTTCCGCGGCGGCCTCGCCGGTTTCGTCAGCACCTCCAATGACGGCGTCACCTTCGATTCGGTGACTAACCAGCTGTCGCAGCAGAAAGAGGTGATCTACGGCGTCGAGTTTCAGGGTGAAGTGGCGCTCTCCACCGCGTTCACGCTCGGCACCAACATGACCTATCGCGAGGGCCGCTACGATTCGAACAAGGACGGCCGGCTCGACAGCTGGCTGCCCAATAACCGGATCGCCAATCCGTTCCGCGGCACGCTCTACGGCACCTATCGTTTCGACAACGACGTGGCGCTCCGGGTCGAGGGTGTCGGCTTCACCGGCCGCGAGCAGCCGATCAACCTCGGCGGTACGATCTACAAGATCCGCCCGGGCTTCACCATGAATGCCTCCGTGACGGCTCCGGTCTATGGCGGCCAGGCCTTCCTGGCGGTCAACAACCTGTTCGACACGCTTTACGAAAACCCCTCGGCGACCTCGGTGCGTAACCTCACCAGCTATGCCTGGGGCCGCACCGTCACCGCCGGCTATCGCCGCAGCTTCTGACATGGTGAAGCTCGACCAGGGTGCGCAGGGCATCGTGACCTTGGCGCTGCTGCCGCCCGACGCGCCAGGCGACGAGCGCGCCTATCTCGACGCACTTGGGGTCGTCGGCAGGCTGGAAGGCCGTTACGCCCTGCTCACCCTGTTCGGCGGCGGCGGCAAGCTGTCGCCGGCCGGCGAGCGCGAACAGGCGCTCTGGTACAAGGCGACCCGCGACCACATGAACCGCCATTGCCGGGGCATCGCCATGGTCCGCCCCGGCGCGACCGCGGAAACAGCCGCCGTGTTCCAGCGGCTCTGGTCCTTCCCGGTCTCGGTCGAAGCTGACGAGACCACCGGCCGGGCCGTCCTGCTCGCCCATCTCGGAGTCGCCTCATGAGCCTCGCGCTCGACGCCGCCAGGCCGCAGGGCCGCATGCGCCTCTTCGTGGTCCTGGCCGGGCTCTATGTCGCCCAGGCCATACCGTCCTACCTGTTCGCCGCCGCCATCCCGCCGATCATGCGCGAGCAGGGCGTGTCGCGCACCGCGATCGGCTCGATTGCGATCCTGTTCCTGCCGCTGGTGCTGAAATTCCTCTGGGCGCCACTGGTCGACCGCATCCGGCCGGTCGCCCGCGCCCACCGCGCGAGCTGGGTGTTCCTGACCCAGGCCGGCATCGTCATCTGCATTCTCGCGCTGCTCGGCGTCGAGGTCACCGATGTTAGGGCGGTGCTGGTCATCGGTTTCATCGCCTCCCTGCTGCTCGCCACCCAGGACATCGCCACCGACGGCTATGCCGCCAAATATCTGCCCGAAGCCGATCGGGCGGTCGGCAATGCCATCCAGGGCGGCGCGGTCGCCTTCGGCGTGGTCATCGGCGGCACGCTCGGCCTGGTGCTCTACCACCATGTCGGCTGGGCCTGGATGCTGATCACCATCGCGACCTTCTCGGTCCTGCCGCTGATCGCCGCGGTGATGATGCGCGAGGACGATCCGGCAGCATCGACATCGACCGCGCCGCGACCCTCGCTGATGGCCTTCCTCAGGCGGCCCGAGGCGCGGCAGATCCTGTGGATCGCGCTGATCTACCGGGCGAGCGAAGGCTTCGTGAAGGCGATGGAAGGTCCCTATCTGGTCGATGTCGGCGTGCCGCTGAACCAGATCGGCTATCTCTCGGGCACGGCCGCCGCCACCGCCGGCATTGCCGGTTCGGCCATTGCCGCCTGGCTGATCAGGAGGCGCGGCCTGAGCTTCGTGCTGAGCCTGCTCGGCGGCATGCGCACGCTCTGCTTCCTGCTGTTCGCGCTGCACGCTTTCGGCCTGATCACCGGCAAGGAGGCCCTGTTCGGCGCCGCCGGTTTCCAGACCCTGATCCGCTACATGGAAATCGTCGCCCTCTACAGCCTGTTCATGGCGGTGAGCTCGTCGGACCAGCCGGGCACCGACTTCACCATTCTCGCCTGCGCCCAGCTGGTGGTTTATCTCGCCGGCTCGATGCTGTCGGGCCGTATCGCCGACTGGCTCGGCTACGGTTGGCTTTTCGCGGTGTCGACCTCGCTCTCGGCCATCGCGGTTCTGGCGACCTTGCGCATGCTCAGGCAGGTCAGGCTCGGCCCAAGCGTGAAGCCGGCTTGAGAACTCATCCGAGGCGTTCGCCGCCGCTCGTTTTCCCCGGGCTTGGCCCGGGGATCCACGCATCTGAGCCGGGAAAGTCGTGGCTGGCCGGAACAAACCCGGCCAAGACCAAGCGAAAGCTGGCCGAATGAGTTCTCGAACCAGCCTGAGACCGGCTGGGCCGGCGCCTCAGTCGGCCAGCCAGACCAGTTCGACCAGGAACTGCGCGCCCGGCATTTCGTCGACCGTTCCGTCGCACATGATCCGGCCGCCGTCGGGTGTTCCGACTAATCGGACATGCACCTCGTCCTGGCCGAAAATCGTTTCGAGCCCGGGGCGCTGGCTGTGCCGGTGGGTGGTGACGTCGAGTGTCACCCGGTTGCCGTCATGACCCTGGGTGCCGATGAAATAGAAGCCGCCATCGCCGCCCCAGAGCCGGCCGTCCCGCACGTGCAGCACCCCGGTGCCCCAGCCGAGCGGGCTCTGGAAGCGCAGCCTGTAAAGCCCGTCACGCATGTCGGGCGCCCTTTCGTCGCGATCAACCCTTTGCGCTGACTATCGCGCCGGCTCCGCCGCGTCCACCGGCGCCGGGCCGCAGCGGTTCAAGCCTGGGGTTCGCCGGCGGCGGAGCCGACGGGGCCGGCCCGGTCCGGCCGCAGTGCGACAAGCGACAGCAGCGCCGCGGCAGCGAGCACCAGCGCGGCGACGCGAAAGGCCTGCGCAGGCCCTCCGGTCGTTGGCGCGGGGGCCCCGTCGGCGAGGCCGGCAACCGCCACCAGCACGGCGAGCACCAGGGCGCAGCCGACCTGCAACGACGTATTGACCAGGCCCGAGACCAGCCCGGCCTCGCGCGCCGCGACACCGGAAACCGCGGCGATCGTCAGCGGCACGAACGAGGCCGTGGTGCCGAGCCCGACGATGCAAAGACCGGCGAGCAGCAACGGCAAGGCGCCGGATGCCGTCGCGGGAAGCGCCGAGAACAGCCCGAGACCGAGAGCCATCAGCGCGAAACCCGAGCCAGCCACCCGCGCCGCGCCGAATCGGCCGATCAGCCGCGGCGCCAGTGATGCGCCCAACGCCGCCGCCAGTGGAAAGGGCAGGAACAGAAGCCCGGTCGCGAGCGGACCGAACCCCAGGATCTGCTGCAGATAGAGCGACAGAAAGAACAACGTCGCCAGCGGCCCGGCGGAATGAACCAGGACCAGGAGATTGGCGCCGAGGATGCGTGGGCGCTCCAGCAGTTCCAGTGCGAAGAGCGGCGTCTCCGAGCGCTTTTCGATCACGACGAAGGCCGCGAGCAGCAGCGCCGCGCCCATGGCGGGGCCGAGCGTCGGACCGGCCAGCGGGCCGAATTTCGCGCCATGGACGATGGCAAGGGTCGCCAGGGTCAGGCCGGCGGTCACGGTGACGGCGCCGGGCAGGTCGAACCGCCGCGCTGTCGCCACTTCCCCCTGATCCGCCGGCAGATGGCGTAGCGCCGCCCAGCCGATGACGGCCGTGACCGGCAGGTTGATCAGCAGCACCGAGGACCAGCCGAACAGGCCGGTGAGCACGCCGCCCAGGAGCGCGCCGGACGCGAGGCCCGCCGTGGCGGCCGTCGCGAAAAGACCCAGGGCCCGATCCCGCGCCGCGCCCTCCGGGTGCAGCACGGTGAGCAGCGCCAGGGCACTGGGGGCGACCAGCGCGGCGCCGAGGCCTTGCAGGGCGCGCGCCGCGATCAGCGCCCCGCCCGATGGCGCGAAACTCCCTGCGAGCGAAGCGAGGCCGAACAGGCCGACCCCGAGAATGAACAGGCGCCGGCGGCCGAACAGGTCACCGGCCCGCCCGCCGAGCAGCAGGAAACCGCCGAACGTCAGGGCATAGGCATTCAGCACCCATTGCAGGTCGGCGCGATCGAGGCCCAGGCCTCGCTCGATATCCGGCAGGGCGACATTGATGATGACCGCGTCCAGCACCACCAGGAACTGGGTGGCACACAGCACGGCCAGGGCGGCTGGCGATTGCGGCCAGTGGTCTCGGGTTTCGGTCATGGTCAAGGTCGCATCCGGTTCGAAACGTCGGCACCTTGGCGGATCTCCCGATATCGGATTAGTCTGTCGAAATGAGAATGATCCTCCCGAATTTGAGAATATGATCAAATCGCTCGACGCCATCGTGGTGTTCACCAAGGTCGCCGACCTCCTGAGCTTCACGGCCGCCGCCCGGGCGCTCGGCCAGCCCCTGGCGACCGTCAGCCGCCGGATCGCCGAACTCGAGCATGCGCTGGGCGCCCGCCTGATCCAGCGCACCACGCGCAGCCTCGCGCTGACCGATCTCGGCCGCCGCTATCACGAGCATGGCCGGCGCATCGTCGAGGAGTTGGATGCGGCGAGAACCCTGGTCGCCGGCGCGACCGATGCACCCTCGGGATCGCTGCGCATCACGGCGCCGGTCATCCTCGCGCAGAAATTCATCGGGACGCTGGCCGCCGACTTCCTGAGCGCCCATCCCCAGGTCCGCCTGTCGCTGCATGCGACCGATCGGCTCGTCGATCTGGTCGAGGAGGGCTTCGACCTGGCGATCCGCGCCGGGCACTTGCGCGACTCCTCGCTGGTCATGCGGCGCCTGGGCGGCATAGCCGCCGGCCTCTACGCCACGCCGGCGACCCTGGCCTCGCTCGGCCGTCCGGTCACCCTGGACAATCTCGGGGACATGCCCCTGATCGATGTCCGCGCGCCCGGGTTTCGCCGGCGCTCCTGGTCCTTGACGGGAAACGACGGTACCCGGTCCGTCGAGCGATCCGTCGCGATCGCACCGCGTATCGAAGTCAATGATGCCGAGATCGTCCAGGCGCTGGTGCTGCGTCACCTCGGCATCGGCCATTTGCCGACGTTCATGGGCGAGGCCAAGGTCCGGGATGGCCTGCTGGTCCGCGTCCTGCCCGGCTGGACCGCCGACGAGACGCCGGTCTCGGCGGTCTATCCCTCCCATCGTGGGGTCGCCCCGGCGCTGAGGGCCTTCCTGGACCTCGCGGTCGAACGTTTCGCCGACGCCTGGCCGGTTCCGGCGGATGACGCCGCCGGCCGATGAAGCGCCTCAGGCCAGCCAGCGCTTGCGCCGCCGATAATGTTTCACCGCGTGATAGTCGACCTTGTGATGGCCGCCGAGATAAGCCTCCGCGACGTCGGGATTGCTGCGCAGCACCTCGGCCGCCCCGCCCATCAGGATCCGGCCGTTCTCGATCAGATAGGCCTGTTCGGCGATATCCAGGGCCGCGGCCGCGTTCTGCTCGACCAGCAGCACGGCGACGCCGCTGTCGGCATTGATGCTGCGGACGATGTCGAAGATCTCGTCGACCAGGAAAGGCGCCAGGCCCAGGCTCGGCTCGTCGAGCATCAGGAGTTTCGGTTCGGTCATCAGTGCCCGGCCGATCGCCAGCATCTGCTGCTCGCCGCCGGAGAGATAGCCGGCTTTCGCCCTGGCGCGCTGCTTCAGCCGCGGAAACATGCCGAACACCTTGTCGATCAGCGCCGCGACATGGCCGCGGTCCCGGTGCATCGAGGCCGCCGCGATGAGGTTTTCCTCCGGCGTCAGATGGCCGAAGACCCGCCGTCCCTCCAGCACATGGGCAATGCCGCGCCTGACCCGGTCGGGCGGGTCGAGCGCCAGGATGTCGTCGCCGGCAAAGGCCACCTCACCGCGCGAGACCTCGCCGCGCTCGGGTTTCAGCAGGCCGCTGATCGATTTCAGGATCGTGCTCTTGCCGGCGCCATTGGCGCCCAGCAGGGCGACGAGGCCACGCTCGGGCACCTCGATCGACACGCCTTTGACCGCCAGGAAAACGCGGTCATAGACCACCTCGACATTGTTGAGCGTGAGAAGGGTCATCCAGCACTCCGCTTCTGTCCCGCCCCCGGCCGCATGCGCGGCCGCGGCAGCGGGATATATCCAGGCACTCGGGCGTCGCGACGCTCAGAGGCTGTTTGATAACGCGTTCCAGCGAGGTCTCGCGTCGCCTGGCCGGGCTTGTCCCGGCCATCCACGGCTCGTCTGGCTTTGGACGCGTGGATCCCCGGGCCAGGCCCGGGGATGACGAACAGCGGCGAACCGCCCGGGTGGAATTCTCAAACGGCCTCCCCGGGCCTCACTTGCCCGACCGCCGGAACTCTTCGGAATATTTGCGAACCTCGGCCCAGACGACGTCCTGGTTGGCGGTGAACCAGTCGGTCACCGGCACGAATTTCGCGCCATCCCAGCGGGCGATGCGGCCCTGGCCGCCGCCCTGGTGATCTTCCTTGGTCACCGTCGTCGGCGGCAGCAAGCCTTCGGCGGTGAAATTGCTGATCGAACGCAGGCCCTCGTTGAGCCAGGGTCCGGTGACCGGGCCGTTCGGCGCCTTTTCGGCAGCCTTGCGCACGCCCTCCACCATCAGCGAGGCCATCTGGACACCGTAATTGTAGTAGCTGGTGCCGACCTTTGCCTCGGGACCGGCGCCTTTGCCCTTGGCCACCACCTCGGCCAGGATGTCCTTGATCGGCTTCGGCTCGCGGCCGCTGACGCAGGGCTCGACCTTCAGGACGCCCTTGGCCGCCTCGCGACCGACCACGTCCATGTCGGATTCCGACAGCCAGACGCTGGATGAGACCCGGTCCATGCGCATGCCGTTGCGGATGGCTTCGGTCAGCGCCACGGTCTGGCCGACGCCGGCACCCCAGAAGATGACGAAGTCGGGCCGGGCGCGGCGCACCTGTGGCCAGATCGCCGCCTGGTCGTTGCCCGGCGGCGTATAGGGGAAGGCCAGCAGCTCGAAACCGAGGCGCTGGGCGAGAACCTGCAGGATCGGCAGCGGCTCCTTGCCGAACGGCGTGTCGATATGGACGAAGACGATCTTCTTGCCGCGCAGGTTGCCGCCCTCGACCTGGCGGAAATGGTCGATGATCAGGCCGGCCTGGGTCCAGTAGTTGATCGACAGCGGCAGCACATAGGGGAAGCTCGTGCCGTCGGCCGCGTCGCTGCGCCCGGAATAGGCGGTGATCAGATTGACCTTGTCCTCGAGCGCGCGGGGCACCAGGGCGCGGGCCACCGGTGTCGACAAGGGATCGATCAGCACCGCGCCTTCGCGTTTTCCCCGCTCATAGGCCTCGATCGCCCGCGGCAGGTCATTGGCGTGATCGGACACGTCGGCGACGATCTTGTAGCCGCCGACGCCGCCGCGCTCGTTGACCAGCGTGAAATAGTCGCGCTGGCCCTGGTTATATTCCGAGGTCACGAAGGTGTAGATGCGCGTGAAGTCCTGGGACAGCGTGAAGCGGACGACCTTGTCCTGGGCAAAGGCGCCCGTGGTCGATACGGCCGGAACGGCAAGGGCTGCCGCTGTACCGGATAGGAAGATGCGACGGTTGACTGACATGACGTGTTTCCTCCGCCCTTTGTTTTGGTGCCGTTACCGTTGGGCGTGGCGGAACGGCCAGACGAGCAGATAATTTCGGAGATTGTCATAGATCTTGGCGAGCCCGAGCGGCTCGTAGAGCAGGAAGCCGATGACCAGCGCGCCATAGGCCATCAGCGGCACATGGGCGCGCAAGTCGATCGACATGGAGACCCCGAGCGTGGTCGAGACGACGCCCATCAGATTGTTCAACACGATCGGCGCGAACAGGATGAGCGCCGCGCCGAAAAACGGCCCGAGCACGCTGCCGAGACCGCCCACGATCACCATGGCGAGCAGCTGGATCGACAATTCGATGTGGAACTGGTCCGGCGACACGGCGCGCAGATAGCAGACCGCCAGCACCGAGCCGACCACACCGCCGATGAACGAACTGACCCAGAAGGCCAGCAGCTTGTATTTGAAGGTGCTGACGCCGAGGATCTGCGCCGCATAGTCCTTCTCGCGCACCGCGGCGAGCGCCCGGCCGAAACTGGTCCGGCGGACATTGAGCATGAACAGTGTGACCAGCACGCAGACCGACAGCGCGACGAAATAGGTCTCGACGTCGCCGCGGATGCCGAAGCCGAGGAAACGCACCGGCGGCACCTGGATGGTGGCGAGCGAGCCGCCGCTGATCGCCGGCGTCTGCGAGATGACGAAGTCGACGATATACTGCATGGCGAGCGTCGCCATGGCGAGATAGATCCCTTTGACGCGCAGCGCCGCGGCGCCGAAGACGATGCCGATGGTGGCGCTCAAGAGGCCGCCGGCGATCATGGCGACCTCCAGCGGCACGCCGTAGCGCACCAGATGCACCGAGCCATAGGCACCGATCGCCATCACCGCGCCATAGCCGAGATGAATCTGGCCGGCGCCGCCCATCACCAGGTTGAGCCCGAGCGCCGCCGTCGACCAGATCAGCCAGGGCAAGAGATAGCCGGCGAGATAGAGCCGGTCGAGGGTGAACGGCGCAGCCACGAGGAAGGCGAGCACCAGCAGGATCAGCCAGCGGTCGAAGGCAAGCGGGAAGAGCTGGCGCTCGTCCTGGTAGCGGGTGTGTCGGATACCGGCGCGCCTGTAGAACATGGGAGCCTAGACTCTCTCGATATGCTCGCGGCCGAACAGGCCGTGAGGCTTCAGGAGCAAGGTGAGGAGGATGATGACGGAGGCGACGATGTCGCGCGTGCCGCCGCCGACCAGGGGGTCGATGATGCCGGTGGCGAGGCTCTCGGCGACGCCGACGATCAGGCCGGCGACCAGGACGCCGGGGATCGAATCGAGCCCGCCGAGAATGGCGATGGCCAGGGCCTTGATCAGCAGCAGTGACAGGGACCAGTCGACGCCCTGCGTCGCGCCCCACAGGATGCCGGCGCCGGTGGCGGTCACCGCGCCGAGCCCCCAGGCGACCGCGATGGCCTTCTCGACGCGGATGCCGACCGACCAGGATGCGGTCTGGTCGTCGGCGACCGCGCGCATGACGATGCCGTAGCGCGAGTTGAAGAACAGAAGCGACAGCAGGATGAGGCAGAAGGCGATCGATCCGCCGATCATGGTCGAGCGGTTGATCAACAGCTCGCCGATGAAGATCGGCGCCTGGGGAATGCCGATATCCAGCCGTTTCACCGCCGCGCCGAAAATGCCCGGCATCAGGCCGCGCAGCAGGATCTCGATGCCGAGCGTCAGCATGATGGTCATGATGACCGGCTGGCCGATCATCCGGCGCAGCGCGACGCGCTCCACCATGGTGCCGGCGAAGAACATGGCGACGAGGGCCAGGATGATGGCGAGCCACATCGGCGCGCCGAGCCCGGCCGAGATCGCCCAGGTGATATAGGCGCCGGTCATGCCGATGGCGCCCTGCGCGAGATTGGCGAGCCCCGAGGTCTTGTAGATCAGCACGATGCCGAGCGAGACCAGCGCATACATCAGGCCGACAAAGACCCCGCTGAGCGCCAGTTCGGTGATGAGGATGACGTCCATCAGGCGGGGACCTCGCTGATCGTGAGCGTGCGCCGGATCACCCCGTGCTCGCCGCTTTCATAGGTGATCGCGGCGTCGAACACGGTCTGCCGCTCGGTGCCGTAGAGCGCCGCGATCAAGGCGGCATAGGTCGCCTCGATGACGTTGCGGCGCAGCTTGCGGGTGCGCGTGATCTCGCCGTCGTCGGCGTCGAAATCCTTGTGCAGGTTGACGAAACGCCTCACCCGCAGGCCTTCCGGCTGCAGCGCGTTGACATGGGCGATCACCGTGCCGACCAGGTCCATCACCTCGGGCTTCTGCGACAGATCGGCATAGGAGGTGTAGGAGATTCGCCGCTCTTCCGCCCAATGGCCGACCGCGTCGAAATCGATGCAGACGATGGCGGTCAACCGGTCGCGCCCGGCGCCGATGACGGCGACATTGCGGATATAGGGGCTGAACTTCAGTCGGTTTTCGATGAAGTTCGGGATATAGCGCTCGCCCGCCGCCGTGCGCACGACCTCGCTGACCCGGCCGAGCACGACGAGGTCGCCGTCCTCGTCGAGGAAGCCGGCATCGCCCGTGTGCAGCCAACCGTCGACGATCGCCTTGGCGGTGCCTTCGGGGTCGTCGAAATAGCCCGAGATCACCGAGGGCGACTTGACCAGGATCTCGCCCGTATCGTCGATCCTCAGCTCGACCCCGGCCATGGGCCGGCCAACCGTATGCAGCTTGACCCGGCCCTCTCCTTGGGCCGCGGTCAGCGCGCAGGTTTCGGTCTGGCCGTAGAACTGCTTGAGCTTGATGCCGAGCGCGCGGAAGAACAGGAAAGTGTCCTCGCCGAGCGCCTCGCCGCCGGTAAAGGCGCGTTCGGCCCGGCCGAGCCCGAGATAGTCACGCAAGGGCGCATAGACCAGCACGTCGCCGACGCCGTGAGCCAGGCGCTCGGCGAAGGTCGGTGCACCGCCGGCCAGACGCTTGCGCTCGAGGGCGACGGCCCGCGGCATGAAGATGTCGAACAGCTTGCGCTTGAGCGGCGTCGAATTCTTCATGCCGACCTGGATGCGGGTCAGCATCTGGTCCCAGGCGCGCGGCGCGGCCAGATAGAAGGTCGGGGCCACCTCACGCAGGTCGTGCATGACGGTTTCCTGCCGCTCGGGAATGTTGATGGTGGCGACCATCATCAGGCCGGCGCCGAGCGTGAAGACGAAATCGCCGACCCAGGCGGTGGGCAGATAGGCGAACAATTCCTCATGCGCATGGAAATAGCCGCTCGCCGCCGCATTCAGCACGCCGCGGGTGACGTTGCGGTGGCGCAGCGGAATGCCCTTGGGCTGGCCGGTCGTGCCTGAGGAGTGCAGGAGCACGGTGATGTCGTCGGGCCCGGCCCGGCCGATCAGCTCGGCGGCGAGACCGGGTTCGCGCGCGAGCCTCGCCCGTCCCTCGGCGATGATCGCTTCGAACGACACGATGCCCTCGTCGGCATAGCTGCCGAGGCCGCGCGGATCGTCATAGATGATGGTGGTCGGCCGGCCGATCCGGGCACGCAGGTCCAGGAGCTTGTCGACCTGCTCCTGGTCTTCGGCCACCGCGATGATCGGCGCGCCGTGGCGCGTCGAGACCACCAGTTCGTCGATCGGCACGTCCGGATAGACGGGCGACGGAAAGGCGCGCAGGACATTCGCCGCCAGCATGGAGAAATAGAGCCGGGGGCGGTTGTCGCCGATGACGATCAGGGCGGCGCCCGGTGCCAGACCCCGCGCCTCCAGCGCGACCGCCATGGCGAGCACCTCGGCCAGCACCTCGCGCCAGCTCAGCTCCTGCCAGACGCCGTATTTGCGCTCGCGAAAGGCAATGCGGTCACCGGATTCGGCGGCGTTGCGGGCGAGCGCCGCGACCAGGGTCGCCGGCTCGCCGTCTTCGTGTTTGGCCCAGGTCACCGGCACCGGGAGCTTGGTTAGCAGCGCGTTCATGGTGCGGCTGCCTCCTGGTGACGCTTGGCGGCCCGCTCGCCGAGATAGGCCGAGACCACGCGTGGATGCGAAATCGCCTCCTGCGGCCGGCCCTCGGAAATGATCTCGCCATAGCTCAGCACGACGACCCGGTCGCAGATCGCGGTGACCACGTCCATGTGATGCTCGATGATCAGGATGGTGACGCCGCGCGCTTCGCGGGCATCCAGGATGAAGCGGGCGATATATTCCTTCTCCTCCTGGTTCATGCCGGCCATTGGTTCGTCCAGGATCAGGAAGCGCGGTTCGGCGACCAGCGCGCGCGCCAGCTCGACGCGCTTCTGCAGGCCGAGCGGGATCACCTCGACCGGCTCGTCGCGAATGTCCTGCAACTGCATGAATTCGATGATTTCCTCGACGATGCGCCGGTTCGCCAGTTCCTCGCGCTGCGCCCACCACCAGTAAAAGAAGGTGCCGAGCGCGCTCGGCCGCATGTGGACGTGGCGGCCGATCAGGATGTTGTCGAGCACGCTCATGCCCTTGAACAGAGCGAGGTTCTGGAACGTGCGGGCGACGCCGCGGCGCGCGATGGCATGCGGCGCGATATGGGTGATGTTCTCGCCGAACAGCGTGACGGTTCCGGCGTTCGGCGGATAGAAGCCGGTGACCACGTTGACCAGAGTGGTCTTGCCGCTGCCGTTCGGGCCGACCAGGCCGAAGATCTCGCCCTCGCGCACGTCGAGCGAGGTGCCCTTCAGGGCCTTCAGTCCACCGAAGGAACGTTCGATGTCGCGGCAGGCGAGCACGACCGGACGCTCGGCCGAGGCTGTGATGTCGATGCCGGTTTTGCTCATGGCCCGCCTCACATCCTGAAGACGCCGTAATGAGGATCCTTGCCCGGCGCATTGAGCGCCGCCGACAAGGCGATGGCCAGTGCATTTCGGGTATCGACGGGATCGAGAATGCCGTCGTCCCAGATTTCCGAGGTCGAGTAATAGGCGCTCGACTGGCGCCGGTATTCGTCCAGGATCGGATCGCGGATCGCCGCGATGCCGCCGGCGTCCAATTGTTCGCCGTTGCGCGCGAGCTGTCGGATCTTGATGTCGGCCAGCACGTTGGAGGCCTGTTCCGCGCCCATTACCGAGATCTGGCTCTGTGGCCACATGAACAGGAAGCGCGGGTCGAAGGCGCGTCCCGACATGCCGTAATTGCCGGCGCCGAACGAGCCGTTGACCACCAGCGTGATCTTCGGCACCTCCAGGCCGGTCACCGCCATGATCATCTTGGCGCCGTCCTTGGTGATACCGCGATGCTCATATTCGCGGCCGACCATGTAGCCGGTGATATTCTGCAGGAACAGCACTGGCGTGCGGTTCTGGTCGCAGAGCTGCATGAAATGCGCGCCCTTCAGCGCGCTGTCGTTGAACAGCACGCCGTTATTGGCGAGGATGCCGACCGGGCAGCCCCAGATATGGGCGAAACCACAGATCAGCGTCGTGCCATAGGCCGGCTGATATTCGTGGAACCGGCTGCCGTCGACGAGCCGCGCGATCACCTCGCGCATGTCGAACTGCACCTTGATGTCGCGCGGGATGACGCCGTAGAGCTCGTCCGGATCATAGGCCGGCGGCTCCGGCGTCGCCCATTCGACCGGCGCCTTCGGGCGCTTCGGAAAGGTGCCGACGATCTCGCGCGCAATCGCGATGGCGTGGCGCTCGTTGCTGGCGGGATAATCGGCCGTGCCGGAGATGCGGGKATGCACGTCGGCGCCGCCGAGCTCCTCGACTGTCACCTCCTCGCCGGTCGCCGCCTTCACCAGGGGCGGGCCGCCGAGGAAGATCGCGCCGGTGCCCTTGACGATGACGTTATATTCGCTGAGCGCCGGCACATAGGCGCCGCCCGCCGTGCAATGGCCGAGCACGATCGCCACCTGCGGCACGCCCATTTTCGACAGCGTCGCCTGGTTGCGGAAGATCCGGCCGGCCAGATAGCGATCGCCGAACAGCTCCGCCTGCAATGGCAGGAAGCCGCCGGCGCTGTCGCACAGATGCACCACCGGCAGGCGGTTCTCGATGGCGATGTCCAGCGTGCGGACGATCTTCTTGACCGAGAGCGGATACCAGGCACCGCCCTTCACGCTGGCATCGTCGGCATGGATGATCACCTCGCGGCCCGAGACGATGCCGATGCCGGAGACGATGCCGGCGCCCGGCACGTCGCCGCCATAGGCGTGGCCTGCGGCGAGCGTCGAGAGCTCGAGGAACGGCGTGCCGGGATCGAGCAGCGCCTCGATCCGGTCGCGCACGAACATCTTGTTCTGGCGCGCCAGCCGCTGCAGGTCGCGCTCGGGGCGGATCAGCCGGGCGTCGCGCTGGCGGTTCCTGAGTTCCTCGGCGAGCCCGCGATTATGGGCGAGATTGGCCTGGAATTCGGCCGAGCGGGTGTCGAGCTGCGAGATGATCTTGCGCATGTCAGGCCTCGCCCGCGGTCAGGCTGACGAGCGGCGCATCGCGATCGAAGCTTTGCCCCTCGCTGACATGGATGTCGCCGATGCGGCCGTCCTGCCAGGCCCGGATGGTGGTCTCGAGCTTCATGCTCTCGATCACCAGGATCGGATCGCCCGCGGCGACCTGCTGGCCGGGCGCGGCGTCGATGCGGACGACCGTGCCGGGCATGGGCGCGCGTGCCATGTCGGCACCGCCTTTTGCATCGTCTTCGGCGAAGCGGCGCGCCGGATCGAGATGGCGGATGACGTGCGCACGGCCGTCGACATGGACGTGCAGCAACTCGCCCTCGGCCACCACGACGACCTGCTGGGAGATCCCGTCCACCGTCAGCGTCCGGCGCCGACCGTCGAGATCGGCGAGCGCCACGCGGGCCTCGTCCTTGTCCCGATGCAGACGGTAGCCGGCGCCGTCGCGGCCGAGCCAGACCTCGGTTTCCGTGCCGGCTATGTCGAAAGCGTGCCGCATGTCAGTTCCGCCAGGCGCCGATGGAAGCATGAAGGGTGGGAACGGCGTCGGCGCCGTCGCGCACCGCGCGGGTCGCCAGCGCCGCGATCGCCAGGAGCTTGCGCTCGGTGAGCGGATCAAGAGGCGGCGCGGCGGCGAGCGCCGGATTCTCGTCGAGCCAGCCGGTATGGACCTCGCCGGCAGCGAAAGCAGGGTCTGTAATGAGCCGGCTCAGGAAAGCCATATTGGTCTCGCAGCCGAGCAGGACGAAGTCGGCGAGCGCCCGGCGCGCCCGCGCGATCGCCTCGGCCCGGTCGGTGCCATGGACGATCAGTTTCGCCAGCATCGGGTCGAAGGCCGTGGTGACCCTTTGCCCGCGCGCGAAACCCGCATCGACCCGGACCCCCTCGCCCTCAGGC
>BFBZ01001122.1_pt1 | contig 19207 bp, 20 predicted proteins | sample 1888401 | NCBI WGS metagenome assembly BFBZ01 (sample SAMD00112614, study PRJDB3348) | symbiont metagenome | host: Chara braunii | reverse complement strand
TTTCCTGGCGCAGCTCTACAATGTAAACCTGGGTTGGGGAGAGCTGGCAGGCATCATCGGCATCCTGATGATCACCTCCAAGGGTGCGGCGGGGGTTACCGGTAGCGGCTTCATTATCCTGGCCTCCACGCTTACAGCCATCCACAGGATCCCTGTAGAAGGCCTGGCATTTTTGCTTGGCGTGGATAAGTTCATGAGCGAAGCGCGCGCCATTACCAATATCATTGGCAACGGCGTGGCTACTATCGTTATCTCTAAAAGCGAACGCGAATTTATACAGCCCGGCAACGCGGTCTGACCGTTAAATGTGGTTCAGAACGGTCCAGTAAAGGCCCAGGTCTACCACAGTTTTGGCAAACTTGTCAAACTCAACCGGCTTCACAATATAGCTGTTGGCTCCCAGTTCATAGCACCGCTTAATATCGGGATCTTCTGCCGATGAGGTCAGGATCACTACGGGGATCACTTTTGTTTTAGGGTTTGATTTCACCTGCTGCAACACTTCCATGCCACTCACTTTCGGCATCTTCAGGTCGAGGAGGATCMCCTTGGGGCGCTCTGAAAAAMCCTTGCCATTGTAGGTCCCGCCATTGAAAATGAAATCCAGTGCCTCCTGCCCGTTCTTGAGGTGGATGAGGTTGTTGGAGATGTTGTGCTTGGCGAAGGCCCTGGTAGTGAGGAGCGCATCGTCCGGGTTATCCTCTACGAGGATGATGTCAATCTGGTTACTGTTCATAAGTGTATGATTATGGTGTTGTTGGGTCTGTTGTTTCGTTCAGTAGAAAATAAAAAGCGGCGCCCTTGCCCGGCTCTCCTTCTGCCCAGATCCTGCCGCCATGTTTTTGCACAATGCGGTGTACAAGTGCCAGCCCTACGCCCGTGCCTTCAAATTCGGAGGCATCGTGCAGCCGCTGGAACACGCCGAAGAGCTTGTTATAATACCTCATGTCGAAGCCGGCGCCATTGTCCTTCACGTAATACACTACCGCCCCGTTCTCTTCTTCCGCGCCTATCTGCACAAGCGGCTGTTCTTTGAGCGACGAATATTTGAGCGCGTTTGATACGAGGTTTATAAATACCTGGTTGAGAAGCCCCTGGTCTGCCTCGGTTGGTGGCATGGGTTGTATGGTCACCTGCGCCTTGTTGTATTCGGGCATGCTTCTCCTGAGGTCGTTCACTACTCCCTGCACCAGCTTCGTAGTATCAAGTTTATGCTTTTGCAGTTCTTTTTTCCCGAGCCGCGAAAATGCCAGGAGGTCATCGATGAGCTGCCCCATTTTTTTGGCATTGTTCATCACGGCCGTCATCATGGTGCGCGCCTGGCTGTCGATGTTGGCGATGTAATCTTCCGACAGGATCTTGGTATAGCCGTGTATGGCCCTCAGCGGCGCGCGGAGGTCGTGCGATACCGAATAGGTGAATGCTTCCAGCTCCTTGTTTACCTGCTCGAGCTGCGTCACGTTGTGCGACAGCTCCTCGTTCAGCGCTTTCGTCTTTTTTGCGGACTCTTTCTGCTCGGTAATGTCTTCCGAGATGCCAAGCAGGTAGAGCGCTTCGCCTTTATCATTAAAAATGGGGATCTTTTTGGTATGGAGCCAGCGCTCGCCCCGCGCCGTGGTAATAGGCTCTTCTGTGATGTTTGTTACGCCATGGTGATCAATGGCATAACGGTCTTTTGACGTAAAGAAATCAGCTTCCTCTTTCGAAAAGAAATCATAATCGCTCTTGCCGATGAGCTCATGCCTTGAGCGGCCGATCAGCTCTTCGCCCGCCTTGTTGAACCTGATGAATCGCAGTGTTTCGGCATCTTTCACAAACACCATGTTAGGGATATTATCGAGAATGGTATCAAGGAACACATTGGTGCTCTTGATGGCTTCCGCGGTCCTTTTACTATCGGTGATATCGCGCGTGATCTTCGAAAACCCTTTCAGGTTATCAAACTCGTCATACACGGCGGTGAGCGATACATCGGCCCAGAACAGCGAACCGTCTTTTCTTTTGCGCCAGCCTTCCGTTTCGTAGCGGCCTTTTTCTTCCGTGATCTTTAAAATGGTATCCGGCAAACCCCGCTTCACATCATTATCAGTGTAGAATGCCGAAAAATGCATGCCCATGATCTCCTGCGAGGTATATCCTTTTATTTTTTCGACTCCCTGGTTCCAGCTCACCACGTAGCCTTTAGGGTCTATCATCAGGATCGCGTAGTCTTTTACACCCTCTATCAGCAGGCGGAACCGCTCTTCGCTTTCCTGCAGCTCTTTCATGCGCCAGTCCAGCTCTTCTATCAGCGTGTTGAGGCCCACGGCAATGGCGTCTATCTCATCACCACGATCGGATACAATGGCTTTCTCGGAGAACTCGAGCATGGTATAGTTCATCAGGTTCTGCAGCAGGCCATTGATCCTTTGCTCGTAATTTTCGATGATCTTGTTCGACTCCTCTATCTTTTTGGTATTGAGCTTGGTCTGCTTCTGCTGCTTTTGTTGTGCCAATACAAGCTCCGTTACATCCTCCACCTGGTGTATGATGTAGAGGAGATGACCATCCTCATGTAAAACAGGCGAGTTTTTTGGCGCCCAGTATTTTTCCCCGAAGCCACCTCCCTGTTCTGCCGGCCGCTGGATGTCATATTTCTGAACAGGCATCGTGTCGCTTTTCTTTGTGCTCACCACTCTCAGCAGCGAAGCTCTCAGGTTGCTCACGCCATCAGCCGTAGGATCATCAGGATTATCAGGAAACACATCGAAGATATCACGCCCCAGGATCTCTTCGCGGACAGTGAGGGTGGCTTTGAGGTATGCCTCGCTCACCGCCATGATCTGCAAACCTGGGGTGAGCACAAGATACAGGCCTGATGCCGCCTCAAACAGGCGACGGAAATCAGGATCCGGCGGGGKGGCTTTTTTCATAAGAACAATACCGTTACGCGCATAGGTTGTAATGAAATGGAACTGATGGCATGCCTGTTATTAAATATAGACATTATTCTTCACTTTACGTTTATACGGTATAAAAAAGATAATGGATACAATGGGCCGGCAGAGCTGACCGAACCATCAAAGAATATTATGCATGGCATAACGTTTGGATTGAACAGCAGGCTATGCCAGCAGGTTGGGCTTGTAGCAAAGCAGAACGTTTCCCGAATGGAATGTGCGTGTGCCGGTGAGATGCAGGCTGAGTTTTTTGGGCAGGTCGCTGAACAGGCGGGTGCCTTTACCAATAGTGACAGGGCTTACCACGATCCTGAACTCATCAATGAGCCCATGTGGAATAAAAGACAGGGCAAGCTGTGAGCTGCCGAGGATCACCATATCCCTGCCCGGTTGCAGCTTCAGGCGGGCTACTTCAACGGCTGCCTGGTGCTGTACCAACCGTGTATGATGCCAGGAGGCCCGGCGGAGTGTTTGTGAAAATACCAGCTTGGGCAGCCCGTTCATTTTTGCCGCTACAACAGGATCCTGCCTGGCGGCCTCTGGTGTAGGCCAGTAGCCGGCCATGAGCTCATAGGTGATCCTGCCGAACAGGAGCATGTCTGCCTGGTTGAGCAGCCCGATGGCGTAGTTGTTGAACTCTTCATCTACGTAGTGCCAGCTGATGTCGTGGCCGGGGCCTTCATAGAAGCCATCGAGCGAGACCATCACCTGGAAAATAAGTTTTCTCATATCTTGCCGGTATAAACAGGTGCAGGATGATCTAACAAAGAAACAGGCTCATCGGGGAGCACTTCGGCGGAGAAGCCATGCGCGTGCAGCAGATCGATCACCGGCTGCGGTGGCACAGGACCATGGTGACAGGCTACGCGCAAGATCCTGTCGCAATCGCGGAGGTCGAAACTAGCCTCATGGTCTTTGAACATGGCGTGGATCAGGCCAATCAACTTGTTTGCGTCCGCGCGGCGGCGCACATCTGTTCTAAACACTTCTACCATCGGGGGCATGTACCGGTTGCGTGAAAGATTAAATAATGGTTATCATTTTACCCGGCCTGGTAATACAACCCTACCACACCCGATCCGAAAAGCTGTGCTTTGACAAGCTTTAGCTTCATCTTGCTCTTCGCCTGTTTGAACAGGGGCCTGCCCTGGCCGAGCACCACCGGCTCGAGCTTGATGCGGTATTCATCTACCAGTCCTTTTTCGGTGAAAGCCGCTGCCAGGCTGGCGCCGCCAAAGATCACCATGTCGCCGCCCGGCTGTTGTTTCAGCCTGGCCATTTCCTCGGAGGGGGAGCCTTTCATCACTATGGCGTTAGCCCATTCCGCTTTATCAAGCGTTTTTGAGAATACGATCTTGGGCGTTTTTTCCATCCAATGGGCAAATTCAACCAGCTCTTTAGGATTTGCAGGATTTTTGGGTACTGTGGGCCAGTAGCCGGCAAACCCCTGGTAGAGCACACGGCCGGTTAAAATCGTATCTACTGTTTGCAGGAGCTCGCCCGCCATGTGTTTGCCCATGGCATCATCGTTCAGGGTCATCCAATCCTGCTCCCCGTTAGGGCCACACACAAAGCCGTCGAGCGACATGTGCATAAATAAGATCACTTTTCTCATGGCAGATCGTTGTTAAAACAAAATTAGCCACGCCGCCCGGTGTATGTGAGGTGCGAACCCGGCAATATAAGGTGTTGATTGCGACAATTGAATTATTTACCTTTACTGGTATGAAGCATATTTCCATTCTTATCCCGCGTGGACACACAAGCCTGGTAAATATCGAGGGCACTCACCAGATCTTCCTGGAAGTGAACAACCTGAGGGCTGCTATGGGCGAGGAGCCTTTGTACGAAGTGCAGCTGGTTGGATTGTTGAAGGAAACGAGCCAGCGCAACGGCTTGTTCACCGTGAACCCCGATGTGCTCATCAGGGACGTGGATAAAACGGATCTTATCATTATCCCCGCGCTGCATGGCGAGCCGAAAGAGGCTATGGTAGATAATGCCGACTTCATTCCGTGGATCGTGAAACAATACGAAGCAGGTGCGGAAGTGGCCAGCCTCTGTATCGCCTCGTTCTTCCTGGCCACCACGGGCCTGCTCAATGGCAGGCAGTGCGCCACGCACTGGGGCTCTGCCAACGCGTTCAGGAAAATGTTCCCGGAGGTGAACCTGGTAGACGATAAGATCATGACGGAAGAAGATGGCATTTATACCAGCGGCGGCGCTTATTCTTTCCTCAACCTGTTGGTGTACCTGGTAGAGAAGCATGCGGGCCGCGACATGGCCATTCGCTTGTCCAAAGCCTTTATGATCGATATAGACCGCGACAGCCAGTCGCCTTTCCTGATCTTCCAGGGGCAGAAAATGCATGAGGATGAGCCTGTGAAAAAAGCGCAGGAGTTTATAGAGCGCCATTTCGAGGATAAGATCACGGTAGACCAGCTGGCGGATATGCTGGCGCTGGGCCGCCGGAGCCTGGAGCGGCGCTTTAAGAAAGCTACCTGCAATACGGTGACCGAATACATCCAGCGGGTGAAGGTGGAGGCGGCGAAGAAAAGCTTTGAGAGCAGCCGCAAGAACATCAACGAGATCATGTACGATGTGGGATATTCGGATACCAAGGCCTTCAGAACTACTTTCAAGAAATTTACGGGCCTGTCGCCTGTGCAATACCGTAACAAATACAACCGCGACATGTATGTGCGCAGCAATTAAAGAAACCTGCTAACAGTCACAGCATATACCACAGCAACACACACATACCAGATCTTTGCTAACGAAACCGGCGGTTATATTTTTTWAGGGGCTCATCATGCTGTGGCTGGTAATTATCATGCAGGCGCCGGTGTTTGCCCAAACCAGCGCTGATTCTGTACGGACCGATACAACAGATACACTCACGCGCAAGCAAAAACTCATCCGCCGGAGCATTCTTATTGGCGCTACCGGCGCCTACACCACAGGCTCTTTTATTTTCCTCGACCAGCTTTGGTATAAGCAGTACGCCACCACTTCTTTTCACTTTTATAACGACAACCTGCAGTGGTGCCAGATGGATAAATTTGGCCATGCCTATTCCACGTACAGCAGCGCCTGCCTGGTGTGGCAGATGCTTGAGTGGGCCGGTTTCGAAGCTTCGCCCCGTGATGCCAGCCTGGGGCATTTCACATCGGGTGCCATGCAATGGGCTGGTTTCACACGCAAGCAGAGCATCATTGTGGGGCAGGTATACGGGTTGCTGTACCTGAGCTCTGTAGAGGTGCTCGACGGGTTTTCGAAAGGCTGGGGCTTCAGCTGGGGCGATGAGCTGGCCAATATAGGCGGGGGCCTGGCTTTCAGTCTCCAACAATATTACTGGAAAGAACAGCGCCTGCGTCTTAAATTCTCGTACCACGAAACATCTTATCCCGCCTACCGGCCTGAGGTGCTGGGCAAGAACAGCGCTGAAAGGATCATCAAGGATTATAACGGTCAGACCTACTGGCTCTCGGCCAACATTGGTTCTTTTTTGAAGAAGGACACGAAGTTTCCTAAGTGGCTTAATGTGAGCATAGGCTATGGCGCTACCGGCATGATCAGTGGCAGGAGCAACGAGATCGTCAACAATATGGATCATACCATTTCCTTCGGGCCGGTAGGCTCGCAAACCAGCCAGATCATCCAGCCCGATGGTAGTGTGCAGTCTTTTACCAGGTACAGGCGGCTGTTCCTGTCACTGGATCTTGACCTGAGCAAGATCAAAACCAGGTCGAAGGCGCTGAAGACTGTATTTAGTATTTTTAATTGCTTTAAGTTCCCTTTCCCGGCGCTTGAGTGGAACCCACAGAAGGGCTTTTCGGCGCATGCCCTGTATTTTTAAGAACCTGCCTGTAAAACGGAGGCGGGTTCCATATGCATTATCTTTGTTAACATGGAACACCAGGAAAAACATTTAAAAAGCTCAGACTTCATTACGGATGTGGTGATCGGGATGAGCGACGGTCTGACAGTGCCTTTTGCTCTGGCAGCAGGTCTGAGCGGAGCTGTAAGCAGCAACATGATCATTATCACAGCAGGCATTTCCGAGATCATTGCCGGCAGCATTGCCATGGGGCTTGGGGGCTACCTGGCAGGAAAGACAGAGCTCGACCATTACCAAAGCGAGCTGAAGCGCGAACACGAGGAAGTGGAGAGAATCCCGGAGCAGGAAAAGAAAGAGGTGAAGGAGATCTTTGCGGCCTATGGCCTGAGCGAAGCCTCGCAGCAGATCATTGCGCAGGAGCTCTGCAGCGACAAGGACAAGTGGGTGCATTTTATGATGAAATTCGAGCTTGGGCTCGAGAAGCCTGATCCGAACAGGGCCCGCAACAGCGCGCTCACGATCGGCATCTCCTACATGATAGGTGGGCTCATCCCGCTGAGTGGTTATTTCTTTTCTGCCAGCCCCCGCCAGGGATTGATGATCTCGGCCGTGATCACCGTGGTATGCCTGATGGTATTTGGTTACCTGAAAAGCAGGGTAACAGGTCAGCCGCCGGTGGCAGGTGCCCTGAAGGTGACCGTGATAGGTGTGCTGGCCGCAGCTTCCGCCTTTTTGATCGCTAGGCTTATTGCCTGATATAGGTGGTTACAAAGTGATAAGACCTTTCATTTTTCCTCCTGCCATTTTCCTACATTTGCCATTTAAAATCTTTACCTGCTTTTGCCGTTCGATCCTTTTCATATCCAGCTGCCCGTTGCGGAGATCATTCCTCTTGTACGTGGGCAATTATCAGAGCGAAACACACTTATTGTGAGCGCGCCGCCGGGTGCGGGGAAAAGTACATTGTTGCCCCTGGCATTGCTGGATGAACCCTGGCTCCAGAAAAAAAAGATCCTGATGCTGGAGCCGCGGCGCCTGGCTGCCCGCACCATTGCCGCCCGGATGGCTTCGCTTTGGGGAGATGAGGTAGGCAAAACCATAGGCTACCGCATCCGTTTCGAAAACCGCGTGAGCAGTCATACCCGGCTGGAGGTGGTCACCGAGGGCATCCTTACCCGTATGCTGCAGCACGATAATGCGCTGGAAGATGTGGGCCTGGTGATCTTTGACGAGTTTCACGAGCGCAGCCTCAACGCGGATGTGGCCCTGGCCCTGTGCCGTGAAGCGCAGCAGGTACTAAGGCCGGACCTGCGCATCATGGTGATGTCTGCCACCCTCAATATGCAGGAGCTCACAGCATTGCTGGATGCGCCGGTAGCGGAAAGCGGGGGCAGGCAATACCCGGTGGAAATGATTTACACCACGGACGCAGATGACACCTTATTACCGGAGCTGACAGCCAGGACCGTTATAAAAGCTGTGAAAGCCCATGAAGGCGATGCGCTCGTGTTTTTGCCGGGCGAAGGCGAGATCAGGAAATGTGAAGAATTGCTGAGTGAACAGCTAAGTAGTTTTTCCATTCACCCGCTGTATGGTCAATTGTCGCAGCAGGAGCAGCTCCTGGCCATTATGCCCGATAAGCAGGGCCGGCGCAAAATTGTGCTGGCCACTTCTATTGCCGAGACCAGCCTGACGATAGAAGGCGTGAGCATTGTGGTAGACAGTGGTTTTGCCCGGGTTTCACGCTTCGATCCCGGATCCGGCTTGTCGAAGCTGGAAACGGTCAGGATCTCGAAAGACTCGGCAGACCAGCGCGCGGGCCGTGCCGGCCGTTTGGGAAAAGGCGTGTGCTACCGCATGTGGACGATGGCCACACACGAGCGCCTTGCGCCACACCGTGTGCCCGAAATTGCAGAGGCCGACCTGGCAGCCCTGGTGCTCGATATGGCACAATGGGGTGTGAAAGACATTTMCCAGCTTGCCTGGCTCACGCCCCCGCCAAAAGCAGCACTGGCGCAGGCTACCGATACTCTCCGGCAACTGAACGCGCTCGAAGGATCACGCCTTACTGAACATGGCCGGCAGATCCATCGGCTCGCCTGCCATCCGCGCATCGCGCACATGTTACTCATGGCAAAGGGAACGAGGCAAATCCAGTTGGCAACAGATATAGCGGCTGTGCTCGAAGAGCGTGACCCCCTGCCGAGGGAAACAGGCATCGACATCAATTTACGCATTGAAGCCCTGCGAAGGGCAAGGGCTAACAGTACAGGCGCAGGCCGCTTTGCCCGCATAGAAAAAGCAGCCGCTTCGTATCGCCAGCTGCTGAAAGTAGAAGCGGACAATGGTGCTGTGGATGCATTTGAAACAGGATTGTTGCTGGCATATGCTTACCCTGAGCGGATCGCCTGCGCGAAGCCGGGCAACAATGCCCCTTTCCAGCTGGCCAACGGAAAATATGCCGTGGCCGGGCACCACGATGACCTGGCCCATGAGCCCTGGCTGGCGGTGGCAAACATGGACATGCGTACAACCGGCCCGGGGAAAATATTCCTGGCGGCGCCTCTCAACCCGCAGGACCTCCTGCCCCTGGTGAAAGAGCAGGATACGGTGACCTGGGATACGCGCAAGGGAGGTTTTATTGCCATGCGTGAATTGAAGATCGGGAGCATTGTGCTGCAATCGAAACCCATGTCCCTGCCGGATGAGGCGCAGCGGCTTGATGCTTTGTCAGCGGTGATCAGGACCGAAGGCGAAAGTCTTCTCGATTTTGATGAGCGCATGACGCAGTTGCAGAACAGGATCCTGAGCCTGCGCCTCTGGAACCCACAGGAGCAATGGCCGGACGTGGAAACGATACAATTGCTTGACCGGAGCCGTGAGTGGCTCGGCCCTTACCTCCATACAGTAAAGAAACCCGAAGACCTGGGAAAGATCAACCTTGCCGAAGCATTGTTCTACTGGCTGTCGCCGGAAAAGCAGCAGGCACTTGAAGCCCTTGCGCCATCAAATATGCAGGTACCAAGCGGCTCGAAGATCAGCATCCGGTATACTGCTAATGGTGCGCCACCTGTGTTGTCGGTGCGCCTGCAGGAAGTCTTTGGCCTGGGCGATACGCCTGTCATCAATCGTGGTCAAACAGCCTTGGTGCTGCATTTACTGTCACCGGGGTATAAGCCTGTGCAGGTCACCACCGACCTGAGAAGCTTCTGGAACAATACCTATTTTGAAGTGAAAAAAGAATTACAGCGCCGCTATCCCAAGCACGCCTGGCCCGAAGACCCCTGGGCCGCTCCGCCTGTAGCAAAAGGCAGGAGCCAGAAAAAATAATGAGGGATTAGAAAAGAAAGAAATCTTTCCCCGTGTGAACGGGGAAAGATGAAAGGTCATTCATTATTTCGGCTCGTTCTCATCGTGGTTTACCATCCACTGAATACCGTATTTATCTACCAGCATCCCAAAATAAGCGCCCCAGAATGTTTTGCTCATCGGCATGGTGGCATGGCCGCCGGCCGAAAGACCATGGTACAATTTATCAGCCTGGGCTTCGCTGATGGTGTTCACAGAGATAGAGAAATTGTTTCCCATCACGGTGGCATGTCCGAATGCTTCTGAGCTGTCACTACCCATTAAAATGGTTTCAGGGCTTATTGGCAGCGCAATGTGCATGATCTTTTCGCCCTCAGATTCAGGCAGCGGTTTGCCATCCATTGGAGGCATGTCTTTGAAGCGACCTACGAACGTAAAGTTTCCACCGAACACGGACCTGTAGAAATGAAAAGCTTCTTCGCAATTGCCGGCGAAAGTGAGGTAAGGATTGATGGAGGCGGATCTTTTCACCACTTTTTTTGGCGCGGCTTTTTTACTTGCCTTTTTTGGTGCTTTCTTCTTTACTACTTTCTTTGCCGCCTTCTTCGCCACTTTTTTCACGGCTTTTTTAGCGGGCCTGGCAGCTTTTTTCTTTGCTGCTTTTTTCACTGGTTTTTTTTTCGCTTTCTTTGCCATAGTTGTTGTTTTTATGTAGAATAAAGATATGTTTTTAATGATACGTTTTTACATCATCCTTATAATTGTGCCGGGGCAAAAATAACCGGCTACAGGCATCCTACAGTTTTTTACCGGGGAAGGGCTAAATGGGCGCTTCAGGCACATTTAACTCAATTTTAACATGTAGAAGATCAATAATTTAAGTGTTTTCGTGGAAAACCTTTTTACTTTGTGTTCGGCTCCGGCAAAGCCTTGAAAAAGGAGAAAGCTGATACCGGATGATCCATAAAAAATCATGACAACATATTGTGCCACGATACACATTGATGCGCCAGCCCGGTTGGTATTTGAAGTGCTTACCAGGCCTGAGCTGGTGAAGCGCTGGCAATATGGAAAAACAGTACTCACCGACTGGAAGTCCGGCAGCGGGATCAGGTTCCACGCCTCTTTTGAAGGCAAGATCCTGGAGCAGTGGGGAACCATTATAGAGGTAAGCCCCAACGCGCTTATCAAATATAATTTGTTCACGCCTTCTCAGGGCCTGGCAGACAAGCCGGAGCATTACAGCACCACGAGCTATGTTTTGAAAAGCCATGGCGAAAGAACAGAAGTTGAGCTCATCCAGGAAGACCCCAGGATAAATGGCTTTGCACCTGTAAGCCTGGTGCCAATATTGGCAGCGCTTAAAACAGTAGCCGAATCCTTAGCCTGATATAAGGGCCTTGCTAATTTTTCCTTTTTGATGGAACCCGGCTAACTTAACCGGCTTAGCTCTAACCGGAACCAAATACGCGTGATCATGATGATCACCGCCAGCAGGCTGATAAAAACGCAGAGCAGGTAAAATATAACAGGCAATACCGGGAACAGTAACATCAGCAGCAGGTTGATCGCTCCTGCCGCAACCACAAGCAGCTGCAATTTCTTTTTCGATTTTTCGTATCCAGGGGGATAGTGCAAAAAGCTGCTGATGACCGTGATGCAGACCAGGAAGAGCGCAACGCTCACACCATAGATAACCTGCAGAGGGCTTTTATAACATGACCCCGCTACCGGAAGGTGCTCCAGCAAGGCCGGAAAAGTGGCGCCCACCATACCCAGCGAGGCCAGTGTGGGAATATAGGTGAGCGACATGGTATTGCCCGCCCACATGCCTTTTTTGCATTCGCGGTCGGCGATCAGCGAAAAGAAGATCCACCACAAGGCAAACACAATCAAAATTTCGAGGCCAAAGCATAACCACATGCTGGCATCCGGGTTTTCCATGTGGCAAACACTGTTGATGACGCCCAGGATAGCTTCCCCAAATACAATGATGGTGATCAGCCCCAGGCGCTCCGTCATGCTGGCCGACAAGGAAAAATCCACATGGCGCTTTTTAAATCTCAGTGCGGTATAGGCAAAAGGAAAATAATTAAGGACCAGGGCCAGCCAAAACACAATGCGCTTATATGGCAGCGGTACGCTGAATGTAACAATAAGCAATGCAAAGGCGATCAGAAAACAAACGGTATAAGGCACATTGAGCTTGCGGTGCTGTTTATCGTATATGCCAACACTCCACCACAGGTAGGTGATGAACAGCTGCAGGAACATCAGGGCATAGGTGGTGCGGGAAATGAGGTGTTCAACAGGGCTCTCCAGGGTAACTGCCAGCGCGCCCACGGCCATCATCTGCCACAGGGTCATAAACCGGGTGCGGATGCCAGGGGTGCCGTGCAGGTCGTGGTACATGCTGCCATTGTACCAGCCCCAGAATGTCATGGCAAAAAGATAGGCATAGTCCAGCAGCCCCACTCCTTCCGGATGTTCGGCCAGGTAATGCGTTATCTTGGAGATAACAATAACATACACCAGGTCGTAAAACAGCTCCAGCCAGCTGATTTTGCGCTCTGCAACATGGGGCGAGAATTTTTTTGGTGGCCCCCACCAGATATTAGAACGCTTAGGTCCTGTATGATGAGGTGATCTGAAGATATTCATTTGTTTTGTTTGCGAAGCGGCTTTTTTATATCACGGTCTGGCTTCTTGCCAGGAAGAGTGATAATACAGGTCACATTCGCGATTAAAAATAGAAAAAAATTTCCGGCCGGAAATACGTGAAAAAACAGGTCACCGCAAGCTTCATGGTCCGGCACCGTGCTTTCAGAAAAATGACTGGGATTTGCGCTGGGGATCGACAGGCTTGACTCATGATAAAGATCATATCTCCGGCCGGCCATGTATAAAGCACCAAAACGGCTGCAACTCCCTGGCAGGCAGATAGCGGCTCCTGGAAAGCGTTTTTCTTTTCAAAAATTAGCTTACATTTAATATTCAAATTCCCCTTATGAAAAAAACAGAGCTCATCATTGCCGATGATAAAGCAAGGTACAGGCAGGCCATCCGGGCGATGCTGGAAACGGCTCCTGTGAAGATCATTGCTGAAGCAGCCAATGGAAAAGAGCTGCTTGAGCAGCTCAGGAAAAAACAACCGGATGTTGTACTGCTGGACCTGGAGATGCCGGTGATGGATGGCAATGAAACTTTCGAAGCCATCAGTCAAGGCTACCCGGAGGTAAAGGTCATTATCCTGAGCTATTATGCGGATGAGCTCCTCATTGAGCATTACCTGGAGCGTGGCGCCAAAGGATATATTCCCAAGGAAGTGCTGGAGCCGGAGTTACTATTGGATGCACTGAGACAGCTGAGCAGGGGGCAGGTATACCTGCATGCGCCTTTGCATAAAACAGCAGGGCGTTTCACCACCCGGCAAAAGGAGATCATGCCCCTGATCTTTGAAGGGCTCACCAACCAGGAAATTGCGGAAGAAGTATATATCAGTACCCGCGCGGTTGAAAAGCAAAGACACAAAATTTACAGGCAGATCGATGCTGAGAAAGCCATTGATCTGTATAAATACGCCTTTGTCAGAGGGCTTCAATTTTTGGGCAAATCTCGCTCCTTGAAGGGAAAATGATGAGGCCTGTTTTTGACCTCTAAAGAAAAACCCTCTGAAAGTCTTGCTATCAGAGGGTTTTCGTGTTTTAGTAGAGGTCCCGAGCGTTTGATATTTCCAACTACGAAAAAAATCATATTTCATCGAATTTCCTTTATTTACAAGACTTTCAGAGGTTTTGAGGTGCAAATTAAAATAATCCAAAGCAAAGGAAGTGTTCAAATGTTGTACCCATTGTTGTACCTATATCTTTACTTCACGAATTAACTTTGAAGAAAAAATAAACCTATGGCAGCAAGCGTAAAGATACTATTCAGGCAGGATAAAATCAACAAAGACGGAGAAGTACCCATTTACCTGCGGGTCATTAAAAACAGAACTTCGCAACAGATTTCCCTCGGTATTTCGGTTCCCCCAAAGTATTGGGATGATAAAAACAAGCGGGTAAAAAAGGGCATGGAAAATTCCCAGCGCCTGAACAATTACATAGCCCACAAAAAAGCAGAAGCCGAAGGCCACGCCCTGGAGTTGGAAACCAAATCTAAAACCATCAGCGCGAAAGGCATTAAAGAAGCCGTGATCGGCAAGGCCCCGGAGAGTTTTTAAAGTATGCAGATCGTTACTTCATTGAAATGGAAAACAAGTTGCAGGCTTCCAGCCTTGATAAAACAAAACACATCATTGCAAAGGTTCGCACATATATTGGCGGTGGKGATCTCAATTTTKACGAACTCGACGTAACCTGGCTAAAACAATATGATGCCTACCTACGCAACACCCTCAAAAACTCAAATAACACGGTTGTAGCCAACTTGAAGCTGATACGCCGGATTATCAATGAGGCCATAAAAGAAGATATTATACCATACGAGAAAAATCCGTTTTTAAAGTTCAAACTCAAATGGGAAAATTCAACCAAGCAGTTTTTAACCGAGGAAGAAATAGAAGTCATTGAAAAACTCGATCTGCGCGACGAGCCGGCCACCTTCCACGCCCGCAATATGTATATTTTTGCCACGTATGCCGGCGGCATACGCATTTCCGATCTTGTGCAGCTGCGTTGGTCAAATTATGACGGTGATCGCCTCCTTATCAATACCCAAAAAACAAACAGCACTATTTCCGTTAAGGTCCCTCAAAAGGCAAAAGATATACTGAACCTATACCACTATGAGGGAGTAAACCCAAATGCCTATATCTTTCCTTATTTCGATTTAAGCAAGGATTACAGCGATGGCCGTTATTTATACCGCGCCATCAGCACCGCAGGTACCATGTGCAACAAAGAACTTATAAAGATTGCCGATTTAGCCCACATTGATAAGCACATTCATTTTCATACCTCCCGCCATACATGGGCTACCCGGGCGCTGCGCAAAGGTATGCGCATCGAGTATGTTTCAAAGCTAATGGGCCACGCTTCTATAAAAACCACCCAGGTATATGCCAAAATCGTAAACGAAGAACTCGACAAAGCAATGGATGTATTTAACGAGCCCGCCGTTCCCTATAATTTACAATAAGCATAAAAACATACGGTTAACCGAACTTTCTCAAAATAATTTGCTATAAATCGTAGTAATGTATGGCTATAATTTTCAACACGGCATATTTCCAGTAGATATTTTATAATTTCGACTGTAAATAAATAGTTAATCAGGTTAACTATTCGTTAAGTGAAGAAAATTAAAGATAACAGTACTACTATATGCTTAACAGCGCGGTGCAGGTCGCTCCATTTATCGAGCACCCAATTGTTGACTATTCCCTTGCCGAACCTGGCCCGTTCGATATAATAGCCGTTGGTCCCAATCAGCTGCCGGGCTTCATTATCTCCGGCAAATTTTCACTCACACAATACTGCACCTGCCTTCTGCACAAACTCTTTCAGCTGGATAAATCCGACATTAAACCCTTCATTCAGTACCAATGTGAGCAGTTGACAAAACCCTTTATATGGCTCAACAAATTTGAAAAACTGATCGACCTGAACCGCGAACTATTCACCAGCAAAGACCGCGAAATAAAAATCGAAAAAGCACTGATAGTAATAGAGCTGTTGCGGCAGGACATTCAGAATAACAAATTCAGTTCTGCAGCCCGCTTCAATTTTGAAAAAGTAAAACAGAAAACCAAAAACTACCCTACCGTAGAAGAAAAGCTGTCATACCTGGCAGAAGCCAAAACAGAGTACCTTCAAAACAAGCCGGCAGCGGTCCCGCCTGGTGAGGTTCCTTTCGATGAAAAAGTACAATTAGAAATTGACCTGCTGAAAACACAATCCAAACTCAGCAAAAAAAGACAGCAGACCTTTACAGATCACGAAAATAAAAGTCCCCTCGGTCCCCTCAAAAAACCTGCCCTGAGTAAAGCCGAAGGGGCCCCTGCTACAAAAGACAAATTCAAAATAAATACCAATCTTAACCAATTCATTGATATTTTCTTCCAGTTGATACACGAAAAGAAGATTAACGACAAGCCCTACCTCGAAGCTACGCCAAATGAACTGTGCGACATGATCGCAACGTATTTTAAAGACAAAGACGGCAACGACATTTCCACCGACACCATAAAGACAATACTAAAACCTTCGCGCATTGAGAAGCGGCCAAAAGGCAATAATCGTTTTGATATTAAGTAGATTGGTTTTTGAGTTTGATAAACTCATCAGCAAATTTTTCAGCATTCTCTCGGTTTATTTCAACATCAAGCGTTTCGTTATTGTATTGTGCTTTGTTCGTCCAATTATATGACCCATGAATTACAGTCTTGAGATCAATGATACAGAATTTGTGATGCATTAGGTTTTCGTATGGCCCACTCTTTTTAACCCGTATCGAGAAGAAATCTTTTCCAAAGTTCAATCCGGTTTTATTATTTATTTCATCATCGAGAATTAAAACCTGAACATTTATGCCAGCAAGGCGCTTATTTACTAACAACTGATATAAATCCTTATCTGTAAACCAAGCAACGGCAACCCAAATAATATATTTGGCCTTTGATACTTCATCTATTAAAAGTTGTCTTAATTCTTCAAAAAACACTTCAGAAGATTTTTCTTCGGGATAAACATCCTTTGAAGAAATTAAATATTCTCCTTTACTTTCAATGAAATGATAGCCTTCTGTTGAAATAATTTTATTTATTCGCTCAATAGCCGCCTTTAAATCCAAGTCTTGATTAATTAGAAAATGCCGAGGACTAAATATGATTTCAAAAACAGTCTTTAAATTCTTACTGTTATTGATTTTTTTCAGTCTGTCTAATACGTATTTGTTTCTTGACAAGCCTTCGGGCATCCCATTTGTGTAAAGGTCTTTAAAGCCTACACTATTAAAAACCTCTAATATTTGAGGCCCGGATAGACGAGGTGTTAAACCGTTATCGCCGGAAATATATTCTTTTAAAAAGCTAAGTGTATAATCTGTAAGTTTCATAAAATCAAAGATAAAAGAATCTTTATAACTACCTATTAGCGCCACTTTACATGCAAAGTAGTCCCCACGCAGTCCCCCGGGGACCAAAGGACTTTTTGCATTCAGACACTTTTGCTGCATAATAATAAAAAATGTGGCAACATGGAAGCAATTATCTTATCAAAGGAGCAATACAACGCTCTTGCCGCCTCAATCGAGGAAATCAAAGCAAAACTGGACAAGCAGAACAAGAACCCCGAAGAAGTCTTTATCGACAACCAGGAGTTTTTACTGATGATGAAAATTTCAAAGCGCACCGCGCAAACCTGGCGCGACGAGGGCAAAATTTCCTTCTCTCAGGTTGGCAACAAGATCTACTACAAACTTGCCGACGTCGAAGAACTGTTGCAAAAGCATTATGTAAAATCTTTTAAGAAATAGGAGGGCAACATGGACAAGTACAAAGAAACATTAAGCGAACTCACATGGTCGGAATTATTGCAGCAGGTATCAGCTATCCTCGCGCGAGATCAAAAGACACTCGAGAGCAACGTTAACTACTACAAAAAACTGTTCAACGATAGCAAAGCCGACAAAGAGCAGCTAAACCGTTTGTTTGACAAACTGCAGCTCGACAAACTCCGATTCAATTATTTCTCTGAACTCTTTTTCAGATTAGAAGAACAGAACCACAAGTTTATGATCATGCAACTCGAAAGCTGCATCCGGCAGGAAACAGAAATGCAGAACCGCACACCAAAAGATTGGGTAGCAACCGTACGTTTTGAAAATGGACAGATCAAAGTGTATTTCATGGCATTGTCATATTACCAATGAAAGGAGATACTATGTTCGACATTCCACCACCACCTGATAGAAAAAACTCCCCCTTGCCGGGGGACGGGCCTGCAAAGATCGAGAGCCGTTGCCCTGAGCTTGTCGAAGGGGTTGCCGACAAGTTGCAACGCCTATTGGCCTCACAACAAAAGATCAAAGAGAACAAAGGCAAGCCCATCAGCTTTAGCCAGCCCATACTATGGCAAAAAGATAACCCGGTGTTCTTTCCTAAAACCATAAACGTAATACAAGGTAAGGCAGGCGTACACAAATCACGCCTTGCCGAAACCGTGTGCGCTGCCATGCTCAAAACACCGGAGAGTAACAGGGACCTGCTTAATTTCAAAACCAATATTTTAACCAGGTATGCCGTTTGTTACGTGGACACCGAGCGCAACCTTTCCGATCAGCTACCCTATTCATTACAACAAATACAGTTAAAAGCAGGCTATCCCATTGAAGAAAACCCCTACGGCTTCGACTACATTTCATTACTCGAATTTGCCCGCGAAGAACGCTTCGACATGCTAAACATTTACCTCGAGCATATCCGCAAACAATTCCCCATGCACCTGTTTATTGTGCTGGACGTTATCACCGATTGCGTTTTTAATTTCAACGACACCAAAGACAGTATGAAGCTGATCGACATGATGAACCAAAGCATTAACCGCTACGATGTTACTTTCCTTTGCCTCATACACGAAAACCCTGGCAATACAGATAAAGCCCGGGGACACTTAGGAACAGAGATTTTAAACAAAGCCAGCACCGTCATGCAGATAGGTTTTGAAAAAGATGCACAGAACCACAACACCGATCTTATAAAAGTGTCTTACCTCAAATGCCGCAGCTCTAAAAAACACGACCCGTTTTTTGTACAGTATTCCGACATTGAAAAAGGGCTGATCCTAGCCGATCAAAACACCATGCAGGCTGCAATAGACAGCCGCAACCAAAAAGCCGGGCTGGACGAAACGATTGAATTTATAGGCCGTATTCTATCCGAACCAATGAGCCGCGCCGATCTGATCGAAAAACTATGCTTTGAAATGGATTGCAAAGAGCGCACCGTCGAAGCCCGACTAAAATCTATCCTTACCCTTAAACTGGCCGTTCCCGATCAAAACGGAGTGGCAAAACTGCTTTGCAAACGTCAGGAGAATAGGGAAGTTATTTACTATTTGTCGGAGGGCTAAAGTCTGATGGACTTTAGAGCCAGCAAGTGCGGTAGCAAACAAATGAA
>BFBZ01001121.1_pt1 | contig 19214 bp, 17 predicted proteins | sample 1888401 | NCBI WGS metagenome assembly BFBZ01 (sample SAMD00112614, study PRJDB3348) | symbiont metagenome | host: Chara braunii | reverse complement strand
CCCAGGCGTCCGAGTGATACAGTGGTCTCACCCTCTTCAAACGAGAGGGTGCAGGGAAGGCCGGACCTCGACTGAGGCCCGTGGCCCGCCTGCTCAAAAAATGCAGGCGGCAGGTACCACAGGTCCAGCCGGATGATCCGGCCCTCCCTGCGCGATGGCGCTACGGCTGCTTCGCGTTCTCCCCGGTGCGCCGGGCTTTTGGGTCACCGTCACCCACGCGGCGCCATTGGCGCCAGCGCAGGCTTGATACTGGCATCGGAGTATCAGGACCACGCGACTTGACCGTGCGAGCCGATGTTGTTCGTCCGCGCGAATGACCACGCTGCAAACCGGCCCGCCCATCACATCCCACCTCCACGCTTCGTGACGACCGCGCAGCGCCCCTCGTCGATGAGGCGGGACAGCGACAAACAATCATGATTTTCCGAAATTGCCAAGCAGGATATTTTTTCTGCCGGGACTGGACAGCCCAAATCAGCCTGGACTTGCTCGTGAAATCGGATTCCGGACGCAGCGGCGATCGGGCGGATATGAAGCCTCGACAGGCTTGTCCGATCTCGGCGTGAGGGGCATGAGTCGCCCGACGAGCGGCATTCTGATTGCGTCAGTCCTCGACGCGCAGCCCGTCACCATCAACGTACCAGTCGGCAGGTGACGCCCAATGCACATGGCGATCGGGAACGGCGCCGAGCGGCTCGTCGAAACTCCCGGCGGGAATGATCGCCTCGCGGCCGCTGCGCGTCAGATGCGGCATCGGGCTGCCGCAAGTGCTGCAGAAGGCGGTGGCAAAGCTGCGCGCCTGCGGCAGGTCGAACCGTGTGACGTTCGCCTTGCCCCGCATCCAGCGCAGCGCCGACGCCTTGACGATGACCTCACAGGAGTGCGCCGTGCCGCTGGCCTTGCGACAGCGCGAGCAATGGCAATTGAGGAAGTTGTCGAACGGCCCATCGACCTCGAAGCCGACCCGGCCGCAGAGGCAACTGCCGCGGAACGTGGTCATGACGATCTCCTGTCGTGGTCTGGAACGGAATGCCCAAGAGCGCCGCACACGTGGAGGATGTTACTTATCATGATTGCATCTTTGTGGCTATTAGGACGATCGAAGGCCAGCCGCGGTCGCCGCGCTGTTAGTAGGTAGTCTGATCTTCCCAAAGCGGAACATTCATTTGTTGTGAGTCATCCTCGACGTCGAGAGTCAATCACTTCGAATGATTTGGAACCATCCCGAGCGGGCAGCGCCTTCCCGCATTTGCATGGCTCAGGGGTGATTCGGTCACTTTGAGGACATGTTTGGACGTTGATTGGCGCGCGGCAGGGGGATTTCACAGTGTACAGGAGTCCTCCGAATGTACCGCGTTGTAATTGTCGTCGCCGCATTGCTGGCTCTCTCCGTTCAAGCCGAGGCCCGTCCTCGTCACCATCATCATCACTACTCGTACCGTCACCATCACTCCTTCATGAACGCCATGGCCTCGATCCCCGGCGAGGGCCGCGTCGTCGGTGGCCGGCCGTCGGGATGCCCGCATGCCTTCTGCGGCTGCGAAGCGTCGCTCTACACGTTCGGCCGGGTCATTCCCGAGTTGAATCTCGCATCCAACTGGCGTCGCTTTCCACGCGCGGCTCCCGCACCGGGCATGGCGGCGGTCCGCTCCGGCCACGTCATGATCCTGCAGCAGCAGGTCGCCGGCAATGTCTGGTATGTGCATGACGGCAATTCCGGCGGTCACGTCACCCGCGAGCATCCGCGGTCGATCGCCGGCTACGCGATCGTGAACCCGAACGGCGGTTCCACGATGTTCGGCGCAGCGGCTCGTGTCACGCGCGAGGCCCGTGCGCCGAGATATCAGCGGTTCGCCCGCAATGCACGCTCCGACGGCTGGATGGCCAGCGCGGCGCCGATGGCCTTCAACTAGGTCCCGACGCCGTCGCGGGCGGGCGGCATGCAGCTATCAAGTCGGGAACTGCATGCCGCTTATGCCGACGCGGACCGCGCCTCGCGTCTGAACAGCACGTAGAGCGCCGGCAGCACCAGCAGCGTCAGCATCGTCGACGAGATGATGCCGCCGATGACGACGGTGGCGAGCGGGCGCTGGACCTCGGCGCCGGCGCCGGTCGCGATCGCCATCGGCACGAAGCCGAGCGAGGCGACCAGCGCCGTCATCAGCACCGGCCGCAATCGCGCCAGCGCGCCCTCCTCCACCGCGGCCCGCACCGAGCGTCCCTCCCGGCGTAGCCGTTCGATGAAAGCGATGATGACCAGGCCGTTGAGCACGGCGACGCCTGACAGCGCGATGAAGCCGACGCCGGCCGAGATCGACAGCGGCAGGCCGCGCAGCAGCAGCGCCGCGATGCCGCCGGTCAGCGCCAATGGCACGCCGGAGAACACCAGCGCGGCATCGGCGAACGAACCCATGCTCATGAACAGCAGCAGGAACACCAGCGCGAGCGCGATCGGCACCACGATCGTGAGACGCTTGGTCGCCGACACCAGTTGCTCGAACTGTCCGCCCCAGCCGATCCAATAGCCTGGCGGCAGCTTGACCTTCTCCGCGACGGCGGCCTGCGCCTCGGTCACGAACGAGCCGAGGTCGCGGGCGCGAACATTGGCTGACACGACGATCCGCCGCTTGCCGTTCTCGCGGCTGACTTGGTTCGGCCCCGGCGCCGAAGCCACGGCCGCGACCGACGACAGCGGCACGTAGCGCGGCTGTGCGGCCGGGGAGAAGGCGGTGCGCAGCGGCGCGGCATTCGCCTCCTCACCCGCCGGCAGTGGAATCGGGATCGCGCGGATCGCATCGAGATTGCCGCGCAGACGCTCGGGCAGGCGGACGACGATGTCGAAGCGGCGGTCGCCGTCGAACAGCTTTCCGGCCGCCTTGCCGCCGATCGCGATTTCGACCACGCTCTGCACCTCGGCCACGCTGAGGCCGTAGCGCGACAGCGCCTGGCGGTCGATCCTGACCGTCAGGATCGGCAGCCCCGCGACCTGCTCGGTCTTGACGTCGGTCGCGCCATTGACGCCGCGGATCGCGGCTTCGACCTGGCGCGCCGCGCCCTGCAGGATATCGAGATCGTCGCCAAAGATCTTGATACCGACGTCGCTGCGCACGCCGGAGATCAGCTCGTTGAAGCGCAACTGGATCGGCTGCGAGATCTCGTAGTTGCTGCCGGGGATCTCGTCGGCCGCCGCCTCGATCTCGGCGACGAGCTGCGCCTTCGGCTTCGCCGGGTCGGGCCACGCCTGGCGCGGCTTCAGCATGATGTAGCCGTCACCCTGCGACGGCGCCATCGGATCGGTCGCGACCTCGGCCGTGCCGATGCGGGTGAACACGTCCTTCACCTCCGGGATGCGTCGCAGCCGCGCGTCCAGCGCCTTCTGCAGGTCGACCGAGAGGGTGAGGCTCGTTCCGGGGATGCGCAGGGCCGCGAGCGCGACGTCGCCCTCGTCAAGGCTCGGAATGAACTCGCCGCCCATGCGCGTCGCGGCAAAGCCGCTCGCCGCGACGATCACCACGGCCAGGGCTACGACCATCAGGCGGTGCGCGATCACGCCGCGCAGCAGCGGCGCGTAGACCCGCCGCGCGCCGCGCATGATGAGGTTCTCCCGCTCGGATACCTTGCCGGTGACGAAGATCGCGACCGCTGCCGGCACGAAGGTGATCGAGAACAGCACGGCGGCACCGAGCGCCATCAGCACCGTCAGCGCCATCGGCGTGAACATCTTGCCCTCGACGCCGGTCAGCGTCAGCACCGGAAGATAGACCACGGCGATGATGCCGGTGCCGAACAGGCTCGGCCCGATCACCTCGCGCGCGCCGCTGATGATGGTCTGCAACCGCTCGGCGGTCGTGAGCAGTCCGCCCTTGCGATGCTGCGCCTGGGCCAGCAGCCGCAGGCAGTTCTCGACGATGATGACGGCGCCGTCGACGATGATGCCGAAATCGATCGCGCCGAGGCTCATCAGGTTGGCGCTCACCCTGCTCTCGACCATGCCGGTGATGGTCATCGCCATCGACAGCGGGATGATGCAGGCTGTGACCAGTGCGGCCCGGATGTTGCCGAGCAGGAGGAACAGCACGACGACGACCAGCGCGGCGCCTTCGAGCAGGTTCTTCTCCACGGTGCGGATCGTCGCTTCGACCAGATGGGTGCGGTCATAGAGCGTGCGCGTGACCACGCCCTCGGGCAGCGACTTCGCGATGTCGTCGAGCTGGGCGGCGACGCGGCGCGCAACGGCGCGACTGTTCTCGCCGATCAGGAGCATCGCCGTGCCCAGGATCGTCTCCTCGCCGTTGAGCGTCGCCGCCCCCGTGCGCAGGTCGCGTCCTTCGGTCACCTCGGCGACGTCTCCGATGCGCACCGGCGTGCCGCCGCGGGCGCCGATCACGATGTCCTTCAACTCGGCGGCGCTGCCGACCTGGCCGGGCGCGCGCACCAGATATTGCTCGCCATTGCGCTCGATATAGCCGGCGCCGACATTGGCATTGTTGGACGCCAGCGCCGCGATCACGTCACGGAAACTGATGCGATAGGCCATCAGACGGCCGGGATCGGGCAGCACGTGGAACTGGCGCTCGAAGCCGCCGATCGTGTTCACCTCGATCACGCCCGGCACGCCGCGCAGTTGCGGTCGGATGATCCAGTCCTGGATGGTGCGCAGATCGGTCGGCGAGTAGTCGGTGCCATCAGGCGTCTTGGCGCCGGGCTTGGCTTCGACCGCATACATGAAGATCTCGCCGAGCCCGGTCGAGAGCGGTCCCATCGCGACCTCGACGCCCGGGGGCAGCTGATCCTTGATCTGCTGGATGCGCTCGTTGACGAGCTGGCGCGCGAAATAGATGTCGGTGCCGTCCTGGAACACGACGGTGACCTGGCTCAACCCATAGCGCGACAGCGAGCGCGTGTAGTCCAGCTTCGGCAGGCCGCCCATCGCGGTCTCGACCGGAAAGGTGATGCGCTGTTCGGTCTCGAGCGGCGAGTAGCCGGGCGCCTTGGTGTTGATCTGCACCTGCACGTTGGTGATATCGGGCACGGCGTCGATCGGCAGCCGGGTGAAATTCCAGGCGCCGAATCCGGCGGCGGCGAGCGCAACGATCAGCACCAGCCAGCGCTGGCGCACGGCAAATCCGAGGATCGCGTCAATCATGCTCGGCCTCCCCCTTGCCCATCTCCGCCTTCACCACAAAGCTGTTCTCGGCAACGTAGTGTTCGCCGGCGGCGAGGCCATCGCGGATTTCGACATAGGTCGGGTCGGACTCGCCGGTGACCACGGGGCGCGCCTCGATCTTGTCGCCCTCCTCGCGCACGAACACGACGGTCTTGTTCTCCAGGGTCTGGATCGCGCTCGCGCGGACCGCCACGGCGACGCTGCGCTTGGCGAGAACCAGCCGCGCGGTGACGAACAGGCCCGGGCGCAACCGGCCGTCGGGATTGGCCAGCACGACGCGGGCAAGCGCGGTCTGCGTCTCGCTGGCGCCGACGGGGGCGATGTAGGACACGTGGCCGCGGATCGCGCCGCGTCCGTCATCTGGATCGATCAGCACCTCGTCGTCGAGCCGGACGCGCCGGAGATCCTGACGGTAGATCGACAGGTCGACCCAGATCGTGGAGAGATCCGCGACCACGAAGGCCGGCTTCTGCTCGGAGGCGTATTCGCCGAGCGAGATCTGGCGGTCGATGATGGTGCCGCCGATCGGCGCCTTGAGATCATACGAGGTCAGGCTCTGATTGCTCTCGATCGCGGCGAGCAGTTCGTCCTTGGCGACGGTGTCGCCGATGCGCTTTTTGATGGCACGGACGATGCCCGGAAAGCGCGGCGTCACCTGCACCAGCGCTTCCTGATTGGCGCGCAGCACGCCGTTGAACGCCAACGTATCGGACAAGGTCGCAGGGCCGGCTTCGGCGAGCGCGACGCCGGCCGCGGCGAGCTTCAGGTCGCTGATGCGGATGCGGTCGGCGCCATGCTCGTCCTGCTCGACATGGTCCTTCGGTGCCTTCTCGGCATGATCGGCATGGCCGACGGTTGCCTGGGCCTGCGGCTCCGCCTCGACCAGCAGGCGCGATGCGCCGGCGCCGGCGGCGGCCGCCAGGATGACAATGAGGATGACGGTGGATGGTCTCATCGCGCAGTCTCCCGTGCCAGGGTGAAGGGACGGCCGACCAGGCCTTCGATCGTCGCCACGGCGACATGGATGTTCTGCAGCGCCTCCTGCTCGCGCAGCCGCGCCTGCGCCACGCTCGCCTGTGCGTCCAGCACCTCGAGCAACGAGAAGCGGCCGGCGCTGTAGCCCTGCGCGATCTCGTCGGCGGCCTCCTGCGCCTTCGGAATTGCGATCTCGCGCAGCACGGACAATTCCCGCAGCGAGCCCTGCAGCGAGTCGTAGGCGCGACCGGCGATCACCAGCAGCGCGTTGCGGTTGGCCTTGCGCTCGGCTTCGGTCTTGGCGAGGCTTTCCTGCGCCGAGAGGATGTTGCCCTGGTTCTGGTCGAACACCGGGATCGGCACGGAGACGCCGAGCCTGACGGCGTCGTCCTGCGTGTCGTTGAAATGCCGCCAGCCGGCACCGATGCGGACGTCGGGGTACCGCTTCAGCCGCGCCAGCAGCAGCTCGGCATTGCGCTGCGCGTAGACCGCGGTCCAGCGGACGAGCTGCGGATTGGCATCGATCGCCGCGATCACGGTCTGGAACGCCGGCGGCTGGCCGGTCGCATCGAACCGGCCGGTGACGGCCGAGAGCTTCGCCGAGCTGTCGCCGATCAGCACGGCGAGCTCGCGGCGTGCGCTCGAAAGCGTCGCCTTGACGCGCTCGCGATCGGCGCGCACCAGCGCCGAGGCGACCTCGGCGCGGCCGGTCTCCGCCGGCGACGACGCGCCCGCCTCGACGCGACGGCGCAGCAGCGGCGTCAGGCGATCGAGCGCTGCGACGTGATCGTCGAGGATCTGGATGCGCCGCTGCGTGGCGAGCACCGTCACGAAGGCGATCGCGGTCTCCGACAAAATCTCCAGCCGCACCGCCTGGCGCTGGATCTCGGCGGCGCGCACGCCGGCCTGGCCGGCGGCGATGCGGGCGTCGCGCTTGCCGAACCATTCGAACGCCTGGCTGATCTGCAAGGTCGTCTCGGCCGATCGCGTGCCGCGATATTGACCCGAGCCGAATGAATTGTCCTGCTCGTAGGACAGCTCGGGATTGAGCAGCGCGCCGGCCTGGAGCCGCTGGCCGGAGGCGATGCCGATGTCACGGTCGGCGGCGGATAGCCGTGGATTGGCGGCGAGGGCGCGCGACAGCGCCGCGCGGAGGGTCAGCGTCTGCGCCGCGGAGGCGTGCACGGACAGAGCGAGCAGGGCTGCGGCGCCGATGGCACGCGCAGCCATCCCGGGGAATGGCATGAGATGAACCTGTCTGGACGGGCAAGGATGGACGGCATCGGCCGTCCGGCACGTTGCGTCAGCTCAGGCGTTTTGGCGGCGGAGACTCGGACTCGGGGAGGACGCCTGCACTGAGCAGGGGAACGGCCCAGCCGGTTGCGGCCACGACCTCGGCCGGGACGGCGGCGAACTGCGGCTGCGGCACGGCCACCGAGAAGCAGCCATGGCAATGATGGTCGGCGATGCCGCGCTGATCGGTGTGGCCCGCTCGGTCGAGCAGCGACGCGATCTCCGGCTTGCCCGCGGAGGGATGGGCGACGTCGATGTCACAAGCGCCGTGCAGCGCGCCCGCGAGGACATAGGCGAGCATCAGGCAGGCGGCCACGATCCGGCGCAGCATGCGCGGACGGCTCGTGATGTCTCGTTTGCCAATGCTGCGCACCGCGCCCCCTGTTCGGCGAGCGGATAGCACGTGGCCGGCGCGGTTGTCGATCAGCAACAATGTAACAAGCGGAACCGCTCACGGCGCGCCAAGGGCGGGCGCCAGGATCACGCAGGCGAGCAGCGCCAGGGCCGCAGCGCTGCAGCGATAGCCGAGCCACGCCGGCACGACATGCCCGAGGCCGCAGCGCAGCGTCGCGCCGAGCGCGATCCAGGCTCCTCCGATCGTCGCGGTCGAAAGCCCGAGCACGACCAGGAACGGCCATAGGCTCGCCGCATCGCCTTCCGGCGGCAGCAAGGTGAAGGCGAAGATGATGGCCTTTGGATTGAACAGCGTCGTGATGAACACTCCGCGCAGGGTGACCGGCGCCGCATCGCTTGCGCCGCTGCTGCTGCCGTGGCGCCAGAGCGCGGCCGCGAGGTGCAGCAGATAGAGCACGACCACGACACGGAGAGCATGTCCGACCAGCGGCGCGGTCGCAACGAGCGGACCGAGCGTGATGCGCAGCGTCGCGATCGCGAGCAGATAGCCGGCAAGCTCGGCGAGCAGCAGATGAACGGATGCGCGCGCGCCACGGCTCGCACCGGCAGTGGCGAGCAGCGTGTTGGTTGGGCCGGGCGTGACGAGCAGCGCGGCGCCCGCCGCGCCGAAGGTCAGGATATCCATGACCGCATCAAGCACGCGCGCCATGCGCCGGCCTTGACGCGCGTCAACGTCCGGCGCCGCGGGCCGCAGTCCCGTTTTCCGGAACGGCCCGTATGTCGGCTTCATTGCGGACGATGGTCGGCCGCGCCGCATGATAGGATCGTATGGCAGCATGCAGGGCGATTGATTGACTTGGCTCTCGTGCAAACTAAGGTTCGCGGCGCCGGAAGTGGAACAGCGCCTGATCATCGCACCGTTCGGACGCGTAGCATCGATGGTCGGCGCGCAAGGATCGGAAGACAGATGACGTTGGCGATGAGCTGGGACGAGTGGGCCCGGCATGATGGCATGGCGCTGGCGGCGCGCGTTCGCAGCGGCGAGCTGACGGCGGCGGAGCTGGCAAGGCAGGCCGCCGAGGCAATCGCAAAAGTCGATCCCGCGCTGTCCGGCGTGGTCGAAGTCTTCGCCGACGCCGTCGAAGATCCCATCAAGGCGGGCGCCAATGCCGACGGCGCCTTCGCCGGCCTGCCGTTCCTGATGAAGGATCTCGGACCGACCATGGCCGGACGCCTGCAGGAGCAGGGCTCGCTGTTCATGCGTGGCAACCGCCCCGCCGCCGACACGCACCTGACGGCGAAGATGCGCAAGGCCGGCCTCAACCTGATGGGGCGCACCACCACGCCGGAGTTCGGCGTCTGCAGCTCGGCCGAGAACCCGGCCGTCTACGTCACGCGCAATCCGTGGAATACCGACTACACGACCTGCGGCTCGTCGGCCGGCAGTGCCGCGATGGTCGCGGCGGGCGTGGTGCCGATCGCGCATGCCACCGATGGCGGCGGCTCGATCCGCATTCCCGCGGGCGTCAACGGCAATATCGGGCTGAAGGTCTCGCGCGGCGTGTTCTCGATCGCGCCGCATCTGTCGGATCTCTCCGGCCTCGTCTCGATCCAGGGCTGCCAGTCGCGCAGCGTGCGCGACACCGCGGCGTTCGTCGACCATTGCCGCGGCGGCGCGCCGGGCGAGTTCATGCCGTACTGGACCACGCCGGAGCCTTACGTCGAGCTGATCAAGCGCGATCCCGGCAAGCTCAGGATCGCGCTGTCGCATCAATGGGGCGACTATCGCGCCGCGCCGCACATCGCTTCAGAGCTGGCGCGTGTCGGCAAGTTCCTCGAGGGCCTCGGCCACCACGTCGACTACGCGCTGCCCGACCTGGATTATCGCGCCGCATTCGCGGCGCAGACCACCTGCTACATCTCCAACTTCGCGATCGTCATCAACAACCTGCTCGCGTCGCGCAAGCTCGAGCGGCCGCCGGCCGAGCTGATCGAGCCGATCAACATCCGGATCTGGGAGGCCGGCCGCGATACCAGCTTCGCCGAGCGCGCGGCGATGCAGGCGGTGTTCAACACCACCTCGCGCGCCTTCGGCGCCTTCTTCGAGGACTGGGATATCATCCTGACCCCGATCACCGCGCTGCCGACCCCGAAGATCGGCACCACCGAATATCTGACGATCAGCGACAATCCGGACGTGCTCGACTGGTTCGAGAATCTCTGGCGCAACTTCGCGTTCACGCCGCTCGCCAACCTCTGCGGCATTCCGGCGATCTCGCTGCCGCTCGCGACCAACGAGCACGGCCTGCCGCTCGGCATCCAGGCGATCGGCAAGCAGGCCGACGACGGCCTGCTGCTGCAGTTGGCCGCCCAGATCGAGCGCGCGATCGAGGGCAAGTGGAACGGCGGTACCACGCCCGCCGTCCACGTGACCAAAGCCTGAGCCGCAACCACGAGCGCCCCGCGGGCCACTGATCCGGCGGCGCTCATCGATCGTTGTTCAGCGTGGACGGTGCCGGCCGGAGCCGGCGCGTCGCACTGATCGGCGAGGGCGAACGTGACGGACGAGCGGATTGCGACGCGTTCCGGCATGGAGGCGGCAGATGCCGCCCTGCCCCGGCGCGGCATTTGGGTCGCGTGGTGACGCGATGCCGAAGATGCGGCGCAAGGCCGACTTGCCGACCAGGATATGCGCTGCGTGCGGCCGCCCGTTTGCGTGGCGGCGCAAATGGGCACGCGACTGGAACGAGGTGAGATACTGCTCGGACCGCTGCCGATCCGACCGCGGCCGGACGCCCACTGCGATCGCCAAGAGCCGCGGAGGCTAGCGTCATGATGTCCGGCGTCCCCGCTTCGATGCGCATTCTCGGCCTCGCCGGGCTGATTCCGTTCGCGGGCCTCGCGGTCTTGGCGATCGCAGGTGACGATCCGATCCGGCTGGCCGCGCTGCGCGCGCAGATCGGCTATGGCGCGGTCATCGTGAGCTTTCTCGGCGCGATCCATTGGGGCGTCGCCGTGCAGACGCCGGCGCTGGCAGGCTGGCCGCGCATGAGCTGGGGGGTGACGCCGTCCCTGCTCGGCTGGGTCGCGCTGTTGCTGCCGCCGCTGCCCGCGTTGGTGCTGCTCGAAGCCGCGCTGCTGACCGCGTTGGTCTACGATGAGTTCAGCTTCGGCGGCGACGATCGACGGGCCTGGTTCCTGAAGCTGCGGCGGCTGCTCAGCCTTGGTGCAATACTGTCTCTGCTCGCCACGCTGATAGGCATCGTGGTCAAGGGCGCGCTCTGACGGCCACCGTTGTGGACAATGCGGCAATCCCTCGGGCAAGCTCGCATATCCACTCGCGAGGCGCCATGAACATCCTGCTGCTCAATCCCAACATCCGCACCGACATCACCGACCTGATGCTGCAGGTCGGCCGGGAGGCTGCTGCGCCCGGCACCACCCTGATCCCCTGCACCGCGCCGCGCGGCGTGCCCTACATCGCCACCCGCGCCGAGGCGCAGATCGGCGGCGCCGTCGCACTGGAGATGCTGGCGGAGCGTCACGGCACCTTCGACGCTGCGATCATCGCCGCGTTCGGCGATCCCGGCCTGCTCGCGGCGCGCGAGCTGTTCGACGTGCCGGTAATCGGGCTTGCGGAGGCCGCGATGCTGACGGCCTGCATGGCCGGACGACGCTTCGCGATCGTCACCTTCGCGCAGGCACTCGGCCCCTGGTACGAGGAGTGCGTGCGCATGCACGGGCTGATGGAGCGCTGCGCCGGCATCCGCATGCTCGACGGCAGCTTCAAGCAGATCTCCGACGTGCAGCATGAAAAGGAGGAGCTGCTGGTCGAGCTGGCGCTGCGCGCGGTCGAGGAGAATGACGCCGATGTCCTGATCTTCGCCGGCGCGCCACTGTCGGGGCTCGCCGCCCGGGTCGCACATCGCATTCCCGTCCCCGTGGTCGATCAGGTGATCGCGGCGGTGAAGCAGGCCGAAGCACTGCTCGCCTTGAAGATGCGCAAAGCCACCGCCGGCACCTTCCGCCGCCCCGCCGCGAAGCCGACGACAGGCTTGCCCGTGGCGCTGGCCGCACGGCTGGAGCATCGCGACGGTTAGCTGGACGGCACTGTTAGTGGGCTTGCTCGATCCGTGCCTCTCCCCGCAAGCGGGGCGAGGGAGCGCATCGCCGTCGGCGCACGCCCGTGCCTCCTAGCTGGAATGGCATCTTAATACTGGCGTACCTGTCACATCCTCTTTTGTACACAAGCAGCCGCCACTGCCTGAAAAGGCGGCACGCTTCTTGCTTTTTCAAACGAATAGAGCAGGAAGCCCATGGCCAGCGTATCGGAAGCCAAGTCGCTCGTTCTGGATCGGATCACGCACCGCTTCGCCAGCGGCACGATGGCCGTCTCCGACATCAATCTCGACGTGAAAGGCGGCGAGATCATCGCCCTGCTTGGGCCCTCGGGCTGCGGCAAGACCACGCTGCTTCGCATCATCGCCGGCTTCATCGGCCAGAGCGAGGGGCGCGTCATCATCGGCAACGACGTCGTCGACGCGCTGCCGCCCAACCGCCGCGCCGTCGGCATCGTGTTCCAGAACTACGCCCTGTTTCCGCATCTCTCGATCACCGAGAATGTCGGCTACGGCCTCGCCGCGCGCGGCGTCGACAAGGCGACCCGCAACAAGGAAGCGCAGCGGCTGCTCGACATGGTGCAGCTCGGCCCGTTCGGCGAGCGGCTGCCGCGGCAGTTGTCCGGCGGACAGCAGCAGCGCGTGGCGCTGGCGCGCGCACTGGCGATCAAGCCGTCGATCCTGCTGCTCGACGAGCCGTTCGCTGCGCTCGACAAGAATTTACGGCTCGACATGCAGATCGAGGTCAAGCGGCTGCAGCGCATGGCGGGCACCACAACCTTGATCGTGACGCACGACCAGGAGGAGGCGCTGTCGATGGCCGACCGCGTCGCCGTGCTCAGCCATGGTCATCTCGAGCAGTTCGGCACGCCGTCCGAGATCTACGACCAACCGCAGACGCTGTTCGTGAACAGCTTCGTCGGCACGGCGAACAAGATGAAGGGGACCGTGATCGCGACCGACGCGGGCAGTGTCAAGGTTGGTCTGGAGGCCGGCGGCGAGATCATCGCGCGCGCACCGCATCCGGTCAGTGCCTCAGACAAGGTCACCGTCTGCCTGCGTCCCGAGCACCTCACCTTCGTCAGCGACGACACCGGCTTTGCCGGCGAGATCGGCATGGCGTTGCCGCTCGGCGCCACCGTCGTCCACGAGATCAAGGCCAAGGACGGATCCAGCATCAAGATCTCGCAGGCCCGCACCGGCGGCACGCCGCTTCGCGAGGCCGGCGCCCCGGTGCGGGTCGCACCGATCGCACCCGGCCTCGCCACCGTCTTCCCGCAATAGACCAACAGACACATCGGAGTGGAACATGATGCTTGATCGCCGCCGGCTCCTGACCAGCGCCTTGACGCTGGGAGCCATGCACGCCTTCCCGGGCTTGAGCCTCGCGCAGGCGCGGCCGCTGGTGTTCGCGACCTTCACCGGCAGCTGGGAAGAAGCACATAAAGCCGTGCTCGTCCCTGCCTTCCGCAAGGCCAACGCCGATGCGGCGATCGTGCTCGATCCGATGCTGTCGGTCGACCAGATCGCCAAGGTCAACGCCGCCAAGGCCAATCCGCCGATCGACGTCATGCTGCACGACCCGGGTCCGGCGCTGGTCGCGATCGGCCAGGATCTCGTCGAGCCGTTCCCGGCCGACAAGAGCGCGTACTTCAAGGACCTGATTCCGGAAGCGCAGGACGCGATGGGCCCGGCGCCGTTCTTCCAGGTCGTCGGCCTCACCTACAATCCGGAGACCGTGAAGACGCCGCCGACCTCCTGGGCCGACCTGTGGAAACCCGAGTTCAAGGGCAAGGTCGGCATCACCAACCTGAACTCCACGCTCGGCACCGGCTGGCTGGTCGAGATCGCGCGCATGCGCGGCGGCTCGGAAGCCAATGTCGACGAAGGCTTCAAGGCGCTGGAGGAGCTGAAGCCGAACCTCGCCGCCGTCGCCGCCAATCCCGGCGCGCTGGCGACCCTGTTCCAGCAGGGCCAGATCGACATCTCGCCCGGCAACTTCAACGCCATCCAGATCCTGAAAGCGCGCGGCGTGCCCGTCGAGTTCGTGGCGCCCAAGGAAGGCGCGATCGCCTTCAAGACCACGATCCACATCGTCAAGAACTCGCCGAACCAGGAGCTCGCCTTCAAGCTGATCGAGGCGGCGCTGTCACCGGAGGTGCAGACTATCCTGATGAACTCGCCCTATCTGATCGTGCCGACCAACACCAAGGTCGCGATGACCGGCGAGATCGCCAAGGTGCTCGCCAAGGACACCGCGGAGCTGAAGAAGAAGTTCGTGTTCCAGGACTGGAAGAAGATCAACGAGCAGCGCGCGTCCTGGATCGAGAAGTTCAATCGCGACATCAAGATCTGACGCGATGAAGAGCGCCACGACCGCACCTGGAGACGTGACCAGCTTCAGCCTGGGGCTTGCTCTGCCCCTGGGCCTGGTGTTCGCGATCTTCTTCGTGCTGCCGCTGGCGCAACTTCTTTTTCTCTCGCTGCACAACGACACCGCGGCGACGGTGTGGGGGCTCGGCCAGTACGTCAAATTCCTGACCGACCCCTTCAGCCTCGCCGTGCTCGGCTCGACGCTTCTGCTCGGCGCCGAGGTGACGCTCGCCTGTCTCGTGCTCGGCTATCCCATCGCCTGGCTGTACCAGCGCTCCGGCAGCCGGGTGCAGACCCTGATCATCATGATCGTGCTGCTGCCGTTACTCACCAGCGTCGTCGTCCGCACCTTCGCCTGGATCGTGATCCTGGGCCGGCAGGGCATCATCAACTCCGTGCTGCAATCGCTCGGGCTGATCGGCACGCCGCTGCGCATGATCTACACGCAAGGCGGACTGGTCGCGGCGCTCGCGCAGGTACAGATGCCGCTGATGGTGCTTCCCCTGATCACCGCGATCGGCCGCATCGATCCCAATCTCTCCGACGCCTCGGCCTCGCTCGGCGCCGGTAGCTGGCGCACCTTCGTCAAGGTGATGCTGCCGCTGTCGATGCCCGGCATCATCGCCGGCTGCACCCTGACTTATGCCGCCGCGATCACCGCCTTCATCACGCAGTCCCTGGTCGGCGGCGGGCAGATGCTGTTCATGCCGATGTATCTCTACCAGCAGGCCTCGACCCTGCAGAACTGGCCGTTCGCCGCGGCGATCTCGATCATCTTCCTGTTCGCAGTGCTCGCCATCGTCGCGCTGTTCTCGACCCTCGGGCGGCGTGCCCGCGGCTATGGAGACGCCAGATGAGCCAGCGCCAGCGCAACTGGGAAGCGCTGAGCTTCCAGATCGTGATGACGGTGGTTGCCGTGCTGGCGCTGATCCTGATCGTGTCGCCGTCGCTGGTCGTGGTGATCGTCTCCTTCACGTCCGGCTTCTCGCTGAAATTCCCGCCGCCGGGCTATTCGACCCGTTGGTACGTCGAATTGTGGAACGCCTGGCAGCTGCAGTTCGCCGCACGCAACAGCGTCGTTGTCGCGCTGTGGTCGACAGGTCTGTCGATCGTGCTCGGCGTCGCCGCGGCGCTGGCGATCTCGCGCTCGAAGACGCTCACGGCGAAGCTCCTGGACTCGTTGTTCATGTCGCCGCTGGTACTGCCGGCACTCGCCTTCGGCTTGGCGGCGCTGATGTTCTTCTCGCTGATCGGCCTACCGGTGTCGCTGCTGACCCTGGTGATCGGCCACACCATCGTCTGCGTGCCCTATGTCGTCCGCAACACCGTCGCGGCACTGGCCCAGCTCGAGCCGACCCTGCTGGAAAGCTCGGCGATCCTCGGCGCCTCCAGGCTCTACACGTTCCGCCGCATCGTCTTGCCGCTGATCCGCCCCGGCATCATCTCCGGTGCCTTCATCGCCTTCATGTCATCGTTCGACAACGTGCCGGTGTCGCTGTTCCTGCGCGACGCCGCCACCGACATGCTGCCGATCCGCATGTGGCAGGACCTCGAAGGCAAGCTCGACGTCACCATCGCCGCGCTGTCGAGTGTGCTGATCATCGCGACGGTGGCCCTGATGGCGATCATGGAGCGCACGACGGGATTGTCGAAGCGGCTGACGGGCTAGGGCCGCTCGGGTCTCGTCGGTGCCAGCTTGTGCCTGTCTCCATCAGCGCCGTCATGGCCGGGCTTGTCCCGGCCATCCACGTCGGCCGGCAATCGCGGATGGACGTGGATGCCCGGGACAAGCCCGGGCATGACGAGAAACTGATTGCCACCTTTGCCGGAGGCGAATCCTAAGCCCCGCGGAAGATCGAATAGCCCCAGGGGGTGAATTTGAGCGGCAGGTGAAAGTGCTCCTCGACCTTGTCGATCGCGAAGCGAAACGGCACTGTGGTGAGGAATTTCGTCTGAGCGCCAGTCCCGAAGAACTCGCCGACATGAAACAGCACCTCATACTCGCCGACGGTCACGCCGTCGCCCTCGACGACCGGCGCCTGCAGAGTGCCATCGGCGCCGAGCTGTCCCTCCGCGAGCAACGTGCGATCGGGCGTCACGCGCCAGATCGCGACGCGCAGGCCACGCGCGGGGCGCCCGTTCGCCACATCAACCGCATGAACCGAGATTCCACCGGCCATTTCGTGCTCCGCCATCAGGTTGTCGCGGCATGATAGCCGCGAAGCAAGCATCAGCGCCAGCGCCGCCGCTGTGGCCTGCAGTCGCTGCGATGACCGCGCTGCAGGCCCTGGTGTCGCTGGCGCTGTTCGCACCGGGCGTCGTGGCGCCGCGCGCTGGACTGAGCATCGAGCAACTGTCGCTGTTCTCCACCACAGCCTTCACCATCAGCCTCGTCTCCTCGTTCTGGGGCGGCACGCTGGTCCAGCGCGTCGGCTCGCTGCGCGTGGCGGCGCTGTGCGCGGTCGCCGTCTGCGCCGGCATGTCGCTGGCGCTGTTCGAGAGCGGATGGGCGCTGCTCGGGGCCGGGCTGATGCTCGGCCTTGCGGTCGGACCGGAGACGCCGGCAAGCTCGGCGCTGCTCGGACGGCTCGTGCCGGCCGAGAAGCGCGCGATGGTGTTTTCGATCCGGCAGACCGGCAACCAGATCGGCGCCGTCGTCGGCTCGCTGCTGCTGCCGCCGATCGCCGTGCTGCTGGCGCCGAGCTCCGCCTATGCCGCCGTGATCGTCTGCGCCGCCATCGCCTTCGCCGGCTTCGAGCGTCTCAGACCGGCCTATGCCATGACGCCGCCATCCATGCCGCGGCTCGGCCTGTTCGATCGATTGCGACTGATCAGCGCCGACCGCCGCATGGCCGCGCTCGCCGTCGCCTCGATTCCGTTCAGTGGCATGCAGGTCATCCTCAACACCTGCTTCGTCAGCTTCGGCACGTCAGAGCTCGCGCTGAGCCATGTCGAGGCCGGCTGGGTGCTGGCGTCGGCGCAAGGCGCCGGCCTGATGGGACGGCTGGGCTGGGGCGTGGTCGCGACGCGCCTGCGCTCGGCGCGCGCCGTGCTGGTGATGGCGGGCGTGGGCATGGCCGTCTGCGCGATGCTGCTCGGTCTCTGCGGGCCACTGCTGAGCCGATCGATCCTGATCCTGCTCACGATCGTGTTCGGACTGACGGCGAGCGGCTGGAACGGCGTGTTCATCGCCGAGATCGCCAATCTCGCCAAGCCCGGACGCGTCGCCGAGGCGACAGGCGCAGTGCTCACCGCCTCGTTCCTGGGCCTTGTCGCCGCGCCGCTGCTCGTCGCGCTGCTGACTCCCCGCGTGGGACTCGGCGGCAGCTTCGTCGCGCTCGGATTGACGGCGGCCGCAGGCACAGCCGTACTGCTGATGGAGCGATCCCATGCGCGCGAGTGACATCGCAGGCGCCGTCATGGCGCGGCGGAGCACGGCCAGAGAGATGGCCGAGCAGGCGCTGGCGCGGATCGCCGCGGCCCATGATCTCAACGCCGTCGTCACCACAGATCCGGCGCGAACGCGCGCCGAGGCCGATGCCGTCGATGCGCGCGTGGCCGCCGGCGAAGCAATGCCGCTCGCCGGCGTGCCTATCGTGGTCAAGGACAACATCTGGGTCGAGGGCTGGCGCATCACGCAGGGCTCGCGGCTGTTCGCTGATTTCATCGCGCCCGAGGATGCGATCGCGATCGCGCGGTTGCGCCGCGCTGGCGCCGTGATCGTTGGCATCGGCGCAACTTCCGAGTTCGCCTGCAAGGGCGTGACGACCTCGCGGCTGTTCGGACCGACCGTTCATCCGCAGGACCGGCAGCTCACGCCCGGCGGCTCGTCGGGCGGTCCCGCCGTTGCGGTGGCGGCTGGGCTCGTGCCGCTCGCGATCGGCACCGATGCCGGGGGCTCGAGCCGCCGGCCGCCGGCCCATGTCGGCGTGGTCGGCTTCAAGCCGTCGTTCGGCGCCATTCCCTACGGCCCGGGATTCCCCGAGCCATTCTGGCGCATCTCGGTGATTGCGCCGATTGCGGCCGATGTCGGCGATGCCAGGCTTGCGTTCGAGATCATGGCCGGCGCCGATCCGCGCGATCCTGATACGTTCGATGTGGCCGCGGCGGATCATGCAACGCCGCTGCGCGTGGCGTTCTCGCCGCGACTCGGGCTGGACGTCGCGGTCGATGGCGACATCAGCGCTGGCCTGCGGCGGGCGGTCGACCGCCTCCGCGCCGGCGGCATGCCGATCGTCGACAAGGATCCCGTCTGGCCGGCCGGCCTTGCCGAGGACGCGGTGATGCCGCTCCAGCATGCCGGGCTGGCCGCGCTCTACGGCGATGCCTTCCACAAGGATCCGGCGCAATTCGATCCAGATATCGCCAAGCAGATCGAGCGCGGGCTCGGCCTGAGCGGCGCCGATGTCGCGCGTGCGCTCGAGGCAAGCGCGCAGATCGCGCGGGCCTTCGCAAGCTTCTTCACGCAGGCCGACGTGCTGCTGGCGCCGACCGTGCCCTGCGTCGCCTGGCCGTTCACGCAGCTCGGCCCGTCCGAGATCGGCGGCAAGCCGGCGAGCCCGCGCGCGCATGCGGTGTTCACGCCCACCGCCAATCACGCCGGCGTGCCGGCGATCTCGATCCCCTGCGGCACCAACGTTCACGGACTGCCATTCGGTCTGCAACTCATCGCGGCCCGCGGCCGCGACCGCCTGCTGCTCGATGTCGCTGCCGACGCCGAGCGGATCCTCGCTCAGTCCTGATCGAACTTCTTCGCCAGCCGGGCCCGGGTGATGTGGCCGATCTGGTCGATGGCGTTGGCGATCTCGGTGTCCGGGTCGTTGCCGATGCGACGCTCCATCTCGGCGATGACCGAGGGGCGGTCGGCGTGCAGCGCCAGAGCGACGATCAGCGGCATGCCGAACTTATCGCGATAGCGGCGGTTGATGTCGGCG
>BFBZ01001120.1_pt1 | contig 19214 bp, 9 predicted proteins | sample 1888401 | NCBI WGS metagenome assembly BFBZ01 (sample SAMD00112614, study PRJDB3348) | symbiont metagenome | host: Chara braunii | reverse complement strand
CGAGTTCCGCGGCGACGCGCTCACCGTCACTGCCGATATCGGCGGTGTAGCCCAGACGACAACAGCCACCGTCAAGCACGACACGGGCGCCGGGGTGAAGCGGTTCACCACGACCGAAACCCGCACGGTGGACAAGGACGGTAAACGGGCGGGCGCGGACGAAAAGGACGAGTCGTTCGCTTACGCGTTTGATGGCGACAAACTGGTCCTCGCCGTCCACCCCGAGGGCGAAAAGACGCCGCCGGTCGACCCGCTCAAACCCGGACCCGGTGACGTTGTGCTGGTACTCACCCGCATCAAGGACAAGTAGGCGGTAACCGGTCCCGGCCTCCGGGGCTCCGCCGTTTGAGGACCATTAGCGGCGGCCGCCGCTCGCTTCCGCTTCAGGCAGGKTCCCACGCGATGACGTTACTGGCTCCCATCATGCTGGCCGGCGCGGCGGCCGTGACCGTTCCGGTCGCGCTGCACTTCTTCTACCGCGCGCGGTACCGGCCGCTCCCGTGGGCGCCGATGAAGTTCCTCAAGGAGGCCGTCGAGCAGACCAGCCGCCGGCTCAAGTTCCAGGAGTGGGTCCTGCTCGCCCTCCGGTGCCTCGCCCTCGTTCTGCTCGCGCTGGCACTCGCGCGGCCGGGCCGGGAGTCGGCGCTGACCGGCGGCGACCGGCCCATCGACGCCGTGTTCGTCTTCGACACGTCGTACAGCATGGCCGCGAAGGACGGCGACAAGACCCGCCTCGAACGCGCCCAGGCCGCCGCCCTCGCGATCCTCGACACGCTCCCGGACAAGTCGACGATCCAGATCTACTCGTGCGCGGACCGCGCCGCGTTCCTCGGGCCGGTCCACTCGTTCAACCGCGACCAGGCGAAGCAGCTCGTTCAGTCGATCGAGGTGACGAGCCTCTCGACGGACCTGTTGCCCGGACTCACGGACGCGCTCGCGGCGGCCGAGACCGGGACCGCCCCGGCCAAGGAGATCTACGTCTTCACGGACATGCAGAAGTCGGGGCTCGCGCGGCAGCAGGGGGCGGTGCGGAGCAAGTGCGAGGAGATCAAGGCGAAGGCCAACCTGATCTTCATCCGGTGCGGCAACGTGGAGCGGACGGTCCCCAACGTCGCCGTCACCGACGTGCAACTGCTGGCCGCGATCCCCCACACCAAGACGCGCGTCCCGTTCGTGGTGAAGCTGAAGAACACCGGCGGCACGGCGATCCGCGGCGTGAAAGTGTTTCTCGAACTGGACGGCCGGGCGGTCGAACGGGACACGGTCCAGGTCGACCAGATCGACCCCGGAGCGACCGCGACCGTCACCCTCACCGGCAGCTTGGAGGAGGCCGGCCCGCGGCTCCTCGCGGTCCGCATCACGGGCGACGGGCTGGACGGCGACAACGTCTTTTACAAGGTCATTGGCGTTCGGGACCGGGTGCGCGTGCTCCTGGTCGCGCACCCGTTTGCGGGGCAGAACGCGACCGACGCCGGCGACTGGTTCGTCCGCAAGGCCCTCGTCCCGTTCGACGCGGACAAGGACCGGGAGAAGATCGATCGGTACTTCATCGAGACGGAGTCGGTCGCCCCCAACGAGGCCGGGCCGGACAAGCTGCTGAACAAGGACGTCGTGTACCTGCTGAACGCGGCGGTCCGCACCGACGACCCGACGGACGGGCTCCCGCCCGCGTTCGTCGCCAAGCTGGTCGAGTTCGTCGCGGGCGGCGGCGGGCTCGTGATCGGGTGCGGCGACGCCGTCGCCGGCCCGTCGTACAACCGCGTTCTCGGCGGCGCCGGGTTGCTCCCGCTGCCGCTCGGCGACGTGCGGCACGCGACCGGGGACGCGCTGTTCATACCGGCCGCGACGAGCATCGAAGAGGCGTCGGTGTTCGGGCCGCTCAAGCCCTACGCCGAGTGGCTGGAACGGGCCGAACTGTCGCGCGTGTACGAACTGGACGAGTCACCCGCCGCGGCCGGCGGCGCCCGCGTGCTGATGCGCACCACCGACAACAAGCCGCTCATCGCGTCCCGCGTCGTCGGCCGCGGGGAGGTGCTCTTCTTCGCCACTTCATTGGACGAGACGTGGGGCCGGATGATGTCCGTCGGGCAACTGGCCGTCCCGATGACGACCCACATCATCGCCCACCTGACGGCGCGAAAGGTGCCGGGCGGGACGCGGACCGCCGGCGAGGTGTTGACCTGGTCCCCGCCGGCCGCGGATACGGTCTTCGAGTTGATCAAGCCCCGACCGGTAACCGACCGCACGGGCGACAAGTTCCGGCCGCGGGTGAGGCTCGGCGAGGCGAAGGAGGTGGACGGGAAGCTGCAGGTCGCCACGGCCGACACGGCGCTGGCCGGCGAGTACGCCATCGTGCCCATCGGCGCGCCCGATCCGATCGGGCTCCAGCCCGAAACGGGGCTGGCGTTCGCGGTGAACCCCGACCTGTACGAGACGAAGGAGCTGGACGCGGCCACCGATGCCGATGTGGAAGAGCTGCTCGGGTTCCGCCCGCCGATCATCCAGGCCGGAGCCGGCACCGAGGTCGCGGTCCGCGAGCGCCGCACCCGCGGCGAGTGGACCGAGTACGTGTTGCTGCTGCTCCTGTTCCTGCTCGTCGGCGAAACGGCGTGGGCGCGGTTCTGCGGCACGGCCCGATGATTCCGGGGGGACAAGGGCCCGCCCCGGCCCGGTCCACCGGGGCCCGCTGTTTTGTAGGGTGGGACAAGGCTTTGCGCCGGCCCACCGGCTTTGGAGCGCAATGGTGGGACGGCGCAAAGCCTTGTCCCACTACAAAAACGGCGAAATACAAGGACGGTTACCTTCTCGATTCGCCATTAAAGAGAAGCTGGTGGACGGCGCAAAGCCTCGCTCCACACCGCAAACGACCTGACGGCTCCGCCGGAACAGTGAGTAACGAGACCGAGTGAGCCACATGAACACGGAGTTCGCTACCCCCCCTTCGTTCGCCGCCGCGCCACTCGGCGCGTTGTGGGGCCTGTTCAACGGCGACCTCCAGACCCGCGGGTGGCTCGCGCAGGATCTGGCGTACCGCATCGTGCTGGCCCTGCTGGCGCTGGCAGCCGTGGCCGCGGTCGCCGTGCTGTACGCCAAAGAGAGCGCCCGGCTCGGTGTCGTGCGCCGGCTCGTTCTCGCCGGCGTTCGTATGGGCACCCTGCTCGTGGTCGTATTTCTGCTCCTGCGCCCGGTGTGGGTGGTCAACGAGGGCCGCGACAAGCGCCGGCCGGTGGCCGTCCTGATCGACGCGTCGCTGAGCATGAACAGTAACGACCCGCGGCCGGCGAACGCGGACCAGTGGCGGGCGGCGCTGGCGTTCGGCCTGATCGACCCCGACCAGCTCGACCCCGAAAAACCGTTCCCGATCGAGCCGGTCACGTCCCGCGTGCCGAAGGACCAGTTGCCGGACCGTCCGACGCGTCTCGAGGTCGCACGCAAGGCCCTCACCAACCGGAAGCTCGACCTGCTCAACCGGTTCCGGGCCATCGGGCCGCTCGAGATTTCCACGTTCGGTGCCACCAGAACCGGTCGGGACGCGGTTACGACCGACTGGCTCAAGTCGCTCGCCGCCGACCAGTCGCGCACGGCCCTCGTGAGCGCCGCATACGAGCTCCTGAACCGCGACGACGGTGAACAGCCGGCGGCCATCGTCCTGGTCACCGACGGCCGCGACAACGCCAGTGACAAGAGCTTCGCGGACCTGGCCGCGAAGTGCCGCGACCGGCGCATCCCGCTCCACATTTACGGCGTCGGCAGCTCGTCCTTCGGTCAGTTGCGGCTCCGCGACGTCGGCGTGCCGGAGTCGGTGTTCGTCGACGACATCGTCTCGGTGCCCGTCCGGTACGCGGTCAAGGGCGTGCCCGAGGGCGGCAAGGTGAACATCGTCGTGAAGTTCGGCGAGCGCGTGGTCGCGACCAAGGACGTCGCCCCGGTGCGCGAGGGCGAGGACCTGCGCGAGGTGCTCACGTTCACCCCCACCAAGGAGGACGCGGCGGTGAAGAGGCCGGAGGTGACCGTTGAGGTTACGGTCACCACCGAAGGCGCCACCACCGAGACGCTCACTGATAAAGCCACCCGGCCGACGCAGGTGATTTCCAAGAAGCTGAAGGTCCTCGTCGTCGACGGGCCGCCGCGGATCGACTTCAAGTTCCTCCAGCGGGCGCTGCTCCGCGACCGCCGGGTGGACGCCCGGTTCTTCCTCACCGAGGGCGACCGCGAGGCGATGAAGTCCGGCTACCCGTGGCTGGTCGAGTTCACCCGGCAACTGAACGGCGTGCTCGCGCTGGAGCGGGACGAGTTCCGCAAGCTCCTGAACGAGTTCGATCTGCTCGTCCTGGGCGACATCGGGGGCCGGTTCTTCTCGACCGATCACCAGCAGGTCATCAAGGACTTCGTCGCCGAGGGCGGCGGTCTGATCCACATCGCCGGCAAGTGGAACGTCCCGCGGGGGTGGCTGGAGGGCGAACCCGGCCGGGCGTCCGTCGCCGACGTCCTCCCGGTCGAACTCAAGCCGCACCGGTGGCCGATCCAGCCCCCCGAGGGGCGGTACTACCAGCCCTTCGTGCCGGTGCTGGCGCCGAACGCGATCCGCAACCCGCTGGTCGCGCTGGAAGACGACCCGCTCGAAAACCTGGAGGTGTGGGGCCGCTTGACGCAGGTGAACACCCGGGACCCGGCCCCGACACTCGACTCGCTCCGGACGGGCAAGAAGCGGCAACTGCCGCCGCTGGAGTGGTACTACCCCGTGACCCGGCTCAAGCCCGGGGCGGAGGTGTTCCTCGTCCACCCGACCGCCCGCACGCCGGAGCCCGACAACCGGCCCGTGCCGCTCCTGGTCGGGCACTATTTCGGCAAAGGGTACGTTCTGTTCTGCGCGTTCGATGACACCTGGCGCTGGCGGTTCAACGAGGGCGACCGGTATTTCGGCCGGTTCTGGAGCCAGTGCGTGTATCAGGCCGGGGTGCCGCGCATGGTCGGCACCAAGCTCACGCAGCTCTCGCTCGATACGCTCGAACCGCTCGAGGGCAAGAGCGGGCAGGTGTACGCCCGCGTGCTCGGCGAGAACTTCAAGGCGCTCACGACCGAGGAACTCGACGCCACCCTGGAGAAACTCGACGCGGACCCGAACGACAAGGACCGGTTCACCACGGTGAAGTTGCGGAAACTCGACGGTCAGGACGGCGAGTACGTGGCCCCGCTCCCGTTTAACAAGGCGGGGCGGTTCAAACTCGGTCTGGACCCGAAGAACAAGTCCCCGGCCACGATGGAGTACCGCGTCGGCCTGCCGCCGGACCACGAACAGGCGCTCGGCGGGATGGCCGAGGAGGAACTGAGGAAGCTCGCGGCCGACAGCGGCCGTAAGGACAAACCGGGGAAGTTCTACCACGAAGAGAACCTGTACAAGCTGCCGACGGACATCGAACCGCAATACGCCCCGTACAGCAGCCGCGACGAGACCGTGTTGTGGAACCGGTGGGCGCTGTTCCTGCTCATCGGGCTATTGTCGCTGGAGTGGACCCTCCGCAAGTTCAACGGGCTGAGTTAGGCAAGAGGGATGGCCCCGATGTTGGAGGACAACACGAATCTGCGCGATTTCGCCCGCCGGATGCGAAAAGCGCCGACGGTTGCTGAGCAGACGTTGTGGCGGGTCGTTCGGAATCGGCGCTTGGCCGGCTTCAAGTTTCGTCGACAGCATCCGTTCGGAGGATTCATTCTCGATTGTTACTGTCCGACCGCGAGGCTCGTGGTGGAACTCGACGGTGATTCGCACGCGGACGATGAAGGCAAGCGGCGAGATTGGGAGCGAACGAAGTATTTGAAGCGACGGGGCTTGTTGGTCCTTCGGTTCTGGAACATCGAACTGGCGGAGAACGAAGAGGCGGTGATTGATCGCATCCTGAGCGAGTGCGATCGGCGCACGAATCGCCCTCACGGCGACGGTTCGCGGACCTGAAGCACCCAAGGCGGCCCCTCACCCGCCGCCGCGCCGCGTGGACGCGGCAGGCGGCGACCTCTCCCCGCAGGAGCGGGGCGAGGTGATGGGGCTGCAGAAACGTGTAGCTAAACGGCACGGGTTGCTCCACGAGAGGGCACAGGCCCCACCTCGCCCCGCTCCTGCGGGGAGAGGTCGCCGCCTGCCGCGTCCACGCGGCGCGGCGGCGGGTGAGGGGTCGGTGCGATACACAGCGTTCTGTTACGACGAGTTTTCTGGATATTTACCGCAATGACGAACCTCCTCGGACAACTCGAGCGCTGGCGGGCGGTGGAGCGGGCGGTCCGGCTCGTGTGGGGCGCCGGTCGGTGGGCCGCCATCGTCGGCACCGTGCTGGCCGCCGCGTGCCTTACCGACTGGCTCGCCGACCGCTACCTCGGCTCCGAAACGTGGCACAAGTTCCGCAAGGCGACGTGGGTGTTCGCGCCCTCCGTGTCGTCCGCCGAAGAGCAGTGGGCCACCGAGCGCCTGCGCCTCCACTTCGGCCTCCGCCTGTCCCCGGACCCGAACGTGGACGAGACGCCGAAGTGGCTCCGCGCGGGGATGACGGGCGGACAGGTGCTCCTCGCCGGCGGTCTCGCGTACCTGCTCCTGCTCCGCCCGTGGCGCCGCMCCCCGCCCGTGGACGAACTCGCGAGTTCCGCCGAAAAAGCGCTCCCGGAGTTCGGGCACCGGCTCGTCACCGCCGTCCAGCTCAACCGCCCCGCCGCCCGCACCCAGGGCATGTCGCAGGTGCTGATCGCGCAGGTGACGCGCGAGGCCGGTGAGATGGCCGAGCGGCACAATCTGCTCAAGCTGGTCGATTACACCCGGGTCGCGCTGGCCGCCGCGGTGGCCCTTCCCGTTCTCGCGCTGTGGGGCGGCTTCACCTTCGCCCGGCCCGAACTCGCCGGCGTGCTGCTCCGGCGGCAGGCGCTCATGGACGTCGAGATCCCGCGCACCATCCACCTGAAGAACGTGTCCCAGGACGTGTGGCCCACGGGGGCGGAGGTGCAGGTCCGGTACAAGGTCACCGGCAGTTACGACCGCGCGGCGGTCGGGCGCCTGCGGGTCGAACCGGACGGGCAGCCCGAGGAGTACTACGACCTCACGTTCGAGCGCGACGCGGAGGACGGCGGCGCGTACTTCGGCGCGAAGCTCCCCGCGGCGTCGACCGACTTCAACTTCGGCGCCCGGCTCGGCAACGGCCGCACCCGCGGCTCGGGCCGCGTCCGGTTCGAGCCGCCGCCGACGGCGGTCGAGATCGAGTCGTGGCAACTGCTGCCGCGGTTCCTCGGCACCCGCGACGGCGCGCCCGACGGTCCGGTATACGAGCGCCAGAACGACGGCGCGAAGCGCGGCGAGATCGTGGACGCGCTGCCGCTGTCCGCGGTCCGCATCGGGGCCGCGTTCTCGAAGCCGGTGCGGACCGCGGCCCTCGTCCGGATCGAGCGCGGCGAGGGCATTCGGGAGCGCGAACTGCCGCCGCTCGCGCCGCGGGCCGTGTCCGAGGACCGGACCGCGGCCGAGTGGACGTTCCCGACCACGGAGCGGATGATCGCGTACCGGCTGGAACTGGTGGACGACCGCGGGTTCGTGAACGCGGTGCCGATCCGGCGCAACGTGCGCATGTTGGAGGACCGCCCGCCGGCCGTCGCGTTCTTGCCGGAAACCACCCGGCACCCGGACCCGGCCGACTTCGAGGGGCAGGGTGACCCGCGGGTCTACGAGTGGGGCGATAAACTGCCGCTGGCCGAGGGCGGGCGGATGATGGTGATCTACCGTGCCCGCTCGGAACAGGGGATCAGCCGCGCGAACATCCGGTACCGGGTGTTCGCCAAGGGCGTCGCCTCGGACTCGTACCCGGAAGAGATCCAGAAGATCCAGCACCCGCGGGACGACCCCGAGAACAAGGTGTACGAGCGACTGGAACTCAAACCGATCACGGCGGACACCCGGGTCGTCGGGCACTTCGTCCCCGAACTGGGGCTGTTCGAGAAATCGTGGGAGGGGCTGACCGGGCTCAAGCGGCCGGAGCGGATGAAGACGAACATCGAGTTCTACTCGCTCCCGTCGCCGGCTCTGGGGAAGGTTCCGGCCGCCCTGGAGGCGGGCGGGCGCTACATGTTCGAGATCGACGGGCTGCAAAAAAAGGTGCCCAACGGCTCGGGCGGGGTGACGACCGCGAAACTTGAACTCGGCGACACGGTTGAATTGTTCGTGGAAGTGTTCGACAAGAMCCCGACGCCCAMCCGGCCCGCCGGCTACMCCCGGGAGGCCCGCCTCAAGATCGTCGTCAGCCCCGAAGACGCCGCCTATGCCATTCGGATGCGCGACGAACAGAACAAGAGGCTCCAGGACAAGTTGCGCGACCTCACGGCCGACCAGGCGAACGTGTTCAAAGAAGAAACGGACCCGCCCAAGAAGTGACGCCCGGGCCGCGGACGAGCCGCGTGTCCGAACGCGACGGAGCGTAACGGCCCACAGTTTCGGATTGCTTTCCGCGAACTACGGTTGGATACTGAATCATTCTCACCGGGGCACTTCTCTCCGCGCCCCACCTCGCCTCAAGGAGGCCCCGCCGATGACCACGGGTCGCCGATGCCGCGTCGCAGCCGCCCTCGCGCTGGTTGTGACGATGGTTCCACTGGCCGCGTCTAAGTCGAAAGACCTCGACCCGGTCAAGCAGCGGGACGAGCAGAAGAAGATCAAGGCGCGGATCGACGAGGCGGCGCGCCGCGCGTCGTCCACCCTCGACGCTATGATGTTCCAGCGGCTCCCCGCCGGCACCGAGCAGAAGATGCTGCGCGACGTGGCCGAGGGGCTGCGCGGGCTGAGCGAGACCGAGATCCGGACCGTCCTCGCGCACCTGGAAAAGGCCGTGAGCCTGCCGGCGATGGCGACGGAGGAACAGAAGGCCGCCTACGCCAAGCACGTTCAGGTGGTGAAGCAGCTCAAGGTCATGCTCGGCCAGCTCGACGTGGTCAAGAACCTGGACGAGGCCGTCGAGCGCCTGGAGCGGGCCGCCGAGAAGCAGATCAAGCTCGTCGGCGAGGCCCACACCAACAGCATCCTGCCGAACAACCGCCGCGTCATCGTGGACGACCGCGAAGAACTCGCCACCGAACAGGGCGACCTCCGGACCGAGGTCGGTGCGGTGTTCAAGCACGTCAAGAGCATGGTCGCCGACAAGTTGCTCACCCCCGAGCAACTGGCCCGCGTCGAGAAGGCCGAGGCCCTGGCCCGCGGCGCCACGTTGGCCGACGCAATGGTCAAGACGGCCGACCGGCTTCGCAGCGGTAACTTCGTCGGTGTGGACGGCGCGAGCGAGCGCCAGCGCCGCCACGCCAAGGAACTGAAGGACCTCGCCGCGGCGCTCCGCGCGCCGCCGGCCAGCCGCCTCGACGCGCTCAAGGCCGCGAAGGCGGAAGTGGAAAAGGCCATCGACGCCCAGACGAAGGTGAACAAGGACACCGCCGAAAAGGTCGCGCCCGAGGTCCGGAACCGGAACGGGGTCGACCCGAAGACCGTTCGCGCCAACGAACTCGCCAACCAGCAGGCCAAGGCCGAGTTCGCCACCCGGGACGCCCGGAAGGCCGCCGAGCAGGTCGCTCCGGAGGTCGCTCAGGCCATCAAGCCGGTCGAAACTCAACAGTGGAAGGCCGAGGACATGCTCCGCGACAAGGAGGTGGCCGGCGCGATCGAGCCGCAAGCGAAGGCGCTCGAAGGTCTGAAGAACGCGAAGGACGAACTCGAGCGCCAGATCGCGGCGGCCGAACTCGCCAAGACCGATCCGCTGGCCGCCACCAAGCAGGCCATCGAGCGCGTCGAGCAGCTCATCAAGGAGCAGAAGCAGGCGAACACCAAGGCCAAAGAAGCGACCGAGATTCCGGAGCGCACGCCGGAGGCGGCCAACGCCCAGAAGGACGTGGCGAAGAAGACCGACGACCTGGCCAAGACGCCGCTCCCGCCGAACGCCGATGCGAAACAGGCGCTCGACAAGGCGCTCGACGCCCAGAAGCAGGCGTCCGACAAGCTCGACAAACAGCAACCCGCGGCCGCCCGGCCGGACCAGAAGGACGCGCTCGCGGCTCTGGAGAAAGCGAAAGACGCTCTGGAGCAGCAGGCCAAGGCCATTGAAGAGCGGCGGGCCGAGATCGCCAAACTGGAAGAGCTGAAGGGCAAGCTGGACGAACTCGCCAAGAACGAGAAGGACGTCGCGAAAGCCGCGGACAAGGCCGCCACCGACCCGAAGAAGCCCGAAACCGGCGACATCGCCAAGAAGCAGGGCGAGCTCACTGAACCGACCAAGGACGTCGGCAAGGAGCTTCAGGACCTCGTCCCGGACGCCGCCAAGAAGGTGGACGAGGCCGGCACGAAGCAGGAAGGCGCCAAAAACGATCTCGCCATGAACATGCCGATGGCCGGCGGCGAGAAGGCCAAGGACGCCGCCGCCAAGCTCGATGACGCCGCGAAGGATCTCCAGAAGAAGATCGACGAGAAGAAGGGCCAGGAGGCCGCCGATCAGGCCGCGCTCCAGCCCAACAAGGTCGATCCGCAGCAGGCTGCGGAACAGTTGGCGAAGGCCATTGAGCAGGCCAAGGACGCGGCCGACAAGGCGAAGATGGCCGAGGCCGCCGTTGACCCGCAGGCCGCGAAGGACAAGGCGATGCCGGACATCGCCCAACTCCAGAAGGAGATCGCCAAGAAGGCCGCGGACCAGAAGCTCCCGAGCGCCGCGAAATCGGCCGAACAGGCGGCCCAGGCGCTCGACAAGGGCAACCTGCCCAAGGCCATTGAGAACCAACAAAAGGCTCTCAACGACCTGAAGATGGCCGCCGACATGAAGGGCGAAATGGGTGACATGGGTATGGCCGATGCTCTCGCCAAAACCCAAAAACAGTTACTCGACGCCACCAAGGCGCTCCAACAGTCGCAACAGGCCAACGCCGCCGCGCAGGCCGCGCTCCAACAGGCCCAGGCCAACGCCCCGATGGCCGTTCAGGACCAACTGGGTAAGGCCGGCGAGCAGTTGGGTAAGGCCGGCGAGCAGTTGGGTAAAGGTATGCCCGGCGAGGCCGGCATGAACCAACAGGACGCGGCCAAAGGGTTGCAACAGGCACTCGACGCGCTGAACCAGGCCGCGATGGCCCAGGGCATGCCGGGCGCCCAACCGGGCATGGGTCAGATGGCTATGGCCGGCACGGGTATGCAACCCGGCATGGGGATGGGAATGGCGATGGGCATGCAACCCGGCATGGGGATGGGAATGGGCATGGGCATGCAACCCGGAATGGGAATGGGAATGGGAACGCCCATGAACATGGGGACGAGCGAGGGCGACATGTACGGTACCGAAAAGCTGAAGAATTCGGCCTCCTCGGGTACCACCGCGACCGGCGACGGTGCGTTCATCAAGATGCGGAGCAAGGACCGCGACAAGGTCCAGCAGACCAGCGACACGCAGTTCCCGGCCGAGTTCCGCGAGTTGATCAAGCAGTACAACATCAACATCAAGAACGCGAAGCCGGCCGCCCCCGCGCCGGGCGGCAAGTGACCGGCCGCCGGAACCGCTGAACTCAGTACCCGGGCCGGTGAACCGAACGCGTCGGTTCACCGGCCCTCCGTCCGCACGGCGCTCCTCGCGTGCGGGCGCCCGGCCCAATCAACTTCTCGTCGGAGTTGCCATGCGCACCGTTCTTGCGTCCGTGCTGGCCGCCGCGCTCGTCGGCGTGTTCGCCGCCCCCGCCGCCACGCAACCGCCGAAGCCCGACGATACGAAACCGCTCGGTGTCGTGCCTAAAGACAACGTGAAGATGGACGCCCTCACCAAGAAGGCGGTGGACAAGGCGCTCCGCTACCTCGCGGACAAGCAGGAGGCCGACGGGGCCTGGGGCAACACGGCGATCACCAGCTTCGTGCTGCTGGCGTTCATGTCGAACGGCCACATGCCCAACCAGGGGGACCACGGCAAGGCGGTCGCCAAGTGCGTCCGGTACCTGTGCTCTTGCGCCCGCGACGACGGCTACGTCGTCGGCCCGCGTGGGGGCAACATGTACTGCCACGGTATGGCGGCGCTGGCCCYTACCCMGGKGTACGGCACGACCGGCGACGAGGACGTGAAGAAGGTTACGAAGCGGGCCATCGAACTCATCATCAAGACCCAGAACAGCGAGGGCGGCTGGCGGTACGATCCGGCCCCCACCGGGGCGGACATCTCGGTCACCATTATGCAGGTGATGGCCCTGCGGGGGGCGAAGGACGCCGGCATCCACGTGCCGGACAAGGTGACGGAGGACGCCATCAAGTACGTGAACAAGTGCTACGACCGGCGGACCGGCGGGKACCGCTATCAGCCCTTCTCGGCCGGAGCCGGCTACGCCCGGACCGCGGCCGGGGTGTGCGTGCTGCAACTGTGCGGCAAGTACGACGCGGACGACATCAAGGCGGCGGTGGAGTATATGGAGCGGGTGTCCGACGACCGCGGGCACTACTGGTACGGGCACTACTACGCGGCGCACGCGCTGAACCAGGTCGGCGGGAAGGTGTGGGAGGACTACTACAAGCGCATGCGTGACTCCCTGTTGCGGAGCCAACAGGCCAACGGCGAGTGGCGCGACGGGCGCGAGGCCGCCTACGGCCCGAACTACCAGACCGCCATCGCGGTGCTGGTCCTCAGCGTGCCCACACACTATCTGCCCATCTATCAGAAGTGACCTGCGGCACAAAAGTGTGTTACCCCCCGTAACAGCGCCGGTCCGGACGGCCGGACCGGCCCCGTTTTTTGAGCACAATCACGGAACGCAAGTTTTTCGTACCCACCAGCCGTTCCGGGTGACAGAATAAGTCGACCCTCCCGCACGCAGTCACTGCACCCGCCGCTCCGTCCCAGCCCCCGAGCGTTCCGATGCACGTTTGGCACTCCTCCGCGAATCGGCGCAGTTTCCTGGCGTTCAGCGCGTGCGGGCTGCTGTCGCTCCCGAACTGGCAGGCGGGGTTCGCCGCTGGAAAGCGGGCGCGGGCGAAGTCGGTGCTGGTCCTGTTCGAACAGGGCGGCGTGTCGCACATGGACMCCTTCGATCCGAAGCCGGACGCGCCCGCCGAACACCGCACGCCGTTCGAAACGATCGAGACCGCCGCCCGCGGGATGCGGTTCACCCGCCTCCTCACGCGCACCGCGGCACATGCCGACAAGCTCACGGTGGTGCGCTGCATGACGCAGCCCAAACCCGGTATCGGCAACAGCCACCCGAAGGGCTCGCAGTACGTGTTCAGCGGCGAATCGCCGGACGGCGCGGAGGTGATGCCGGACATCGGCTCCGTCGTGTCGTACCGCATGGGGAGCGCGGCGCGGAACCTGCCCGCCTACATCATGGTTCCGGGCACGAGCGAGCAGGAGTACAACACGAAGATCGGCTTCCTGCCCCCGCAGCACCGCGTCTTCAAGACCGGCGGTAAACCACACGAGGCGACCTGGACCGTGCCCAATCTCGCGCTCGCCGGCATCGCGCCCGAGCGCTTCAAGGACCGCGCCGACCTCCTCAGCAACCTCGACGTCGGCATCCCGGGTGCGGAGTCCGCGAAGGACGCGAAGACGCTGACGAGCATGCGCGACCAGGCCGAGGACATGCTCACCAATCCCGCGACCAGGAAGGCGTTCGACCTAGGCGCCGAGCCGCTCAAGGTGCGGGAGGAGTACGGTCTCGGGCACCGCGGGCAGTGCTACCTGCTCGGCCGCAAGCTCATCGAGTCCGGCGTCCGGTTCGTCACCATCGATTGCCGCGAGCCGCCGGCCCGCGCGTACCCGGGCGGCGGCAACATGAACTGGGACCACCACGACCACATCTACTCCCCGAAGGACACGGCCATCAAGGGCGGCGGCGCGGGCGCGGGGCGGTGGGGCATTCAAACGTGGCCGATGATGGGCAGCACCGACCGCGCGTTCGCCGCGCTGCTCGGCGACATGCACCAGCGCGGCATGTTGGACGAGACGCTCGTGTGCTTCGTCACGGAGTTCGGCCGCACGCCGCGGATCAACGACCGCAAGGGCCGCGACCACTGGACGCACGCGTTCAGTTTCGCGTTCGCCGGCGCCGGCGTGCCCGGCGGTCGGGTCGTGGGCGAAACCGATCGCGAGGGCGGGTACATCACCAGCCCGAAAGCCTACACGCTCGAAGACTACGCCGTGACGATCTACGAGAAGCTCGGCATCGATACGTCCAAGCCGATTTACACTCCCGCCGGTCGGCCGATCTACCCGGGCAAAGACGGCCACGCGATTCCCGAACTGATGTAACGCGTTGGCGCGCGGCGAACGGTCACCTTCGGACGGCTCACGGGGATTTTTTGCGATGCGATGGGTGCTCCCGTTCCTCGGTGCGTTGCTGGTGCCGGTCGTTTCGTTCGCGGCCGATGCTCCGTCGCGCATTGAGGTTTATCCTCCGAAGGTCACGCTCGGCTCGAAGCGAGCGGTGTGTCAACTCATCGTCACCGGTCACTTCGCCGGCGGAGAAACCCGCGACCTCACGCGCGACGCGACCTTCACCCCGGCCGCGGCCGTAGTCGAGGTGCGCGACGGGATCGCGGTCCCGAAAGCGGACGGCAAAACCGATCTCACGATCACGGCCGGCGGCCACACCGCCCGCGTGCCGGCCGAGGTGAGCGGGCAGGCCGCGCTCGACCCGGTTCGGTTCCGCACGGACGTACTCGCGGTGATGACCAAGTACGGGTGCAGTGCCGGTTCGTGCCACGGGTCGCCGGAGGGGAAGGGCGGCTTCCACCTGTCGCTGTTCGGTTACGACCCGCTCATCGACGCCGAGAGCATCGTGCGCGGCGGGCTGAACCGGCGCGTGGACGCGTTCAACGCGGCCGACAGCTTGTTACTCAAAAAGCCGCTCATGCGGGTGCCTCACGTCGGTGGGAAGCGGCTGGGCAAGACCGACGGCGGCTACCGTCTGTTGCTCGACTGGATCGCTGCCGGTGCCAGGACCGATGACGAGAAGCAAGCCGCCTGCGTGCGGCTCACGGTCTATCCCGGTCCGAACCGTGTTCTCAAAGCGCCCCACCGTGCCCAGCAGCTCAGCGTGACCGCCCAGTTCGCTGATGGCAGCACGCGCGACGTGACCGCGCTCGCGACGTATGAGGTCTCGCATAAAGACGTACTCTCCGTATCGGACGTGGGACTCGTCACCGGTTTCAAGCGCGGGCAAGGCGCGGTCAGCGTGCGGTACCTCAATCACCTCGAATCGGTTCACTTTACCGTGACCGAGGACGTCGAGGGGTTCGTCTGGAGCAACCCGGCGGAAGTGAACTTCATCGACAAGCACGTTCACGCAAAGCTCAACCAGCTCAACGTTTTGCCTTCCGACACCTGCGACGACGCGACCTTCCTCCGTCGCGTCTGCCTCGACCTGACCGGTCTGTTGCCGGCTGCGGAGCGGGCGACCGCGTTCCTCGCGGACCCGGCCGCCGACAAACGGGCGAAGCTGATCGACGAACTGCTCGGGTCGGAAGAGTTCGCCCGGTACTGGGCGCTGCGCGCTGCGGATCTGATGCGCGTGAACCCGAAGACGCTGCCCGGCGGTCGGGCGGACCTCCTGGCCGACTGGCTCGTCGCGGGTTACCGCGATAACACGCCGTTCGACAAGCAGGTCACGGAACTGCTCACCGCCACCGGGGACGCCACGAAGGTTCCCGCGGCGAACTACTTTCTGGCGATCCCGGTTCTGGAGGACCTCACCGAGACGACGGCGCAGTTGTTCATGGGCGCGCGGGTGAACTGCGCGAAGTGCCACAACCACCCGTTCGAGAACTGGACGCAGGAGGACTACTACCGGATCGCGGCGGTGTTCACGCGCGTGAAGAAGGCCGGCGCGACGGTTTCCGTGGGCGACAGCGGCGAGACCACGCACCCCACGAGCGGTAAGACCCTCGCACCGTTCGGCGCGGCCGGGGCCGATCCGAAGGCCGACCGGCGCCGCGCGTTCGCGCGGTGGCTGACGAAACCGGGGAACCCGTTCTTCGCCCGGGTCGAAGTCAACCGCATGTGGTTCGGGCTGTTCGGTCGCGGGATCGTTCACCCGGTGGACGATTTCCGCTCGTCGAACCCGCCCGCGATTCCCGAACTGCTCGACGCGCTCGCGGCCGAATTCGAGCGGAGCGGCTTCGACCGCAAGCACGTCCTCCGGCTGGTGTGCAACAGCCGCACGTACCAGCGGTCTACCGCGACCAACAAATTCAACGAATCGGACGACGCCCTGTTCTCGCACTATCCGATCCGCCGCCTCTCGGCCGAGCAACTCCAGGACGCGATCGGTTACGTGACGGGCAGCCTCAGTCCGGCGTCCGAACTCGGCGAACAACTCGCCAAGGCCGAGAAAGAGCTGACCGCCGCGCCGGGCGATAAGGGCAAACTGGCGGCCGTGCGCCGGTTGAAGGACCGCACCGCTTACGCCACCCAGCGCCTCACGCCGGAGCAGTCGCAGTTCCTCATGGCGTTCGGCCAACCCAAGCGCGAGAGCCCGTGCGCGTGCGAACGAGTGGACGAACCGACCGTCGATCAGGCGCTCCAGTTGCTTAACGGTCCGCTCGTTGCCGGTCGCATCAGCGGTTCGGCCGACGCGTTCGCGAAACTCACCGACGCCGAACTGGTGGAGCGGTTGTGGCTCGCGGCGCTCACGCGGCGTCCCACGGCCGCCGAAACGCAAAAGGTGGCCGATCACTTGAAGAAAGCGGCGAACCGTTCGGACGCGGTGCGCGATCTGGTCTGGGCGGTCATCAACACGCGCGAGTTCCTGTTGCAGCACTAACGCGGGGCGCACGAGGCGGACCGAACCGACCGGAGCCGGGGGCTCCCCACTCAATCACGGGAACCGATGCTCAAGTTGCTCGGGCACAACAAGGACGTTCGGAGCGTGACGTTCGCGCCGGACGGCCGGGTCGTCTCCGGGGGCGGCGACAAGACCGTGCGCGTGTGGAACCCGCTTTCGGGTGAGTGCGTCACCAAGATTCGGGCGGCGAACGTCGTTTATGCCGTGGTCGTGTCGCCCGACGGCCGGACCATCGCCGCGGCCGGTCGGGCCCCGCCCCGGGCCGAGTCCAACTTCGTGCTGGCTTACGACTTCACCGGAAAGTGGATCGGTCGATATGAGACCCGAACCTACGGTCGGGTCTGGCGGCAGAACCCGGTCMCCGCCCTTTACGAATCCGAGCCGCAACTGATGGCCCGCACGATATGGTCGCTGTCGTTTTCGGCGGACGGACAGTACCTCGCGGCGGCGGTGCGGCAGCCCGGGGGCGGGAACATCCCGGACGGTGGCGGCGGGTTTTTCTGGCGCACGGGCGCGGGGAACGAGTACCACCCGCTCCCGGGTGGCGACATTTACGCCGTGGCGTTCGCCCCTGCGGGGCACCGACTCGCGGTGACGCGGAACTCATCGGTGGTGTTCCTCGAAACGCCCACGGTCACAGTGGGCGTAGCCCACTCGTATTCCGCCAGTTGGTCGCCGGCCGTGGCCTTTATCGCCGGGACGAGCACTGCCGCGGTCGCGTCCAACAGTTTCATCCAGTTCGTCAACCCGTTACGACACGAGAAGTCGATCCGAGTGAAGACCGGCATCCGCACGATCTCCGCGCTGGTCGCGTCGCCGGACGGGAAGACGCTCCTGGCCGGTGGTCGGCCGGGACTGGTCGAAGTGTACGACACCACCGGTCGCGAAAAGAAGGCGGCGTTTGATTTCGGCATCGGCGCGGTTCACGCGCTCGCCTACGCGCCGGACGGGCTGACGTTCGCCGCGGCCGGCGACGAAGGGTTGATCGTGTGCGACACGGGCGAATAACGCGAGTCCCGGCTCCGCCAGAGTGGATCGATATGAACGGCACCCTTTCCTGTCGCGCGCTCGTGGTGTTGTGCGCTCTGGCGATTCCCACATCCGCCCGGGGAGCCGATCCGCAGTTTCTACCGGACGTCGCGCCCGCGCTGGTGTCGCGGTGCGTGAGCTGCCACGGCGGCGTGAAGGCACGCGGCGACTACAAGCTCGACACGTTCGACAACCTCCTCCGCGCCGGTTCGTCGGGCGCGGCGGTGGTCGTCCCCGGTAAGCCGGAGGAGTCCGAACTGTACAAGCGACTCGTTTCGACCGACTCGAACGAGCGGATGCCGCCGGGTGACGACGCACTTTCGGCCGATGAAATCGCACAGGTGAAACGGTGGATCGCCGCTGGCGGCAAATTCGATGGCACGGATCGAACCGCCGCCCTCAAAAGTATTCTTCCGCCGCGCAAACACCCCGCCGCGCCCGAGACGTACCCGGTACCAGCGCCCATATTTGCCGTCGCGTTTAGTCCCGAGGCAAAGGAACTCGCAGTCGGCGGCGTGAACGAAGTAACCGTATGGGATGCTGTGAGCGGGAAGCTCCTCCGACGGCTCCCGCGCGTGCCCGCGCGCGTTCACGCGCTGGCGTACTCGGCCGATGGCACGCGGCTCCTGGTCGGTGGTGGCACCGCGGGCGAGTACGGCGAAGTTGCGCTCGTGGACGCGAAGACCGGCGAGCGCGTGCGGGTGTTCGGGACGTTCGACGACATCGTCCTTTCCGCCACTTTTTCCGCCGATGGGAAGCGGGTCGCGGCCGGCAGTGCCGACCGCACCGCACGGGGCTACCGCCTCGAAGGGGCGGAACTGTGGCGCGCCGCGCTGCACTCGGACTGGGTGACCGGAGTTGCGTTCTCTCCGGACGGGAAGTGGGTGGCGACGAGCAGTAAGGACCGCACCGTGAAAGTCCTCGACGCCGGCACCGGGAAGCTGTTCACCACGTTCAACGGGCACCGCCGGCAGTACGCCCCGCACGTCGGGCAGTTCGAGGTGTACGCGGTCGCGTTTGATTCGACCGGTGACGCGCTCTCCGTGGGCGGCGGGGCCGCGATCCGGGTTTGGGAGCCCGTTAAGACCCAAGACGAGAACGGCAGCGCGGCCGATATGGAGGAGCGGTTCAAGAAGGCGGGGCACACGCGGTATCTGGAGTTCCCGGCCGGGAAGCCGGCGTTCGCGCTAGCGCTCGGAGCCGGACAAGCGTTCTCGGCCGGGGGCGACGGTGTGTTGCGCCAGCACGATATCAAGTCCGGGAAGCTCGTTCGCGAGTACGCGAAACACACCGACTGGCTGTACGCGGTCGCCGTTCACCCTGCCAGCGGGCGCGTCGCGACCGGCGGGTTCGATGGCACCGTCCGCGTGTTCGATACGAAGACGGGA
>BFBZ01001118.1_pt1 | contig 19220 bp, 15 predicted proteins | sample 1888401 | NCBI WGS metagenome assembly BFBZ01 (sample SAMD00112614, study PRJDB3348) | symbiont metagenome | host: Chara braunii | reverse complement strand
CGTGTAGGAGTGGCGCGGTGCGGTGAAGACGTTGTGCACGTCGCCGGCTTCGACGATCCGGCCATCCTTCATCACAAGGACGCGGTCGGTCAGATGATGCACGACGCCGAGATCGTGGGAGATGAAGAGCAGCGATGTGCCGGACGCCGCCTGAAGTTCAGCGAGCAGATCGAGCACCTGCGCCTGCACGGAGACATCGAGTGCGCTCACAGGTTCGTCGGCTACCAGAAGCCTCGGGCGCGGCGCAAAGGCGCGGGCTATCGCGACGCGCTGACGTTGGCCGCCGGAAAGTTCGCGTGGATGGCGCTTCAGAAACGCCTCGCTGAGCCGAACCGCCTCCAGCACTTCGAGCACTCGCTCGCGGCGGGCGGCGCCGAGGACCCCAATGCTATCAAGGCTCTCGCCGACGATTTTCTCGACCGTATAGCGCGGATCGAAGGAGCTGAGCGCGTCCTGCGCGATCAGCTGCATGCTGGCGCGCCGGGGGCGACGTTCCGCCTCCGGGATATTGCTCCACTGCTTGTCATCAATGAGCACCGTTCCCTGATCCGGCTCCACAAGGCCTAGAATGATCTTGGCAACGGTCGTCTTGCCGGAGCCGGATTCGCCGACGATGCCGAGCGCCTCGCCCGATGCGAGATCGAAGGTCACATCGTTAACGGCATAGCTGCCGCCCGATCCGCCATAGCGCTTGACGAGATTGCGAGCCGACAGAAGGCGATTTTGCTGATCGATCGTCTTTGCCGGCAACGGAACCCGTATCCGCTCGATGGCCTCGGCATCGGCCCGTACTTGTGCATCCTGCGAATTGCTGACGACGGCCGGCGAGAGCCGAAACCCCTTCGAGCTGGCGGATGGCACGGCATCCAGCAGCTGTTGCGTATAGGGATGTTGCGGCCGAGTCAGTATCCGTTCCGTCGGCCCTTCCTCGATGATCCGGCCATTGTTCATGACCAGCACACGATCGGCGAGATGAGAGACGACCGCAAGATCATGGCTGATCAGGAGCAACGTATGGCCGGCGCTGCGGCGTTCGGCGAGCAGATCGAGGATCTGCTTTTGAACCGTCGCGTCCAGAGCCGTGGTCGGCTCGTCGGCGATCAGCAGCGAAGGTTGGCGGGCAATTGCCGTTGCGATAAGCGCACGCTGGCGCAGGCCGCCAGAAAGCTGGTGCGGATATTGCGGGAGCCGGCGATCCGGATCGGGAATGCCGACCGACGCCAACAAGGCACGGCTATCTTCGCGCAGATTGGGGCGGCCGAAGAAGCCGCGACTGCCAAAGGCATCCGACAGTTGTTGCGAAATGCGCCGAAGCGGATCGAGAGAGACGAGCGCATCCTGAAGGACGAAGCCTATCTTTCTTCCCCGGAGGCGTCGCCAGTCCGCTTCCTTGAAATCGCGCACGTCTTCGCCGTCGATGTCGAACCGGTCGGCGCTGATGCGGGCCGTCGCACCCGCAAGGCCGATGATCGAACGCGCCGTCACCGATTTGCCGGAACCGGATTCTCCGACGAGAGCGACCGCTTCGCCCTTGTGGATGGTCAGGTCGATGCCGTGCACGACGCGATTTGCGTGTTCGCCCTGCGGAAAGCCGATGGCGAGATTGCTGATATGGAGGAGAGGGGTCACGATTGCCTCCTGCCTTCGAATGCGAGCTGCCAGCGCTTTCCAAGCACACTGATCGAAATCACCGTCAGCGTAATCGCGAGGCCGGGCCAGACACCGATCCACCAGGCGACGCGCAGATAGTTGCGCGCTTCCGCCAGCATGGCACCCCATTCAGGGGCCGGAGGCTGCGGCCCCATGCCGAGAAAGCTCAGGCCTGCCGCCTGTATGATGGTCGAGCCCAAGCCGATCGTTGCGAGTACAGGCACCTGCGCCAGCGCATGCGGCAGAATATGGCGGATCACCAGCACATTTCTCGTGAGCCCGAATGTCTTTGCCTGCTCGACATAGCCGCTCTTGGCGATGACAAAGGTCTGCGCCCGCACCACCCTTGCGAAGCGCGGCACCGAGGCAACGCCAAGTGCAAAGATGAGGTTGACCGTGCCGGGACCGGTAAAGGAGATCAGCACCAGCGCCAGCAGCAGATCCGGAAACGACGAGATCACATCAAGAAAACGCGAGATGGCTTCGTCGATGATACCGAGCGCAAGGCCGGAGATCAGGCCAAGAAAGGCTCCGACGATGGACGCGATGGCAACGGCGCTGACGCCGATCAGGATCGAATAGCGCGCCCCGTAAACGACGCGAGAAAATACATCTCTCCCGAGATGATCCGTGCCGAACCAGTGAGCGACCGAGGGTGGTAGCTGGGCTTGCAAGGGGTCGGCGGCAATCGGGTCGGCTGCCGTCAGGATCTGTGGACAGATGGTTGCGATCGCCACCACCAATAGAAAGATCGATGGGAGAGCAATGCTTGGTCTGGCGGCTATCGTAGCGAAGGCATGGCGCCAGCGGCTTGCATCCGCCTGTGGGCTTATCGAGGAAACGCTCAATGGCCTGCCTCCGCGCCGTCATTGCGCAGGCGGGGGTCGAGCAGCAGATAGAGCACATCGACAAGGGTGCTCAGCGCCACATAGACAAATGCGGAGAGGATCGCGACGGCAAGGACGACGGGCAGGTCGTGTGAGAGCACGGCATCGACCGTAATACGTCCCAACCCCGGCCTGCCGAATACGGCCTCGGTAATCACGGCACCCGACAGCAGATTGCCGACGAGCCAGCCAGCGAGCGTCACGGCCGGCAGCGAGGCATGACGTAGGCCATGGCGAAGCCTCAGGACGAAATCTCGTGTCCCCCAGCTTCGAACCGTGAGCATGAACGGCTCCTCCAGCGCCCGCTCAAGACCTTCGCGCAGCACCTGTCCGACAACCGCTCCGAGCGAGAGGCCAAGCGACAGAGCCGGCAGAACCAGAGCCGAGAATGTCCGGTCGCCGGCAACCGGAAAAAGCTTTAGCGTGAAGGAGAAGACGAACAGCAGCACGATGCCAAGCCAGAAGGATGGCGTGGAAATGAGGATGAGCTCAAGCCCGCCGGCAATGCTGCGCGGCAGGCGCTTGCCCGCTGTGAGCAAGGCGCTGGCGACGGCGAATACGACGGCCACGACGAGTGCGGCGGCGGTGAGTTTCAGCGTCGGCAGCATTTGTGACAAGACGAGACCCGAGACATCGGTCTGCAGGATGTAGGATCGCCCGAAATCGCCATGCAGGATGCGCAGGAGATAGGTGACGTATTGGCTCAACAGCGGCTTGTCCAAGCCCCATTCGAGACGAATGGCGGCCTCCACCTCGGGCGTTCGCAACTGCTCGCCGATCAAGAGGCTGACAATATCGCCAGGCGCCAGATGGAGACTGACAAAACTGAGCGTTACGGCGGCCCATAGAACGAGGATGCCTGACGTAATCCGGGTCAGAACCTGCGATGTGAGGCTATAGCGCCTCAGCCGATAGCGGCCTGCCGGCCACGACGAAGGGGCCGCGTCCAGGGCCGTTGCATCGTCAGCACTCATGATCGTTGCTCCTTCGTTATCCCCGTGGCGATAGCCACGGGGCCTGTTGGCCGATCGGCTTATTCGCTGCGCCAGATGTCGTATGCGCCTTCGGGAAGCTGCTTGAAGGGACGGAAGCCGATGCCCTTCACGTAGTTTGCCGCCGCCACCTGATCCTCGGGTTCGTAGAGCGGCAGCGCATAGGCCTGGTCGAGAACGGCGAAGCGCTGCAGTTTGGAATAAAGTTCGAAGCGCTTTTTCTGATCGAGTGTCGAAGCGGCCTCGTTCAGCCATTGCGACAATTCGGGTGCAAAGGCGCGGCTGTAATTGATGCTGCCGCCCTTATCGAGAGGCAGATAGTGATACTCGATGTCGATGGCGTCCGTCGGGGTGTTGGAATTGGCGATCGAGCCGAATTGGCCGGTCTTGCGTCGGTCGGTATAGGTTCCTGCATCAACGAAGACGATGGCAAGATCGATACCGGCATTCTGCCGCGCCTGTGCCTGAAGACCTTGCAGCAGCACGTCGCGCTGATCGCGCACCGTCGCCTGCGCCTGGATGACCTCGATCGTCAGCCGCTTGCCGTCCTTGGTGCGAAAGCCCTGTGCATCGCGTGCCGTCCAGCCGGCTTCGTCGAGAAGCGCATTTGCCACTTTCGGATCGGGGCCGTAAGCGCTCTCGATGCTTTTGTCGTAAAACTGCGGATCGATCGGCGAGGTGATGCCCCAGGCGCGGGTGCGTTCGCCGCGAAAGACTGCCTTCAGGACGGCATTGACATCGATGGAGGCGATCAGCGCCTTGCGCACCTTGATGTCCTGGGTCGGTCCCCAGGTGACATTGAGGAAGAGCGAATAGGGCGTGCCGGTGTTCAAAGCGGTCTGATAGCTGAAATCCGGGCTATCCTTGAACAAGGATGCATCATTGCCGGCGATGCCTTCGATCACGTCGACCTGACCAGACGTCAAAGCACCGGTGCGAACAGCGGATTCAGGCAGGAAACGATAGGTCACTTCATCCAGATAGGCCGCACCCTGGTGAGCCGCTGTCTTGGGCGCCCAGTTATAGGCGGCGTTTTTCACGAACTGGATTTCCTGCCCCTTGGCATAGCGCTTCAGGATGAAAGGTCCGGTGCCGGCGATTTCCGGGCCACCGGATTTCAGCTGCGAGGATGCGAAGGCCGAGGGTGAAAGGATCTCCAGGCTGGCGGCGTAATCAAGAAAGGGTGCGTAAACCTGGTTCAGCGTGAAGGAGACCGTGTGATCATCGAGCGCCTTCGCCTCGACGATACGGGCAACTGGCCCGGCGCTGACGCTGCCGGAATAGGCGGCGTCCTTGAGCTTGGTGAAATTGGTGACCACCGCCTGAGCATCGAATTTCTGCCCGTCGGTAAAGGTCACCTTGTCGCGCAGCCTGAACGTATAGGTCTTGCCATCATCGGAGATCTTGTATTCGCTCGCCAGCCACGGAACGTAACCGCCATCCGCAGTGCGGGCCAGAAGCGATTCATAGGCATTGCGGAGCAGCAGCTTCGTCTTGTCCTGCCCGTTCAGCTGCGGATTAAGCGTGGCCGGCTCCGTCTCGACGCCCCATGTCAGCTTGCCACCGCTCACCGGTTTTGCATCCTGCGCGATGGACAGGCCCGATGTCGCCGAAATTGCGACGATAGCTGCGGTCAGGCTTAGAAGATGTCTGCGAATAAGCATTGAAAGTGTATCTCCTTGAAAAATCGGCACGGTGCTCGCGCCCGGTTCAGCTCTGTTTGTCGCCCGCCCGTCACGCCGCAATGGCGCTGCGCGCGTCGGCCAGAAGTTCGATGGTTTTCAGCCGGTGAGCACCGTCTGAGACCGGGCAGTCGATGACGAATTCATCGACACCGAATTTGCCGTGCAGCCGCTGCAGCTCGGCATGGACATCTGCCGGCGTTCCGCGGATGAGACGCGGGCTTCTTTCTTCGATGTGATAGTCGGTCGCCCCGGCCTGGCGGACATATTCCAGCGCCTGTTCGCGGCTGCCGACATTCACGCCCTGCCCGCCTTTGATTTCCAATCGGAAGCGGCGTGTGTCGCCCAAGAGGCTTTCGGCAAGCGAGGCGGTCTGCGCGGTGACGACACTGACAGCCAGCAGAGCGGAGGTGCCACCGGCCTCGCGATAGGCCGCAAGCGATTGCTCAATCGCATCATCATCGCCGTGGATGTGTCCGGCATAGACGAACCGCCAGCCAAGCCGGGCCGCCAATCTGCCGCTTTCCGGGCTCGCGCCGAGCAAAAAGCGACCTGGCGGCTGATCCGGCACCGGAAAGGCAGCAAGGCTATCGGCATTCGCGTCAATGGTCTTGTCATGATGGAGAAAGCCGTCGAGCTCGGTCAATTGCGCCTCAAACGGCGGTTTGCGTGCGGGGTCGAGCGCGCCTTGCAAAGCACGGGTAGAAAGCGGGAGCCCGCCGGGCGCCTTGCCCACACCGAGGTCGACGCGTCCCGGGGCGAGAGCAGACAGCAGGTTGAAATTTTCGGCGACCTTGTAGGCGCTATAGTGCTGAAGCATGACGCCGCCGGAACCGATGCTGATGCGGTTCGTACGCGCGAGCAGAAAGCCGATCAGCACTTCGGGGGAGGAACTCGCGAGCTTGGAGGTGTTGTGATGCTCTGCTACCCAGAAGCGGCGATAGCCGAGTTCTTCGGCTCGCTTGGCAAGGGTCAACGTGCGCTGCAGGGCTTGCGCTGCGCGCTCCGTCCCGTCAATCGGGCTTTTGTCGAGAAAGCTCAGGGCGTAAGACATGAATCCTCTCCGATCGTATCGGCGGCTACAAAGATATTTAATCTATATTTTTACTAGATTATTAAATCGAGCAACGATGTTTCAATCATCGCCTGCACAATAAAAGATCATGCCGTGCGAAGCCCTGTGGCGATCATGCATCCTGAGGGTGCGAAGCGCTGAGCGGGAATTTGAAGACCATCGCATTCGGGGAAACCCGACGACAGGCCACACCGGACAGCCCTCAAACTTCTATTGGAGGCGTATCCATGACTGATATTATTGTCCGATCCTCCCTGCTGGATCCGGCGGCCCAGCCGCTGATCGATGGGCTTGTCAACGAATATGACACGAGATACGGCGCGGCCAGCCGCCCCGGTGGCGCGCGCACCGAGATCATGCGCTATCCCATGGCACTGTTTTCCCCGCCGCTTGGTGACTTCCTCCTGCTGCAGCGCGATGGCCTGACCATAGCAGGTGGGGCATTCATGAGCCACGACGACGAAACCGCCGAGCTGAAGCGCATCTGGACGGACCCGCACCTGCGGCGCCAGGGGCTGGCTCGCCAGATCGTCCTTGCGCTCGAAGACAGTGCGGCAAAGCTCGGCTACACCCGCACCTACCTCTCGACCGGCTTCCGCCAACCGGAAGCGGTGGCTCTCTATATATCGCTCGGATATCGCCCGCTTTTCGACACGACGGCGGACCCCACTTTCTATCGTTCGCTGCCTTTCGAAAAACATATCGGTGAGAGGGCCGGCCAGACCGGATCGACGCCCATCTATCCGCCCGCGACCTCCTTTGAGGAGGCAACTGCACGCGTGACGGCGTTGAAAGCCGGGCAGGAGCAGAAAATTACCGCGCGCCTGGAAGCACGACAGACCTCCACCGCCGCCTGAGGGCCGCGACCCCTTAGCGATAGTAGACAGGATTTTCATATGACACATCCAAGCGGACTTCAGGTCGGCATCGGGCTCGATGCAGCCGCCCACACCGCCGACAGCAGCAACGCCCGGCGCGAGTTCTGGGCGGCCCTCATCAGGCGCATCGACGATCATGCAGAATTTGTGACGCTGGAAGATGGTTTTGCCAGCTCTGATGGCGACGGGCTCGATGCGATCCTGCTTGCCAATTGGTTGGCGCCGCGCAGCCGCAACATCGGCATCATCGGAGGCGCTCCCGTCAATTTCCTCGAACCGTTCCATATCTCGACCGCAATCGCGACGCTGGATTTCGTCAGCGAAGGCAAGGCAGGGCTGTTGGCGCAGCAATATCGTGGCGGCCGCGCCGCGAAGGCCAAGCAATCGATCGGCGCACTCAATGGCTTTCCGGGCACAGATACTGCGGCGCTCCAGCAGGATGGACGCGATGCCATCGAGGTCATCGAGCGTCTGTGGGACAGTTGGGAGGATGGCACCGTGATCCGTGACAAGGAAAGTCACCGTTTCCTGGATGGCTCCAAGCTGCATTACATCAATTTCGAAGGGGCGGGCTTCCGGGTTCTGGGCCCGTCGATCACGCCCCGGCCGCCACAGGGAAAGCCGGTGGTCGCCGTTAGCTACCACAAGGGCGACGAACATTCAGTCGCCGCGGCCGCCGATGTCGCCTTCCTCAATTTGGATACCGCCGATATTGCTGGCGCGATCGGGACTATTCGCGGTACGGCCACACTCGAAGCACAGGCCTTCATCGCCGATATCCGGATTGATGCGGAGAAAAAGCCGCTGGCTGAAACCGTCGCGCAGGTCGAAGGCATTGCCGCATCGGGCGTGCACGGTATCCGCCTGATCCTAAGCGATCCCAAGGAGCAATTGGAGCGCGTCGTGGGCGAGCTTCTTCCCGCTCTCAAAGCCGCGTCTCTCATCCGCGACGTTGCCGGCGGCACGCTGCGAAGCCGTTTCGGCCTGCCGGTTGCCGGCAACAGATATGCCCCGGCCGCGTGAGCCCTAGAGGAACGATCATGACCAAAAAGCAGGTAATTCTCGGCGCCCAGTTTCCGGGCGTCAACAACTTCACGGTCTGGAGCGACCCGGCGGCAGGAAGCCAGATCGAATTCTCATCGTTCCGGCATTTTGCCGAGACAGTGGAGCGAGGCAAATTCGATTTCATCTTTCTGGCCGAGGGTTTGCGCATCCGCGAGCAAAAGGGCCGCTTCCATGAGCTGGATGTAGCCGGCCGGCCGAATACACTCGCGATCCTGACAGCGATTGCCTCGATTACCGAGCATGTCGGCGTGATCGGCACGCTGACGACCACCTTCAACGAACCTTATCCGCTCGCCCGGCAGCTGGCGACATTGGATATACTATCCGGCGGCCGTTCCGGCTGGAACGTGGTGACATCGCCGGGCGCCTTCACCGGCGCAAACTTCCGGCGCGGGGATCATTTGCCCCATGCCGAGCGCTATGAACGGGCGCGAGCCTTTATCGATGCTGCTCAGAAAATATGGGCCGGCGGTGAGTTTTCGTTCAACTCCAGACACTTCGACATTGCCGGGCACTCTGCGCTCGCGCCTTTGACGCAAGGCGCCCCGATCATTGCGCAGGCGGGAGATTCCGACGAGGGAAGGGAGCTGGCGGCAAGCCATGCTGACCTCATCTATTCCCGGCACGGTTCGATCGAGGCTGGGCAGGCTTTCTATGCGGATGTGAAAAAGCGTCTCGCCAAATATGGCCGCAGCCCGGATGCCCTGAAAATCCTCCCCGGCGCCAATTTCATCATCGGCGATACCGAGGAAGACGCGCAGGAAAAGCTGAGGGCGATCCGCCTGCAGCAGGTCAGCCCACGGAATGCCATCGTGTTTCTGGAACAGGTCTGGAACCGGGATCTGTCTAACTATGATGCTGATGGGCCTTTGCCGGACATCGAACCGGATGTCTCCGAGGAGCGAGTGGCCCAGGGGCGGGCCAACAATCAGGACAGCAAGAGCAGGCTGGAAACGGCGCGGCTGTGGCGCGAGCTTGCCGAGCGGGATCGTCTCAGCATTCGCGAGCTGACCATTCGTGTCACGGCACGGCAGCATTTCATCGGAACGCCAGACAATATCGCCAATGAAATCAACCGCTATGTGCAGGCAGACGCCGCCGATGGATTTGTGTTCGCGCCGCATCTGACGCCGGGCGGTTTCGACGAATTCGTCGAGAAAGTCGTGCCGCTCCTGCAGGAACGCGGCGTCTATCGCACCGACTATAGCGGGAAGACGTTGCGGTCGAACCTCGGCCTGCCCGATCTGTCAGAGCGCGTGCTCACGCGCGATCTGGCGGCAGCGGTCTGAAGGCAAAGATCGTTATAAGCAGCTATCAAAACAGTGGCTCGCGCTTTCAAGGCGCGAGCAATGTCGTTATCTCGTGAAAAACGGCACGCTGCAAAGAGCAGATTCTTGCCTGGGCTCTTTGTACAACGACAGCTACAGCACCTTCTTGAAGCCGGTGTGCGTTGCGACAAAGCCAAGCTTTTCGTAGAATTGATGCGCGGCAGGCCGCGTCTTGTCAGTCGTCAATTGCACCAGGATGCAGCCCCTGGAACGGCAATATTCAAACGCCCATTCAAAGGCCTGCTTGCCGATCCCCTGGCCCTGGTGCGTGGCGGCAACCCTCACGCCGTCGATCTGCCCGCGCAAGGCACCCATTCTTGAGATATTCGGGATGATGGTGACCTGCAATGTGCCGATGACAGTGCCGCCATCCGTCACAACAGCCAGGAACTGGTTCGGATCCGCGTCGATCGCCGCAAAGGCTCTCTCATAGGGTTCGGCAATCGGCAGGCTAGCATCCTCACGCCCGGCTCCAAGATCATCCTGTGCGAGCAGTGTGACGATGGCCTCAAGGTCGGCGTGCTCTGCCTGTCGGAATTCCACCATGTCGATTTCGGCTCCTTGACCATCGGTCCACAAACTGAGCCGCATTCTAGCCGCGCTTGCCGATCAAACCAACTGAGCGCAATTGACGCGATCCCGATGATCTGCCGGATCATCGGGATCGCGTCAAATGATCAGGCGATTTCCAGCGGCCGGTGCGCTGCAGCCTCACGCTTCTTGTGTTTTGCCTTCATTGCCTTGCCGGCGACATAGACCTCGGCCACGCAGCGGTCGTCGCCCATGGTCTGCAGGATGAAGAGTTCTTCGGCGAGCGACGTTGTCGTTCGCATGCGGAATTCCATCGCTGACTTGGCGCTGGAATCGAGCACGACGATGTCGGCATCTGCACCGGCTTTCAGCGAACCGATCTGCCGCTCCAGCCCAAGCGCCTGGGCATTGCCGAGGGTCATGCGATAGAACGAATTGAACGGTGTCAACCGCTGGCCCTGCAGATGGAGTACCTTGTAAGCCTCGTCCATGGTCTCAAGCATGGAGAAGCTCGTGCCGCCGCCGACATCGGTTGCGACGGACCAGCGCGCCCCGAACTTGTCGAACCGTGCAGCGTCGAACAGGCCTGAGCCGAGGAAAAGGTTCGACGTCGGGCAGAAAACGCCGACAGCGCCGGTTTCGGCAAAGACAGCGACTTCGCGATCGCTCAGATGAATGGAATGACCGAGCAACATGCGCTCGTTGAGCAGGTCGTAGCGAGCATAAATATCCGTGTAGTCCTTGGCTTCCGGATAAAGCGAGGTGGCAAAGGTCACCTCGTCGCGATTTTCGGAAAGATGCGTCTGGACATAGCAGGTCGGATGTTCGGCAACGAGCGCCCGGCTCATCTCCATCTGCTCGGGCGTCGAGGTGATGGCAAAGCGCGGGCTGATGGCATAATGCGCGCGACCGCGGCCATGCCACTTCTCGATCAGCCGCTTGGTCTCGTCGTAGCCCTGCTGCGGAGTGTCGCGCAAAGCGTCCGGCGCGTTGCGGTCCATCATGACCTTGCCGCCGATCATGCACATGCCGCGCGCTTCGGCCGCGGTGAAATAGGCATCGACACTTTCCGGATGTACCGAGCAATAGGCAACCGCCGTCGTCGTGCCGTTCGACAGCAACTCATCCATGAAGCGGTTGGCCACCTCAGCCGCATGGGCGGCGCGAGCGAATTTCTGCTCCTCGACGAAAATATAGGTGTTCAGCCATTCAAGCAGCTGCGCGCCGTAGGAGGCGATCGCCTGCGTCTGCGGGAAATGCAGATGCGTGTCGATAAACCCGGGCAGAATGAGGTTTGGGCGATGGTCGGCAACCTCGACATTGGCGCCGGCCAGTTTGCTCATATCGCCGTAGGATCCGATTTCTACGACCTTGCCATTGCGCACGAAAACCGCACCGTCCTCGAGGTAGCGATAGGAGGCGGTATCATCGATGCCTTGCGGCTCAGCAAGGAAGGTCAGCACGCGGCCGCGGATCAAGATTTCGTTCATTGGGTTTTCTCCCCGTTGATGGTGCTTTCGTACCAGGAGACGAGCAGGCGGCGCTCCTCGTCGGTTATGTGCGAGGCGTTGGCCGGCGGCATGGCATGGCTGCGGCCGGCCTGCAGGTAGATCTCGCGGGCATGGGCGGCAATATCGCGGTCAGTTTCGAACACCACGCCCTTGGGAGGAGCGACAATACCCTCCCAACTCGGTTCCTTGGCATGACACATGGAGCAACGCCCCATCACGGTATCGCGGACCTTCGGGAAGGCCTGTGCCGTGATGAAGGGCTGCTGCAGAGCGGAGACCTTCGGGTTGGCGGCTTCGCCGGTCAGCAGCTTCGGCACCGTGGAAAGCCACATGATGATGATGAAGAGGATGACTGTGACCAGCCAGGTCCAGGTCGGCTTGCCGGCATCAGCGTGGCGGGTGTTGAACCAGTGGCGGATCGTGACGCCCATCAGGAAGACCAGCGAAGCGATGATCCAGTTGAACTGCGTGCCGAAAGCCAGCGGATAATGGTTCGACAGCATCAGGAACAGCACGGGCAGCGTCAGGTAGTTGTTGTGCGTCGAGCGCTGCTTGGCAATTCTGCCGTATTTCGCGTCAGGCGTGCGGCCGGCCAGAAGATCGGCAACAACGATCTTCTGGTTCGGGATGATAATGAAGAACACATTGGCCGACATGATCGTCGCGGTGAAGGCGCCGAGGTGTAGGAAGGCGGCACGGCCGGTAAACAGGTGCGTATAGCCCCAGGCGACCGCGACCAGAATGAAATACAGCGCCACCATCAGCCGCGTATTGTCATTGCCGAAGGGCGACTTGCAGATGAGATCGTACATGATCCAACCGCCGGCGATCGTGCCTAACGAAATGGCGATCGCCACGGGCTTCGATACATCAAGCACGGCCGGATCGATCATGTAGAGGTCTGCGCCGGCATAATAGACGAGACAGAGCATGCCGAAGCCGGAGAGCCAGGTGACGTAGCTCTCCCATTTGAACCAGACGAGGTGATCCGGCATATTGGCCGGCGCCACCAGGTACTTCTGGATATGGTAGAAGCCGCCGCCGTGGACCTGCCACTCTTCGCCGTAGGCCCCTGGGGGCAATGAGGCGTGCTTCTTCAAGCCCAGGTCAAGCGCCACGAAATAGAATGACGAGCCGATCCAGGCGATGGCGGTGATGACGTGCAACCAGCGGACGGCAAATGTTATCCAGTCCCAGGCAATAGCGTATTCGTACAAGGGAAAGTCCTCCCGATCTTCACGGGACTGTTTGCCATCTCTCGATTTTCGCGAAAATCCCGCTTAATCCGCAACACTTTCAAAAAAATCTATAAGATGACCCCTGCTTGTTCCGCACGCTAATGTGGTAGAAGGAGCAATGTCTTATCTTGATAATGTGCGTGTCTTCGTTCGTGTGGTCGAACTCGGAACCCTTTCGGCAGCGGGGCGGGATCAACGCGTCACGCCCGCGGTTGCGAGCAATCGCATCAAGGAACTCGAGCGCCATCTCGGCGTGCGCCTCTTCAACCGCACGACGCGCAAACTGTCGCCGACGGAACACGGCCGCGTCTTCTATGACGGGGCGGTGAAGATCATCGAGGCCGTGAACGAGGCTGAGGGGGCGATCGCCGACCTCTCGCGCAACCCGAAAGGCTCGCTCAGGATCACCGCGCCGCTTGGCATCGGCCGCAGGCTGATCGCCTCTGGCATTCCGGAATTCCACGACAAGTATCCGGATATCGAAGTGCGCGTCCGCTTGTCGGATCACAATGTCGATATCCTTGCCGAAGGCGTCGATGTCGCCTTCAAGCTTGGCGTGCTGGAGGATTCGAACCTGCGCATGCGCGGCATCCTCAATTGCGAACGCGTGCTTTGCGCCTCGCCGGATTACCTTGCGCGCCGCGGCATGCCCGCCAATGCCGACGCATTGATTGCCGACAAGCATGAATGTCTTCTGCTGCGTTACCCCGGATCGAAGGAGTATTTCTGGACGCTGGTAACGGCGGAAGGGCCACGCAAATTCGAGGTCGCCGGCCCCTATGACAGCGACGACGGCGACGTGCTCACGCAATGGGCGCTGGAAGGCCGTGGCATCATCAACAAGCCGCTGTTCGAGGTGAAGGCCTATCTTAGGGAAGGGCGGTTGGTCGAGATCCTGAAGGACAGCCCACCGGCCCCGGTGCAGCTCGCCGCGATCTATCCGCACAAGCGTTTTCAGGACCCGAAGGTGCGGCTAATGATCGATTTCATGGCGGAGCGCTGTCAGCGGCTCATCGGCAAGTTGCTGCAGGACGAACCCGCTACGGTGGCCGCTACCGACTGATTGCCGCGACAGACTTCGTCCGATTTGCTGCCCAGCTCAGGGCTGCCGTCATGATTTCGGCAGCTGCGAGCGTGGCGATAACAGCCGGACGTTTGTCCTTTACCGCAGTTCCGCCGATCGGGCAGACGAGATGATCGAAAAGATCGGGTTGGCCGACTTCGCGCGACAGCCAGTTTCGGAAGGTGGCGCGCTTCGTCTTGGAGCCGATCATGCCGACATAGGCGGCATCCCGGTGCCTCAGCGCTTCCGCGGCAATGAGGAAATCGAGTGCGTGATCGTGGGTGAGGATCACGAAGCTGCTGCCGGCCGGCGCGTCCCGCACCACCGCTTCCGGCATGGCCGTCAGGCAGGTCTCGATGCGTGGCACGGTGCAGGCGGTCAGTTCGTCTTCGCGCGTATCCACCAGCACGACGCGGAGAGGGGCAAGGGAGAGCGCCATGGCGAGCGCGTCGCCGACATGGCCCGCGCCGAATACATAGACATGCGGCCGCGCAGCCATTTCGCGGTCGCTGCGCGTGATGAGGCGGCGCGCCACGACTGGGCTCAGCGCCGTGAAGGCGAGGCCGACCCGGCCGCCACAGCACTGACCGATCTCCGGGCCGAGCGGCACGTTCATCGGTTCGGCCGCAAGACCGGAACGCAATGCGCGCCGCGCCTGGTCGATCGCCATATATTCGAGCTGCCCGCCACCGATCGTTGCAAAGCTCGCCCGTTCAGACACCAGCATCCAGGCATCCGTGTCGCGCGGCGTGGAGCCGGCAGCGCCGGTCACCTCGACCAGGACCGACACCGGCTCGCGGCGCAGGAAATCCCGAATGTCTTCACGCACGGCCAGCATAGCCTCACCTTTCTTTCGCTGCTTTCAACCGTTCGATCGCCATCAGCACCCGCTCGGGTGTTGCCGGCGCATCGAGCCGTGGACAGATCTTGTGGTCAGCGACGCTTGCCACCGCATCCGAAAGGGCATGCAATACGGCAAGGCCAAGCGGCAAGGGTGGCTCGCCGACTGCCTTCGAGCGATGGATCGTCGGCTCATAGGCTTCCGACCAATCTGTCAGCGCTACATTGAAAATCTTCGGCCGGTCGGATGCAAGCGGGATTTTGTAGGTCGAGGGCGCGTGAGTGCGCAGCCGGCCCTTGTTGTCCCAGAACAGTTCCTCCGTCGTCAACCAACCCATGCCCTGGATGAAGCCACCCTCGATCTGTCCGATATCGATCGCCTTGTTCAGGGAGCGGCCGGTGTCGTGCAAGATATCCGTACGTTCGACCACATACTCCCCGGTCAGCGTATCGATGGAAACCTCCGAGCATGCGGCGCCATAGGCGTAGTAATAGAAGGCGTGGCCGCGGCCCTTGGAGCGGTCCCAATGGATTTTCGGCGTCTTGTAGAACCCGGCCGCCGAAAGTTGCACGCGCGACATATAGGCCTTTTTGACGAGATCATCGAAGGGCATCTCGACGTCGCCGATCCGCACCCGGTTGGGCAGGAAAATAACCTGGTCGCGCGAGACATGATGGCTCTCGGCAGCAAACGCGATCAACCGCTCCTTGATCTGGCGCGCGGCGTTCTGCGCCGCCATGCCGTTGAGGTCCGCACCGGACGAAGCAGCCGTGGGCGAGGTGTTCGGCACCTTGGCCGTCGTCGTGGCGGTGATCTTCACCCGATCGAGATCGATCTGGAATTCCTCCGCCACCACCTGAGCGACCTTCAGATGCAGGCCTTGCCCCATCTCGGTGCCGCCATGGTTCATGTGCACGGAGCCGTCACTATAGACATGCACGAGAGCGCCGGCCTGGTTCGACTCGGTCTTGGTGAAGGAAATGCCGAATTTCACCGGCGTCAGCGCAAGGCCACGCTTGACGATACGGCTTTTGGCATTGAATTCGGCAATTTCCTTGCGGCGGCCGGCGTAGTCGGCGCTCTCCTCCAGCTCAGCGACGATGCGCTGGATGATGCAGTCCTCGACCTTCTGGTGATAGGGGGTGAGGTTGCGTTCACCCTGGACGCCCATCGCGTCATAGAAATTCAGCTTGCGGATATCGAGTGGATCCTTGCCGACAGCGAAGGCCACCTCGTCGATGACGCGCTCGGCCCCCACCATGCCCTGCGGGCCGCCGAAACCGCGAAAGGCGGTGTTGGAGACGGTATTGGTATAGAGCGGGGCCGATTTCGCGTGAACATGCGGGAAGAAATAGGCGTTGTCGCAATGGAACAGCGCGCGGTCGCCGACAGGGCCGGAGAGGTCGGCCGAAAAGCCGGCCCGAAGCGCGAAGGTGTAGTCGATGGCAAGGATCCGGCCCTCGTCATCGAAGCCGACATCGTAGTCGATTGCGAAGTCGTGCCGCTTGCCGGTGGCGGTCATGTCCTCATCGCGGTCGAGCCGCACCTTGACGGCGCAGTTCAGCTTCTTGGCGGCGATAGCAGCGATCGCGGCACATTGGTTCGCCTGCGTTTCCTTGCCGCCAAAGCCGCCGCCCATGCGGCGTATCTCGATGGTAACAGCATTGCTCGGCACGCCGAGTGCATGGGCGACCATATGCTGCGTCTCGCTCGGCCCTTGGGTCGAGCAGTAGACGATGACCTCGTCGTCCTCGCCAGGTACTGCAAGCGATACCTGCCCTTCGAGATAGAAATGATCCTGCCCGCCAAGCCGCATGCGGCCTTTGACGCGACGCGGCGCGCGCTCAAGCTCAGTTGCCGCATCGCCCCTCTTCAGCGTCAGCGGTGTGACCACCTGCCGGTGGGTGGAGACGTCGAGATCCCATATGTCGATATCAGCAGGCAGTTCCTCATATTCGATCTTCGCCAACCGGGCCGCGCGGCGGGCCTGCTCGCGTGTCCCGGCAATGACGCAGAAGATCGGCTGGCCATGAAACTCGACCTTGCCGGCCGCAAGTACCGGATCGTCATGCATGTTGGAGGGCGAGATATCATTAACCCCGGGCACATCCTCGTGGGTCAGCACGGTGACGACGCCGGGAGCAGCGCGCACGGCGGAAAGATCGACCGATTTCAGAATGCCGTGCGCGACGCTCGACAGGCCGAGGCCTGCATGCAGCGTGCCGGCGGGCTCTGGAATATCGTCGATATAGACTGCCGTACCCGCTACGTGCTTGTGCGCGGAATCATGGCGCGGGCTGGTATGGACGCCGCCAACGATGGTTTCTGCCTTGAGGTCGGACGTGTGCTTGTTCATGGCCTATGCAGCCTCGTATCTGGAAACCTGGGTCGGCGTCGCACTTGACGTCGTTTCCAGGTAGAACCGGAGAAGAAGGTTTTTTGCCGCAAGCGCGCGGTATTCCGCGGTGGCCCGCATGTCGCTGAGCGGCGTGTAATCCTCGGCGTATTGTTCCATGGCATCTTCCACCGTGGCTTCGCTCCAGGGCTTGCCAAGCAATGCCTTTTCCACCGCAAAGGCACGTTTCGGGGTCGCCGCCATGCCGCCATAGGCGATGCGGATATCTTCGACCGTGCCGTCGCCGGCAAGCGTCAGGCGGAAAGCGCCAAGCGTTGCCGTAATGTCCTCGTCGCGGCGCTTGGTCACCTTGTAGATGGCAAATTTTTCCTCGGCGGCGGGAACAGGCACATACACGGCTTCCACGAATTCTCCGGGCTGGCGATCCTGCTTGCCATAGGCAATGAAATAATCCTCGAGCGCGACGGTGCGCCTGACGGTACCCTTGCGCAGGGTCAGCGATGCTCCGAGCGCAATCAGCGGCGGCGGTGTGTCGCCGATCGGCGAGCCGTTGGCAATGTTGCCGCCGATCGTTCCCATGTTGCGCACCTGCTGGCCGCCGATACGGGTAATCAGTGCGCCAAGCGCCGGGACGTGCTGCGAAATCGTTACAATCGCTTCCGAATAGGTGACGCCGGCACCGATGGAGATGATGCCATCTTTCACGGCGATGGACCTCAACTCCTGGAGCCCGGCAATGAAGACAGCGGGCGAGATATCGCGCATGTGCTTGGTGACCCAGAGGCCGACGTCGGTGGAGCCGGCGACCACGGTTGCGGTTGGCGTCACCTCCAGAATAGAGGCAAAATCGTCAAGGTCCGCCGGCACGACCAGCCGGCTGCGGCCTTCACCGATCTCGACGCGGGCGCCATCATGTAAGGCCTGCAGGCGGGCGATCATCGTCTCGCGCTCGATGAACAGAGGATCTTTTTTCGTCCCGCCGTAGCTGGAAATGGCGCGGGCAGCACGCAGGATCGGCTCATAGCCGGTGCAGCGACACAAATTGCCCTGAAGTGCGGTTTCGATCTGCTGATCCGTCGGGTTCGGCGTTTGCATCCAGAGCCCATAGAGCGACATGACGAAGCCCGGCGTGCAGAAACCGCATTGCGAGCCATGAAAGTCGATCATGGCCTGCTGAACCGGGTGCAGGTTTCCGTCGCGGCCTGCGACATGCTCTATGGTCACGACATGGCAGCCGTCGAGCGAACCCAGGAAGCGTATGCAGGCATTGACCCCCTCATAGAGGAGGCCGCCCTCGGGTGTGAGCCGTCCCACAAGCACGGTGCAGGCGCCGCAGTCGCCCTCGGCACAGCCTTCCTTGGTGCCCTTGAGCGAACGGGAAAGGCGCAGCCAGTCAAGCAGCGTCTGGCTCGGCCCAACGTCTTTCAAGGAAATATCCTGACCGTTGAGGATGAAACGCAGTTCGGAGCGAATTGCCGGGGTCGTCATGGTCTAGCTCCCACGGTAGGTGGAATAGCTGAAGGGCGAAACGAGCAGCGGCACATGATAGTGCGAGCTCTCATCCGCAAGGCCGAAGCGGATCGGGATGATGTCCAGGAACTTCGGGCCCTCGGATGTACGGCCGAGATAGTCGCCCGCATGGAAGCGAAGCTCGTATACGCCGATCTTCATGGTTTCCCCCGATAGCAGCGGCGCGTCACAACGGCCGTCGCTATTGGTCTCAGTGCTCTGGAGATGGTGATGCGTGTCACCCTCGATCCGGTAGAGATCGATGCGCAGACCCCGGGCGGGCCTGCCGAGCGCCGTATCCAGCACATGGGTCGTGAGCCGACCGGCTCCTTGCGAATGAGGCTTCATGTTTTCTCCCGAACCGAGTGCTCCTGTCTCCACTATCCGGCAAGCTCATTCCCCTGAAAAGCGCTGGGATCGTTCGAGACTTTCAAATTTTACAAGGGGAATAGCGCGCGCGATTTGCGGTTAGAAATTTCTCATCGACAACATTTGGAGGAGTGTTTCATGCGATATTGCCGTGACATGCACGGATATGGCCCGACGCCACCGGCGGCTCAGTGGCCGGACGATGCACGCATCGCCTTACAATTCGTCCTGAATTACGAGGAGGG
>BFBZ01000055.1_pt41 | contig 19239 bp, 4 predicted proteins | sample 1888401 | NCBI WGS metagenome assembly BFBZ01 (sample SAMD00112614, study PRJDB3348) | symbiont metagenome | host: Chara braunii | reverse complement strand
GAGTGCAAAGAAAAGATAAGACTTATTCCGTGCATTTATTGAGCATTTGTTCAGTATTTGAGCGGAATTTTTGGGGTGTCCGCTAACGCACGGAGACGAACATGCGCATGCCATTCGGTCTCGGCTCGTCGAACAAAGCAGTCCTAGAAGCTATCGGCTCAGCCTTCGCGATGATCGAGTTCGCGCCGGATGGCCGTATCCTTCGCGCGAACGTCAATTTCCTCAATGCGCTCGGATACAAAGAAGACGAGATTGTTGGGCAGCACCACCGCCTATTCGTCGACACCAACTATGCGTCGAGCCCTGATTATCAAGCCTTCTGGCGCGAGCTGGCGCAGGGCAAGCATCAGGCTGGCGAGTTCCGCCGCATTGGCAAGGGCGGCAAGACCGTATGGATCCAGGCCGCCTACTCGCCAGTGTTCGATAGCCGTAAGCAAGTGACCGGCGTCGTCAAGGTTGCATCCGACATTACCAAAGCAAAGCTGGCCGCCGTCGAAAATCAAGGGGTGATGGAGGCCTTCGGTCGGTCACAGGCCGTGATCAGCTTCTCCCCGGCAGGTGAAATTCTTGACGCCAACGACAACTTTCTGAACGCGGTCGGCTACAGCAAGGCGGAGATTATCGGACGGCACCACAGCCTGTTCGTCGACCCGGCCGAACAGCAATCACCGGCATACGCAGCCTTCTGGACGCGCTTGCGCCGCGGTGAATTCGTCGCCCAGGAGTTCCGTCGCCTTGGTAAGGGAGGACGTGAAGTCTGGATCCAGGCCTCGTACAATCCGATCCTCGGAGGCAATGGTGAGGTCACAAAGGTTGTCAAGATCGCGACCGATCTCAGCGAGCGTATGCACTCCGTCAAGGTTTTAGGTATGGGGCTCGAGCGCCTTGCCTCCGGAGACCTCAGTGAGCCCATAACCACCACATTCGTCCAAACCATGGAGGGACTTCGCGAAGACTATAACCGCGGCCTCGACAAGCTCAACGACGTCGTGCTGTCGCTTCGCGCCAGCGCTGACAGGGTGAACCAGGCGACCCAGGAGATTGCAGAGGGCTCGGACAGCCTCTCAAAACGCACTGAGCAGCAAGCCGCAAATCTTGAGGAAACAGCGGCGGCGCTGGACGAAATCACAGCGACCGGCAAGAAGGCCGCCGAAGGGGCCAGTCACGCGCGCGACGTCGTCGCCGCGGCGCATAAGGACGCGGAGGCTACGGGCGCTGTGGTGCGCAAGACCGTCGATGCCATGGGGGGCATCGAGCAGAGCGCTCGCAAGATCAATCAGATCATTGGCGTCATCGACGAAATCGCGTTTCAGACCAACCTGCTTGCCCTGAACGCGGGTGTCGAAGCCGCAAGGGCCGGCGATGCGGGCCGCGGATTTGCAGTTGTCGCGTCCGAAGTTCGTGCTCTTGCGCAACGCTCGGCCGACGCCGCTAAAGAGATCAAGAGCCTTATTTCGACGTCTTCGGCGCAAGTCGCCGAGGGCGCGCAGCTTGTGGCCGAAACCGGTAAAGCGCTGCAACGGATCCTCGTCCAAGTCTGTCTCTTATACAAGTCTAGATGTGTATAAGAGACAGGCATCGAGCAGAGCGCTCGCAAGATCAATCAGATCATTGGCGTCATCGACGAAATCGCGTTTCAGACCAACCTGCTTGCCCTGAACGCGGGTGTCGAAGCCGCAAGGGCCGGCGATGCGGGCCGCGGATTTGCAGTTGTCGCGTCCGAAGTTCGTGCTCTTGCGCAACGCTCGGCCGACGCCGCTAAAGAGATCAAGAGCCTTATTTCGACGTCTTCGGCGCAAGTCGCCGAGGGCGCGCAGCTTGTGGCCGAAACCGGTAAAGCGCTGCAACGGATCCTCGTCCAAGTCTGTCTCTTATACAAGTCTAGATGTGTATAAGAGACAGGCATCGAGCAGAGCGCTCGCAAGATCAATCAGATCATTGGCGTCATCGACGAAATCGCGTTTCAGACCAACCTGCTTGCCCTGAACGCGGGTGTCGAAGCCGCAAGGGCCGGCGATGCGGGCCGCGGATTTGCAGTTGTCGCGTCCGAAGTTCGTGCTCTTGCGCAACGCTCGGCCGACGCCGCTAAAGAGATCAAGAGCCTTATTTCGACGTCTTCGGCGCAAGTCGCCGAGGGCGCGCAGCTTGTGGCCGAAACCGGTAAAGCGCTGCAACGGATCCTCGTCCAAGTCTGTCTCTTATACAAGTCTAGATGTGTATAAGAGACAGGCATCGAGCAGAGCGCTCGCAAGATCAATCAGATCATTGGCGTCATCGACGAAATCGCGTTTCAGACCAACCTGCTTGCCCTGAACGCGGGTGTCGAAGCCGCAAGGGCCGGCGATGCGGGCCGCGGATTTGCAGTTGTCGCGTCCGAAGTTCGTGCTCTTGCGCAACGCTCGGCCGACGCCGCTAAAGAGATCAAGAGCCTTATTTCGACGTCTTCGGCGCAAGTCGCCGAGGGCGCGCAGCTTGTGGCCGAAACCGGTAAAGCGCTGCAACGGATCCTCGTCCAAGTCTGTCTCTTATACAAGTCTAGATGTGTATAAGAGACAGGCATCGAGCAGAGCGCTCGCAAGATCAATCAGATCATTGGCGTCATCGACGAAATCGCGTTTCAGACCAACCTGCTTGCCCTGAACGCGGGTGTCGAAGCCGCAAGGGCCGGCGATGCGGGCCGCGGATTTGCAGTTGTCGCGTCCGAAGTTCGTGCTCTTGCGCAACGCTCGGCCGACGCCGCTAAAGAGATCAAGAGCCTTATTTCGACGTCTTCGGCGCAAGTCGCCGAGGGCGCGCAGCTTGTGGCCGAAACCGGTAAAGCGCTGCAACGGATCCTCGTCCAAGTCTGTCTCTTATACAAGTCTAGATGTGTATAAGAGACAGGCATCGAGCAGAGCGCTCGCAAGATCAATCAGATCATTGGCGTCATCGACGAAATCGCGTTTCAGACCAACCTGCTTGCCCTGAACGCGGGTGTCGAAGCCGCAAGGGCCGGCGATGCGGGCCGCGGATTTGCAGTTGTCGCGTCCGAAGTTCGTGCTCTTGCGCAACGCTCGGCCGACGCCGCTAAAGAGATCAAGAGCCTTATTTCGACGTCTTCGGCGCAAGTCGCCGAGGGCGCGCAGCTTGTGGCCGAAACCGGTAAAGCGCTGCAACGGATCCTCGTCCAAGTCTGTCTCTTATACAAGTCTAGATGTGTATAAGAGACAGGCATCGAGCAGAGCGCTCGCAAGATCAATCAGATCATTGGCGTCATCGACGAAATCGCGTTTCAGACCAACCTGCTTGCCCTGAACGCGGGTGTCGAAGCCGCAAGGGCCGGCGATGCGGGCCGCGGATTTGCAGTTGTCGCGTCCGAAGTTCGTGCTCTTGCGCAACGCTCGGCCGACGCCGCTAAAGAGATCAAGAGCCTTATTTCGACGTCTTCGGCGCAAGTCGCCGAGGGCGCGCAGCTTGTGGCCGAAACCGGTAAAGCGCTGCAACGGATCCTCGTCCAAGTCTGTCTCTTATACAAGTCTAGATGTGTATAAGAGACAGGCATCGAGCAGAGCGCTCGCAAGATCAATCAGATCATTGGCGTCATCGACGAAATCGCGTTTCAGACCAACCTGCTTGCCCTGAACGCGGGTGTCGAAGCCGCAAGGGCCGGCGATGCGGGCCGCGGATTTGCAGTTGTCGCGTCCGAAGTTCGTGCTCTTGCGCAACGCTCGGCCGACGCCGCTAAAGAGATCAAGAGCCTTATTTCGACGTCTTCGGCGCAAGTCGCCGAGGGCGCGCAGCTTGTGGCCGAAACCGGTAAAGCGCTGCAACGGATCCTCGTCCAAGTCTGTCTCTTATACAAGTCTAGATGTGTATAAGAGACAGGCATCGAGCAGAGCGCTCGCAAGATCAATCAGATCATTGGCGTCATCGACGAAATCGCGTTTCAGACCAACCTGCTTGCCCTGAACGCGGGTGTCGAAGCCGCAAGGGCCGGCGATGCGGGCCGCGGATTTGCAGTTGTCGCGTCCGAAGTTCGTGCTCTTGCGCAACGCTCGGCCGACGCCGCTAAAGAGATCAAGAGCCTTATTTCGACGTCTTCGGCGCAAGTCGCCGAGGGCGCGCAGCTTGTGGCCGAAACCGGTAAAGCGCTGCAACGGATCCTCGTCCAAGTCTGTCTCTTATACAAGTCTAGATGTGTATAAGAGACAGGCATCGAGCAGAGCGCTCGCAAGATCAATCAGATCATTGGCGTCATCGACGAAATCGCGTTTCAGACCAACCTGCTTGCCCTGAACGCGGGTGTCGAAGCCGCAAGGGCCGGCGATGCGGGCCGCGGATTTGCAGTTGTCGCGTCCGAAGTTCGTGCTCTTGCGCAACGCTCGGCCGACGCCGCTAAAGAGATCAAGAGCCTTATTTCGACGTCTTCGGCGCAAGTCGCCGAGGGCGCGCAGCTTGTGGCCGAAACCGGTAAAGCGCTGCAACGGATCCTCGTCCAAGTCTGTCTCTTATACAAGTCTAGATGTGTATAAGAGACAGGCATCGAGCAGAGCGCTCGCAAGATCAATCAGATCATTGGCGTCATCGACGAAATCGCGTTTCAGACCAACCTGCTTGCCCTGAACGCGGGTGTCGAAGCCGCAAGGGCCGGCGATGCGGGCCGCGGATTTGCAGTTGTCGCGTCCGAAGTTCGTGCTCTTGCGCAACGCTCGGCCGACGCCGCTAAAGAGATCAAGAGCCTTATTTCGACGTCTTCGGCGCAAGTCGCCGAGGGCGCGCAGCTTGTGGCCGAAACCGGTAAAGCGCTGCAACGGATCCTCGTCCAAGTCTGTCTCTTATACAAGTCTAGATGTGTATAAGAGACAGGCATCGAGCAGAGCGCTCGCAAGATCAATCAGATCATTGGCGTCATCGACGAAATCGCGTTTCAGACCAACCTGCTTGCCCTGAACGCGGGTGTCGAAGCCGCAAGGGCCGGCGATGCGGGCCGCGGATTTGCAGTTGTCGCGTCCGAAGTTCGTGCTCTTGCGCAACGCTCGGCCGACGCCGCTAAAGAGATCAAGAGCCTTATTTCGACGTCTTCGGCGCAAGTCGCCGAGGGCGCGCAGCTTGTGGCCGAAACCGGTAAAGCGCTGCAACGGATCCTCGTCCAAGTCTGTCTCTTATACAAGTCTAGATGTGTATAAGAGACAGGCATCGAGCAGAGCGCTCGCAAGATCAATCAGATCATTGGCGTCATCGACGAAATCGCGTTTCAGACCAACCTGCTTGCCCTGAACGCGGGTGTCGAAGCCGCAAGGGCCGGCGATGCGGGCCGCGGATTTGCAGTTGTCGCGTCCGAAGTTCGTGCTCTTGCGCAACGCTCGGCCGACGCCGCTAAAGAGATCAAGAGCCTTATTTCGACGTCTTCGGCGCAAGTCGCCGAGGGCGCGCAGCTTGTGGCCGAAACCGGTAAAGCGCTGCAACGGATCCTCGTCCAAGTCTGTCTCTTATACAAGTCTAGATGTGTATAAGAGACAGGCATCGAGCAGAGCGCTCGCAAGATCAATCAGATCATTGGCGTCATCGACGAAATCGCGTTTCAGACCAACCTGCTTGCCCTGAACGCGGGTGTCGAAGCCGCAAGGGCCGGCGATGCGGGCCGCGGATTTGCAGTTGTCGCGTCCGAAGTTCGTGCTCTTGCGCAACGCTCGGCCGACGCCGCTAAAGAGATCAAGAGCCTTATTTCGACGTCTTCGGCGCAAGTCGCCGAGGGCGCGCAGCTTGTGGCCGAAACCGGTAAAGCGCTGCAACGGATCCTCGTCCAAGTCTGTCTCTTATACAAGTCTAGATGTGTATAAGAGACAGGCATCGAGCAGAGCGCTCGCAAGATCAATCAGATCATTGGCGTCATCGACGAAATCGCGTTTCAGACCAACCTGCTTGCCCTGAACGCGGGTGTCGAAGCCGCAAGGGCCGGCGATGCGGGCCGCGGATTTGCAGTTGTCGCGTCCGAAGTTCGTGCTCTTGCGCAACGCTCGGCCGACGCCGCTAAAGAGATCAAGAGCCTTATTTCGACGTCTTCGGCGCAAGTCGCCGAGGGCGCGCAGCTTGTGGCCGAAACCGGTAAAGCGCTGCAACGGATCCTCGTCCAAGTCTGTCTCTTATACAAGTCTAGATGTGTATAAGAGACAGGCATCGAGCAGAGCGCTCGCAAGATCAATCAGATCATTGGCGTCATCGACGAAATCGCGTTTCAGACCAACCTGCTTGCCCTGAACGCGGGTGTCGAAGCCGCAAGGGCCGGCGATGCGGGCCGCGGATTTGCAGTTGTCGCGTCCGAAGTTCGTGCTCTTGCGCAACGCTCGGCCGACGCCGCTAAAGAGATCAAGAGCCTTATTTCGACGTCTTCGGCGCAAGTCGCCGAGGGCGCGCAGCTTGTGGCCGAAACCGGTAAAGCGCTGCAACGGATCCTCGTCCAAGTCTGTCTCTTATACAAGTCTAGATGTGTATAAGAGACAGGCATCGAGCAGAGCGCTCGCAAGATCAATCAGATCATTGGCGTCATCGACGAAATCGCGTTTCAGACCAACCTGCTTGCCCTGAACGCGGGTGTCGAAGCCGCAAGGGCCGGCGATGCGGGCCGCGGATTTGCAGTTGTCGCGTCCGAAGTTCGTGCTCTTGCGCAACGCTCGGCCGACGCCGCTAAAGAGATCAAGAGCCTTATTTCGACGTCTTCGGCGCAAGTCGCCGAGGGCGCGCAGCTTGTGGCCGAAACCGGTAAAGCGCTGCAACGGATCCTCGTCCAAGTCTGTCTCTTATACAAGTCTAGATGTGTATAAGAGACAGGCATCGAGCAGAGCGCTCGCAAGATCAATCAGATCATTGGCGTCATCGACGAAATCGCGTTTCAGACCAACCTGCTTGCCCTGAACGCGGGTGTCGAAGCCGCAAGGGCCGGCGATGCGGGCCGCGGATTTGCAGTTGTCGCGTCCGAAGTTCGTGCTCTTGCGCAACGCTCGGCCGACGCCGCTAAAGAGATCAAGAGCCTTATTTCGACGTCTTCGGCGCAAGTCGCCGAGGGCGCGCAGCTTGTGGCCGAAACCGGTAAAGCGCTGCAACGGATCCTCGTCCAAGTCTGTCTCTTATACAAGTCTAGATGTGTATAAGAGACAGGCATCGAGCAGAGCGCTCGCAAGATCAATCAGATCATTGGCGTCATCGACGAAATCGCGTTTCAGACCAACCTGCTTGCCCTGAACGCGGGTGTCGAAGCCGCAAGGGCCGGCGATGCGGGCCGCGGATTTGCAGTTGTCGCGTCCGAAGTTCGTGCTCTTGCGCAACGCTCGGCCGACGCCGCTAAAGAGATCAAGAGCCTTATTTCGACGTCTTCGGCGCAAGTCGCCGAGGGCGCGCAGCTTGTGGCCGAAACCGGTAAAGCGCTGCAACGGATCCTCGTCCAAGTCTGTCTCTTATACAAGTCTAGATGTGTATAAGAGACAGGCATCGAGCAGAGCGCTCGCAAGATCAATCAGATCATTGGCGTCATCGACGAAATCGCGTTTCAGACCAACCTGCTTGCCCTGAACGCGGGTGTCGAAGCCGCAAGGGCCGGCGATGCGGGCCGCGGATTTGCAGTTGTCGCGTCCGAAGTTCGTGCTCTTGCGCAACGCTCGGCCGACGCCGCTAAAGAGATCAAGAGCCTTATTTCGACGTCTTCGGCGCAAGTCGCCGAGGGCGCGCAGCTTGTGGCCGAAACCGGTAAAGCGCTGCAACGGATCCTCGTCCAAGTCTGTCTCTTATACAAGTCTAGATGTGTATAAGAGACAGGCATCGAGCAGAGCGCTCGCAAGATCAATCAGATCATTGGCGTCATCGACGAAATCGCGTTTCAGACCAACCTGCTTGCCCTGAACGCGGGTGTCGAAGCCGCAAGGGCCGGCGATGCGGGCCGCGGATTTGCAGTTGTCGCGTCCGAAGTTCGTGCTCTTGCGCAACGCTCGGCCGACGCCGCTAAAGAGATCAAGAGCCTTATTTCGACGTCTTCGGCGCAAGTCGCCGAGGGCGCGCAGCTTGTGGCCGAAACCGGTAAAGCGCTGCAACGGATCCTCGTCCAAGTCTGTCTCTTATACAAGTCTAGATGTGTATAAGAGACAGGCATCGAGCAGAGCGCTCGCAAGATCAATCAGATCATTGGCGTCATCGACGAAATCGCGTTTCAGACCAACCTGCTTGCCCTGAACGCGGGTGTCGAAGCCGCAAGGGCCGGCGATGCGGGCCGCGGATTTGCAGTTGTCGCGTCCGAAGTTCGTGCTCTTGCGCAACGCTCGGCCGACGCCGCTAAAGAGATCAAGAGCCTTATTTCGACGTCTTCGGCGCAAGTCGCCGAGGGCGCGCAGCTTGTGGCCGAAACCGGTAAAGCGCTGCAACGGATCCTCGTCCAAGTCTGTCTCTTATACAAGTCTAGATGTGTATAAGAGACAGGCATCGAGCAGAGCGCTCGCAAGATCAATCAGATCATTGGCGTCATCGACGAAATCGCGTTTCAGACCAACCTGCTTGCCCTGAACGCGGGTGTCGAAGCCGCAAGGGCCGGCGATGCGGGCCGCGGATTTGCAGTTGTCGCGTCCGAAGTTCGTGCTCTTGCGCAACGCTCGGCCGACGCCGCTAAAGAGATCAAGAGCCTTATTTCGACGTCTTCGGCGCAAGTCGCCGAGGGCGCGCAGCTTGTGGCCGAAACCGGTAAAGCGCTGCAACGGATCCTCGTCCAAGTCTGTCTCTTATACAAGTCTAGATGTGTATAAGAGACAGGCATCGAGCAGAGCGCTCGCAAGATCAATCAGATCATTGGCGTCATCGACGAAATCGCGTTTCAGACCAACCTGCTTGCCCTGAACGCGGGTGTCGAAGCCGCAAGGGCCGGCGATGCGGGCCGCGGATTTGCAGTTGTCGCGTCCGAAGTTCGTGCTCTTGCGCAACGCTCGGCCGACGCCGCTAAAGAGATCAAGAGCCTTATTTCGACGTCTTCGGCGCAAGTCGCCGAGGGCGCGCAGCTTGTGGCCGAAACCGGTAAAGCGCTGCAACGGATCCTCGTCCAAGTCTGTCTCTTATACAAGTCTAGATGTGTATAAGAGACAGGCATCGAGCAGAGCGCTCGCAAGATCAATCAGATCATTGGCGTCATCGACGAAATCGCGTTTCAGACCAACCTGCTTGCCCTGAACGCGGGTGTCGAAGCCGCAAGGGCCGGCGATGCGGGCCGCGGATTTGCAGTTGTCGCGTCCGAAGTTCGTGCTCTTGCGCAACGCTCGGCCGACGCCGCTAAAGAGATCAAGAGCCTTATTTCGACGTCTTCGGCGCAAGTCGCCGAGGGCGCGCAGCTTGTGGCCGAAACCGGTAAAGCGCTGCAACGGATCCTCGTCCAAGTCTGTCTCTTATACAAGTCTAGATGTGTATAAGAGACAGGCATCGAGCAGAGCGCTCGCAAGATCAATCAGATCATTGGCGTCATCGACGAAATCGCGTTTCAGACCAACCTGCTTGCCCTGAACGCGGGTGTCGAAGCCGCAAGGGCCGGCGATGCGGGCCGCGGATTTGCAGTTGTCGCGTCCGAAGTTCGTGCTCTTGCGCAACGCTCGGCCGACGCCGCTAAAGAGATCAAGAGCCTTATTTCGACGTCTTCGGCGCAAGTCGCCGAGGGCGCGCAGCTTGTGGCCGAAACCGGTAAAGCGCTGCAACGGATCCTCGTCCAAGTCTGTCTCTTATACAAGTCTAGATGTGTATAAGAGACAGGCATCGAGCAGAGCGCTCGCAAGATCAATCAGATCATTGGCGTCATCGACGAAATCGCGTTTCAGACCAACCTGCTTGCCCTGAACGCGGGTGTCGAAGCCGCAAGGGCCGGCGATGCGGGCCGCGGATTTGCAGTTGTCGCGTCCGAAGTTCGTGCTCTTGCGCAACGCTCGGCCGACGCCGCTAAAGAGATCAAGAGCCTTATTTCGACGTCTTCGGCGCAAGTCGCCGAGGGCGCGCAGCTTGTGGCCGAAACCGGTAAAGCGCTGCAACGGATCCTCGTCCAAGTCTGTCTCTTATACAAGTCTAGATGTGTATAAGAGACAGGCATCGAGCAGAGCGCTCGCAAGATCAATCAGATCATTGGCGTCATCGACGAAATCGCGTTTCAGACCAACCTGCTTGCCCTGAACGCGGGTGTCGAAGCCGCAAGGGCCGGCGATGCGGGCCGCGGATTTGCAGTTGTCGCGTCCGAAGTTCGTGCTCTTGCGCAACGCTCGGCCGACGCCGCTAAAGAGATCAAGAGCCTTATTTCGACGTCTTCGGCGCAAGTCGCCGAGGGCGCGCAGCTTGTGGCCGAAACCGGTAAAGCGCTGCAACGGATCCTCGTCCAAGTCTGTCTCTTATACAAGTCTAGATGTGTATAAGAGACAGGCATCGAGCAGAGCGCTCGCAAGATCAATCAGATCATTGGCGTCATCGACGAAATCGCGTTTCAGACCAACCTGCTTGCCCTGAACGCGGGTGTCGAAGCCGCAAGGGCCGGCGATGCGGGCCGCGGATTTGCAGTTGTCGCGTCCGAAGTTCGTGCTCTTGCGCAACGCTCGGCCGACGCCGCTAAAGAGATCAAGAGCCTTATTTCGACGTCTTCGGCGCAAGTCGCCGAGGGCGCGCAGCTTGTGGCCGAAACCGGTAAAGCGCTGCAACGGATCCTCGTCCAAGTCTGTCTCTTATACAAGTCTAGATGTGTATAAGAGACAGGCATCGAGCAGAGCGCTCGCAAGATCAATCAGATCATTGGCGTCATCGACGAAATCGCGTTTCAGACCAACCTGCTTGCCCTGAACGCGGGTGTCGAAGCCGCAAGGGCCGGCGATGCGGGCCGCGGATTTGCAGTTGTCGCGTCCGAAGTTCGTGCTCTTGCGCAACGCTCGGCCGACGCCGCTAAAGAGATCAAGAGCCTTATTTCGACGTCTTCGGCGCAAGTCGCCGAGGGCGCGCAGCTTGTGGCCGAAACCGGTAAAGCGCTGCAACGGATCCTCGTCCAAGTCTGTCTCTTATACAAGTCTAGATGTGTATAAGAGACAGGCATCGAGCAGAGCGCTCGCAAGATCAATCAGATCATTGGCGTCATCGACGAAATCGCGTTTCAGACCAACCTGCTTGCCCTGAACGCGGGTGTCGAAGCCGCAAGGGCCGGCGATGCGGGCCGCGGATTTGCAGTTGTCGCGTCCGAAGTTCGTGCTCTTGCGCAACGCTCGGCCGACGCCGCTAAAGAGATCAAGAGCCTTATTTCGACGTCTTCGGCGCAAGTCGCCGAGGGCGCGCAGCTTGTGGCCGAAACCGGTAAAGCGCTGCAACGGATCCTCGTCCAAGTCTGTCTCTTATACAAGTCTAGATGTGTATAAGAGACAGGCATCGAGCAGAGCGCTCGCAAGATCAATCAGATCATTGGCGTCATCGACGAAATCGCGTTTCAGACCAACCTGCTTGCCCTGAACGCGGGTGTCGAAGCCGCAAGGGCCGGCGATGCGGGCCGCGGATTTGCAGTTGTCGCGTCCGAAGTTCGTGCTCTTGCGCAACGCTCGGCCGACGCCGCTAAAGAGATCAAGAGCCTTATTTCGACGTCTTCGGCGCAAGTCGCCGAGGGCGCGCAGCTTGTGGCCGAAACCGGTAAAGCGCTGCAACGGATCCTCGTCCAAGTCTGTCTCTTATACAAGTCTAGATGTGTATAAGAGACAGGCATCGAGCAGAGCGCTCGCAAGATCAATCAGATCATTGGCGTCATCGACGAAATCGCGTTTCAGACCAACCTGCTTGCCCTGAACGCGGGTGTCGAAGCCGCAAGGGCCGGCGATGCGGGCCGCGGATTTGCAGTTGTCGCGTCCGAAGTTCGTGCTCTTGCGCAACGCTCGGCCGACGCCGCTAAAGAGATCAAGAGCCTTATTTCGACGTCTTCGGCGCAAGTCGCCGAGGGCGCGCAGCTTGTGGCCGAAACCGGTAAAGCGCTGCAACGGATCCTCGTCCAAGTCTGTCTCTTATACAAGTCTAGATGTGTATAAGAGACAGGCATCGAGCAGAGCGCTCGCAAGATCAATCAGATCATTGGCGTCATCGACGAAATCGCGTTTCAGACCAACCTGCTTGCCCTGAACGCGGGTGTCGAAGCCGCAAGGGCCGGCGATGCGGGCCGCGGATTTGCAGTTGTCGCGTCCGAAGTTCGTGCTCTTGCGCAACGCTCGGCCGACGCCGCTAAAGAGATCAAGAGCCTTATTTCGACGTCTTCGGCGCAAGTCGCCGAGGGCGCGCAGCTTGTGGCCGAAACCGGTAAAGCGCTGCAACGGATCCTCGTCCAAGTCTGTCTCTTATACAAGTCTAGATGTGTATAAGAGACAGGCATCGAGCAGAGCGCTCGCAAGATCAATCAGATCATTGGCGTCATCGACGAAATCGCGTTTCAGACCAACCTGCTTGCCCTGAACGCGGGTGTCGAAGCCGCAAGGGCCGGCGATGCGGGCCGCGGATTTGCAGTTGTCGCGTCCGAAGTTCGTGCTCTTGCGCAACGCTCGGCCGACGCCGCTAAAGAGATCAAGAGCCTTATTTCGACGTCTTCGGCGCAAGTCGCCGAGGGCGCGCAGCTTGTGGCCGAAACCGGTAAAGCGCTGCAACGGATCCTCGTCCAAGTCTGTCTCTTATACAAGTCTAGATGTGTATAAGAGACAGGCATCGAGCAGAGCGCTCGCAAGATCAATCAGATCATTGGCGTCATCGACGAAATCGCGTTTCAGACCAACCTGCTTGCCCTGAACGCGGGTGTCGAAGCCGCAAGGGCCGGCGATGCGGGCCGCGGATTTGCAGTTGTCGCGTCCGAAGTTCGTGCTCTTGCGCAACGCTCGGCCGACGCCGCTAAAGAGATCAAGAGCCTTATTTCGACGTCTTCGGCGCAAGTCGCCGAGGGCGCGCAGCTTGTGGCCGAAACCGGTAAAGCGCTGCAACGGATCCTCGTCCAAGTCTGTCTCTTATACAAGTCTAGATGTGTATAAGAGACAGGCATCGAGCAGAGCGCTCGCAAGATCAATCAGATCATTGGCGTCATCGACGAAATCGCGTTTCAGACCAACCTGCTTGCCCTGAACGCGGGTGTCGAAGCCGCAAGGGCCGGCGATGCGGGCCGCGGATTTGCAGTTGTCGCGTCCGAAGTTCGTGCTCTTGCGCAACGCTCGGCCGACGCCGCTAAAGAGATCAAGAGCCTTATTTCGACGTCTTCGGCGCAAGTCGCCGAGGGCGCGCAGCTTGTGGCCGAAACCGGTAAAGCGCTGCAACGGATCCTCGTCCAAGTCTGTCTCTTATACAAGTCTAGATGTGTATAAGAGACAGGCATCGAGCAGAGCGCTCGCAAGATCAATCAGATCATTGGCGTCATCGACGAAATCGCGTTTCAGACCAACCTGCTTGCCCTGAACGCGGGTGTCGAAGCCGCAAGGGCCGGCGATGCGGGCCGCGGATTTGCAGTTGTCGCGTCCGAAGTTCGTGCTCTTGCGCAACGCTCGGCCGACGCCGCTAAAGAGATCAAGAGCCTTATTTCGACGTCTTCGGCGCAAGTCGCCGAGGGCGCGCAGCTTGTGGCCGAAACCGGTAAAGCGCTGCAACGGATCCTCGTCCAAGTCTGTCTCTTATACAAGTCTAGATGTGTATAAGAGACAGGCATCGAGCAGAGCGCTCGCAAGATCAATCAGATCATTGGCGTCATCGACGAAATCGCGTTTCAGACCAACCTGCTTGCCCTGAACGCGGGTGTCGAAGCCGCAAGGGCCGGCGATGCGGGCCGCGGATTTGCAGTTGTCGCGTCCGAAGTTCGTGCTCTTGCGCAACGCTCGGCCGACGCCGCTAAAGAGATCAAGAGCCTTATTTCGACGTCTTCGGCGCAAGTCGCCGAGGGCGCGCAGCTTGTGGCCGAAACCGGTAAAGCGCTGCAACGGATCCTCGTCCAAGTCTGTCTCTTATACAAGTCTAGATGTGTATAAGAGACAGGCATCGAGCAGAGCGCTCGCAAGATCAATCAGATCATTGGCGTCATCGACGAAATCGCGTTTCAGACCAACCTGCTTGCCCTGAACGCGGGTGTCGAAGCCGCAAGGGCCGGCGATGCGGGCCGCGGATTTGCAGTTGTCGCGTCCGAAGTTCGTGCTCTTGCGCAACGCTCGGCCGACGCCGCTAAAGAGATCAAGAGCCTTATTTCGACGTCTTCGGCGCAAGTCGCCGAGGGCGCGCAGCTTGTGGCCGAAACCGGTAAAGCGCTGCAACGGATCCTCGTCCAAGTCTGTCTCTTATACAAGTCTAGATGTGTATAAGAGACAGGCATCGAGCAGAGCGCTCGCAAGATCAATCAGATCATTGGCGTCATCGACGAAATCGCGTTTCAGACCAACCTGCTTGCCCTGAACGCGGGTGTCGAAGCCGCAAGGGCCGGCGATGCGGGCCGCGGATTTGCAGTTGTCGCGTCCGAAGTTCGTGCTCTTGCGCAACGCTCGGCCGACGCCGCTAAAGAGATCAAGAGCCTTATTTCGACGTCTTCGGCGCAAGTCGCCGAGGGCGCGCAGCTTGTGGCCGAAACCGGTAAAGCGCTGCAACGGATCCTCGTCCAAGTCTGTCTCTTATACAAGTCTAGATGTGTATAAGAGACAGGCATCGAGCAGAGCGCTCGCAAGATCAATCAGATCATTGGCGTCATCGACGAAATCGCGTTTCAGACCAACCTGCTTGCCCTGAACGCGGGTGTCGAAGCCGCAAGGGCCGGCGATGCGGGCCGCGGATTTGCAGTTGTCGCGTCCGAAGTTCGTGCTCTTGCGCAACGCTCGGCCGACGCCGCTAAAGAGATCAAGAGCCTTATTTCGACGTCTTCGGCGCAAGTCGCCGAGGGCGCGCAGCTTGTGGCCGAAACCGGTAAAGCGCTGCAACGGATCCTCGTCCAAGTCTGTCTCTTATACAAGTCTAGATGTGTATAAGAGACAGGCATCGAGCAGAGCGCTCGCAAGATCAATCAGATCATTGGCGTCATCGACGAAATCGCGTTTCAGACCAACCTGCTTGCCCTGAACGCGGGTGTCGAAGCCGCAAGGGCCGGCGATGCGGGCCGCGGATTTGCAGTTGTCGCGTCCGAAGTTCGTGCTCTTGCGCAACGCTCGGCCGACGCCGCTAAAGAGATCAAGAGCCTTATTTCGACGTCTTCGGCGCAAGTCGCCGAGGGCGCGCAGCTTGTGGCCGAAACCGGTAAAGCGCTGCAACGGATCCTCGTCCAAGTCTGTCTCTTATACAAGTCTAGATGTGTATAAGAGACAGGCATCGAGCAGAGCGCTCGCAAGATCAATCAGATCATTGGCGTCATCGACGAAATCGCGTTTCAGACCAACCTGCTTGCCCTGAACGCGGGTGTCGAAGCCGCAAGGGCCGGCGATGCGGGCCGCGGATTTGCAGTTGTCGCGTCCGAAGTTCGTGCTCTTGCGCAACGCTCGGCCGACGCCGCTAAAGAGATCAAGAGCCTTATTTCGACGTCTTCGGCGCAAGTCGCCGAGGGCGCGCAGCTTGTGGCCGAAACCGGTAAAGCGCTGCAACGGATCCTCGTCCAAGTCTGTCTCTTATACAAGTCTAGATGTGTATAAGAGACAGGCATCGAGCAGAGCGCTCGCAAGATCAATCAGATCATTGGCGTCATCGACGAAATCGCGTTTCAGACCAACCTGCTTGCCCTGAACGCGGGTGTCGAAGCCGCAAGGGCCGGCGATGCGGGCCGCGGATTTGCAGTTGTCGCGTCCGAAGTTCGTGCTCTTGCGCAACGCTCGGCCGACGCCGCTAAAGAGATCAAGAGCCTTATTTCGACGTCTTCGGCGCAAGTCGCCGAGGGCGCGCAGCTTGTGGCCGAAACCGGTAAAGCGCTGCAACGGATCCTCGTCCAAGTCTGTCTCTTATACAAGTCTAGATGTGTATAAGAGACAGGCATCGAGCAGAGCGCTCGCAAGATCAATCAGATCATTGGCGTCATCGACGAAATCGCGTTTCAGACCAACCTGCTTGCCCTGAACGCGGGTGTCGAAGCCGCAAGGGCCGGCGATGCGGGCCGCGGATTTGCAGTTGTCGCGTCCGAAGTTCGTGCTCTTGCGCAACGCTCGGCCGACGCCGCTAAAGAGATCAAGAGCCTTATTTCGACGTCTTCGGCGCAAGTCGCCGAGGGCGCGCAGCTTGTGGCCGAAACCGGTAAAGCGCTGCAACGGATCCTCGTCCAAGTCTGTCTCTTATACAAGTCTAGATGTGTATAAGAGACAGGCATCGAGCAGAGCGCTCGCAAGATCAATCAGATCATTGGCGTCATCGACGAAATCGCGTTTCAGACCAACCTGCTTGCCCTGAACGCGGGTGTCGAAGCCGCAAGGGCCGGCGATGCGGGCCGCGGATTTGCAGTTGTCGCGTCCGAAGTTCGTGCTCTTGCGCAACGCTCGGCCGACGCCGCTAAAGAGATCAAGAGCCTTATTTCGACGTCTTCGGCGCAAGTCGCCGAGGGCGCGCAGCTTGTGGCCGAAACCGGTAAAGCGCTGCAACGGATCCTCGTCCAAGTCTGTCTCTTATACAAGTCTAGATGTGTATAAGAGACAGGCATCGAGCAGAGCGCTCGCAAGATCAATCAGATCATTGGCGTCATCGACGAAATCGCGTTTCAGACCAACCTGCTTGCCCTGAACGCGGGTGTCGAAGCCGCAAGGGCCGGCGATGCGGGCCGCGGATTTGCAGTTGTCGCGTCCGAAGTTCGTGCTCTTGCGCAACGCTCGGCCGACGCCGCTAAAGAGATCAAGAGCCTTATTTCGACGTCTTCGGCGCAAGTCGCCGAGGGCGCGCAGCTTGTGGCCGAAACCGGTAAAGCGCTGCAACGGATCCTCGTCCAAGTCGTCGACATCAACAAGGTCGTTGTCGACATCGCCGCCGGCGCCCAGGAACAAGCCACGGGCCTCAGCCAAATCAACACAGCCATCAATCAGATGGACCAGGCCACACAACAGAATGCGGCCATGGTAGAAGAGTTCACCGCGGCCGGCCACTCCATGGCCTCCGAAGTTCAGCAACTCTCGCATATCGTTGCGCAATTCAAAGCCGCGAACGCGCAAGCGCACGCCGATCAAAACAGCGTCAGCCTACCGTCCAAATTAAGTCCGAAGGGGCCCAAATCAATTGTCAAAGCCCAACATCGGAGCAGCGGCGCAGCTCTGGCTAGACACAAGGAAGGGCAGCCTCAAGGCTGGGAGGACTTCTAGCATTGCTACGGGGCGCTTCCTAAGGCGCGGGCATGTGAACCTCGCGACGCCCCGGTGCTCGCCTAAGATCAAAAATTTGGTCATGCTCTGCGTAGACGCCGCTTGCGATCTAGAGGCGACTCCGCGGTTAGACCCTTAAGCGCTCGAATCTCATAAACCCCTTCTCTGCACGAGCGCCCCTGGAATTTGCCCTTTCGATCCCTGCCGGCATGGGGACCGTCCGCTCGCCGCGGATAGAGGTGACGCAGGGCATGGGCGCACCCTTGCGCGATGAAGCGATCGAACTCCCGCCGGCTGCACCGGTAAGGTGCAGCTCAAATCCTGGGCAGTATTAGGCGACGCCCAAGTCGGGCGCGGCGCCCCAGTAACACTAGAGCATATTCCGGTGGCTCCCCACCTCGAACCTTTGACATTTATTGGCGTCTCGCGCCACCGTGGAATGCCCTGAACCTCGTCGACGACTGCGATTACGCGCGGGAGCCCCGGTTCATGAAGAAGTACATGATACACATCATCCTGGCCGCCATGGCGCTGGGTATCGCTGTCGGCTACGCCATTTATTCCGGGTTCGATGCGCGTGGCGCCAAGGATGTGGCCAGTTACTTCGATCTCGTGTCGACGATGTTCCTGCGCCTGATCAAAATGATCATTGCGCCGCTGGTGTTCTCGACTCTGGTGGTGGGCATCGCGCACATGGGCGATTCCTCTTCGATCGGGCGGATCTTTGTGAAAACGATGGCCTGGTTCCTCACCGCCTCGTTCGCTTCGCTGTTGCTCGGCCTCCTGATGGTCAACATCCTGCAGCCCGGGGTGAACCTCAATATGCCGCTCCCGGACACCGGCGCGGCGACGGGCCTCAAGACATCGTCGATGTCCTTGCAGAATTTCGTCGAGCATCTCATCCCCAAGTCGATCGTCGAGGCGATGGCGTCCAACGAAATCCTCCAGATCGTCGTGTTTTCGGTGTTCTTCGGCATTGCGGTCGCCTCCATGCGCGAGCGCGGCAAGATCATCGCGGCCGGCATCGATGAGGCAGCGCATGCCATGCTCACGGTCACCGGATACGTCATGATGTTTGCGCCGGTGGCGGTGTTCTGCGCAGTGGCGTCGACGGTCGCAAAGCAGGGGCTCGGCGTGCTGCTGGTGTTCGCCAAGTTCATGGGCGGGTTCTACGTCTCCTTGGCCGTGTTGTGGGCAATGCTTATCTTCGCGGGGTTCCTGTTCCTCGGTGGACGCGTATTCCGCCTGCTTGGTCTGGTGCGGGAGCCGACGTTGCTGGCCTTCTCCACCGCCAGTTCGGAAGCGGCGTATCCCAAGACGCTTGAAGGGTTGGAAAAGTTCGGGGTCCCCAACAGGATCGCCAGTTTCGTTTTGCCGATGGGGTATTCGTTCAATCTCGACGGCTCGATGATGTACTGCACGTTCGCCGCGCTGTTCATCGCCCAGGCGTACAACATCCCCTTGAGCATCGGCACGCAGGTGACCATGCTGCTCATCCTCATGCTGACGTCCAAGGGCATGGCCGGCGTGCCCCGTGCATCGCTTGTGGTGATCGCGGCGACGCTCAACCAGTTCTCCATTCCCGAAGCGGGATTGCTGCTCATCATGGGCATCGACCAGTTCCTGGACATGGGGAGGTCTGCCACCAACGTCATCGGCAACTCGCTTGCCACCGCCGTCGTCGCCAAATGGGAAGGCGTGCTCGGCGCCGAGAAACCCGGCGAAGCGGATGACGCCTTCATCGACGAGCCCCTGCCTGCCACGACGTGAGGCAACGCTATGGATATTCAATGCGCAGCGATAGGCCACCGGGTGGCCCGATGGGCAGCTGTCTGCGCCGCCGTGATGGTGGTATTTGGAAGCTGCTTGTCGGTGTTGGCCCAAGTCGGCCCGACCGGTGTGGGGCTCAGCGGGACGCTCGCGCGCGTGGCACGGACTGGCACGGTGACGATCGGTTACCGAGAATCAT
>BFBZ01001114.1_pt1 | contig 19242 bp, 20 predicted proteins | sample 1888401 | NCBI WGS metagenome assembly BFBZ01 (sample SAMD00112614, study PRJDB3348) | symbiont metagenome | host: Chara braunii | reverse complement strand
CTAGATGTGTATAAGAGACAGGGCGAGCGTTGCCGAGCGTCTGGTGCAGATCCACGACGGGCTGACGCGGATCGTCGAGGAGTTCCGGCCTGCCGAGGCGGCGGTCGAGAACACCTTCGTCAACAAGGACGGCGCTGCGACGCTGAAGCTCGGGCAGGCGCGCGGCGTCGCAATGCTCATTCCGGCGCGGGCAGGCATTTCGGTTGCGGAATACGCGCCGAACCAGGTGAAGAAGACCATCGTCGGCGCGGGCCACGCCGACAAGGATCAGATCCGCGTCATGCTCGGCGTGTTGCTCCCGAAGGCCGATCCGGGGAGCCATGACGCAGCCGACGCGCTCGCCATCGCGATCTGCCATGCGCACCATCGTCAGGCCACGATCTTGAAGCTGAAGGTGGCCGCGCAATAAAGAATTCTACTTTTGAGAGGTTATTTTCTGGAGATTGACAATGAAGAAGCAGCGAATAGTTCCTGTCGTTGCCTGTTACTGGGTGCCTCCAACGGAGAAGAATCATCCTGGAGAGTATGCTGTCTGGTGCCCGTTTTGCTCGGAATGGCATACCCACGGCGCCGCCGCGGCTGGCCATCGCGCGCCGCATTGCATTGAAGAAAGTAGTCCATTCAAGGAAACAGGTTATGAACTGAAGTGTATTGGCTTGCTTCCAAAACACTTGATGACAAAAACCGGCAGTCTGAAAAATATCTCAAAGCTGAAGATCGAGGCTGAACACATTAGATGATCGGCAAGCTCAAAGGCGTCATCGACAGCTACGGCGAGGACTTCATCGTCCTCGACGTGCACGGCGTCGGCTACCTGGTGAGCTGCTCCGCGCGCACGCTGCAATCGCTGCCCGCCACGGGCGAGGCCGCGACGCTCTCCATTGAGACGCATGTGCGCGAGGATCAGATCCGGCTGTTCGGTTTCACCAGCGACATGGAGCGCGAGTGGTTCCGCTTGCTGCAAACCGTGCAGGGCGTTGGTGCCAAGGTCGCGCTGTCGATCCTGAGCACATTCAAGCCGAGCGAACTCGCCTCCGCCATCGCGATCGCCGACAAGGCTGCGATCCGCCGCACGCCCGGCGTCGGCCCGAAGGTCGCCGAGCGCATCGTGATCGAATTGAAGGACAAGGCGCCCGCGTATAGCGAGCTCGACCCCGCCGTCATCAATCTCTCCGGCGCGGTCAACGAGAAGCGTGCGCCGCAGCCGGTGCTCGACGCGGTCTCCGCGCTCGTCAATCTCGGCTATGGTCAGCCGCAGGCCGCCGCCGCCGTCGCCGCCGCGAGCCGCAGCGCGGGCGAGGGCGCGGACACCGCGCAACTGATCCGCCAGGGTCTCAAGGAATTGTCCAAGTGAGTGCTCAAGCGAGTGCATTGACCGACAAGGACCGCGAGTTGATCGAAGCGGCGGCGCAGGCGATCCGCTCGCGCTATCGCTACGACTGGCAGGAGGTCGGCGCGGCGATCCGGCTGCGTTCTGGAAAGATTTTCGCAGGCGTCAGCCTCGACGCTTATCTCGGCCGCATGGCGGTCTGTGCCGAGGCCGTCGCGCTCGGACAGGCGATCACGGTCGCGGGCGAATTTACCATCGACACCATTGTCGCGGTGCGCCATCCGCCGCCGCATGAGACGGATCGGCCGATCACCGTGGTTTCTCCCTGCGGTGCGTGCCGCGAACTGATCTGGGACTACGACCGCAACGCGCGGGTCATCGTGCCGGGCGAGAACGGCCCGCAAGTCGTGCCGATCGGTGAACTCATCCCGAACAAGTACAATCGCGAGCGCAATCTATGACCGACGCGCCGCGCCGTATCATCACGCCCGAACGCCGCGAAGAGGACACCGCGGAGACCTCGCTGCGTCCGCTTCGCCTGTCCGAGTTCATCGGTCAGGAGCAGGCGCGTGCCAATCTCTCCGTGTTCATCGAGGCGGCGCGTTCGCGCAAGGAAGCGCTCGACCACGTGCTGTTCGTCGGCCCGCCCGGCCTTGGCAAGACGACGCTCGCGCAGATCGTCTCGCGCGAACTCGGCGTCGGCTTCCGCGCCACCTCCGGCCCGGTGATCGCGAAGGCCGGCGATCTTGCGGCATTGCTCACCAATCTCGAAGAGCGCGACGTGCTCTTCATCGACGAGATTCATCGCCTCAACCCGGCGGTGGAGGAGGTGCTCTATCCCGCGATGGAAGACTTCCAGCTCGATCTCATCATCGGCGAGGGGCCGGCGGCGCGCTCGGTGAAGATCGATCTGTCAAAGTTTACGCTCGTCGGCGCGACGACGCGCGCGGGCCTGCTCACCAATCCGTTGCGCGATCGCTTCGGCATTCCCGTTCGCCTGAATTTTTATACGGAGGCCGAGCTCGAAGACATCGTGACGCGCGGCGCGCGCGTTCTCAACATCGGTATGACGAAGGACGGCGCCAACGAGATCGCGCGCCGCTCGCGCGGCACGCCGCGCATCGCCGGGCGCCTGCTGCGCCGCGTCCGCGACTTCGCCCATGTCAGCAATGTCGAAAAGATCGACCGCAAGCTCGCCGACAAGGCGCTGCTCGCGCTCGAGGTCGACAACGCCGGTCTCGACTCGATGGACCGCCGCTATCTTCGCACCATCGCCGAGAATTACGGCGGCGGCCCGGTCGGCGTCGAGACGATGGCCGCGGCGCTCTCCGAGCCGCGCGACGCCATCGAGGAGATCATCGAGCCGTTCCTGATCCAGAAGGGCTTTCTTCAGCGCACGCCGCGCGGGCGTCTGATCACCTCGCACGCGTTCAAGCATCTCGGGCTTGCCGAGCCCACGCGCGACGCCTCGCAGTTCGGGCTTTTTGGCGGCGGCGACGACAACTGACGACCGCAATTCCGCTCGAATGACGGTTCATCGTGCGGGCATCGCCAGCACGTAGTCGTTTGACCGCACAAAATATGATCTCACGCAGGCAATTCCTTCGATGGGCCGCCTCGCTCGGAGCGGTCGGCGCCGCCGCGTTCAGCTACGGCTTCCTGTTCGAGCCGCTGATGCGGCTCAAAACGACGCGCTACGATTTGCAGCCCAAGCAATGGCCGCGCGGCTTCGAACTCAAGATCGCTGTTCTCGCCGATCTTCACGCCTGCCGCCCGTGGATGGATGTGGATCGCATCGCCTCGATTGTGCGGGAGACCAATGCACTCGGCGCCGACGTCATCCTGCTGCTCGGCGACTACGTCACCGGCCATCGTTATGTGTTCGAGCCGGTCCATTCGAGTGAATGGTCGAAGGCGCTGGCGGAGTTGCGCGCGCCGCTCGGCGTCCACGCCATCCTCGGCAATCACGAATGGTGGGACGACCACGCGGTGCAACGCGAAGGCACGGGGTCGCCCTACGCCCGGCGCGCGCTCGAGTCTGTCGGCATTCCGGTTTACGAGAACGATGCGGTGCAACTCAGCAAGGCGGGCCAGAAGTTCTGGCTGGCCGGCCTCGGCGATCAGCTCGCCTATCTGCCGTCGCGCCACCAGCGGCCGGGTCAGCGCATCGGTGCCGACGATCTCAATGGCACGCTCGCCAAGATCACCGACGACGCGCCGATCATTCTGATGGCGCACGAGCCCGACATCATGCCGACCGTGCCGGAGCGCATCGCGCTGACGCTCAGCGGCCACACGCATGGCGGCCAGGTGCGCCTGTTCGGCTGGTCGCCGACGGTGCCGTCGCGCTACGGCAACCGCTATGCCTACGGCCACGTGCGCGAGCAGTGCGATCTTGTCGTATCGGGCGGGCTCGGTTGCAGCATCTTGCCGGTGCGCTTCGGCGTGCCGCCGGAGATTGTCTTTGTCAGGCTCGGCGGCCCGGCCACGGCTTAGTTTTCGTTCTTGTGCTGCAGAATTTGTGACGCGATCTCCTTCACGCGGTCGAGCGTGATGCCGTTGCGCTGCTCGACAGCGAGTGGATGATCCGTGGGTTCAAGCAGGAATGAGGGGCGCTGACGAGAGTTTTTCAAAACGACGTTAAGCTTGAGACTGCGCGTCGTCGGATAAATCGGATTGTCATTGGCGAGCCAGCCGAAGAATGGCGGTTCATGTTCGCGGACTTCGACGTCCCATAATTGCCCGATGCGTTCGAAACTCTGTTCGGAAACCGACGCCCAAACACCCCAAATGAATGGATCGGCATGGTCGATCACCGGAATCACGATGCATCCGCGTATATAGAACTCTCGTTCGTCGATCGTGCAGGTGTCGGTGCCAAGCGTCGTGCGGTGCTGGCGCTGCTGCTCAGGCACGCCATGCCAGTTGTCCGGCTGGTCGAATCCATAGGCAAACGGGAGCGTCTTGTAATCCTTCCCGCAGCAGGCGCAGGTCCACGCGAAGTCCACGACAGGGCTCCGGCTTCGATTGATCAGCTACAGTCCTATCAGGTAATTCTTGGGTCCGCATTTCCGGAACGAGCCACGAAACACGATGATCAGCGCCCTCGACGGCGAAATCCGCAATGGCCGGCATCACATGCCGGTGCGCGTCTATTACGAGGACACGGATTTCTCCGGCGTCGTCTATCACGCGAGCTATCTGCGCTTCATGGAGCGCGGACGTTCCAACTATCTGCGTCTCCTCGGCACCAACCAGCGCGCGCTGTTCGAGGAGACGCAGAAGGAAGCGCCGGGCTTCGCCTTCGTTGTGCGGCACATGGAGATCAACTTCCGCAAGCCCGCGCGGATCGACGACGTGCTCGAAGTCATCAGCCAAACGGAAGAGGTGAAGGGTGCGTCGCTCACGGTCCGCCAGCGCGTCATGCGCGGCGACGAAGAGCTGATCAACGCCCTGGTGCAGGTCGCCTTCGTCTCGGGCGGCCGGGCACGGCCGATTCCGAAGCCTTTGCGCACCGCGATGCAGGCCGATTTGGACAAGGCGGCCGCGGACCAATCGTGAATTTCATCGACGCGACGGCGCGTCTGATGTAAATGCCATTCACATGAGCTGGCGAAAACAGGGTGACGGGCCGCCGCGCGGCTATCACCACGGCAATCTGAAAGAAGCGCTGATTCGCGCCGCGCTCGACCTGATCAAGGAGAAAGGGCCTGCGGGCTTCACCTTCGCGGAGGCCGCGCGCTCGGCGGGTGTGAGTCCTGCGGCGCCGTATCGCCATTTCCGCGACCGCGACGAGTTGCTCGCCGATGTCGCGCGCCGCGGCTTCGAGCAATTCGAAGGCGTGCTTGCGAAAGCGTGGGACGAGGGACGTCCCGACCCGCTCGCCGCATTCGATCGCATGGGCCGCGCCTATCTCGATTTCGCGAAGAAAGAGCCTGCGTTCTATTCGGCAATGTTCGAGGCCGGCATTTCGTCCGAATCGACGCCGGAGTTGCGCCAGGCCAGCGAGCGTTCGTTCGCGGTGCTGCGCAACGCGGCGGAAATTCTTGTCGCAAAGATTCCCGCAGCAGAGCGGCCGCCGGCGCTGATGGTCGCGCTTCACATCTGGTCGATGACGCACGGCATCGCGTCGTTGTTCGGCCGCGGCGACGCCGCGCGGCGCACGCTTCCGATGCCGCCCGAAGACCTCCTGGAAGCGGGAACCCTTTTATATTTCCGCGGCCTGGGTCTACCGCCGGGCGGTTCCCGAAAATAAGTGGTTTTGCTGTCCACCCGGCTCCTTGACAGAGCCGGTCCTTCCTTCTAGCTATGTAAATGTTATTAACATTCACGCTTGAGGATCATCGAGGTCATCATGCCTATCACCGCGAAAATCGATGAATTCGGCAAACCGGCGTGGATCGCTCTGACGGTGTTGGGCTTCGTGGCCTGGTGGCCGTTGGGCCTCGCGATCCTCGCTTTCGCAATCGGGAGTGGACGAATGGGATGCGGCTATCACGGCCAAGATCACCGCCAAGATCGCTGGCAGCACAAAATGGAGCGGATGCAGACCAAGATGGACTGGATGCGCGATCGCATGGCGCGCACCCCGTGGGGCTTCACGCCTCCCTCGAGCGGCAACCGCGCCTTCGACGAATACCGCGTGGAGACGCTGAAGCGTCTTGAGGACGAGCAGAAGGAATTCCGCGAGTTCCTCGACCGCCTGCGATTCGCCAAGGACAAGACCGAGTTCGATCAGTTCATGGCCGAACGCCGAAATCGCCCGTCGGAGCCGCCGCACCAACCGGCGTGATCACGAGGCTCTGAAAGCGATCGAAGGCCGCGTTCCCCGACGCGGCCTTTGTCGCGTTTGGGCCGTTTGCGCTGAGCGGTATCGGGAAGTGCTATTTATCACTTTAAGAATATCCGGCCGCGCTATCATCATCGCGCGAGGATCGTCTGCCCATGTCCGAAACTTTGAGCGCAAATTCTCCCATTCCGACGCCGCCTCCCGAGCCGCACACCTCGCTCGAACGGGCGTTCGTCCTTGATCCGTCCGAATGCGCCCGCGCGGTCGCGGACGTTCTCGCGCTTCGCCACTTGTGGATTCAGCGCGTCAATGTTGCGCCGTTCTTCACGCTGGGGGCTGCGTCCTATCTGGATGCAGACCCGAACCCGGCGCCCTATCGCGAGCTGTTGAAAGGGTACAATCCGCTTCTTCGTCTGCAATTTGGGTGGCTGCTCGACCGCGTCAGCCGCGCGATTTCGGAGTCGATGGGCCTCGAAACGCAATGGCTGGAAGGCGCCGCGCTGCCGGGGTTTCATATTTATCTTGCGGACGAGATCTTCTTTAAGTCGGTCGCGGAGATTCACTTCGACCGGCAATACGAGCTGGTGGACTGGAGCAGCGTCTCCGACCCCGACTTTTCGACGCCGTTGTCGTTCACAATGCCGATCGATCTTCCCAAGACGGGTGGAGGTTTGAACACCTGGCCTGTCGAGGAGGCCGAGCTCAAGCGGATGCAGGCGGCCGGTATCGATCCGCCAATGACATTTCAGCCCTATGGGCTTGGCGAACTGGTGATGCACTCGGGCAATCTTTTGCATCAGGCGGCTCTGGGCCGCGTGATGGCCGAAGACGAGCGCCGCATCACCCTTCAGGGCCACGGCGTCCGATCCGGGAACCGGATGTATCTCTACTGGTGACGCTGCGGCGTTGCGGCCGGAGCCGAAAAATACAACAGCTTCCGTGTGTTATGGCCGTGGAACAGCGGCGCCGGAATCCGGTAACCAGCCATTAACCAAAATCACGCTGCCTAGGCCCCGACTGACCGGCGATGCGCCCTAGTTTGGTCAAGTTTCGCGGGATTTTCTGGCCTTTGCCGGTGGTGGACGGCGGGACGATTTCGCGAAATTGCGGATTTGCGGCGGAACGCGCTTCAGCGCATCCGTCCTAATCCATTTGATCTGCGAAGCCGCGCCGGTCTCAGCCGACGACGTTCGGAGGGACGGTAAGACCATGAATCCTGCTGATGTGGCGCAGTCTGCGCTGCCGATGGCTTCCGCCGACCTGTCGCTGTTCGCGCTGTTCTGGCAGGCCCACTGGCTTGTCAAAGCGGTCATGCTCGGCCTCCTGCTGGCGTCCGTCTGGGTTTGGGCGATCGTCGTCGACAAGTTCGTGCTGTTCGCGCGCACGCGGAACGCGATGAACGCGTTCGAAACGGCGTTCTGGTCCGGCCAGTCGCTCGAGGAGCTTTACCGCACGCTGTCGGCGCGGCCGACACACTCGATGGCGGCGCTCTTTGTCGCCGCGATGCGCGAGTGGAAGCGCTCGTTCGAAAGCCAGACCCGGTCCTTCGCCGGCCTGCAAACCCGCATCGAGAAGGTGATGGACGTCACCATCGCCCGCGAGATCGAGCGGCTGGAGCGGCGCCTGCTCGTGCTCGCGACGGTCGGCTCGGCGGGCCCCTTTATCGGCCTGTTCGGCACGGTCTGGGGCATCATGACGAGCTTCCAGTCGATCGCGGCCTCGAAAAATACCTCGTTGGCGGTTGTGGCGCCGGGCATCGCAGAGGCACTGTTTGCGACCGCAATCGGCCTGATCGCCGCCATTCCGGCGACAATTTTCTATAACAAGTTCATCTCCGAGGTGAACAAGCAGGCCCAGCGCCTGGAGGGTTTCGCCGACGAGTTCTCCGCGATCCTGTCGCGGCAGATCGACGAGCGTTCGTAAGCTTTAGGGGGAACGGGATATGGCGATCGGGGGCGGCGCACATTCGGGTGTGTTCGGCAAGCGCCGCCATCGTCGCGCTCCTGTCATGGCCGAGATCAACGTTACGCCGATGGTGGACGTGATGCTCGTGCTGCTCATCATCTTCATGGTGTCCGCACCGCTGCTCACCGTCGGCGTGCCGATCGACCTGCCGCAGTCGCAAGCCGCGAGTCTCGATCAGGCCGACAAGGAGCCGCTGGCGATTTCGGTCAACACCAAGGGCCAGATCTTCCTGCAGGACTCCGAAATCAAGCTCGACGATCTCGTCACCAAGCTGAAGGCGATCACCGCGGCGCGTGGCGGCACCGAAGAGCGCATCTATGTGCGCGGCGACAAGACCGTCGATTACGGCACGGTGATGCGGGTGATGGGCCGGCTGTCGCAGGCGGGTTTCAAGAAAGTGGCGCTCGTGACCGAGGTGGAGCAGGGCTCGTGAAGCTGCCCTTCCAGATGCCCGAGAACAAGACCGGCCTGATCGTGTCGGTGATCGCGCATGCCGCGTTTTTCACCTGGGGCATCGTCTCGTTCTCGGCGCGGCCGCTGGAAGCAAAGCCCACCGACTCGTTGCCGGTCGACATCATCTCGACCAAGCAATTCTCCGAACTGACCAAGGGTCAGAAGAACGGCAAGAAGGACGCTCCAGCCAAGGAGCAGGTCGAGAAGGTCGCCGAGCCCAAGCCGGTCGAGGAAACTCCGGTCAAGAAAATTACCGAGAAGCAAGAGATCAAGACTGCGGCCGCCGAGCCGACGCCGCCCGTGCCGCAGGAGCAGCAGAAGGTCGAGCCGCCCAAGCCCGACAAGAAGCCGCCGCCGAAGGACGAGATCGCCGAGGCTCTGAAGAAAGAGCAGATCAAGAAAAAGCAGGAAGAGCAGAAGCAGAAGGCGGCCGAGAAGAAGCAACAGCAGCAGCCGAAGTTCGACCCGAACCAGATCGCGGCGCTGCTCGACAAGCGCGATCCGACCCGTCAGACGCTGACGGGCGCCGCGATCCAGCCGCAAGAGGCTGCGCTCGGCATCCGCTCGGGCTCCGCGCCCAAGCTGTCGCAGAGCGAGCTCGACGCCATGCGTCAGCGCCTGATGCAGCTCTGGAATCCGCCGGCGGGCGTGCAGAACCCCGAACAGCTCATCGTGAAGATCCGCATCCAGCTCGGCCGCGACGGCAAGCTCACGGGCCCGCCGATCGTGCTGACCAGCGGACGCGGCACCCTGTTCGAGACCGCGCGCGACAATGCGATTCGCGCGCTGTTCCGCGGCCAGCCGTTCGAGATGCTGTCGCCCTCGACCTACGACCTTTGGAAAGAAATCGAGATCACCTTCGATCCGCGCGACATGTATCGCGGCTGATCGTTTCGTTTTGGAAGCGGCTTTTATGAAGAACAGTGGATTGATCGGAACTTCGTCGCTCGTCACGCGGCGGAGTGTCATTGTCGGTGCAGGCGCAAGCGCGCTCGCGATGTTCGGGCGCAGCGCCTTCGGCGCGGCGCAGCTCAACGTCACGTCGGGCACCGTGCAGGCGATGCCGATCGCGTTGCCGGATTTCGTCGGCGCGCCGGGCACGCAGGACAGCGAAATCGGCCGCAACATCACCGGCGTCATCACCAACAACTTGCGCCGCTCGGGCTTGTTCGCGCCGATCGATCAGCAGGCCTATATCGAGAAGATTGCCAACATCGACGCGGTGCCGCGCTTCCAGGACTGGAAGACGCTCAACGCCCAGGCGCTGGTGACCGGCCGCATCCAGCGGCAGTCCGACGGCCGCGTCAAAGCGCAGTTCCGGCTGTGGGACGTGTTCGCCGGCCAGCAATTGTTCGGCCAGCAGTACGACACTGTGCCGGACAACTGGCGCCGCATCGCGCACATCATCTCGGATTCGATCTACGAGCGCCTCACCGGCGAGAAGGGTTACTTCGACAGCCGCGTGGTGTTCGTCGACGAGTCCGGTTCGAAGGAGCGCCGCGTCAAGCGCCTCGCGATCATGGATCAGGACGGCGCCAACGTGCGCTACCTGACGCGCGGCGACGACCTTGTCATCACGCCGCGCTTCTCGCCGTCGACGCAAGAGATCACCTACATGTCCTACGGCCAGCGCGAGCCGCGCGTGGTCCTGCTCAACATCGAGACCGGCCAGCGCGAGATCGTCGGAAACTTCGCCGGCATGACCTTCGCGCCGCGCTTCTCGCCCGACGGCCAGCGCGTCATCATGAGCTTGCAGCAGGGCGGCAACTCCAACCTCTACGTGATGGACCTGCGCTCGAAGCAGACCTCGCGCCTCACCGACACGCCGGCGATCGACACCGCGCCGTCCTATTCGCCGGACGGCGCGCGCATCTGCTTCGAAAGCGACCGCGGCGGCACGCAGCAGATCTACATCATGGCCGCCGGCGGCGGTCAGGCGCAGCGCATCAGCTTCGGCGAAGGCCGCTATTCGACGCCGGTGTGGTCGCCACGCGGGGACTACATTGCTTTCACCAAGCAAGGCAGCGGCAGCTTCGCGATCGGTATCATGAAACCCGACGGCACCGGCGAGCGCATCCTCACCGAGGGCTATCACAATGAAGGCCCGACGTTTGCGCCGAACGGCCGCGTGCTGATGTTCTTCCGCGAGGCCGGCGGCGCGCCGGGCCCGTCGCTGTTCACGGTCGATATCAACGGACGCAATGAGCAGAAGGTGCCGACGCCGGGCTTCGCGTCGGATCCGGCCTGGTCGCCGCTGCTCACGTAGCGAGCAGGTAGCTGAAGAGGGATGCGCGGTGCCATAAGACCGCCGCGTTCACGCCCGATTAACCATACGGGGACGTATCGGCATCTGTGACACTTTTCATGGGTCTGGAAACGCCTCGTCAAGGTTGACGAAATATTCGTTTAACCAAGCGCCTGTTATCTCTCGGGCGAGAATGGAGGCTCCGGAATGAAAAGTATGATGCGTACCTTCCGCAGCGCCGGCATGATCGCCACGCTGGTTGCGGCGCTTGCGGTGTCCGCCTGCGCGAACAAGCCGGGTGACAATTCGATGGCGTCCGCGGGCGCGGCGACGCCCGGCAGCGAGCAGGACTTCGTGGTCAACGTCGGCGACCGCGTGTTCTTCGAAAGCGACTCGTCCGAGCTCACGGGGGCGTCGCGCGCGACGCTCGACAAGCAGGCGCAGTGGCTGCAAACCTACCAGACCTACGGCTTCACCATCGAAGGCCACGCCGACGAGCGCGGCACGCGCGAGTACAACATCGCTCTTGGCGCTCGGCGCGCCCAGGCGGTGCGGGACTATCTGACCTCGCGCGGTATCCCGGCGTCGCGGATGCGCACGGTGTCCTACGGCAAGGAGCGACCGGTTGCGGTCTGCAACGACATTTCGTGCTGGTCGCAGAACCGCCGCGCTGTGACGGTGCTCGGCGCGACATCCTAACCGCCGACTGTATCGGCTGAATGAACCGGCGCCCCAAGTGGGCGCCGGTTTGTTTTCGGGCGCCGGTTTGTTTTTGCACTGGTGCTTGTTGGGCCGGTCCGCATTGGTCTTTCGGCCAAGCTTGCGGCCAAGCTTGCCAACGCCCCTGGAACGCAGGACGCTGTACCGCGTTTGAACAGGCCGCGCTGGTGTCGGCGGCCTCATGGATACTTCGAGGGGTGATTATGGGCGCCGTGCGATCGTTCCGCGGATTTTGGTTTCCCGTTGCCGCTCTCGCGCTTGTGCTCGCCGGTTGCGGCGAGGAGAACAAATACGTGGCGCCGCCGCCGCCCAAGGTGACGGTCGCGCTGCCCGTTCAGAAGTCGGTGACGCGCTATCTCGAATCGACCGGTAATGCGGCCGCGGTCAACACGGCGAACCTCGTCGCGCGCGTGCAGGGCTTCGTGCGCGGCATCCACTACAAGGATGGCGACGAGGTGAAGAAGGGCCAGCTTCTTTTCACCATCGAGCCCGAGACCTATCAGCTCAAGGTCGAGCAATCGAAAGCCGCTGAGGCCGCGGCCGACGCCACGCTGAAGCAGGCGCAAGCCGAATTCGACCGGCAGCTTGATCTTCAGTCCCGCCAGGTCTCGTCCAAGGCCGCGCTCGACAACGCCACCGGGAGCCGCGATTCCGCTGCGGCCAAGCTGCAGCAGGCCAAGGCCGACACGCATCTTGCGGAACTGAACTACAGCTACACCCAGGTCACCGCGCCGTTCGACGGCATCGTCACCGCGCGTCAGGTCTCGCTCGGCGAAATGGTCGGCGCGACGTCGCCGACGGTGCTTGCCACCATCGTCCAGCTCGAGCCGATCTATGTGAACTTCAACATCAACGAGCAGGAGCTTCAGCGTGTGATGCGCACCCTGTCGCGGCTCGGCATCACGCCGGACCAGATCAAGAAGATTCCAGTCGAAGCGGGGCTGCAAACCGAAACCGGCTATCCGCACAAGGGTCTGCTCGATTACGCCGCGCCGCAGGTCTCGGCCGCGACCGGCACGCTCATGGTGCGCGGCATTTTTGAGAACCGCGGCCACCCGATCCTGCCCGGCTTCTATCTGCGCGTTCGCGTGCCGGCGCCGGAGCAGACCGTGTCGCTGCTGGTGCCGCAGACCGCGGTCGGCAGCGACCAGATCGGCCGCTATGTGCTGGTCGTGAACAAGGACAACGTGGTCGAGCAGCGCAAGATCGAGATCGGTCCGCTCTCCGACGACATGCGCATCGTCGAAAGCGGTCTCAAGCCCGACGACCGCGTGGTGGTGGCCGGCATCCTGCGTGCGACGCCGGGGCAGAAGGTCGATCCGCAGATGGAGCAGGCGGCAGCGCCGGCATCAGCGGGCGGGAAGGTACCGCCATGATCTCCAAATTCTTCATCGAGCGGCCCGTCCTCGCCAACGTGCTGGCGATCCTGATGGTCGTCATCGGCGCCGTCGCGGTGTTCAACCTGCCGGTCGAGCAGTATCCCGACGTCGTGCCGCCGACCGTTCAGGTCTCGACGCGCTATCCCGGCGCGAGCGCGCGCACCGTCATCGATGCCGTCGCGCTTCCGATCGAGCAGCAGGTCAACGGCGTGGAAGGCATGATCTACATGCAGTCCTACGCCGCCTCCGACGGCACCTACAATCTGACGGTGACGTTCAGGATCGGCGTCGATCTCAACCTCGCGCAGATCCTGGTGCAGAACCGCGTCTCCGCCGCCTTGGCCCAACTGCCCGACGCGGTGCAGAAGCAGGGCGTGACGGTGCAGAAGCGCTCGACCTCGATCTTGCAGATCGTCACGCTCACGTCGCCCGACAACCGCTTCGACAGTCTCTATCTCTCCAACTACGCCGCGATCCGTCTCAAGGACGAGATCGCGCGGCTTCCCGGCGTCGGCACCGTCACCGTGTTCGGCGCCGGCCAATATTCGATGCGCGTCTGGCTCGACCCGCACAAGCTGGAGGCGAGGGGGCTCAACGCCGCCGACGTCATCCAGGCGCTCCAGCAGCAGAACGAGCACGTCACCGCGGGACAGATCGGCACGCCGCCGGCGCCGGACAGCCAGGCGTTCCAATACACGCTGAACGTCCGCGGCTCGCTCGACGATCCGACAGAGTTCGCCAACGTCATCGTGAAAACCGGCAACGCGGGCGAGATCACGCGCGTCAGCGATGTCGGCCGCGTCGAGCTGGGCGCGCAGACCTACAGCCAGATCTTCACGCTCGACGGCAAGCCGGCGGCGGGCATCGCGATCTTTCTCTCGCCCGGCGCGAACGCGCTCAACGTCGGCGACGAGGTCAAGAAGAAGATGGTGGCGCTGGCGCGCGAATTTCCGCCAGGGCTGACCTATGGCGTGCCGTTCGACACCACGACCTTCGTCAACGCCTCGATCCACGAGGTCTACAAGACGCTCTATGAGGCGGGCATCCTCGTCCTGATCGTCATCATGGTTTTCCTGCAAGACTGGCGCGCGATGCTCATTCCGGCGACGACGGTGCCGGTCACCATCATCGGCGCCTTCGCTGGAATGGCGGCGATGGGCTTCACCGTCAATTTCTCGACCCTGTTCGCGATCGTGCTCGCCATCGGCATTGTGGTGGACGACGCCATCGTCGTGGTCGAGGGCGCGGCCCATAACATCGAGAAGGGCATGTCCGGCCACGACGCCGCGATCAGGGCGATGGACCAACTCTTTGGTCCGATCATCGGCATCACGCTGGTGCTGATGGCCGTGTTCCTTCCGGCGGCGTTTCTGCCGGGCATCACGGGACGCATGTACGCGCAATTCGCGCTGGTGATCGCGGCGACCGCGTTCCTCTCCGCGATCAACGCCGTGACGCTCAAGCCGACTCAGAGCGCGATGTGGCTGCGGCGGCCGGTGCCGCCGGAGAAGCGCAACCTGTTCTACCGCTTCTTCAACCGCGCCTATGGCTGGCTCGAGAACGTCTACATCTCTGTTATCGCGCGGATGGTGAAGCGCAGCGCGATCATGGTCACCATCTCGCTCGCGGTCATGGGCCTCGCGCTCTACCTGTTCTCGCGCGTGCCGACGAGCTTCATCCCGATCGAGGATCAGGGCTACATGATCGCCGCCGTGCAGTTGCCGGATGGCGCGTCGCTGCCGCGCACGCAGCGCGTTCTCGACAAGGTTTCCGAGATCAGCCGCGCCACGCCGGGCGTGGATCAGGTCGTCACCATCGCGGGCGTCTCCGCGCTCGACAATTCGTCGTCGCTCTCAAACGCCGGTGTCGCCTACATCATCCTCAAGGACTGGAGCGTGCGCGGCAAGGCGCAAGGCCTGCTTCCGCTGTACCAGGGGCTCAACAAGTCGCTCTCCGCCATCGAGGACGCCCAGATCATGGTGCTGCCGCCGCCGCCGATCCAGGGCGTCGGCAACGACGCCGGCTTCACGATGCAGATCGAGCTGCGCGATGGCAGCTTCGATCTCGCCAAGCTCCAGAGCGCGACCGACGCGATCGTCGCCAACGCCAGGTCGCAGTCGGCGTTGCAGATGGCCATGTCCTCGTTCCGCGCCAACGTGCCGCAATATTCCGTCGAGGTGGACCGTGTGAAGACGCAGGCGCTGCACGTCACGACCGATCAGGTGTTCCAGACCCTGAGCAGCTATCTCGGCTCGTCCTATGTCGATCAGTTCAACAAGTTCGGCCGCGTGTTCCAGATCTACACGCAGGCGGACTCGCAATACCGGCTGCGCACCGAGGACATCCAGCGCCTTACCGTCCGCAACAAGGACGGCGACATGGTGCCGATCGGCACCCTGGCGAAGATCACGCCGGTGGTCGGCCCCTCGCTCATCAGCCTGTTCAACCTCTATCCGTCGGCGACGGTGATCGGCTTGCCGGCGACCGGGTTCTCGTCCGGCGAGGTGATGAGGCTGATGGAGGAGATCGCGGCGAAGACGCTGCCGCCCGGCATGGGCTACGAGTGGAGTTCGATGTCGTATCAGGAGAAGCTCGTCGGCAATCAGGCCTACCTGATCTTCGCGCTCGGCATCCTGCTGGTCTATCTCGTGCTCGCCGGACAATACGAAAGCTGGTACGCGCCGATCTCCGTCGTGCTCGCGGTGCCGCTCGCGCTGATCGGGCCCGCGACCGTGATGACAGTGCTGAAGGGCAGCGGCCTCAACAACAACCTCTATGTGCAGATCGGCTTGGTGCTGCTTATCGCCCTGTCCGCGAAGAACGCCATTCTGATCGTCGAGGTCGCGCGCGAGTTGCGTGCCGAAGGCAAGGCGATCTTCGAGTCGGCGTCGGAGGCGGCACGCGCGCGCTTCCGTCCGATCCTGATGACGTCGTTCGCCTTCATCCTCGGCGTGGCTCCCTTGGTGGTGGCGAGCGGAGCGGGCGCCTCGGCCCGCGCTTCGATCGGCATCACGGTGTTCTCCGGCATGCTCGCCTCGACGTGCCTCGCGGTGCTGTTCGTGCCGTCGTTCTTCGTGGTCATTCAGGGCTTCGAGGAATGGCTCAAGGAGCGCAAGGCGCGGAAGGCTGTCGCGGCGACGCCGGCGGAGTAGGGCGCGTCAGGTAAGTCCTTGGGGAATAAAGGCCCATTCGGCCCTGTGAATGGCCCAAAGTCACACTTTGGTCCCAGTCACGCCGCTATGGTAGTCAATCGCCGACAGCCAAATGTTTCACATGTCCAAACCGATGTTCCGTGCGCTCTCGGCCTCGCTTCTGGCCGGTGCGCTGACCCTTTCGACCGCCGCTTTCGCGCAGGAGCGGGAGAATCCGCTGTCCGCGATCGGCAAGCTGTTCGGCGGCAATCAGGACCGTCCGCAGCAGGGCGTCGGTGACGGCGCGGCGCAATCCGGACGCGAGTCGCCTGCCGACCAGACGGTCCGCATCGAGCGGCTTGAGGCGATGATCCGCCAGCTCACCGGCGCGAACGAGCAATTGCAGTATCGCAATCAGCAGCTCGAGCAGCAGTTACGCGCGATGGGTGGCGGACAGCCGCAGCAGGCGACGGCGCAGCCCATTCCGCAGCAGTCCATGCCTTCGCAACCGATGCCGCAGCAGCCTCAGCCGCAGCGTCCGGTGTCGTCCGTTCCCTCGCAAGGGCTGCCGCCGCCGTCAGTCGGCTCCGCGCCCGTGCCGCAAGGCGGCCGCCGCGGCGACGCCTTCGATCCGTCGCAGCATCCGAACGCGCCGGGCGCGCCGCAGACGCTCGGCGGCATGAATTCCGGATCGAGAGAGCCGCCCCCGGTTGCCGTGAACGAGCCGCCGGTCGGCATGCCGGGCGGCCGGCAGGCCGGAGCGCCGCTCGATCTTTCCACGCTTGCGACCGGCATTCCGGGCGGCGCGCAGTCTTCGACCAATGTCGCGAACGCGCCGATGGAGAATCCGGCGCAGCAAGGCGGCGCGTTGCCGCCTCCGCCGCCGCGCAACATGAGCGCGACCGGCGCCGTCGTCGCTTCGACCGCGCCGCCATCGGAGAGCGCTCAGGGCTATTACGATCTCGCCTATGGTTACGTGCTGCGCAGGGACTACGCCTTTGCGGAGGACGCGTTACAGACCTTCATCCGCAAATATCCGAGCGACGCGCGCATTCCCGATGCGCAGTTCTGGCTCGGCGAGAGCCTGTTCCAGCGCCAGCGTTATGACGCGGCGGCGGAAGCCTTCCTTGCCGTCTCCACCAAACACGATCAGCATCCGAAAGCGGCGGAGTCGTTGTTGCGTCTCGGTCAGTCGCTCGCCGCGCTCAATCAGAAAGAGATGGCCTGCGCCACGCTCGCCGAAGTGGGCCGCAAATACCCGAAGGCGTCGAGCACCGTGAAGCAGGGCGTCGATCGGGAACAGAAGCGTGTCCGCTGCTGACGACACGGCGGTTTCTGCTGCCGAAGCGCGATCGCTGTTCGCCGATCTGACTGACGTTCCCTCTCTCATTCTTGCGATTTCCGGCGGTCCGGATTCCACCGCGCTGCTGTGGCTCGCGGCGCGCTGGCGCAAGTCGCTTAAGGATGGGCCGAAGCTCCTCGCGGTGACGGTCGATCATGGTCTGCGGCCGGAAGCCAAGCGCGAAGCGATTGCGGTGAAAAAGTTGGCGCGCTCGCTCGGCGTCGAGCATCGCACCCTGCGCTGGACCGGGCGCAAGCCTTCGGCCGGGTTGCAAGAGGCCGCGCGCAACGCTCGTTATGGTCTGTTGGCCGCCGCCGCAAAGTCAGCCGGCGCGCGACACATTCTCACCGCGCACACACTCGACGATCAGGCGGAGACGGTGCTGATCCGGCTGGCGCGGGGGAGCGGGGTGAGCGGTTTGGCCGCGATGGCAAGGATTGCTCCGCTGCCGGTGACCTCGGAGAAGAAGAACGGCAGTTCCAGGTCCGAGGAATCCTTGATCATCGTTCGTCCGCTGTTGTCTGTGCCGAAGCATCGCCTGATCAAGACGCTTCTGGCCGCCCGGATCGCGTCCGCGGACGATCCCTCGAACCGCGACCCGCGCTTCACCCGCGTCCGCTTCCGTGCCCTGATGCCGGAACTGGCCCGCGAGGGCCTGGTGCCCAGCCGTTTATCTTTGCTGGCAAAACGGGCCCGCCGCGTTGACGAAGCTCTGGAATTTGCTGTCACACGGGCCGCCGTGGACCTCCGCTACAATGGCGAGCCGTATGTTTTTCGGGCGCGCCCATTTTTTGAACTGCCGCAGGAGGTTAGCCTCCGTCTCCTCGGCCGGGCCGTCGATCAGACCGGCGACGAAGGCCCGGTCGAGCTCGGAAAGCTCGAGACTTTGCACGCAGCGCTGCTCGAAAACCCAAATCCCGCGCGGTTTCGCCGCACATTGGCCGGATCTGTCGTGACACTGGACGGCGATGCTCTTCGGATCGAACGGGCCCCGAAGCGCCGTAGCCGGGCCCGTTCTTAACCAAACGAGCAGGTGACGGCCTCAGAGGCATCCTGTGACGGCTGACAGGAGTAGAATATTGAGGATTCGTGGACATTCCTGTCCGGTCGGTTCCCTTGGCATGGGGCGACCGTGGACCTACATTAACCGGCGAGTTAACCGCTTCGAACACGCCAAAGCTCTGAACGCCTCCGGGACGCCGGAGCGCCATGAAAGACTAGAATGAACGCCAATCTTCGCAATTTCGCGCTCTGGGTCATCATCGTTCTGCTGCTGTTGGCGCTGTTCACGCTGTTCCAGAATCCGGGCCAGCGCGCCGCCTCGCAGGACATTTCGTTCTCGCAGCTTCTGAACGAGGTCGAGCAGGGCCGCGTCCGCGACGTTCTGATCCAGGGGCCGGACATCCACGGCACCTTCACCAACGGCCAGAGCTTCCAGACCTACGCGCCGAACGATCCGTCGCTCGTGCAGCGTCTCTACGGCAAGGGCGTCGCCATCACCGCGCGTCCGCAGGGCGACAGCGTGCCGTGGTTCGTGTCGCTGCTCGTGTCGTGGCTGCCGTTCATCGCGCTCATCGGCGTGTGGATCTTCCTGTCGCGCCAGATGCAGGGCGCGGGCGGCAAGGCGCTCGGTTTCGGCAAGTCGCGCGCGAAGCTGCTGACGGAAGCGCACGGCCGCATCACCTTTGAAGACGTCGCGGGCGTCGACGAGGCGAAGTCCGACCTCTCGGAAATCGTCGAGTTCCTCCGCGACCCCGGCAAGTTCCAGCGCCTCGGCGGCAAGATTCCGCGCGGCGTGCTGCTGGTCGGCCCGCCCGGCACCGGCAAGACGCTGATTGCGCGCGCCGTGGCCGGTGAAGCCAACGTGCCGTTCTTCACGATCTCGGGC
>BFBZ01000022.1_pt80 | contig 19250 bp, 22 predicted proteins | sample 1888401 | NCBI WGS metagenome assembly BFBZ01 (sample SAMD00112614, study PRJDB3348) | symbiont metagenome | host: Chara braunii | reverse complement strand
CAGGTGCCGCGCGACGAGATGGGACGAGCCATGGTTCGTCATTTCCTGAAACGCTGGGAAGCCAGGGATCGAGACCTGCCCGGGCTGCTGCGGGTGTGCATCACCCACCGGGACGGGCGCGCGCTGCTGCTCGCCGTGTTCCGCAAGCAGATCACACCGGTCATCGCCCGCGTCACCGGTCCTCGCCACGGCGCGGAACGCGCCGCCTTGATCTCGACGCAGATGCTGGGACTGGCGCTCACCCGCTATGTGCTGGAGCTTCCGCCGGTGGTCGGCCTGTCGCAGGACACCATCGTCGCCCATGTCGGCGCCACGCTGCAGGGCTACCTCACCGACGGTCTCGATGCATCGCCGCGACCAGCGAAACGGACCTCACGGGCAGCGGTCAAACCGCCCGCCAAGTCCGCATCGAGGCCTGCATCGCCCCTCCAGCAACACAACCGCCACGCCGGTGGGCGGCGCGCCACGATCGGTTGACAGACCCGGCTGGATTGGTTGTAATTTCGCATGGGGGTGTTGCGGTCCCCCCATCAGGCAACGTGTCCAATCCGGTTTGCCCAAGTATCGCGTCCCATGTTTTATGAGGGCGCTTCATGCTGCCGTCCGGCACGATGTCATCCCAACCTCGCCTCAGCACTCTCCGGTGTGTGCGCCTGCCTATCGTTCGATCGGCTTGCGCGACCGCACGGGTGACACCATGAGCACGGATCAAGTGCCGGCCGGCCGCGAGAATGGGCACGGCATCCCGTTCACTGAGGCGTTTCGGGTGTGGCTGCGCATCGCACTGCTGAGCTTCGGCGGCCCCGCCGGCCAGATCGCGGTGATGCATCGCATCCTGGTCGACGAGAAGAACTGGATTTCGGAGAGTCGCTTTCTGCACGCGCTCAATTACTGCATGCTGCTGCCCGGCCCGGAGGCGCAGCAACTGGCCACCTATATCGGCTGGCTGCTGCATCGCACCGCCGGCGGCATCACGGCCGGCGGGCTGTTCATCCTGCCCGGCATCATCGCGATCATGGGCCTGAGCATGGTCTATGCGGCGTTCGGCAATGTCGGGCTGGTCGCCGCGCTGTTCTTCGGCCTGAAGGCGGCGGTGCTTGCGATCGTGATCCAGGCCGTGGTCCGCCTCGGACGGCGCGCGCTGGGTAACCGGATCCTGATCGCCATCGCCGGGATCGCGTTCACGGCTATCTTCTTCTTCAACCTGCCGTTCCCGATCATCATCATCGCCGCAGGCCTGATCGGATACACCGGCGTCAGGATCGGACGTCCGGAATTCGCCGTCGTCGCGCACGGCGGCAAGCAGACCGCGGTCGTGGACAGCCGGTTGTCCGACGATCAGCCGGCTCATGTGACGCCGCGCGTCTCACGCGCGATCACGGTCGGAGCCGTGTGGCTGCTGCTGTGGCTCGCGCCGGTCGCAACTCTCGTTTTCCTGCTCGGGCCGGCCAATGTATTCAGCCAGATCGCGCTGTTCTTCAGCAAGATGGCGATGGTGACGTTCGGCGGCGCCTACGCCGTGCTGGCCTACGTCGCACAGCAAGCGGTCGAGCACTATCACTGGGTGCAGCCGCGCGAAATGCTCGACGGTCTCGGCATGGCGGAAACCACGCCGGGACCTTTGATCATGGTGCTGCAGTTCGTGGGCTTCATGGCGGCCTATCGCGATCCCGGCACGCTGTCGCCGATGATGGCGGGCGCGCTGGGCGGCCTGCTGGCGACCTGGGTGACCTTCACGCCGTGCTTCCTGTGGATCTTCCTCGGCGCGCCTTTCATCGAGACCCTGCGCGGCAATGCAGCGCTGGCCGGCGCCCTGTCGGCGATCACGGCAGCCGTGGTCGGCGTCATCCTCAACCTGTCGATCTGGTTTGCGATCCACACGGTGTTTCGCGAGGTCACCCCGATTCGTTCGCTGGGCCTGTCGTTCGATGCGCCGGTGCCGGCCAGCCTCGACGTCGCGGCGCTGATCCTGGCGATCGCGGCGGCCATCGCAACCTTCCGGTTCAATATGGGAATGCTGACGGTGCTTGCCGGCGCCAGTGGCACGGGACTGATCCTGCGGCTGCTCGGCGTGATCTGACGGTCGATCGCAGCGACACGTTCGTCAATTGCCGGCGGGCTCGACCTTTTCGAGATAATCGCGGTGGATGGTCTGCAGCGAATTGCGGCCGTCGAATTGCACACGCCAGCCGCTCGCCGCCGCCCTGCGCACCACCACCGCCTGGCGCTCTCCGTAACGCGGATGCCGGCTGCGCCCGAGCTCGTTCATGCGAACGCGATCACCGGCCGCGAATTCCCGCGGGACCGGCGCATCGGCCGCCGTGGTGCGCCGCTCGGAGGCCACATCGTCGCGTCCGGCCAGCATTGCCGCGGCACCATCTGATCGCATCGCCTGACTCTCAATTGGAAAATGACTGCCCAATTCCCGCCCCTTTTGCCAACGCGTGTTGGCAAACGCATGGTGTCATATGGGGTCACGGTTTCGCGAGTCAACCTCGCCGGTGCAACTTATAAAGACGGCTTGATTTGGAAAGCATCGTGTTGTCGGACATCGCCTTCCACGATTGATCGAATGGCCGCGATCGAACGGCAGCCGGACCACCCGCGAAATCGGGAGGACAGCCGGCGCGGCGCTCCACACGCAGCATCCAGAACACAAGAACTACCCTGCGTCGATGGAATGCCTTACTCTCTTGATCTCCGAAGGCAGGTTGTGGCGGCTAGAGGAACCAATACGTCATGAAAAGTTTCGTACTCTGGTCGAAGCCAAAGAGCGCCCGCGCTGCCCTGACGGTCGTCGCCGGTTTGATGGCTGGAAACCTGATCGGCCTTCGCGCCACGCATTCCGAGATTATCAGACAAAGGCCCTGCGACATCTATGCGGCCGGACATGCGCCATGCGTTGCCGCGCATAGTACGGTGAGATCGCTCTACGCCGAATATGCCGGCGCATTATATCAGGTGAAGAGAGCTTCGGATAACGCCAGCCAAAATGTCGGCTTGCTTTCGGACGGCTACGCGAACGCCGCGACGCAAGATGCATTCTGCACACACACCACCTGCATCATCACCAAAATCTACGATCAGTCGCCCAAGCACAACGATCTCTCTATCGCCGCCGGTGGACATTACAAAGGACCCGGTTCCAACGGTTCCGACCTTGGCGCCGCGGCAGACGCGTTGCCGGTCACGGCAGGCGGTCACCAAGTCTATGGTGTCTCGATCTCGCCGGGAATGGGTTACCGCAACAACCGAACATCAGGCGTTGCGGTCAACGGCAAACCGGAGGGAATGTACATGGTTTCTTCCGGAACCCATTTCAATTCAGGGTGCTGTTTCGACTATGGCAACGCCGAGACCAGCGGCACGGATACCGGCGCAGGCCACATGGATACGGTCAACGTCAGCAGAGATCTGTCATGGCCTCGCTGCCAGAACGGACCGGGGCCCGGCGTGCACGCCGACCTGGAGAACGGAATATTCCACTGGGATAAACGAAGCTGCAATCCTGCTGCCAGCATCAGCGGCCCGCCGCGTCCCTTCATATCCGCATGGTTGAAGAACAATGGCCAGACAAGGTTTGCGCTGAAGTGGGGCGACGCACAGGCGGGCGGGCTCAACACCATCCATTCTGGCGCTCTTCCACACGGATATGCGCCTATGCGTCAGGAAGGGGCGATCATCCTCGGCATCGGAGGAGATAACAGCCACGCCTCGGCAGGTTCCTTCTTCGAAGGCGTGATGACGGCCGGTTTTCCAACCGACGACACCGATAACGCCATCCAGTCCAACATTGTCGCGGTCGGCTATGGCGCGCCCACTGGCCAGTCTGGAACGCTGACACCGGGATCGGAAATCTCGCTGCAAGCGACCACGGCATGCTGCACTGGAGACTATGTCCGCAACCAGAACGGCGCCGCCGTCATCGCGCCGATCTCATCGGGCAGCGCTGAGCAGGACAAGGGGGACTCAACCTGGATCGTCCGCCGCGGCCTCGCCGACAACTCATGCGTCTCCTTTGAGTCGAGAAACAATCCGGGCGGCTTCTTGCGGCATCAGAACCTTGCCTTGCACGTGCAGCCGTTTGACGGCACTGCTCTGAACCGGTCCGACGCAACATTCTGTCCGCAGCCGGGGAAGCACGGGAGAGGAAATTCGTTCCACGCGGTCAATTACCCAACGAAATACATTCGTCACTACTATGGCAAGGTTTATATCGCCGGCGATGGCGACGGCACGAAGCCTTGGGACACCACGGTGCTTTGGGCCGACGACGCAAGCTTCATCGTCAGCCCGCCCTGGTTGCCATAGAACCAAGGTCGCTTCCTCTGCAACGTCCATCCTGTGGAGCGGCACCACTCCTCTCAAGCACTATCGCTCAATCATGTTCGGCCGGAGGGGTGATGTACACATTCCACGCCGTCGTAGCGCTGGCAGAGCCGCGGTAGAATCGCCGCGTTGTAATCACCCTCGCCTCTGCATCTGCCGTATTCTGCTTCATCCAGGCATCGCACTCCCTTTGATTCCAGGCTCCGACTTCGCAGATGCCGATGAAGCCAAATCGCTTCGCCTCGCCCAGCGAGGTCAGCCCCGATGACCAAGCCTCGTTCGGCGTCAACGGCGCCGGGTGATCGGGGCTATAGAACGTCATCGGGTCGCCGACGTCGGTGGCGCCGGCGACCACGCTCCAGCGTGAATGAAAGCGCTGATGCCACAGCTCGGTCAGCTCGCCCGCGAGCTGTGAATATGAGCCATAGGTGAACTGGCCGGATGCATTGCGCGGCATCGTGATGACGATAGCCAGCGGCGCCGCGGCCAGAACGATCATCGCGATCGCCAGCCAGGTCACGGCGACCCGTACAAGCGCCGCCCGGCGCACGCGCAATTGAGGGATCGCGATCAACGCCAGCGGCGTCAGGAAGAACAGCGAGATGCCCCAGTCGGTCTTGAGGTAAATCGAGAATGCCAGCGCCCCGATCGGCGGACCGATCGCGACGATGGCTTGAACGATCCAGATATTCCATGCCTGGTGCATCCGTACGCTTGAATTGGCATCGCGCGACCATGATCGCGCGATGAAGCCGCGCGGGTCGCGCCACGGCAACCTCCACCCCCGCGGGCTCCACGCCAAGGCCACAACGGCGACCACCGAGGGTAGCGCGAGCAAAGCGATGTTGTGGCCGATATAGCCCAGCACCAGTTTCAAACTCTGGATGTGACTCGACAGCGAATAGGTCTCGCCGGCATATGTGAGCGGCAAGAAATTCACCTGCGTTAGCCAGATGACGTGCGGGACCATGGCAACGAGCAACGTCGCAATCGCAACCCACGGCGCCGGAGAGCGCAGGAACAGCATCCGCGCGGGATGGATCAGTGCCGAGAGGCCGATCGCGCCAAGCATCGTCAGCACCCAGTATTTCGTCATAAGCGCCAGCGCGCTCGCGAGTCCGAGCCAGACACCCGAACGTATCGTGCGTCTGTCGAACGCATTGAGATAGGCGAGCACGACGAGTGGCAGCGTGATCAGCTGCAGCAGATCCGCATTGTACTTGAACCCCTTCAAATTGAAGATCGGATAGATCGCGAGCATCACAACGACAAGAAAGGCGCGGCGGCGATCGACCACGCGCAGGGCGATCGCCCAGCAGATCATCATGCCCACGCCGACTGTCACCATCGCCAGCGCGTAGGTCGACCAGTCGGTGATCGGGAACAGCATGAACCAGATGCCGGCGACCCAGCCCGACAGCGGCGGATGCTTGCCGTAGCCAAGCAAAAACTTCTGGCCCCAGGCAAAGGCCTCGGCGACATCGAAATGCACGTCTTGCGCCGCCCGCAAACGCGTCAGGATCAAGGTGCCAAGCATCACGTGGAGAACGACGAAACCAGCCACCAGCCAGAGGCACAATTTCTCGTCGCCGGCCCAGGCGACGAGGCGCGCGGCGCTGCGGCGGCCGATCGAGCGGATGCGCGAGCGCGTTGCCGCGGCCAGGTGAACAGCTTCAATCATGACCATTGCTTGGCGCTTTCAGCATTGACTTTGAGATCGACAAGTCCAGTTGCGCGAGTATGTCGGTGAAAGGCAGGAGCATAGCAACATCACGAGCCGTCGGACCGCTTGATCGGCAGAATCAGGATGTCGAAAACCGGGAATCCCGCGATCCGCTGCGTGATTGTCCGGGATGCGCCGGTCACGACAAAACGACCGCGAAGACCGTCGCGGTATGTTTTCTCGCAGGCTGCTTCCTTGCCGAATTTGAGCGCTCCGACGAAGAATCCGTTGCGTCTCGTAGTCAGGCGCTTGTCGTCCATATACTGGAAATGACGCGGGTCTCCCGGAAACACCTCTATCGGAACGTCAGGGCCGAGGGCGTAGCCGATCCGTGCCGCCTGCATCCAGTTCGACGCAACGACATAGGCGTCGGCGTCCTCGAAACCGCCTCCGTCCGCTTGGTCCGCCAACGCAGACCAGTCGATGATCTGCCAGTTGACGTCGAACTTCGGAGCTCGATCATAGAACAGGCGGGTGAAGACACCCGCCCTCGCCTGCAAGGCAAATCCTGCCGCCAGAAGCGGGATGACAATCATGGAACAGGCAACGGAGGCCTTCAGCCACGCCGCCCCTCGGTCCGAAAAACGGCTGCACCATTGGCCGACAAGCGGAAACGCGAACAGGAAGCCGCTCATCGACCAATGCGGGAGAGAGTGGGCGCTGAACAGAGCGATGATGTCAAAGAATGCGACCGGGACCACCGACGTCAGCGCGAAGAAGCGGTCGGGGGCCGATGAGCCGCCGCCGACGCCGCGCCACATGCATGCGGTCGCGACAAACCAGACCGGCCACACATAGCCGACCTGGCCCAGCAGGGTAACCGCAAGATTTCCCGGATGCAGGAGATATCCGTCGGCGGCCATGCCCCTGGCGGACTGAAAGACGAACGACGCCCACCCGTGCTCCATATTCCATACGAAAACAGGCACCAGAGCCAGAGCAGCAATCGCAACCGCAACCCAAGGGCCCCGCGTTCGCAGTTCGCCCCGGCCGGATTTCGTTGTCAGCAGGATCAGCAACGCCGAAACGCAGAACAATCCCGCCTGGTATTTGGACAGCAACGCCAGGCCGAGGGCGGCCCCGGCGACAATCCATCGAAGGAGCGCAAAACGCCGTTTCCCGCCAAGAAGAACCGGCGCAACGGCCCACGCGCTGACCAGAAGACAGAAATCAAGCGGGCCGTCCGGAACGACAAAGTGGCCCGCCGAAATGAAGAAAAACGGCGCAACTGTGTACCAGGCCGCGGCCCAGACGGCGGCGACGCTGCCGTAGGCGTCGCGGGTGAGGTCGAAAACAAGCAGCGCTGACAGCGAACCAAGCACCACATAGGGAAGCCGTACGAATAGCCGGCATTCGCACCCGGTCAAATCCGCCATGAAGCGAGCAAGCGCGAAGCCGATCGGAGGATGATCGAAATAGGACAGCGAATGGCTTCGAGACACCACAACCGCATAGCTCTCGTCGATCGACAGAGGTATTTCCGCAGCGAGCCCTATCCTCAAGATCAGAAACGCGAGCACCAGAATGATAAGGAGATTCGTCGCTGAAGCAAAACTGTCGGCCAAGTGGAGCTTCCGGACCAGCGGTACAGGGAAGACTGCATCCCGATACGCCGATCCGGATGGCGCATGGGCGAGGCTGATGACCGCGGCACCGGCTGCCGACAGTTCAGGGATGAGTTGGCCCGGTACGCGGGAAGCCTCCGCGCGAACGCCCGTCGCATAGTTCGATCCATTCGGCTGAAGCGCCCACCGGAACAGCCGCGCTGCGACCGCACCCCATCGCCGGGGGTGCAAGGACCTGCTTGGCGGCTCCAAGTGTGGCAGCTCCAGATGTGGCAGCTCCATGTGTCGTACCTCTGCTTGGCCTACGTGCGATGCACGCCGCCAGCAGAGGGCCTCCACGAGATTGCCCGAACGTTGCCGGACCTGAATTTCACCGGCATTGCTTCACCCCCTCGACACCGTCACCTCAGGGCCATTGTCCCGCCGTTTTTGTCTCCGGGCGTCTCGCGTCATGAGACGTCGGCATTCGCTGAGATGCCGGTCGGTCCGTCAACTCGGGCTGATCGCGAAGCGCGCGCGAGGAGAAACGCAGTCCATGAAATGATGCGCGCTCTCGCGGCTGATCATGGTCGACGATCGCTGAAGATGGCTCGAAAAGCACCGATGCCGCGCGGAGGAATGGCTTCAGAATCCTGCCGGCGAGATGCGCGCCGATCGCGCGCGGACCAGGCGATGACGAGAGGCCATTGTCCCGATCAATTTCTTGCAGCCGCACCGCCCCGTCGGGAGGTGGATTCGTGTTCGCGCCAAAAAAACGATCCGCCGTCGCACGGACTGGCCCCGGCGATGCGATGGTCAGCGAAGACACCTCCGATGTCACGCTCGCGTTGGTCTTGTGCTTATCACCGGAAGTGGATCGATGCAGCCGCGCGGGTATGCTCGCCGGCTCGGCGGGCTTATCGACAGCTGATGCCGCCTTCCCATCATTCGTCTTATCGACGATTTGGCCGCCAGCCACCACCAACGGCTCAGGCGCGTCGGCGAGGTCCGATGGAGCCTGAGGCAGCGTTAAATCCGCCTTCGCTGCCGCGTGAGGCACCGCATTGGCGGCGCCCCTCTTCGGATCGACCGCTGCACCTGCAAGCGAGACCGGCGCATTCGCAGCAGACCAGCTCGCGATGTACTGGTGCGCCAAATAGGAGCCGGCCACCGTCGCAAGGACGGACAGGAAAATGTCCAGAAAGAGCTTTGACACGTACCTCAGCATTGTCGGCCTCTCTTTCCGCTCGCCTTGCCATTCAACACATCCGTCCAGTTTGGTGTTTCTCCAAAGCCAAGCCGGCCTGGTGTCAGGTTGCTCGTCTCCAGTTCGCCGACTTGCAGATCAGTCCACCGGCAATGCAGCCCGAGGTTTTGAGGGTGGATCCTTCGATGGACATTTTGCCCGAATAGATCGACCCGTTGTCGGGGCTCGCGGCTTTGCCGGTCCAGGAATTAGCACCCGCGGGCCGCATATCGAAGAACAGACGCTGACCGACTTTGGCTTTCGAAGCCGAACCGGGCTTCAACCACACGATGTTTCCGCAGATCGCGTCGCCACACGGTTCAAACTTGACTCGCACGGCACCATTGTCGCGCAACCAGGTACCGAAGACACCATCTGCGAGACTGGGACACGTGGTCAGGAAGAACACCGTCAGCGCCAGGCCGAGACGCACAACATTCATCACATTCTCCTGTGTTTTGGTTTCGATCAGCGAATTTCTGCGAGGTGCATGTCGCTCAGGGTTGACGAAAGACTGCGAACGATGAGGTCGGTGATCGCGCCATGCAGCTTTTCGTTTCGGACAGGATCGCCAACGCTCAGCGAGAAGCTCTCGTCGACAAGTCGACTGGGACCCGCGAGCCGGACCGTCTCCACATTGTCCAAAGGCGCGGCAGCTCTCTTTTCGATGACGTCGAACGTTTTTCCATCGATCACCCTGACCTCGTAGAGAACATGGATCTGGCTGTAGGGTTCGAGCAGTGTGCCGTACGTGATGAAACCGATACCTTCAACCTTTCGGCCGCCACCGCCGAAATTCGATTTGGCTTTGGTGATGACGACATAGGCGTCCAGCCCCTGCGGAGACACTTCGGTCTGAACGAGCTTCTTGAATGGATCGCTACGAACGAGGTTGACGGGGGCAACCGGGGAATCCGGTTCGATTGCCGCAAAGGCAGCTCGCCTGTAACTGACCTGCTGCACCTGGAAACGTCCGCTCAATGCCGAAGTTGCCTGCTGGACGATCAGGTCGTCCAGGCCCCAGGATTCGATCGGGAAGCTCTGACTGCGGTGCTCCAGACCAGTGAGGCCGCCTTTCGCGAAGGTGATTTCGTCGCCGACCGCCGAGATGATGCCGACGGTTCTGACCGCCTGCAATTTCGTCTGACCGGTTTCAAACGTCGCGCAGGCCCCGGCGTTGATGGCGAGGAGAATAACCGTCGCAAAGCTCACACATCGACCGCTGGTACGCATAACGTCCCTATCGTATTTTGACGTCGAATGAATAGGAGGCACCGATGCCGATCGTCGTTTGGTTGGCCGAGCCTCTGACGGCAACGAGAGGGCTTTTCGCTGCGTCGCCGAGCAGCCGCTCGTACTCGACGTAGGAATGAACCTCCCATTGCGGATCGATCCGGTAGGACACCTGAGCGCCGGCTCCGACCGAGTGTGCGCCGCCTTTCGCGTTGAACGCCGGCAGCCCCGAAGCCGCCGCCTGCACGGCATCGATGCCGAAGTATGGCGAGGTCGCTTTCGTGCTTTCCCACGTGAAGCGCGGACCCGCCGAAATGATGAATCGCTGCATCACCGGCACGATCACGTCCGCCGAGACGTCGGCCACGACACCGTGGTGGCCGCCGAAACCCTGCCGTGCCTCGGCGCGCACGCGAAACCAGTCGACCGGAAAGTATTCAACGAAGCCGCCGAGTTCGACTGCGGCCTTGACGTCGCCGAGGCCATTCAGTTCGGAGTAGCTGTTGGCATTCCGGGCCAACCTGAACTTGGCGGCGGGGCCGGCCCGAAGATCGCCAAAGTCGATGAGGGCGATGCTTGCACTATCGCGCGGGCCACGAAACTGCTCCGTGGAGCCGGCACGGCGGAGGGAAAAAATCGGAACAGGACTGAGCATGCTCCGCTTGGCACCTTCGAAATCGGGCTTGTATTCACCGCCCGCGCCGACCATGACAGTCCAGTTGCCGGACACCGACGGCAGCATAGGCATTTCAAAGGGAGGAGCAGGCAATGTAAACGCCTGTCTCTTATACACATCTAGATGTGTATAAGAGACAGCCATATTCCATACGAAAACAGGCACCAGAGCCAGAGCAGCAATCGCAACCGCAACCCAAGGGCCCCGCGTTCGCAGTTCGCCCCGGCCGGATTTCNCGCAACGGCGCCGATTGCGGTCAGCAACAAAGCCAACAACTTTCGTCGCATACTGCCACGCGGGGACGAGCGGAGAGCGGATTGGACGGCATGCTTCATTGGATGGGGCCTCTGACCCCCGAGAGCCTGTCAGGCAAGGTCAGTTCGCGTGGTTGGGAGCGGCAAGCTGGTCCACCAATGTTGCCCCAAGATTGCCTCCAACGGAGCCGACCCTCGCCCCCGAAATCTTCCTGCAATCGCAGCCTGCGCCATTGTCGCGTCGCCGCCTGGCCCCCTCTAAGGGGCGGTCGTGGGATTTGACGTCACCTGCCGCTACCTGCCGCTCCACCGACGTTGCCTCAAGATTGCCCAAAGGTTGCGTCAAGGGAGAAGCGCCCGGGCCAGACCCCACGCATCAAGTCTGACGTGCAGGGGACTGTCGCGACCCCGCGTTGATCGGCCGACAGCTCTTTTCGAGGACAATTGATGCGCTCCCTTGTGATCGAGGACGAACCGCAGATCGGGGCCTATCTCGGCCGATTGCTCGGGCAATTGAACAGGGTCGTCGACGTCGTCCAGTCCATCTCGGATGCCCAGGAAGCCCTCGGCAATTTCAAGTACGATCTGGCAATCGTTGATCGGATGCTCCCCGACGGCGACGCTCTCGACATCGTCACGAAGCTGAGCCAGTTGCCGGAAAGGCCGGCAATCATCATGCTGACCGCCAAGGATGCCAAGGAAGACGTGGTCGATGGACTCAACAGCGGGGCGGACGATTATCTGGGCAAGCCCTTCGAGCCACAGGAATTCATCGCAAGGGTGCGAGCTGTCCTGCGGCGGCCTCGGCTTCTCGCTGCGCCGGTCCTGTCGTTCGGAAACGTCGAACTCAACGTTGGCACCAACGAAGCCACGGTTGCCGACAACAAGGTGCTGCTGCGGCGCCGCGAAGCCCTGATCCTCGAGGCACTGCTGATGCGGCGCGACCGCGTCATCACGCGTGCTGCCCTGACCGAGGAAGTCTACGGGTTCGATGACGAGATCGAGTCCAATACCCTGGAGTCGCAAGTGTCCCGGCTCCGCAAAAGGCTGGCCGAGCTTGGCAGCGACGTCGAGATCCGCGGCATTCGCGGCATCGGCTACATTCTCAGGATGCCGCAGCCCCGATGACGTCGATCACGAGGACGCTGACGCTTTCGCTCGGCATGACTGCGACGGCCATCTTCCTCGTGACACTTGGCATCGGGATCTGGCTGGATCTGGCGAACGAACGCGAGCTCACGCTTTGCGAGGTCGCCGCGACTATCCTCGATCATGCCACGGTCGTCGATCCGGGCCGGAGCCTGACGATCCGTCCGACGGGCAGTATCGAAGAGGTAAAGTCCGCCAGCCCGAACCTGTGGTACGTCGTGTCCTACGACAATCTGATCAGCGAGTTCGGACGCGAGCGCCGACCGGCCTTGCCTTTCTCGCTCCCCTATACCGGGCCGGTGGGCTTCTCGGTCCTCAATACGCTTGATCAGAAGGGCTCGTTTTGCCTGGCCGTCGTCCGGAGGGGTCCTTCCGAACTGACGATGATGATCGGAGGCGCGCAAGTCGACGCCGATCAGATCGCAGAATCGTTCGTTCTCCGCAAGCTTTTTGCCATTTTTATCCTGGCCATCGCCTTCGCTGCGACTGTCGCGGCGGGCGCGTTCCTGTCCGCTCGCTTCGTGGCTCGCAGCATCGAACGCGTCACAAAACTGGCGCTGGCGATCGATCCGACGGCGCCGCAAGCGTCGATCTCGCTCGATGACGCCCCGGTCGAACTCAAGCCCCTGGTCAGCGCGCTGAACCGCGCCTTTGACGAGATTGACGCCTACATCCAAAGGCAACGCCGATTCCTCGGCAATGCGGCTCATCAACTCCGTACACCGTTGACCCTGCTGCGGGCCAAGATCGAAGACGTGGCAGAACCCGCCCTGAAGGCCGAGCTTGTGCGGGACGTCCGTCGCCTCACATCGCTGGTTTCAGCGATGCTGGATCTGGCACGGCTGCAGAATCATGCGATCGAGAAGCAGCCCATCGATCTCGTGGCCCTGACACGGGACGTCCTTGCGGATTTCAGCCCCACCGCGCTGGATGCGGGAATCGAACTTTCACTGGAGCAGGCTGAGCACGACACTGTCGTGGTGCACGGCGTCGAGGCGGCAATCCGCAGCGCCTTGGCCAACCTGGTCGGTAACGCGTTGATCCACGCGCATGGTGCGGGACGCATCGTGGCTGATCTTGATCGTGGGAGCGTGTCGATCAGCGATGATGGAGCTGGAATCTCCGCGAGCTCCGAACGCCAGATCATCGAGCCGTTCCAAACGGGCAACCCCGCGAGGAAGGGCGCCGGGCTCGGTCTGGCGATTGTCCAGGAGATCATGGCGGCCCATGGAGGGGCGCTGACCATCACCTCGACCCCGGGGCGCGGGACGACGGCCTGCCTCCGCTTCCCGGAGGCTTTTGACGCACCGGCCGGTGAAATCCAGATCCTCAGCCCTGAGACAGCATTGTAGGGACTTTGTCGCCGACGGACCTGTCACACTTGGCGCATCACGTGCGTGATCGTGTCCTTCGAATTGGCGCCGGCGCAGCGCGTGGCGCAAGTGACAAGCGAGATCTTTCCTGCCGATCGCATCGGCGCGCGTCGTTGTACGATCTGCGTTGTTCACGCCGCCGATGAGCGCGACGCTTCGATCAGGCTGTCCCGCTCCGCCAATGCGCGCTGCAGCTCCCTGCGGATGTCGAGCACCCTGGCAGTGGCGCGCTCCGGCTGCGGCGAGCCCTGCAGCTCGCGTTCGCACGCCCGCATGCTGTTCCACAGGCGGATGATTTCGCGAGTCTTCCCGGTGAGTTGCTGATTCATGATCCAACCTCAGAGAGCAAGTCGCCAATAGAACAAAAAGGGAACAAGAAAGTCAAGCTTCCATCCCGAAACCTTCGCGGTTCATCTGCGTTTTCTCCACATGTCAGATTCAACCGACTATCTCATGGCCCACGCACGAACAGCGACCCAGCAGGCGCGGAAAATGCCGTTCGGCCGCTATCGCAACCAGATGCGCCGGGTCGCGCGGGTTTATCACCTGCTCGCCAGGCAAGGCGATTTCATCGACAATGCCGAACTGGTCGATGACTATCGCACCGCGCGGCACGCCGAACTGAAACTGCTGGCGAACCGCGACTACTGGCTGATCTGATCGCATCGCGACCTCTGCGAACAAGCGCCTGGCAACAACAAACAAAAGGGCCCGGAGCGAACTCCGGGCCTTTTGTCATTGGCCATCACCAGTCGTAGTGATGATGCCAGTGGCGGTAGTAGCGCGGACCGCCATAGTAGGCGTAGCCCGGAGCATAATAGGCCGGCCCGTAACCATAGTAGGCCGGACCATAATAACGCGGTCCGTAATAGCCATAAGGTCCGTAGGCGTTGGCGGCCAGGCCGCCGACAACGGCGCCGGCGATCAAGCCGCCGGCAAGACCCGGGCCGAAACCGCCACGCGCCTGCGCGGGAGCGGTCATCGTGGTTGCGCCGGCAAGGGTCGCAACCGTCGCCAAGGCGAGAACTGCCTTTCTCATGGATGCTCCTTTCCCATCATGTTGACACTGACAGGCCAACGCAGGGCCGATGGGATGGTTGCGACACGTTGTCAAAGTGATCAGGTTCCAGTTCCAGCAGTTCCCTCACACCAGCGAGCGAACAAGCTGCAATCCACCGACCAGCGCGGCGACGGACAACACCACCGAACCGATCATGTAGGCGGCCGCTGGCCCAAGCTCGCCGCGATCAATCAGCAGCCAGGAGTCGAGCGAGAACGTCGAGAACGTGGTGAAGCCGCCGCAGATGCCGACGGTGAGAAACACCCGGGCGACCTGCGGCAGATCCCATTTCAGCGCAAACGACTCAACGAACACGCCGATCAGAAACGAGCCGACGATGTTGATGATCAGCGTTCCCCACGGGAATGCCAAACCGAACAATTTGCCGGCGCCGATGCCGGTGAGATAGCGGGCCACCGAACCGATGGCGCCGCCAAGCGCCACAGCCATGATCAATTGCAGATTCAATGCGCCCTCCTCTGGGCCAGCCATTCGGCAAGGCCGGTCAACAAACCAGTGAGGAGCGCAGCCCGGACCATCCCGGCCGGCGCGCCGAACGCCCGCGCCAGAATGGCGACCAGCCACAATGCGGCGGTGAGCCAGACGGCAACGGACAACGGCGTTGGAAGCCGCGACGTTGGAAGCCGTGATCTGGAAAGTCGCGATCTCGGAAGTCCGGTCATGACACGCCCCTCGATTACGGGGCAACGGGACCGGAGGTGCGCATGCTCCTACCGGCGCGTTGCGCCCGGTAGGAGTCATCAGCCTTACGGCGGTTATCGGGGGACTCCATCCCCATCACAGTGCCCGGAAACTATTTTGGAATCGACGTCACGGCAAGAGCCATCTCACCCGGCCGGAAATTTCTCTTCCCCCGAACGCACGAACGCCGGCCACGAGGTGTGGCCGGCGTTCGCCATTGTCATTGTCACGCGGCGTCAGACGGATCGGGCAACGACGAGCCGCCCAGTCGTCAGCTTACCAGGTCTGATTGCGTGAGTTGTCGCCGTAGCCGTAGCCATAGCCCTGATAACCGCTGCCATAGGACGGAGCCTCATAGACCGGGCCGAGAATGGCGCCATAGGCATTACGAACGTGGGCGCGGCGCGCAAGATGACGATGGTGGCGCGCAGCGCTGCTGAAGTCAGTGACCGAACTGTTCACGATCGCATGCGTCTCCTTGACGGGCGACGCGCGCACGATCGACGGGATCGCCGCGGTCAGCATCAGGGCGGCGGCGAGCGCCAGCAGGATGCGAGTGGTCGTCGACGACTGCGGCGCCGCCAGTGCGGCGGTGCGGGTTCTTGCTCTTGTCATTGTGTGATGTCCTTGTGCAGATCGAGCGATCCCGGCAGGCGCTCGAAGAATGATGAATGACATGAGATGAAATTGGTGCCGCGCCTGCGAATACAAGCAAGCGATAACGGGATCGTGAGCCCCGCGCCCTGCCCGGTTGTCGCAGTCACGGTCTGAGACACGATTATCACAAGTAAAATCAAGGGGCCGATTGAGAGCGGGCCCCGGCATGCACGCGCGATAGAGGTGGCATGCCGCCAAAGCGGTGGCGCGCGGTATTTCCGCCGAAGCCTGACCGCGATCGCCCGTCAGTGCATGATCTGCTTCAGAAACGCGCGCGTGCGCTCGTGCTGCGGATTGCTGAAGAACGCGTCCGGCAAGCCTTCCTCGATGATGGTGCCTGCATCCATGAACACCACCCGATCGGCGACCGTGCGCGCGAAACCCATTTCATGGGTCACGCACACCATGGTCATACCCTCGCGGGCGAGGCCGATCATGACATCCAGCACCTCCTGCACCATCTCCGGATCGAGCGCCGATGTCGGCTCGTCGAACAGCATGACCTTCGGCTTCATGCACAGCGCGCGGGCGATGGCGACGCGCTGCTGCTGGCCGCCGGACAACTGGCTGGGATATTTGTCGGCCTGTTCGGCGATGCGCACCCGCGCCAGCAACTGGCGCGCGGTGACCTCGGCCTCCGCTTTCGGCACCTTGCGGATCTTGACCGGCGCGATCATCAGGTTCTGCAGCACGGTGAGATGGGGAAACAGGTTGAACTGCTGGAACACCATGCCGACATCGCGGCGGACCACGTCGACATTGCGGGTCGTATGGTCGAGTTCGACGCCGTCGACCACGATGCGCCCCTCGCGTTGCTCCTCCAGRCGGTTGATGCAGCGGATCATCGTCGACTTGCCCGAGCCCGACGGACCGCAGACCACGACGCGCTCACCGCGCGCGACCTTGAAGTCGATGTTGCGCAGCACCTGCGTGTTGCCATACCACTTGCTGACGCCCTGCAATTCGATCATCGGCGACACCGCCTTCGGTGCGGCTGCGGTTTCCTGCGGCATCGGCCTCTCCGGATCTGTCATGCGGCCATCCAGCCGCCGTCGACGAGGAGATTCTCGCCGGTGATGAAGGTGGCCTCGTCCGATGCCAGGAACAGCGCCGCATTGGCGACGTCGTCCGGCGTGCCGAGGCGCGGCATCGGCGTGCGGGCACGGGAGTAATCCATCCAGCGCGGCTCCGCGGCACGACCAGGTTTGCCGGTGACGATCTTGCCGGGCGCAACCGCGTTGCAGACGATGTAATCCCCGGCGTAATCGGCCGCGATCTGGCGGGTGATGTAGACCACGCCGGCTTTCGAGGTGCCGTAAGCGACATCTTCCGGGCACGCGATCATGCCGTGCTGGGACGAGATGTTGACGATGCGGCCGCGCGCGCCGTTACGGACATCCTGGCGCAGCATCTGCGTCACCGCGGCCTTCGACATCAGGAACACGCCGGTGAGATTGACCGCGAGGGTGCGATTCCATTCCGCCAGCGATGTCTCGACCAATGGCTTGCCGGTGCCGACCGCGGCGTCATTGACCAAACCGTCGATGCGGCCGAATTTGCTCACGGTGAGATCGACGGCGCGTTGCGCATCGGCCTCGGAGGCCACATCGATCCGGACGAACTCGACCTCATGGCCTTCGGCCTGCAGCAGCTCGACCGTCGGCGTGCCCCCCTCGCGCACGTCCGTGGTGATATCAGCGAGGATCAGCCGGGCGCCTTCCCTGGCAAAGCGGCATGCGATCGCCCGGCCGATGCCCGACGACGCTCCGGTGATCAGGATGGATTTGTCGAGCAGACGGTTCATTACGCGCCTTTCGTGTCCAGCCACGCCAGATAATCGGCCGCCGCCGTCTCCAGCGCATAGGCCGGTGCGAATCCGGTGTCCCGCGTCAGCCGCGCGAGGCTGAGCGCCGCGCGATCCGCGACCAGCCCATACACGACGGTCGGCGGCTCGCCGGTTTCCGCCAGCCGCCAGCGAAACGACGGGTAGCGCTCCGCGATCAGGCGGCACCAGGCCGGAAGATCGGTCAGCTTGCCGCCGCCGACATGATAGATCAGGTGGCGCAGAGCCTCTCCCGTGCAGACCCGAGCGATGCCGGCAGCCGCGTCGCGCGAATACACCCAGTCGGCGCGCATCGCGCGCGGCAGCACCGCTTCCTCGCCGTTGATCGCGGCTTGCAGCACCTGATAGTGCGGGCTCAGTGCGTCGCGCACGCCGGTGGCGCGTTCCCACCGGCCATAGACCGGGCCGAGCCGCACCACCCGGACATCAAGATTGTGCAGCTCGCCGATGCGCAGCGCCGCCTGCTCGGCCGCGAGCTTGGTAATGCCGTACAGCGCGGCGGGCGCCGGATTGGACAGATCCTCCTCGAACAGGCCCGACGACGCCGGCCTGGCGAAGCCGTAGACCGCGACCGAACTCAGCACCACCACCCGCTTCACCGCGGGGTGAGCGGCCGCGCATGCCAGCAGATTGACGGTGCCGCCGATGTTGACATCGACAATGCCACCGGGATCGTCCCGCTCGCGTTGCTGGTTGGGCGTCACCGCCGCGGTGTGGATGACCCGATCGATCGCATCCGACGCCAATGCGCGGATGATGTCGGCGGCCTGCCGGATATCGCCGCGCACATAGCCGACACCCGAGAGCTCCGGGCGCGCAAGACGATCCGCCGGCGGCGCCGCGATGTCGAACAGGAGGGCGCGCTCACCATCGGCGGCGAGGCGCTCCGCGATCGCAAGGCCGACAAAGCCGGCGCCACCGGTGATCAGGGTCGCCATTACCGCACCGCCAGCGCCTGCCGCTCCAGCCGCGCCACCCAGCGCGCAATCGGATACAGCAGGACGAAAAAGATCACCGCGGCCGCCATCAACGGCGTCGGGTTGTAGGTCTGCTCCTGGGCGACGCGCGCCGAACGCAGCAGCTCCGGAAGCGCCACCAGCGCCGCGATCGAAGTGGTCTTGATCAGTTCGAGGGAGTTGCTGGCGAGCGGCGCCATCACATTGCGCAGCGCCTGCGGCAGGATGATGTAGAACACCAGATGCAGCGACTTGAAGCCGAGCGCCCGCGCCGCCTCGGACTGTCCGGGCGGGACCGAGGCGATGCCGGCGCGCAGGATCTCGCCGTAATAGCCGGAGTTGTTGAGCACGATCGCGAGCACCGCCGCGGCAAAGCCCCCCAGCGTCAGTCCCAGAAACGGCAGCCCGTAAAAGATCAGAATCAGCAGCACGACCACGGGAAACGAGCGGAACAGATCGATGTAGACCAGCAGCGCCAGGTTGAGCCAGCGATGGTGGAAACTGT
>BFBZ01000008.1_pt122 | contig 19268 bp, 19 predicted proteins | sample 1888401 | NCBI WGS metagenome assembly BFBZ01 (sample SAMD00112614, study PRJDB3348) | symbiont metagenome | host: Chara braunii | reverse complement strand
GCACCGCCGCTACTGGTGGTGGTCCTCAGCGCAGCCGCCGGGATCGCCACCGGGCTCCTGCAATCGTGAACGGCGGCCCCGGCCCTTCACCGGCCGGATTAACAACGCCTTCACGGCTGGCCGCCAAAATACCGGTACATGCCAAATGTTTCCAAACATGCGGATCCGACCCGTGTTCCCTTGCTCGACCTGCTGCGGCTCGCCGCGGTCGGGGCCGTGATCCTGTATCACTACGGCTTCTGGGGCACCGCATCGCACGGCGTGCAGAAAGTGGCGTTGCCGTATCTCGCCCCGGTCGCCCAGTATGGCTTCTTCGGCGTCCCCGTGTTCTTCGCGATCTCTGGCTTCGTCATCGCCTATTCGGCCGAGGGCCGCACGCCGGTCGGCTTCGCGATCGCCCGCTTCAGCCGGATCTATCCGACCTTCGTCATCTGCATGACGCTGACTTTCCTCGCCACGCTCTTCATGGGCCACGCCTGGTTTCAGGTGACGTGGGGGCAATGGCTGGCGAACCTGTTCATTGCCGCGCCAATGCTCGGTCAGCCCTACATGGACGACGCCTACTGGTCGCTGGTGATCGAGGTCGTGTTCTACGCCTGGGTCGCGCTGTTGCTGGCCTCGGGCATCTTCCCGCGGCGGATCGACACCATCATCGTGGCGTGGATCGCGATCACCTTCGCCAACGAGCTGACGCTCGACATTCCGCTGTTCGAGAAATTGTTCATGGCGGACGACAGCGGGTTCTTCGCCGTTGGCCTGCTGATCTACGAGCATTACCGCGGACGGCGCGACAGCAGGCTCTACAGCCTCCTGACGCTGGCGATGGGCACGGCGACGTTCCAGGCCGTGCACAAGCTGGAGCGGCTCGGCGTCCACACCCATGGCAGCTTCGATCCGCGCGTCGTCACGGTCATCTGCATCGTCTCGCTCGGCATCGTGTTCGCCGCAACACGCATCAAGTCGGTGCCGCTGCCGGACGGTCTCGTCAGGGCCATCGGCGGCATCACCTATCCGCTGTATTTGCTGCATCTGCAGCTCGGCTACGTCATCCTGCTGCTGATCACGCCAGCGCCGGACGCGCTTTCGACGGCTTTTGTCGTGGCGTGCATGGTGCTTCTGGCGTGGTTCGTCTGGCGCTTCCTCGAGGGCCCTGCGCATCATCGCGTCAAGGAACAGCTCACGATGCTGGCCTCACGACACGGTTGGCCCTCGCGCATTGGTGCCAATGAAGCGCGGATCAATCCGGGCAACGTCGCCGCGCCGGCCGAGGCCGGGCGGATTGCCAATCACTGATTGCGCCGGCGTCAGGCCGCCAAACGCTCGTTGGTTGCCGGCCTGACGCCGGCGCTTGCTTCGCCTTGACGATCAGCAAGGTAGCGCCTGCGGCCAGCGCGGCGATCGCGGCGAGCGCATATAGACCCATCTCGAAGCTTCCGGTCGTCTCCCTCACCCACCCCACGATCGTCGGACCGAAGAATCCGCCGAGATTGCCGATCGAGTTGATCAGGGCGATGCCGCCGGCCGCGGCGCTGCCGCTCAGGAACGTCGCCGGCAGCGGCCAGAACGGCGCCTTGGCGCCATAAATGCCGATCGCAGCCACGGATAGCAACGCCACTGCGGTCGCACTGGCGCCGGCATAGGCGGCACCAGCGAGACCGACCGCAGAGACCAGCAGCGCGAGGAACAAGCTCCAGCGGCGCTCATCATAGCGGTCCGAGACAAATCCCCATGCCAGAATTCCGAGTGATCCGAAGACGTAGGGTATCGACGTGACGAGGCCGGTGCGCAGGTTGGATAGACCGAGTCCCTTCAGTATCTGGGGCAGAAAGAATGCAAGACCAAGATTGGCGGTCGTGTTCGCGACGTAGATCAGCGCCAGTCCCAGCACGCGCGGATCGAAAAAGATCTTCCAGAGCGCGCCGATCCGTTCATCCCCACCGACCCGGCTCTCGCGCTCGATGGTGCCTTGCAGCCAGACCCGCTCCTCCTCCGAGAGCCATTTCGCGTCACACGGACGATCCGGCAATATCCAGAATACGACAAGGCCGACGATGACGGTCGGAAGCCCTTCGAGCAGGAAGAGCCATTGCCAACCGTGGAGCGCCGCAACGCCGTCGAGCTGCATGATACTGGTCGACAAAGGGGCTCCAACGCCGAGCGAAACCGGAATCGCTACCGAGAAGACGGCGATGATGCGGGCGCGATAGGCTTCCGGAAACCAATAAGTCAGGTAGAGCACGATTCCGGGAAAGAAGCCTGCTTCGGCAGCGCCGAGCAGAAATCGCAGGATCAGGAAGCTGGTCTCACCGGTGACCAGGATCATCGCGCTGGAGAGCAGTCCCCACGTCACCATGATGCGGGAGATCCAGCGCCGCGCGCCGACCTTCTCGAGGACGAGATTGCTCGGCACTTCGAACAGGAAGTATCCCCAGAAGAACAAGCCGGCGCCGAGCCCGTAGGCATAGGCCGACAGCCCGAGTTGCTTGTTCATCGTCAACGACGCGAAGCCGATATTCACGCGGTCGATATAGGCCAGGAAGTAACACAGCAAGAGCAGCGGCATCAGCCGGACAAACACCTTGCGGATCGTGGTTCTCTCCATGCCTGGTCCTCCCCGGCGTTTCCATGTCTGCACCCGATTGTCGACAGCTCTTGGTGGCTGCCTTGCATGCGCCTTGTACGGGGCGCACGCAGCGATTTGCGGGCTGCGCCCGCTGTCACGCTCTGGCGTAGCTCGCGACGAAGCGTGCCTTGTTCTCGGAGTTCGGCGGATAGAGACCCGGAAGAGCCGCGCCATGATTGACCTGGTCCATAATCCAGGTCTCGAGTGCTTCCTGCTCCGTCGCATCGCCCGCGACTGCCTCGACCAGGTCCTGCGGGATGACGACCGCACCATCGCGATCCGCGACGATGAGATCGTTGGGAAAGACCGCGACGCCGCCGCAGCCGACCGGCTCTTGCCAGCCAACGAAGGTCAGCCCCGCGACTGACGGCGGTGCGGCACAACCCGCGCAGAACACCGGCAGGCTGGTGCCGAGCACGCCCGATAGGTCTCGCACGACGCCGTCGGTGACCAGCGCCGCCACGCCGATTCGCACCATCCGCGCGCACAGAATGTCGCCGAAGATTCCGGCATCGGTCACACCCATGGCGTCGACGACGGCGATGCAGCCTTCAGGCATGTGCTCGATGGCGGCACGCGTCGAGTATGGCGAGGCCCAGGAGGCCGGCGTTGCGAGATCCTCGCGCGCAGGAACGAACCGCATCGTGAAGGCGCGCCCGACGTAGCGCCGCTCCGTGACGCTGAGCGGCTGCGGGCCGCGCATCCAGACGTTGCGCAGGCCCTTCTTCAGCAGCACCGTACTGATGGTCGCGGTCGAGAGACGCTGGAAGACCTCGATCAACTCTTTGTCGGTCATTTTCAACTCCTTGGCTTTGGGTGGAGCCCGCGGTCGGGCTAGATGTTGGCGAGCAGTCCGCCGTCTACACGGATCACCGAGCCAGTGATGTAGGAGGCGCGCTCGCTTGCGAGAAAGGCGACTGCATCGGCGTATTCTTCGGGCCGGCCATAACGCCGGAGCGGAATGGAATTGGCACTCTCGTGCGCAACGGCCTCGACTGTCCGGTTCAGGCGGCGCGCCTTCTCCTGATCGAGAAACAGCGTTCGCGCGGTCGCGATCCGGCCGGGAATGACGATGTTGGCGGTGACACCGTCAACGGCGACCTCGGTGGCAAGCGTCTTCGACCAACCGAGCAAGGCGGAACGAAGCGCATTTGAAAAAGCCAGGTTCGGAATCGGAGCGATCACGCCGGACGACGTGCTGGTGATGATGCGCCCAAAGCCACGTGCACGCATGCCCGGCAGGACGCGATCGGTCACGGCAATCGGCGCCAGCACCATCATCTCGAATGCGCGCCGCCAAGCCTCCGTATCCTGGCCCGCGGCGGTCGCCGGCGGCGGCCCGCCGGTGTTGTTGACGACGATGTCGATCGCTCCGAAGTCGTTTTCGATCAGCGAAAGATACTGACCGATCGCGGCTGTGTCGGCGAGATTGAATGCCAACGCCGTGCAGGTCAGGCGCGGATCGCTCCACTTGCGCGGCAATGCGTCGATGGCGGCGACCGTTTCGGCGAGCGATTGTGCGCTGATGTCCGCAAGTGCCACGCGCACGCCTTCGCGGGCCAGCGCGACCGCAATGGCGCGCCCCAATCCGCCGCCCGCGCCCAGCACCAGGGCGACACGACCACCGATACCGAGATTCATGGAGCATCCCCCCGACAATTGCCCGCCGTCAGGACCATGCGTCCGCAGCGCACCGCGCGATCGCCTTCTCGTCGAACCGATAACCCAGGCCGGGCTCGGTCGGCAGCTTCAAGTCGGAGCCGGCAATCTCGAGCTGGCGATCGACGATGCGGCGGAAGTTCAGCACCTTGTCGTCTGCGAAGAACTCCACGAAGCGCGCGTTCGGCGTAGCTGCCACGAGATGGACATGGACATCGTGGAACCAGTGCGGGCACATCGTTGCGCCATACGCATCGGCGATTGCCGCGATCTTGCGGAACTCGCTGATGCCACCGCAGACCAGCGCGTCGGTCTGCAGGATCAGCGCAGCCTTCTTGTCGAGCAGTTCCTTGAAGCGCCAGCGCCCCGCCTCGATTTCTCCGGTCGCAACCGGAACGCGGGTCCGCGTGGCCAGATCGGCATGGGCGTCGATCTGGTCAGGGCCGAACGGCTCCTCGATCCAGTAAGGATCGTAGGCTTCATAGCGCTGCATGTAGCGCAGTGCCGTCGGCACATCCGACCAGGCATTGTTGGCGTCCAGCATCAGCAGGATTTCAGGACCGATCGCCTTGCGTGCCGCAGCAATCCGCTGTTCTTCCTCCGCGGGCGACAGCCGCCCGACCTTCATCTTCACCGCCCTGAAGCCGAGCGCGACATAGGATGCGAGCTCGTCGCCGAGTTTCTCCGGCGTCTTGCCCTGGAGATAGTAACCCCCGCTCGCATAGGCCGGGACGACGTCACGCGCGGACGAACCGAGATATTTGTACAGCGGCAGCTTGGCGTATTGCGCGTTGCGATCCCACAACGCGGTATCGACAATGCTGATTGCACGCATCACCGACCCCACCCGGCCGTGGAGCAGCGCCTCCTGATACATCTCCTGCCAGAGTATTGCGGTATCGTGGGAGTCGCGCCCGACCAGCAACGGCCGCAGCAGAAGCCGGACGGCATCGCTCACCAGCGAGGCGGCGGCATGGCCGCCATAGCAGTGCCCGATGCCTTCCAGCCCGTCCTCGGTGCGGATTCGCACCAATGAATATTCGCGTTGTGTGACCTGGCGCCGGGCAAAGGCGGTGGCGGAATCCAGCGGAATGCAAACGGTTCGGGCCTCGACGGAAATGATTTTGGACATCTGGACTCTTTTCCTCACGATGTAATCGCTTACATTCAAATTTCATATTGTGGAAAGAATTGGCTGTCAATAGAGAATGAGAGCACAAAACTCGAAGAGAATTCCGTGATTGAGCCCCCTCCTCAAAGAAAACGCTTTCGGAAAGCCTCGGCATTGGGGCTGGCGAGCCTCGCGGATGTCGCCGACCGGGCCGGCGTCTCCACGGCCACCGTGTCACGCGTCCTCAATGGCAGCGCCCCGGTCACCGAGGACGTCGCCGAGCGCGTCCAACGCGCCTGTCGTGAACTCAACTACGTTCCAAACGGCGCGGCGCGCGCGCTCTCATCACAACGGACCCGCACGATCGGGGCCGTCGTCCCTTCGATCGAGAACGCCGGCTTCGCCGTCGCGATCGGAGCATTGCAGCGCTGGCTTGACGCCGCCGGTTACACGCTGATCGTCGCAAGCTCCGACTACGATCCGGCTGCGGAGTTGCGTCAGGCATCGAGGCTGATATCACGCGGCATCGACGGTCTGCTGCTCGTCGGCGGCGAGCATCACCCTGATCTCATCGCAATGGTGGAGCAGCAAGAGATTCCGTTTATCGAAACATGGACGCTGAGCAAGACGCGACCGTGCATCGGGTTTGACAACGTTGCCGCGGCCCGGCAGCTCACCGACTACCTGCTCGACCTCGGCCATGTCGACATTGGCGTGATCGCAGGCCGCATGCTGCACAACGACCGCGCGTCTGGCCGCGTCACCGGCATACGCCAGGCATTGGAGGCGCGCGGCTCGAAGCTGTCTTCGGAGTGGACGATCGAGCGGCCGTTTCGCATCCAGGAAGGACGGCTGGCGATGCGCGCACTGCTGAGCAGGCCGTCGCGGCCGACCGCCGTGATTTGCGGCAACGACCAACTTGCCTTCGGCGCAATGATCGAAGCAAAGGCCAGTGGTCTCTCCGTCCCCGGGGACATCTCGATCGCCGGCTTCAACGATCTGGATTTCGCCGCCTACCTCGATCCGCCGCTCACGACAGTGTCCGTTCCCGCCGATCAGATTGGCACCCTCGCAGGAGAATACCTGCTCAACAGCGCAGCGCGTCAGCCCGCGCTGCGCGTCCACGAGATCGAGACCAAGCTGATCGTGCGGTCGAGCACGGCCCCGCCTCGTCGCAGCACGTGATACGCCGCTCCTCCGACGCAGTACGCCTTCGTCGCAGCGAGGAGTGCCACCGTGGAGAGCCGCCGGGCCATAAAACCGGCCCCAGCACACGCTGCAGGCGGCAGCACGACAAGGTCTGCGATAGCGATTTCACTCAGCAAATCACTGATTTTCTGAATGAAATCGATGTGAAATCCAAAGATTGACAAGAATTGCCTTCCGAAATATCTGTAAAAATGTAAGCGCTTACTATGGAATAGAGATCCAAAGCGCCGCGGCACATCGCCGTCGTGCCAATCCGCAGCCCCACCTCGCGGTCGGGCAGCTACCCACCGACACACAATCCGACGGGAGAATTGAATGAAGTTCCGTCCCGGTAACTTTGGCCGTCCGCCCGCGCACGGCGTCGCATTGCCCTCCGGCGAACGTCAGATCGTCTGCAGCTTCGACGATGAGACCTTCACTGAGATCCGAACGCTTGCCAATCTTGCCCGGATCAGCTTTCGCGCCCAGGTGCGCCTGCTGGTCGAATTCGGACTGGAAGACTTGAAGGATCAGGACCCGGACGCAAGTCCCACTCCCCCTAACCACCGCACCAGAACGTGATGCAGGGATGACGCTGGCCCGCGCATCGGCGACGACGCGGCTCAACTCGCGCGATCAGGTCGGCACGATGTCCCCGGCTCAGCGCCGCGACCAGCGATTGCCGGCCCATCCGGCACAGAACACGGCATCGGCACCGTCGGGAATGGTCTGCGCGACCCCCTGGCTGCATCGCGATCACGGTGGTGGCTCCTGCTGCGATTCGACTTCAGGTTGCCGCCCTATGTTAAAGCACCCGTGATACGCTCCGCAAGTCGGACCACGCCGATCGGCGTCCTCAACGCCCGACCAACGGGCACTTGCTCTCCTCGAGCGAGCGAAATGCCTCGTCGGGCTTGATCGTGGTGACGAGCTTGACCAGGTCCCACGGCCCCTTCGATTCCGCTGGCGTCTTGACCTGGACGAGATAGAGGTCGTGCACCATCCGCTGATCGGCGCGGATCGTCCCCTGTGGCGTATAGGCGTCCGCCACCGGCGTCGCCTTCATCTTGGCCATCACGATTTCCCCGTCGTCGGAATCCGTGTCCTTCACCGCCTGCAGATAATGCCGGACGGCCGAATAGACCCCGGCCTGGATCTGCGACGGCATCGCCTTGCGGCGGGCAAAGAACGCATCGGCCCATTTGCGCGCCGCCGGCGAAACGTCCTCGAAGAAACTGGTCGCGATCAGGTCGCCCTGCGTGACCGGCAGCCCGGCAGCGACGATGTCGACGTTCTGGAACGTCATCGGCACCACCGCGATGCCCTGCTGCGCGAAGCCGAACTCCTGCGCCTGCTTCATGATCGTCACATTGTCACCGGCGGCATTCAGTGCCAGCACCTTGGCGCCGCTCGACTGCGCCTGCAGCAGGAAGGAGGCGAAATCAGCGGTGTTGAGCGCAGTCTTGACACTGCCGGCGACCTTGACGCCGAGCTTGTCGAGCTTGGCGCGCGCGATCGCCTCTACCGCGCGTCCGAATGCATAGTCGGCGGTGATGAAGAACCACGAGCCCTGCACGGTCTTCGACACGCCGGCGACGACCGCGTTGGCGGTCGAGGCCGCATCATGGGTCCACTGCACGCTGGTCGGCGCGCAGGCCCTTTCGGTAAGCTCGACGGCGCCCGCGCCCGAGACCAGGAACACGCGCTTGTTCTCGCGCACCAGTTCCTGCACGGCGAGCGCCGCGCCGGAGCTGCCGCCATCGGCAATCGCCTGCACGCCCTCACGGTCGAACCAGCGCCGCGCAATCGCCGACGCCACGTCGGCCTTGTTCTGGTGGTCGGCCTGCAAGATCTCGATCGGCTTGCCGTTGATCTTGCCGCCGAAATCTTCCGCCGCCATCCGCGCCGCCTCGACCGAGCCCGGCCCCATCGCGGTCGCGAAGATGCCGCTCATGTCGGTGAGCACGCCGATGCGGATCGCATCGCCCTTGATCTCGGCCGACGCGCGGCCCGACAGCGCCATGACCGCGAGCATCGCACCACCCACCGATCGAACGATCAGGCTTGGTTTCCAGGCCATCAGTGCCTCCCCTCTTTTATCTCTTCTGGATGGACGCACCGCGCCCCGTCACCGCGTCGAGCCACGGACAGTCCGGCACCGGCGCACGCACGCCGCGCGCGGCCGCCGACAGCCGCATCTCGCGCAGCCGCGCGCGGCTCTCCGGCTCCATGTAGAGCCGGTCGTGGCCCCAGAAGCTCGGGCCGTCGAAGGTTTCGTACGGCTGCCAGGTGGTGGGATCGATGACGCGGCCACCCCAGCCATATTCGACGAAGAAGCCGGACGGCGTGGTGGCGTAGAACGAGGTCACGAAGTCGTTGGTGTGCCGGCCGAGCGTGAAGGCGATACGGCCCTCGTCGAGCTGCGCCAGATCGTAGCCCTGCCCGACGTCGTCCAGGCTGTAGAGCTCGACCATGAAATGATGCAGCCCGCGCCGACCTGAGCCGACCATCGCGAAACTGTGGTGACGACCGTTGACGTGGAAGAAATACAACTTGTACGGCGTCAGCCCGAAGTCGCTGACCTTGAAACCGAGCAGATCGCGATAGAACGGCAACAGCGGTTCGACGTCCTCGACATTCAGCACGACATGGCCCATGCCGAGCGGCCCGGTCTTGAACCCCGAGATCGGCCGCGCCGGCGCGAACGGCGTGTCCGCGATCGCTGGCCCATGGAAAACCTCGAGCGGATTGCCGGCGGGATCGCGGAAGCTGATCAGATCAGCCACGTGCCGCTCGTCCGCGAGCTGACGGGTGCCACGACGAACCGCGGTGCCGTGCCGCTCCAGTCGCGCCGCCAGCCGCTCCAGCGCAGTCGCGTCGGCGACCTCCCATCCGAAGAAGCCGGCATTGTCGCCGTCGCGATCGCTCACCACCAGGCGCTGCTTGCGGTCGTCCATCCGGAAGGCACGTGTGCCGCCGCCAAGATCGACCGGCTGCATGCCGAGCAGCCTGGTGGCAAAACCGGTCCAGTCGTCGAGACGCTGCGACTGAATGCCGATGTAACCGAGCGCATTGATTTCGGTGTTGCTCTCCATCGCTTCCTCCGTCGCTGTCACACTGCCTCTGCCGCCACCGGATTGCGCAGCACACCGATCCCCGAGATCTCGACCTCGGCGATATCGCCAGGCTTCATCCAGAGCGGCGGGTTGCGCTTGGCGCCGACGCCACCCGGCGTGCCCGACACGATCACGTCACCCGGCAGCAGCGGCAGGATGGTCGAGATGTAGGCGATCAAATGCGGGATATCGGTGATCAGGAGGTCCGTCGTGGTGTGCTGCACCACCTGTCCGTTGATCCGCGTCTCCAGCGTGAGTTTCGATGGATCGGCAATCTCGTCGCTCGTCACCATCCACGGCCCGAAGGCGCCGGTGCCGGCGAAGGTCTTGCCGGAGAGAAACTGGCTGGTGTGGCGCTGCCAGTCGCGAATACTGCCCTCGTTGTAGCAGGCATAGCCCGCGACATGCGCCAGCGCGGCGTGCGGCGCGATGTGCCGTCCGCCCTTGCCAATGATGACCGCGAGCTCCCCCTCATAGTCGAACTCATCGGAAACCCGGGGCTTCACCAGCGGCGCTAGATGCCCGATCTGGCTGCCGGCGTAACGCGCGAACAGCGCCGGCTTCTCGGTCACCGTGCGGCCGGTCTCGGCGACGTGGTCGCGGTAGTTGAGGCCGACACAGATGATCTTGTCGGGATTCGGAATGACCGGATCGAAGCTGACCTCGCTCACGGCGAGGTCGGGTTTCGATACCTTTGCGAGCGCCGCGGCCTCGCCCAGCAATCCGGCCGCCAACAAGTCGCGCAAGGTCGGCGCGCGATCACCAAACGCCGCCGATAGCACGACGATGCCCTGATCGACCACGCATCCATATCCGGGTCCCCTGGCAGTCGAGAACGATGCGAGCTTCATCCAAAATCCTCCTGGTTCATGCTGTCGACCAGCGCCGACAATTCCTGCGGGGTCTTCGCCAGTCCGACAATGTACCGATCGGGCCGGACCAGCGCGGCGCACGCGTCGACGCTGTCGAGCCAGTCCTTCAGCGGCCCCTGGCCGTCGCTGACCAGGACGATGCCATGCTGGCGCCAACGCTCATGCGTCGCGCTGTCCAGTCCGTCGAGAAAGCCCGGCCGCGCCAGCGCGGCAAAACGATAGCCGACCTGATCGTCGAGCCGGCGCCCGCTCGACAGCATCGGCTGCGGGACCGGCGTGCCCGCCACGGCGCAGCCATGCCTGAACAGGCCTGGTCCAAGCCGCGGCTTGATGGTCGCCATCTGCCGTGGCTCCGCGCCCCCCTCCCGGTTCTCACTGCGCGTCGCGTTGATCAGGCTGCCAAGCCGGACCGCGAGCTCGATATATTCGCGGACGTGGGGATGGCGTTCGGTCTGGTAGCTGTTCAACAGGCCATCGCCCGCCTCGCCGCGGATCACGCGTCCAAGCTTCCAGGCGAGGTTGGCCACATCGCGGATGCCGGCACACATGCCCTGCCCAAGAAATGGTGGGGTCTGGTGCGCGGCATCGCCGGCGATCAAGAGGCGCTCCCGGCGCCAGGTCGCCGCAATAACCGAATGAAAGCTGTAGGAAGCCGCGCGCTCCAGCTCGGCATCATCGGGCGTGATCCAGCGCGCCAGCAGCTTCCAGACATTCTCCGGATCGGTGATCCGCCGCACATCGTCATCAGGCATGATCGCGATTTCCCAACGCCGGCGATCGCCGATGCTGCGGACATAGGTGGCCGGACGGCGGGCGTCGCAAAACTGCACGCTGTAGTCGCCGAGCTCGGGTTTCAGCCGCTTCAGGATCGCATCGACCACCAGCCATTGCTCGTGAAAGCCCAGATCTTCCATGCCCGAGCCGATCAGCCGCCGGACCAGCGAGCGCGCGCCGTCGCAGCCGATGACGTAGCGAGCACGAACCTCGTCAAGCTTGCCATTGGTGAGGCTCTCGAAGCGGACCGCGGCGTGATCACTATGTTCATCCACCGCAAAGACATCGGCGCGCAAACGAAGATCGACCGACGCGTGGGCGCGCGCGCCAGCGCGGAGCACCCGTTCGAGATCGGGCTGATGGAAGCGATAGCTCGTGTTCCATCCGTTCGGGCCGATTTGCAGCGGCCGCGACCAGTCGAGGAACAGTTTGCCGTCGCCGTCGATGAAGTGCATGCCCGGCGAGACATGCGTGAAAGGCAGGATCTCGTCCGCCAGACCGATGGTCTGGAAGACGCGCATCACCTCGTCGTCGAAATGCACGGCGCGCGGCAGCGCATAGGGCGTGGCCTCGCGATCGAGCGCGATCACGCTGAGCCCCTGCAACGCCAGCAGGTTGGCCAGCGTCGCGCCGACCGGACCGAACCCGACGATCGCGACGTCATGAAGCCCGTTGGCGCGTTGCGGCCCGTCCATACGTTTCCCTTTCCGTTGCGATAAGGCTTGCCAGCGGGTCACCGAGCGTGCAACGACGACCGCAGTTCTGTTCACCAGGTGAACATGCCATGGACGTCAAACCGATCCGCGCACTCGGGCGGGGCCTCGCGGTGCTCGCCGCGCTGAACCGCCACGCCTCCGCCAGTGCGTTGACGCTCGCGCGGGAAACCGGTCTGCCGCGGGCCACGGTGTATCGCTCGCTGAAAACCCTGATCGACACCGGCTATGTCATGCAGAGCCGGTCCGACGACCGCTTCACGCTGCTCTTGAAAGTGCGCGAGCTGTCCGATGGGTTCGAGGACGAGCAATGGCTGGGATCAGCGGCGGCGCCCGTGATCTTCGATCTGACGCGCAATATCCTTTGGCCGAGCGACGTCACGACGCTCGAAGGCGTGCGCATGGTGGTCCGTGAATCCACTCATCGCTTCGCGCCGATGTCGATCGATCGGCGCATGGTCGGCGTGCGCATTCCGTTGCTCGCCAGCTCCGCGGGCCTCGCCTACCTCGCATTCACCACCGCGCACGAGCGTGCACTGCTGCTCGATCTGCTGCAGACATCAGGCGAACTCACCGATCGCGCCGCAACGGAGAAGCAGTTGCTGGGCATTCGCCGCCGCGGCTACGCGGTGCGCCAGGGCGGCCGCATCTGGCCCCACACCGGCACCATCGCGATGCCGATCCGCCGCGACAAGCAGGTGATCGGCTGCGCGTCGATCATCTGGATGACCAAGGCGCTCACTGCGACTGAAGGAGTAGCGCGCTGTCAGACCCCGCTGCGCGACGCCATCCGTGCCATCGAGACCCGGCTGGGCGCGCTGTAGGCGTTTATCGACTTTGTCGCGAGAAGGCGACGTGTCGGCTATGTCCCCGAACACCTGTCGCTCCTGTCCCCGGGCTGAACACTTGGCCGGGCGATCCCTGCGATGATCAAAACCGACGGTTTATGGCTCCCCGCTTCGCCAGGACGAGCGACGAATTCGCGGCGGGAGCGAGCCTAAAACACCCTCGAATCGCGCCCAATCAATTCAAAAATGCCCTGCCCCTCGCCCCGTGCAGGGCCAAAATCCCTGCAAGACCCTTGACATAGTTGCCCTTTCGGCAGAACGCGTTGGGTCAAGCCGTCATGGACAGTTCATGGATCTGATTAGCACGACCTCCGACCTCGCCGCCGCCTGTGATCGGCTCGCCCAACACAAGGTCATCACCGTCGACACCGAGTTCCTGCGGGAGACGACCTATTACCCGCTGCTCTGCGTTGTGCAGATGGCAAGCGCCGATGAGGCCATCGTGGTCGATGCGCTGGCGCCCGGCATCGACCTCAAGCCGTTCTTCGAACTGATGTCGAACGAGGCCGTGCTGAAGGTGTTCCACGCCGCGCGGCAGGACATCGAAATCGTCTGGCATCTGTCCGGCACGATCCCGCATCCGATCTTCGACACTCAGGTCGCCGCGATGGTGCTCGGCTATGGCGACAGCATCGCCTATGACCAGCTTGTCGATCGCGTCACCGGCCACCGCCCCGACAAGACGCATCGCTTCACCGACTGGTCGCGCCGCCCGCTGACCGACGAGCAACTCCACTACGCGGTCTCCGACGTCACCCATCTGCGTGAAGTGTTCGCCGCCCTCGACGCCGATCTGAAGAAGCGCGACCGCAGCGACTGGGTCAGCGAGGAGATGGAGGTGTTGACCTCGCCGAAGACCTACGACTTCCATCCCGAGCGGGCCTGGGAGCGGCTCAAGACCCGCGTGCGCAAGCCGCGCGAGCTCGCGGTCCTGATCGAGGTCGCGGCCTGGCGCGAGCAGGAAGCGCAGGGCCGCGACGTGCCGCGCTCGCGCGTGCTCAAGGATGATGCGGTCGGCGATATCGCCACCCACGCGCCAACCTCGCTGGAGAAGCTCGGCAATCTGCGTTCGCTGCCGAAGGGTTTCGAACGCTCGAAATGGGGCGCCGACATCATCGCCGCGGTGCAGCGCGGGCTGGCCCGCGACCAGGCAACACTGCCCAAGCTGGAAAAGCCGCGCAACAATTCCAACGGCGCGGCGACCGTCGAGCTGCTGAAGGTGCTGCTGCGCATGACCTCGGAACGCCACGGCGTCGCCAGCAAGGTGATCGCGACCGTCGACGATCTCGAGCAGATCGCGGCCAGCGATCAGGCCGAAGTCGGCGCCCTGCATGGCTGGCGGCGTGAATTGTTCGGCGAGGCGGCACTGAAGCTCAAGCACGGCCAGGTCGCGCTCGCGATCGACAAAGGCCGCGTGGTGCGGGTGGACCGGGGTTAGAAAGACCCACCTGGTTCCGCCCCTCGCGAATGCCTGCGCCGGAGCTCGACCGACACAGACTGAGGTTGCGTCACACGAAACTGCCGCGCTTGCTAACGCGCAATTTTCGTGTTGCAATCCCTTCACAATCGGATCGCGGCCGTTCGACTGTGCGATTTGCGACGTTGCTATCCAAGCTTCGACGTACAAGGCTTCGGTGAACAAGGCTTCGAGAGGCGAAACTTCGGACTTGAAGACTTTGGATCTGAAGACCCGGAAACCGAACAGACAGCGCAAAGCCCGATCGTGGCGTGGCACGTGGAAAACGTCGCCGCGTCTTTTTTATGTCTAGCTAGACTGGGAGAGCGACGATGCCGAAGGGTACCGTCAAATGGTTCAACCCGACAAAGGGTTACGGGTTCATCAAGCCGGCCGTCGGCGACAAGGACGTGTTCGTCCACATCTCGGCGGTCGAGCGCGCGGGGCTCTCGACACTCAACGAGAACCAGACCGTCGAGTACGATCTGGTCGAGAACCGCGGCAAGGCGTCGGCAGAGAACCTCAAGGTTCACTGAACGTCGGAAGTTATCCTGATGCCTACCCGGTCGCATCACCCCGGGGGGCCTCATGGGGAGCCTTGCGCTAAGACGTGGGCGCGATCAGCGTGCTATCGGTCGCGGCGCTGCCTTGCGTCGTGCAGCGGTCGCCGTCGAGCTGGAGCCGGCCGGCCGCCAGAAGCCGCAGCGCCTCCGAGTAGATGCGATGCTCGATTCTGATCACGCGCGCGGCGAGCGTCTCGGCGGTGTCATCGTCGGCGACCGTCACGGCGCCCTGCATCACGATCGGCCCGGCGTCGGTCTCCGGGATGACGAAATGCACAGTGGCTCCGGACAGCTTGACCCCCGCGCGCAAGGCCTGGCCGTGCGGATCGAGGCCGGGGAAGCAGGGCAGCAGCGAGGGATGGATGTTCAGCATCCGCCCGTACCAGCGCCGGGCGAAGTCCGCGGTGAACAGCCGCATGAAGCCGCCGAGGCAGATCAGTTCGACCTTGTTGTCGTCGAGCGCCTTCTGCAGCACCACTTCGAAGCCGGCGCGATCCTTGCCGAACGGCTTGCTCGGAATCACGACGGTCGGAATGCCGTGCGCTGCGGCCTTTTCCAGCCCGGGCGCGTCGGCGCGGTTGGAGATCACGACGGCGATCTCGGCCGGATAGTCCTGAGCCTTGGCGGCCTCGATCAGCGCGGCCATGTTGGAGCCGCGGCCGGAAATCAGAATGGCGACGCGGCGCTTCATGCGGAGAGGTCGAGATGGCCGTTATAGACCACGCGATGCTCGCCCGTATGTTCCCCCTTGGCTTCGATCACCTCGCCGAGCAGCGTCACCGTCTCGCCTCCGGCGGTGAAGGCTTCGGTCACCGCATCGACCGCATCGGGCCTGACGATCGCGACCATGCCGATGCCGCAGTTGAAGGTGCGCAGCAGCTCGAGCTCGGCGATGCCGCCCTGCTCCGCCAGCCATTTGAACACCGGCAGCACCGGCAGCCGCGCCAGGTCGATGCCGACACCGAGATGCTTCGGCAGCACGCGCGGAATGTTGTCGGTGAAGCCGCCGCCGGTGATGTGGGCGAGGCCCTTCACCGCACCGGTGTCGCGGATCGCGCGCAGGCAGGACTTCACATAGAGCCGGGTCGGCGTCAGCAGCGCCGCGCCGAGCGTCATGACAGGCGCGAACGGCGCTGGCGCGTCATAGGCAACGCCGGACAGCTCGACGAGCTTGCGCACCAGCGAATACCCGTTGGAGTGCACCCCCGAAGACGCAAGGCCGATCACGGCATCGCCCGCCGCGATGTCCCCTGTCGGCAGCAGGGTGCCGCGCTCGGCCGCGCCGACGGCAAAGCCGCCGAGGTCGTAATCGCCATCCTTGTAGAGGCCGGGCATCTCGGCGGTTTCGCCGCCGATCAGGGCGCAGCCGGCCTGGCGGCAGCCCTCGGCGATACCCGCCACGATCTGCGCGGTGGCCTCTGGATGCAGCTTGCCGCAGGCGAAATAGTCGAGGAAGAACAGCGGCTCCGCGCCCTGCACGACGAGGTCATTGACCGACATCGCAACCAGGTCGATGCCGATGCCGCTGTGAATCCCGGTCTCGATCGCGATCTTCAGCTTGGTGCCGACGCCATCGGTCGCCGCCACCAGGACCGGATCCTTGAAGCCAGCGGCCTTGAGGTCGAACAGTCCGCCGAAGCCGCCGATCTCGGCGTCCGCGCCGGGCCGCGCCGTGGCGCGCACCATCGGCTTGATCAGATCGACGAGACGATTGCCGGCATCGATATCGACGCCCGAATCCGCGTAAGTGAGCCCGTTTTTGCGCTCGGTCATGCCCAATTCCAGATGATCAGGGGCTGGTTACGAGGAATTCCGCCCCCGCGCAATGGCTCGCGGCGATGCTGCCGCGATACTATGTAGATAACACCCGGCCGCTGCGCAAAAGAGCCGGATATCGAGTAAAATCAGGCTTCTAGCCGGGAAGCGATCCAAAGTTGAGCATTCCGAATATCATCACCCTCGGCCGCATCATCCTGGTGCCGGTGATCGTCTGGGCCATCGTGTCGAGCCAGATGGAGATCGCGTTCGCGATCTTCGTGATCGCCGGCGTCTCCGACGCCGTCGATGGATTCCTCGCCAAGCGCTTCAACATGACGAGCGAGCTCGGCGCCCTGCTCGACCCGCTCGCCGACAAGGCGCTGCTGGTGTCGATCTATGTCGCACTCGGAATCTGGGGCGCGGTGCCGCGCTGGATCGTGATTCTCGTGGTGTCGCGCGACATCATGATCGTCTCTGCCGTGATTGTGTCATGGTTGTTCGACAAGCCGGTCGAGATGAAGCCGTTGATGGTGTCGAAGCTGAACACGGTGGCACAGGTCGGCTTCGCGGCGCTGGTGCTGGCCTCGCTCGGTTTCGGCTTCCAGCCGCATCCGTACGACCTGATCCTGATGGGCCTGGTCACGATCTTTACTTTGGGATCTGTGTCCCTCTATCTCGTGGAGTGGGTGCGGCACATGGGCACGATCGAGGCTCGGTAGAGCATGATCCGGCGAGTGGAAGCTGGTTTTGCCGCGACAAACGCGAAGCGTTTGCGCCGGGATCATGCTAGAATGAAGTGGTTTGGAGACTTGCGTGGCCGGAAGCGTTCAACCTCGTCAATTGGCCTTGGCCTTGCCGCACGAGGAGAAACTGACCCGCGACGATTTTCTCGAAGGGCCCGCCAATGAGGCCGCGCTCGCGCTGATCGACAGCTGGCCCGACTGGCCGAACCGAATCATGCTGCTGGTAGGGCCTGACGGCGCCGGCAAAAGCCACCTCGCCGCGATCTGGGCCGAGAGCGCCGGTGCACGCTCGACCGCAGCGCATGCGCTGACCGCCGAGACGGTGCCGACCGCACTTGTCACCGGAGCGCTGGTTGTCGAAGACCTCAGGCCAGGCGATTTTGACGAGCGCGCAATGTTTCATCTGATGAATCTCGCGCGCCAGGACGGCGCCTTCGTGCTGATCACGGCGCGCATCCCGCCATCGGCGTTCGAGGTCGAATTGCGTGATTTGCGGTCGCGGCTACGCGCGGTGCCGACGGTGACCTTGCTGCCGCCCGACGACCAGCTGTTCCGCGGCCTGATCGTCAAGTTCTGCGCCGACCGCCAGATGAGCGTGGACGAACCGCTGGTCAGCTACCTCTGCAACCGGATCGAGCGGTCCTACACCGCGGTCCGCAAGGCAGTCGAGTTGCTCGATACCGAGGCACTGCGGCTCGGCCGGCCGGTCACACGGGCGCTCGCCGCTGAGTTGTTGCGGGATGCCTGACCGGAGCTGCGGCTTGACGGCGCAAGCGGGCGGAACATCAATGTCATCGAAACGTCATTGCAATATCACATGGTCGGTGCGGCCTTCGGCTAGACCGCTCCGGCCCCTTGCCCCGAATTGGACCAGCACTTGATGGACTCGGCACAAGCACCTGAAATCAAAGAGAAAGAGGCGGAGCTCCCGCCCGTCCCCGCGATCGCGAGCAGCCCCGAGCGCTTCATCAATCGGGAGCTCTCCTGGCTGCATTTCAATCGCCGGGTGCTCGAGGAATCGGTCAATACCGGCCATCCGGTGCTGGAGCGGGTTCGGTTCCTGTCGATTTCGGCGAACAACCTCGACGAATTCTTCATGGTCCGTGTCGCCGGCATCAAGGCGCAGGTCCGCGAGGGCATCGCCGAGCGCAGCCCGGACGGCCTGCTGCCGGCCGAGCAGCTCGTGATGATCAACAAGACCGTGTCGCAGCTCGCTTCCGACCAGCAGGCGATCTGGAGCGACCTGCGGGATATCCTCTCCAAGGTCGGCATCCAGTTGGTCGATGGGCGCGACGTCACCAAATCCGAGCGCACCTGGATCGAGGATCACTTCCTCCACAACATCTTCCCACTGCTGACGCCGCTGGCGATCGACCCGGCGCATCCGTTCCCGTTCATCCCGAACCTTGGCTTCACGGTGGCACTGCAGTTGTCGCGGATATCCGACGGCAAGGCGATGAACGCGCTGATCCGCATGCCCGGCAAGATCGACCGCTTCATCCGGATCCCCTCCACCAAGGAAGGCGCACCGGCGCGGCTGATCACGCTTGAGCAGGCCACCGGCCTGTTCATCGGCCGCCTGTTCCCCGGCTACACCGTCAAGGGTCAGGGCGCGTTCCGCATCATCAGGGACTCCGAACTCGAAATCGAGGAAGAGGCGGAAGACCTCGTTCGCCTGTTCGAGACCGCGCTGAAGCGTCGCCGGCGTGGGTCGGTGATCCGGCTCGAGATCGAGGCCACGATGCCCGAAGAGCTGCGCGTCTTCGTGCAGCACGCCCTGTCGGCAGCGGACGATGAAGTGATCCTGGTGGACGGCGTGCTCGCAATGAACGAGCTGTCACAGC
>BFBZ01000022.1_pt251 | contig 19271 bp, 17 predicted proteins | sample 1888401 | NCBI WGS metagenome assembly BFBZ01 (sample SAMD00112614, study PRJDB3348) | symbiont metagenome | host: Chara braunii | reverse complement strand
GCAGTTAAATTTACGCCGTCCGATTAGGCTTGTTCGCAACGGATAGTCGTATCCAGCGAGCGGGCCAGACAGCAACTCCGATCAATTTGAATCGAAATGTCGCGGGCGAATGCACGCGGCATTTRTGCTGTTTTCTAACGCATCGTTGAGATGACATTCCTATGATTGCCATTGGAGAGGGTTGGGATTTGACTCACCGGAAGCCAGGAGGGCTCCATGGGTACGGATTTCAACATCAAGCCGGTCGGGGGACCGGTTGCGGCGCCCATCGTCAGGCCCACGCCTGACGCTGCGAGGAATGCCGTCGACACCGAATTGCCGCCGCCGAAAACCACCTCGGCCGCCGACGCGTCGGCGAGCGTGCGCAACAATCCGCAACCCGACACCGGCAGCCTGAGCAACCAGATCGTGATCGACCGCGCCGCCGCGGAGATCGTCTATCGCGTGGTCGACAACCGCACGAGCCTCGTTGTGCGCCAGTTCCCCGATGAAGCACGGCTGCGCCAGCGCGCCTATCTGCGTGCGCAGGACCAGGCGAAGCTCGACCAGGCGGCGCGCGCCAAGCTGGACCGGACGGCATAGAACTCGTAGGGCGGGTTAGCGTCAGCGTAACCCGCCGTTCTGCGGAAACGTGCGATGGCGGATTACGCTCTGCGCTAATCCGCCCGGCCTGTTTGATATTTGCACAGCGCGTCACTTCACCTCCAACACAAAAGTCAGCAGCCTCCGGCTCCACATCTAACGGCGGATCATCCACCAGACAAATTCGTTCGGCGATATTTCAAGCTTACGAGCAACAAGCATCGCAACTTCCGGAGGATACAACTCTAGTCCCAGCGGATGCTCTTCAACAATGTCTGTGAACACGGCCTGAAACCCGACGTGTTCAGCAAAATCGTGCTTTGACAGTTTCTTCTCGTTTCGCAGAGCTTTTATTAAGATGGATATGTCCGTCCCGCCGTCAAAGCTCTTGCTCGCAGGTGCAGGCCCTATGATGCGCGCCATATCGATCTCAAGCAGAGAAATCAGGAATCTCAGTTTGTAGAATGGCAGAACCATGCGCCACTCTGCCGGAGACATCTCCAGATCATCATATGCTGCTATCGTAATATTTAGCAGATGAGCCAGCTTTGCCGACGGCAGCCCCATCGTTTCCCGTTTTGATTTCAGTTGCGAATGCAGGACATCGTTGATCATCGCTTGCGCCTCTCTCACTCCAACACCACAACTTACTGCGATCCATTCAACTACATCGAAATGCCATATGGTCCGCTTCAAGCGTGGCATCAATTTATAGGCGAGCCTCGCTACAGCCCACCAAAGCCAATTGAACTCCCCGGCTAACGTCCCAAATGCTGTTCTTCGCGTCACGCGGCATGGCTCCGCGCGGGGATATTTTTGAAGCGCTACGTTGAAGAACGGCTCGCACGCCGCATTGCGGCGCGTTCAGCAAGGGGAGCCTCCTCTCTGGTGAGAGCCCTCTTGACCGATCTTAGGTCCAAGGCTTCCACCAATCCGCTCTATCGGAGTCTTTCTGAAAGGGTAGAAGAACGCTGGAAACGGAAATCAGTCCACCATCCTGATAAGCGACCAGCAGAAAATTCCTGCTGTCGGCCGCCGCTTCGATCTTCGAGACGGCTCTAGACAGATCCAAGCAGCTCGGCTGCTGGGCACTAGAGATGCTTAGATAATAGGGTAACGCCAGCCCCCATAGGGTCTCGGACTGTTTTAGCATTTCCATGATTGCGCTAGTCAACACTACTACTTCCGACGATCTCCCATCATTGGCGCATCGCAATACGATTAGTTCCCTATCCGTGACATATTCACAAATTTCGTCTGCGGATTTATGGATGAAACGCATCACTGACCTCCTTGCTAGAAAATCCGCCAAGGAGCAAACCATGGTCGGTGCCCTCCCCAACTGCCTCCTGCGCTCAGCGAACCGCAATGAAAATGGAGCATCGTTCCGCTCGGGTTTGGAGCATAGTCCATCCGAAAGCCCCAACCACCACAAATGATTCCGCAAGTTCTTCCGCCGCCTCCGGGTCCGAGTAGATTTCGCCCGTGGCAATCAGCGTCGAGCCGACGAGATCAGCCGGTAGCAATGCCATCACGTCCCGGATCGGGTCTGGCTGGATATATCGGCCCAGCATTGGATCGTAGTGGCGATGCCAATTATAATGAAGCCCGTCCTCGGTGAGGAAATACTGCCCGGGGAAGCGCAGATTGTTCGAGGCCGTGCCGCTGATCGACTGAACCTCGCAGAACGGCCTGTAGACAGCCTCCCAGACAATGGCTGCGGTGCTATCGATCATCGTGACCGGGCGATCCAGATGGTCGGCATGCACGAAGTACAGATTAGGCGTGGCGGTATCGACGTTGGCCACAACGGCCAACGGCATGTCGTCGAGCCAGACATACTCAGTGGCGATATGCCGGTGCGCGTCGCCCGGTCGGTGACATCGTGCGTCGAACCCACAGGCGTCGTGTTCTGGGTGCTCCGGTTCGCGAGCCGATCCGTCAGGTGCACGATCTTTCAGTAACGGCAATTTTTCCGCAGACTGCCGTCAGTCTTCGAACACGGAGCGGTACCAGCACTTCTTGTCATCGGCGAACCATGATCCGTTTTGTACAGTACGGAGATTCCTCAGCCACTTCATGTCGAGACCGTACCTTGTCATCAGTCCAACCAACTCTCGGAGACCTGCATCATCCGGATCTACCAGAGTAATCTCCAAGCCACTGCTGCACCCAACGAACTCTTTCACAGCTGCGATCGATTTTAACCATTGAAAGAAGCAGTCTTCATCACCATCCGAGAAGAATGGGGCTGGCTCTTGAATAATGATTCTCATCATCTTCCCAAAATGTCGTTGATATTCTGACCCAGCATTGCGGTGGCAGTGCAGTCAATTCGGCAAATACGCGTCAGCCAGACGGAGCAAGGGTGCACGGTCACTGTAACCCACTTCCGAACTGCGGTTGTTTGGGGTTCTAGCCCCCATTCCAGAACTCGGAGGTCGAAATCATGCGTCCTTTGCATCGCATGGAGTTCTCAGCCAGGCGCTACCCAAGGACTTTCGTTCCGCTTCCCAGTTGGGCAACAAATCAGCGGCATCGTCTAAAGACGGATCGTGCGCCACCAAATGACCAACCCCTATGTGGAATGGCTCATTGGCATCCGGATGATCAACGTCGCCGCAAAGAAACTGCCAATCTCCCTCTTCACGCACAACAAGAAGGACCGGACGCTCTTGCCGAAATACATGTCCGCAGCAGTATATTCCTAGCGGAGGATCAAGAAACTCACCCATGATGGCGCTCGCTATCGCTGAGCTACGGTGACAGTCCAGTGCTGGCACTGCAATTTCGCAATTTCGACTGCATCATTTATGCGTTCCTTTTATTCTTTTCGCTCATCAAAACCCGACGCAAACTGGCTTACGCAGCCGTCACAGATAAACACGTTCGGACCGGCAGCTAACTTTACTTCCGGCGGCTTGCGGCCGCAAAAAGAGCAACTTGGGTCACCGTCGACTTTTCTCTGCGGGGAATTTCCACCAAACACCACCATTTCAATTGCATGATGCAGAGCGAGCAAGGAAGCCTCTTCCGGACCTTCTGCGTCTGGCAACGCGCGAAACAAAAGTCGACTGGCTAAAGATAGTTCCAAGACCGTCTTGAAATCTCTTTGTTTGGCGGACTCCTGCCAGAGTCTGGAGAGAATATCGAATAGCTCAGGCAAATCTTCTCTCAATTTGGAAGTCCTCCAGCTCAAGGGCGGGTTAGCTTTGGAACCGCCATCGCACATCACTACTGGGCGGCGGATTACGCGCTAATCCTACTGCGTCAAACCCCCTCATGGTGAGGAGCGCGGCACGCGCGTCTCGAACCATGAGGCCCGGAATTACGGAATCTGTGGCCTCGTCCTTCGAGACGGCGCTTTGCGCCTCCTCAGGATGAGGGGGTGAGTTTGTATATGACGCAGTAGGGCTAATTCGCCCGGGCTCAATGTAATCCGTCATCCTGAGGTGCACAGCAACCGGCAATGCCGGTTGCGTTCTTTCATTAGGCCGTAAGTCGGATAAATCCGACTTACGGTGCGCAGCGCGGCCCTCGAAGGACGACGGCCACGACGTTAGATACCTTGGCCCTCCATCCCTCGAGGCTCGCCTTCGACTCGTACCTTGGGATGACGGGAATTGACTCAACCTCGGGATGACAGATTACATTAATCGAACAATTATCTCATCCCTTCGTCACACTCACAGCCGCTGCAGCAACTGCTGCACGGTGCGGTCTGCCACCGCCACCATGGTCAGCGTGGGGTTCTCGGTGCCGATGCTCGGCATCGAGCCACATCCCGCGATGTAGAGGTTGTCGTGGTTCCAGCTGCGCTGCCAGCTGTCCACCACCGAGTTGCCGGTTTCCGTTCCCATGACGTGGGTGCCGCAGACGTGGCCGGCGCCGGCGTAGTTGTAGTCCTGGCCCTCGAACGAGAACTTGGTTCCGGCGGTCGGATCGAAGGCGGTGAACTGCTGCGCGTCGAGCCGCCGCATGAATTCGTTCGCCGCGACCCGCGCCTGTCGAAAGCCTGCCATCACGTAGTTCGACAGTCGGTAGTTGATGATCGGACGCTTGAGGCCGAGATTGTCGACATAGGTATCCGACAGCTGGATACGGTTGAGAGGATCGGCCGTTTCCTCGACCAGGAACGCGGCGCGGAATTGCCGCGTGAGCAGGTCGTTCAGAATGGTGACGAAGTCGTTGCTGCCGGCGATCGAGGACTTCGGATTGAGCCCACCGTTGTTGCTGCCGTAGATCCAGTCGAGACCGCTCGTGTAGGGATCGGTGGTGGGCCAGTTCCAGCCCTCGTTGCCGATTTCAATGCGCCACGCCGCGCGGTTCGCCCGGAATGGACCGTCGCGCAGCGACTCGATTCCCGAGGTGGAAATCGGTCCCCGGTAGCCGTAGGCGTGGGTCCCCTCCGGCATCATCCCCCAGATCAGGTAGCACGGGTGATCCATCAAATGACATCCGACCAGTCCGCTGCTGTTTGCAACCGTGTAGCCGCGATCGGTCGGGGAATTCAGCAGGATCTTCGCATTTTCGATCGCGCTCGCGGCCAGCACATAATACTTGCCGACCGCGATGCCCTCCCCGGTGCGGCCGCTGGTGGCGGGCACCGCGATGGAATCGTAGGTCAGGTAATGCAGCCCGGTGACCTTGTTCGCCGCGTCGACCGTCACGACATCGACAACGGTCTGGTACATGACATCGACGTATCCGGTCGCCAGCGCCTTGTGCAGCGCATAGGCCGCATCGTATTTCGCCTGGATCGGGCAGATCGGCGTGCAGTTGGTGTTGCCGTGGCAGACCCGCCGGTTGTCGTAGGGCACCGAGTTGCGGCCGGCCGGTGTCGGCGTCACCAGCGTTTGCGCGTTGGGCCCGTAGTTCTCGTTGGTCAGCGGCGGCCCGTCGACACGGGCCTTGGTGATCTGATCGAGAATCGAGGCCGGAATCCCCGGCATCGGAAACTGATAGTCGGCCGGATACGGCGTGTTGGTCTGGCGCTGGTCTTTGACATTGGCCGACACGCCGATGAAGGCCTCGGCCACTGCGTAGTGAGGCTCCAGGTCGTCGTAGCTCAGCGGCCAGTCCAGCCCGTGATCGTACAGCGTCTTGGTCTTGAAGTCGTTCGGGGACATGCGCAGCGTCGTGCCCATCCAGTGCAGGCCCGTTCCGCCCGCCACCTTCTCATAGGTGCTTGCAAACGGCATCGAGTCCGCGCGGTACGTCAGGTAGGATTTCGCCGGATCGTTCCACCCGAGCACCAGCGCCTGGATCGTCGCCCGCGGCGTGTTGGTCCGCGCCGGATCGAGCGCGTTCGCATTGGGCGGGTACGGCGATTCCGGGGACTTGAACGTGCTGAGGTAGAAGTTCTCCATGTAGTCTTCGCGATTGCGGTTCGTGGTCGAGCCCGCCTCGATCACCAGCACGCGTTTCTTCTGCATGCCGAGTTCGTAGGCCATGAAGGCGCCGGCATGTCCGGAGCCGACGATCACGACGTCATAGGTCTGCTGCGCTGCCGCTTGAGTTGCCACCTGACTTGCCACTTGACTTGCCACTTGACTTGCCACCTAGGCCTCCTGTCGGGATCCGAAACGACGATGGGCTGAACGCGCCGGAACGTGTCAGCTGACCGGCGTGATGCCGTAATTCGTCAGCGTCGGCGGTGGGCTGGCCCAGCTGCCGAAGTTGAACTGGCTGAAGCCCATCGGATGAGCCTGGGCGATGCGCCAGATCCAGCTGTTCTTGTACGCCCGGCCGGAGATGATGAAGTCCTGGCGATAAGCCGGATCGGTGATGTACCGGCTCGCCGCGGAATTGCGTTGCACCTCGGTGCCGCCGTACCAGACGCCGTAGAGCCATGCGAGCATGGTGAGGCGCGAGAACGTGCCCACCGCATCGGGGCGCAGCACGGTCCCGCTCTTCAGCAGCCGGTCGGCTCTCACCTGCGCCGGCATGCCCGGCGGATAGGAATCCCATTCGGCCAGCATGGTCTGGACCGCGGCGGCGCCCGCCAGGTTTTCGAGGCCATAAAAGACGTCCGCGGTCGAATAGTTGTCCTGTTGCACCAGCGGCTCCAGCGATTTTTCCGGGACACCGACAAGCGCGGAGGACAGCGCCGTGAAACTGGCGGGCGCGCGGACCGCCGGAGCAGCCTCCGCGAGGCTCCACAGCGGCAGCTTCGGTGCGAGCAGCGTCACCCCGAGCGCGCCGGCGCCCGTGAGGATGTTGCGACGGGGAATGGGCAGCTTGTCGATTGGCATGGGACTTGTCCTTCCGGTGCGGTCCGATCAGGCCGATGCGTGATCGAAACCCATGATCAATGCGTCACTGCAAACCGCCCTCACCGCGCCGCGCCTGGCGTTGCCGTCTTCTGGGCGCGATTGAGCGAGAACACGAAATTGCCGCTCGAGCCCGTTGTCATCGCGGCGTCGGCATGGCAGCTCACGCAGCTCGACGAGACCCGCTCCGATCCGCCCGAGCGGTTGAACACGGCCGGCGGCACGCTCCACGGATCGACCGGCGGTGAACCGTTGGACACCATCTGGTCGTCGACGGGGATCTGATTGCCGTTGGTCGTGGATTGTCCGAAATGGAAGCCCTGGATGTAGGTTTCCATCGTCGAGTTGGCGAGGAACGATGGCGAGGGCAGCGCATCGGGATAGGCCGGGTTGATCTCCTTCACGCCCGGCGTGCCCGTCGCCTGGGTGTTGCTGGGGAACTGCACGTCGGTGAGGAAATAGTTGCTCCACACCGTCGTGCCGTAGGCCTGTTGCAGTTGCGTGCGATAGGCGTTGTTGGCGCGGATCGCCCCTTCACCTGGCGCCGCGATCCGAACCAGTTGCGTCGGGACCTGGCCCGGAATTTCCGGATTCCACGGCTGCCTGGGCAGCACGCCGAACGTGCAGCTCGGCAAGCCACCCACGGGCGGGCAGGTTTGCGGATCGAAGAAGGTGTAAGGTTGCGGCCTCAGCGGTTGCGAAAAGTCGGCGAGCCACGGCGCATTGTCCTTGTGCTCGAACGTGGCCCAGACCCATGCGGGCGCCGAGTTCGTGAAGTGCACGATATGAAATCCGACAAGGCCGACCGTCAGCAGGCGGCATCGCTCCTTGACGGTCGGCTCGTCATGAAACGCACCGCCCGCTTCCTCGTACACGTAGGCTTGCGTGCGAAAGAACGCCCTCTCGTTGTCCGCCTCCGTCAGAATCTTCCATGACGATTTGACGAAGATCGAACCGGTCTGCGTCTGGTAGACTCCTTTCGGGAAGTGCACGGTCAGCTTGTCGCGGTTCGGATTGTCGGCGTCCAGCACGAGCTGGCCTTCGGCCGAGTACAGTTTGTGCTGCACGATATAATCGTGCATCGGCCCATTGAAGTTCAGGCCATAGCGCACGTAATCGCCCTGCTTGTCCACGACGGGACCCATGCGATTGGCCTGGATGTATTCCGACAGCACCGGAATGTCGGTGAAGACCTGGTTGCCGACGCGGCGCAGCACCGGAAGCGCGCCTTCATTGAGCTGCGCGCAGGCATTCGGCAGGATGTGCCCGCCGCCGAACGGAGGCGGCACGGCCGCACCGGGTTGGAACAGATCCGTTGCTTCGGACCAGGTCTGCCAGACGGCGGTGTACTCGCCGGCTCCGGTGTTCAGGCCGTTGGTCGAACTCGGCTCCGGAATCGGCCGGCCCGAACCGTCGGTCGCCGCGGGAAAATTCAGGGACAGAAAATCCTGCCAGACCAGGCCGGCATACGCCAGATACTGGCTTTGATAATCCGGCGCGGTGGCGGGATTGACGTCGGTTCCGGGCAAACAGGAGTACGGCGCCGCGAAGCATCCCGCTGCAGACGCCGAACCGATCGCCTGTGGCGCGGCGGTCAGCGCGGCCATCACGAGCAAGGTTTTGACAAGCAAGACTTTGGCAAACAAGACCGTGGACAGTCTGACCCGTTTCATCTGGTGTCTCCGGTTGGATTGTCTCCAGCGCTTTTGTCTTTGTCCGTTCTGTCTTTGCCCGCGCCAAACCTGCTGGTGCCTGCACCGAGGATTGACCAGTTGGAAGCAACGAATTGAGATCAACGACGAGAGATGAACGACTTGGGATCAATGATTTGAGATCAGTGACTTGAGATCAATGACGTGCAGAATTCGACGTCCGCAACATCGTGCGCCAGTCGGCTCGCGAGCAACGCACTGACATCGACCGGAGCATGAACGCACCACAGCAGACATCAGCGACCCGTCGCGATGTCGGCGGATCAGACCAGATGCAATCCTTAGATGTAATTGTCGTCGCCTTCTATCTTGTGCGCAGAAGCCGCAGCCGTCAAGTGTCGCATCAAGGCTTCATTGGACTCTGAATCAGAGCCGACTGTCTCGACTGCGTCATATACAAACTTGATCCCTCATCCTGAGGAGGCGCATGCAGCCCGTAGGGCGGGTTAGTCCTACTGAGTCAGCGTGTTGCAGCGGATTGGGGCTGCGAATCAAGTAATTGTCGAGATTCAGAATTTGGCACTTGGAGGGCCAGATGGATCTCAATCGGAGCGAGGATAGCGAAGCGCGGTTTGCAAGGTATGTGGCTGGGCTTGCGGAGGTCATCGGTCACCCGGACAGGGCGAGGCCGCTGCGCGATTACTGCACGGGGTTGATGCTGCCCGGGGAACGCAAGAGCGTCGAGCCAATGGCGGCGCGGACGGCTCCGGCACGCACGGCGGCCCAACACCAATCGCTGCTGCATTTTGTCGCCAACGCGGCTTGGTCGGACGAGGACGTGCTGGCCAAGACACGCGAGATGGTGTTGCCGGCGATCGAGAAGGATGGGCCGATCGAGGCCTGGATCATCGATGACACGTCGTTCCCCAAGAAAGGCGAGCATTCAGTTGGCGTGCACCACCAATATTGCGGTCAATTGGGCAAGCAGGCCAATTGCCAGGTGACGGTGTCGCTGTCGATTGCCAACCACTGCGCCAGCCTTCCGGTGGCCTATCGGCTGTATCTACCGCAGGATTGGACCAAGAGCCGCGCACGGCGGAAGAAGGCGGGTGTGCCGAAGGCGATCAAGTTCAAGACCAAGCCGGAGATTGCGCTCGAGCAAATACGCTGGGCCTGCGAAGCGGGCCTGCCGCGTGGTGTTGGATTGATGGACGCGGCCTACGGTAACGACTCACGGCTGCGTGCAGGCATGACGGAGTTGGGCGTGACCTATGTGGCCGGCATTATGCCGAGCACCTTGATGTGGCGGCCCGCAACCAGTCCGAGGCGCATGGACAAGCCGCTGAACAATACCGGCCGTCGCGACGAGCCCGACCTGGTCTCAGCCAAGGAAGTGGCGCTTGGCCTGCCGAAGGAGGCCTGGCACACGGTGAGGTGGCGGGAGGGCTCGGCCGACTGGTTGTCGTCGCGCTTCGCGCGTGCGCGCGTCCGTGTTGGATACAACAAGCTGATCCCCGAGAAGCTGTCGCCGGAGTGGCTGCTGATCGAATGGCCCGAGGGGGAAGCAGAGCCAACCAAGTACTGGCTCTCGACGTTGCCCGAGAACGTCAGCTTCCAGAGGCTCGTCGACCTTGCCAAGCTGCGTTGGCGCATCGAGCGGGACTATCAGGAGCTGAAGCAAGAGGTTGGTCTTGGTCACTACGAAGGGCGCGGGTGGCGCGGCTTCCACCATCACGCCACGCTGTGCATCGCCGCTTACGGATTCCTGGTCGCCGAACGGGCGACGATTCCCCCCTCAGGACCTCGTTGCGCCACGCCGTTCCAGGCACCTTGCTTACCCGACGATTATCGCCCCAGAGGATCCGCCCGTGCGGCCTGAGCGCCACATCCCGAACTCGATTGCAACCATGCACGCGCGCCTGATCCGCGCACTCATCAAAACTCTGCCGAGATGTCCTTGTTGCGGCAGCGTCGCAGCATCAAATGCACGGCGACCCTCATGACGCAGTAGGATTAGCCGAAGGCGTAACCCGCCATCGCACGCGAGCGCCGGGCGGCGGATTACGCTGCGCTAATCCGCCCTACGAAGCTGCGGGTGCGACAACGCATGCATCACGCGTGCTCGCTGCAAACGGCCGCAGCAGCATGCGGCACATCCGGGATGGCTCAAGGAGATAGATCGAGGGGAAGCCTATAGAGGTGCTGGGAGTCCATCCGAAAGCGTCCGTCCAACGCGCCCGCAACGGCGGTCACAGGTGAGATCGACCGTGCCGCCGCGGAGATCGTCTATCGTGTGGTCGACAACCGCACTTCCCGGACAAGCTGAAAGCGCCTGAGTTCTTCGGGCTGCTGAGCGCAGAGACGGCTAGCGCTACCAAGAATGCTCTGCGCACTTAAATGGATGTCACCGTAATTCAAATCCGCTTCTGATGAGCTTGTCCGCACAGGCACTGCAAATTCCCCAAAGCGGTGTTAAGGAAACCAGCACGCCAATTCCGAGCAAACCTGGCAATTCGAGTAGTGCTCCTGGTTGAAGGAAGTCGCCAAGTCTTCCAACCGCAATTGTCGTCCCCAAATAAGCAAGTACGCCGCTTATACTGCCACAAAGCGCCCCCAAAAACACTGCTTGCCACCAGCGAGACGTACGATGAACGCGCAAAGTGAGACCAATGGCGAAGAGTGAGAGATAGTAAATCGTAGCAAACGCATGCGCTCCATCGGGCTTGTAAAAACGCTGCTGCCAAGTCGCGAATGGAGATAGTTCGGCGACAGCAAAAAGAGCTGCGCATATCAAAAAATGCCGAAACAATGGATTGAGAGAATTTGTCATCGTCCCTTTCCAATGATCACCCCCGGGAGCTACGGTGACGCCCGTGGACCGAAATTGCGTGTCACCAAAATTACGAACGTGGTGTCTCTGTAGTGTCCCGAACGGGCTGGGAACCTCACGGGTAAGTGGAAGAGCGCAGACTCTCAGGGCGAACTCAGAACTGGACAAATCCTGGAGGCCACGTCACGAGCGGTGAATTCAGTGATCGCGGCTGCGAGCAGCACAAGCAACGCCAAGCTTGTTGATAGTGATGTCGTATTCGGCGAGCCTTTGGCTGTAGACGAGGAGTATTGCACGTCGCAATCGGAGTAATAAATCCGATGCCGTCAGCTCGTCGGCAACCCGCCGCAAGCGAGGCTCTCTCGACACCTCCTCGAAGCTTCGAAAGAAGCGGTCGATGAGATCTTAACGCCTTCGAACTCAGTCAACCACCCTCGGTAGAGACGTTGTCTACGAACTCGAAATTGTTGCCTACAAAATCTAGAGTAGACTGCTTAAATCTTAGGTAGAGGTGATCAGGCAAGCCGTTGTACACGGTAATTTTCCCGTTCGCGAAAAAGTCTTTTGCTTTGTTAGCGCTAACTCTCTCCATTAACCCCAGAGAAGGCCCAGGATTGTCATTACTCGATGACCGATTTTCAATCCAAGTAATGACGGGCACCAGATCGGGAAACTCAGCGTGAACATCTTCTTGAGACAGAACTTCCTGGATTTTTGCTAGCGCTCTGTTTGATATTTGCATAGTGCGTCACCTCACCTCCGACACATGCGCGGACAAGTCAGTCGCCTTCGAACGAGAAGATCACATTTGGGCAAACTCCAATAGACGTCATAGGCCCGCGCTTTATATCACCACCAGGGCATATGTATAAACAAACAATGCCGTCTATCGAACATCCGGGAAGCTGCCTGCAAACCCTGGGGGAGCCGGATCCCCCTCCACCACCACCCCCTCCACGGCCACCCACGTCTAGTCCGGTTGGATCAACATTAAGCGTCGAAGCGGATTGAGCGTATGCATACAAACTGGCCCCGTTGACGAAGTCAGGTAATTCAGAACCGATCTGGCGGTTAAAGTTACCGGGCAACGCGACGGACAGCGCGGGCTGCGATCCTCGCGATATATCGCGTGCGATCAACGTTACGTCGTCAAGATTGACTAATTGTGTCGCCAATACGTTGCGCAGCGGATCCGGCTGTATGTATCGTCCGATCGTCGAATCATAGTGACGATACCAATTGTAGTGCAGCCCGGATTCCATCAGGAAATACTGCCCCGGGAAGCGCAGATTGTTCGTAGCCGTGCCGCTGATCGACTGCACCTCGCCGAACGGCTTGTAGACAGCGTCCCAGACAATGGCTGCGGCACCATCGGTCATCTTGATTGGGCGATCCAGATGGTCGGCCTGCACGAAGTACAGATTGGGCGCGGCGGTATCGACGTTGGCCACCACGACCAATGGCATATCGTCGAGCCAGACATACTCAGTGGCGACTATCCCGGTGCTCGACGCCTCCATCAGCAAGCGCCCTGCCCGGTCGTAGACATAGTGGGTCGAGCCCGCAGGGGTGGTGTTTTGTGTGGTGCGGATCGCGAGCCGATCGAGTCCGTCATAAACGTAGTCGGCCGTGACGGTCGAGCCGATGCTCAACTCCGCGAGCCGCCCCCGATTGTTGTAGTTGTAATTGTAGGTCGTGCCCGAACGGTTGTCAGCCGTGATGTTGCCTGTACCATCGTAGCTGAACGCGCGGACCGTGGTTGAACCCTGCGTGACCGTCGCGAGCTGATTACTGCCCGCAGGATAGCTGTACGTGCTCGTAGTGGTGGTTCCACCCGAGGTCAGCACCTCTGAGGTACGGTTGCCAACGCCGTCATACGCCCAAGTCAGCGCTCCCCAGATGCCGTCGCCTTCCTGCAGTCGATTGGTCGCTGTGTAAACGTAGGTCTCGTTCCGGGTCGGAGTGATGTTATCGGTGATCCCGGTCAGGTTTATTCCGTCGCCGAACGAAAGCGATCGATTAAGTACGACGGTCGAGCCCGAGGAGTTCTGGACCTGCAATGTGTTGAGCAGATAGTCCTGCGTGAAGCTTCTTGTCAGGACGAGCCCGTTTCCATAGGTGAGCGAGGTCAGCGGACCGAATGGCGTGTACGCGACGCTCAACCCCAGTGTCACCACCGGGCTGGTAGAGTTTTGCTGTGTTGTCGCGCCCGACACACGCCCGTTGGAATCTTGGCTGTAACTGACGACGCGTCCGGACGGATAGGTGATCTGGGTGACGTTGCCGGCCAGGTCGTACGTGTAACCGACGGTGTAGATCACCGCCCCGGTCGTTTTCTGCTCCTGGATTACCTGCCCCAGAGAGTTGTATGTCCATGCGATCGAACCGGACCCATCCTGGATCGAGGTGACGCGGCCCACGCCCTTGTTGCCACCGCCGGTGGCATCCCAATTATACGTGATGTTCTCCGCGCTTGCAGCGGGATATTGCCTGGTCAGCAACCTGCCGGCATTGTCGTAAGTCAGACTGGTGACCACCCCGCGCCCATCGGTGATCTGGATGACCTTGCCAGCCGCGCTGTACTGATACACCGTGATGCCCGTGTCAGGACTGGTGCGTTGAATGGCTTCGCCGAACCCGTTGCGTACATAACTCGTATTGAGTGAGCGCGGATCGGCGTAGTTGGTGATCTCGTCCTTGCCGTTGCGGGTCAGCACGACGCTGTTGCTGGCCTCGTCGGTCTCACTGATCAAGCGGTTCAGTGCATCGAAGCCCCATTGGTAGACGTTCGATCGCGGATCGGTCACCGAAACGCGGTTGTCAGTCTTGTCATAGGCACCGGTCCAGGTCTGGCCGGCAGCGCCGATGAACTTCAGCAGCCTGCCGAGTTCATCATAAATCGCGGTCTGAGACAATTGCAGCGTACCGCTGGAATCTCTGATCTGGCGTGCGGTGACATTCCCCATATTGTCGCGTGTGTAGGAGATCACCGCACCGGTGTTGTCCTGCACCTGAGTGAGTCGACGTGCATTGTCGTAGGTGTACTGGAGATAGGCTCCATTTGGCCGGGTAATTCGTGTTGTGTCTCCCGCGGCATCGTAAGCGATCGTCGTCACGGCAGACAGGCCGGATGGATCGACGGTCACTGCTGACAGCCTCCCGACAGGGTCGTAGGCCAAATTGGTCACCACCAAGTTTGGATCAGTGATCGAGGTCGGTTGGCCGTTTCCATTCAGCGCCGTGATCGTGGTGACCTGGCCCACCTCATTGGTGACTGTCGCCAGATAGCCGTTGGCATTGTAGGTGTAGGTGACCGTGTCCCCGGACCCGCTCAAGGGACCGTCGACCGTCAGCAACTGGCCAGCGCTGCCGTAGGTGTAGGTCCACGTTCGCGTCTGACCATTGGTCGCGTACGGCACTGTCTGCGACGTCGTATCTGTCTGCGTGACCTGCGTCAGTTGCCCGGATGTGTTCCAAGTATAATCCGTCGTCAGCCCGGGCTCGATGACGCGATCCGGAACCCGCCAGTTCCCGTTCCAGACGTAGGTCGTGGTGACTGCCGAAGATGTACCGGACCCGCGAGTGGCGCTCGTAGGCAAGCCCCTGACATTGTTGACATAGCCGGTCACTCGACCTTCTTCGTCAGTGATCGAGGCAAGGAAGGCGTTGCTGTCATAGGTAAACGTCGAGTTGGACATGGGGCAGTGCGCCGAAGCCTGCCCCTGGATACTCATCAACCGACGGTTATTGCTGGCGTCATCACTGAAGGTCCACACCTCCTGTTTGCCGAGCGGGTTGGTGACCGTCACCTGATGAGTTGTTGCGTTGAACGACAGGCTGTAATTGTAAACACCGCCTGCAAGCTGGCTCGAAGTGATATTGCCAGAGCTGTCGTAGCTGTATGTCGCATAGCGCACGCCGCGCTCGTCGACGACTCCTGTAAGGCCAAACGGGTTGACCAGGTATGTGTTACCATCAACAGTCGTCGTCGTGGGATCATCATAGATATATGTGAGGGTTGGCGAGTTCGTGCCCGGCTTGGTGACAGCGACCAAGACCGAATTGTTGATCGGCGGCACACTAGCGAGCGCTGGCGGTACGCTGGATACGGCGAACTTAGCTGCGTATTGATAGATGTAGACGGAGCCATCCGGCGCGGTCACCTGCGTTAACCGGTGAGACGCGTCATACACGAAGGACATAGATCGCCCCAGATTATCCATTACAGAGGTGTTGTCACTGCCCGTATATGTAAAAGTTTGAGTATAGCCCCCGCGAAATAGAATCGCAGTTAGCTGTCCGGAAGCGTTGAAAATCCAAGTTTTGTCATCGTTTGTCTTCAGTTGCAGATTTCCACCGACGATCGTCAGCGTCTCTGTTCCGCCCAGTCTTGGCCAATACGTCAACATCGAGCTGCCACTGACATAGAAGTACGATTGCGCAAACGCTCCGCTTGCGTAAATGAATGAGAGATCGTGACCGTCAGGAAGCGTGATGTATATTTGCGATCCATTGGAGGGCGATGTCGTGGCCCCTACCATCACTGCATCAAAGTTGCTGCGCCAATTGACGCCCAACCGACTAACATCGCCTTGCGACCATAAACTGTGTTGGGTTCTGCCGTAATAGCGTTCGAACTTGAACGGAAATGGGCCCTGAGTCGATACGTCGACCACGTTCTCGACAACCCGCTGCGATAGCGGGATCATTGGATCGCCAACCGAACATCCGGGACCTTTAGGTCGGGCAGTATCTGCTTGGCTTATGCAGGCCGCAGTCCCGGGCACTGCTGCCAGTCCCGCCCCACATCCCCACGTCGCATTGCCTTGCCCCTGAAGCACGCCGTTATTCGCATACGATCGAACGATACAATATCCAGGAGACAACCACGCAAAATAATTGATCGCATATGTCGGATAGAACGTCTCGAACTGTCTCGTCGCAACACTCGCGCAATCCGGTCCTTTGATATCATAATAGCCGAGTCCAAGACGACTTACTGATTGCCAGTACTGCGCCGATGCGGGAGGCGTGCAGCTCAAGAGTAAAAGCAACGGCAATATCAGCCATCTTGCTGATGAACTTCGAAAGAACCTCCGGCACGGAAAGGATACCCTGCGGTCAACCATCGAAAATATCCCGCGATAGTCGCGGCGACGAAACGACCAAGACATTACCAACTCCAATGAAAAACCATTCACACGCAAAGCAAAATCAAGCGAAGCAAAATCAATGTGAATGAGAGCAACCGACGCTAACCAGCGGTTCGAAAAACTTCGACGCTTGGATGAAATCCGGCTCCGATCAAAATAAGAACCGCTCCGCCAAGAAGGCGCACGTAGTCAATTCGCGCCAAGCAGCCCCGCCGCTCAACACGCGATGAATCACATCAAAACGCTCAAATAGAGCGCGCCGCTCGCTTAGGATGAATGCAAAGCAATCATACAACCGACTTCATTTCAAGTACCGTGTCGGAATACTTCTTACCCCGCGCATCAGCGTCGAGGGCGACGGCTCCGGCTTCCAATACAAATTCGAAGCGGGCGAAGGCGGACGACGTCATCGTGATCGCTTGCGATAGCGCCGTGGTGCTGGTCGATCCCGCATGGAGATGATCGAGAGTGGCGGTGCGACAACCCATGCCGTCACGCCCSGTACGGAGGTGCTGGGCTGGACGTTGCGTCCGAAGTGAAAAATTGACCGATCAGGTCAGCGTGACAGGCGCCGAATTCAGCGTCGATTGTCCGGTGGCGGGGTTGGTGACCACGGTCTTGATCGTTCCCTGCCCCTCCTTGGTCAGGAAGAACTTGGAATCGCCCATCCGGAAGGCGTTGTCCTTGATCAGGACGTCCTGGTATTTGATCGGCCCATTGCCGGTCTGCGACTTCACCTTGGCGCGGAAGCCGTCGACGGTCAGAACCTGGAATGAAAACTTCTCGCCAGTGGAATACGTCCCCTTCCAGGTCCCTACCCACTGTTTGGGATCGACGGCGACGTAGGGCGTGCGCGACGGGATCGCGGGAGGCGTCGAGGTGTAGCCCGCCGCGAGAACGCTGAAGATGTCACCCATCGCTCGACCTTCCCAAATACGTTCGACTTCAAGTGAGTCCGATCGCGGCTCAGGCGCGTCCGCTGAGGCCGGCCGCGAGATTGCGATTGATCTCGATCAGCGGCTTGATGTGCTCGGGCTGCGGGCTCATCTGCAGCGCTGCGGTCTGGCTCAGAACGAAGATGCCGAGGTTCGCGATGTTCTGCCGCACATCGACCGACTGCTTGTTGTCGTCGCTGAGCACGTCGCTGAGGAAGATGCTCCAGAGCTTGCGGTTGAACATCAGCGCTTCGTAGGTCTGCTCGATGGTCACGTCCTGATTGGAGACGATCGCCTGAAGCTTGTTCGCCGCTTTCAGCAGGGCCTGCGCTTCGATATCACGCGGAGAGGCAGTGGTGGTCGCAACACGTGCGTAGGCTTGGGCGGCGGCATTAGACATTCGTCACCTCAACAGCTCCTCTTCCCGCTTGATAAGCTTTCGGATTTCCTTTAGCGAACTGTAAAGGGAGCCGCTTAAAATTAACTTACTTGCGGCTTCGATTTGCGGCCGAAAGCTCGGCACCGCCTCCAGCAAATCCTTGACGAAGCCCATATAGAGCTCCTGATATTTCGGGATATCCTTCTCCAGATACATCATCTGCGCGCAGAGATAGAGCCGCTTCACCGGCGTGTTGGCTGTCTCCGCCGTCAGGATGTCCTTCTCGCGCAGGATCGGCGCTTCGCCCTCGATCAGGAACGTGGTTCGCGTCTCCGAATTGGTGATGACGCTCTCGCCGATGATGATTCGCTCGAACGGTTTCAGTTCAACCTTCAGCGCCATTGCCGTCGCCCTCTGCAAATCGCCGCGCCGCGGAACGCGCGTCCGGAAAACTTCCACGAATCATCATTACGAATATCCGAATCATTCGAGTGCAAAACTGCATCAAAAAAAAGGCTTTGCTTCACCAATGAGGCGCGTTCTCCGCCTCGGGAACCGATGCGGCCGCGCATCAAAACAGAAACGGCGGGGCCCTGCCCCGCCGCTCCGAAACGTCTATTTTCGCTGCGTTTACTGCAGCAGCTTGAGCACGCTCTGGTTCGACTGGTTGGCCAGCGCGAGCGCGGAGACCGCGATCGACTGGCGTGTCGACAGCGCCTGGCTGTTGGCGGCTTCCTCATTGGAATCCGCCAGCGTCAGGTTGGACGAACCGGTCTGCAGCACGTTGATCAGGTTCTTGGAGAAGTCCTGGCGGATCTGCACGATCGACAGGTTGGCGCCGAAGGCCGACGCCTGCGAGCGCAGCGTGGTGCTGGCGTTGTTGAGCGCGGTCAGCACCTTGCCGGTCAGCACGTTGTCGGTGAAGTCGGTGCCCGCGGTGAGCGGAGCAAGACCGAGTCCGTTCGGATTGAAGGTCACGCCGGCGATGGTCAGCGTGGACTTTCCGGTCTCGTTGAAGATCAGCTTCAGCGAGTTGCCGTCCAGCAGGTTGATACCGTTGAAGGACGCATCCTGCGCCGTGGTCTTGAGCTGATCGATGATCTGGTTGTACTGGGCGACGAGACCCGCGCGGGCGGTTTGCGACGTCGCATCGGTCACTACCGGTGTGATCGTGCCTGCGGTCGCGGGATTGGCCGCCGTGGTGCTCTGGATATCGACGGCATCGAGGGTCGTGGGAGCCGTGCCCGATGTCGTGATGGTCTGGCCCGCACCATCGTTGGTCGAGGTGAAGGTGAGCCTGTTGCCGTTGGTGATCGACACCGCCAGGTTGACGCCCGCCTGGGCGAGAGCCTGATTGAACTGATCCAGCGACTTGACCGTTGCGGCCCCGCCGCTGAGGGCCGAAGGCGTGGACCCAAGCGTGATCGTGGTCGTGCCGGTCGAGGTCTTGAAGGTGAACTTCTGGCCC
>BFBZ01001117.1_pt1 | contig 19285 bp, 20 predicted proteins | sample 1888401 | NCBI WGS metagenome assembly BFBZ01 (sample SAMD00112614, study PRJDB3348) | symbiont metagenome | host: Chara braunii | reverse complement strand
CCCCTCCACTTCCCGACATGGCGCGCTAGGATCGGCTGTCGAACAGGAGCCGCCATGCCCGTCTTCATGTGCAACACTTGCGGAACGCAGTTCAATCCGTCGGACAAGCCGCCGCCGAACTGTCCGATCTGCGACGACGAGCGGCAGTTCGTTCCTCCGACCGGACAGGCATGGACGACCCACGAGGCGCTGGCGAAGCGTTCATACAACGGATGGCGTGAGCTAGAGCCCGATCTGTTTTCGATTACGATTTTTCCGGCGTTTGGCATCGGCCAGCGGGCGCAACTCCTTCGCACACCGAACGGCAACATCCTGTGGGACTGCATCTCGCTGTGTGATGCCGCGACTGTGGCTTTGATCAAGGCGATGGGCGGCATCAAAGGCATCGCGATCTCGCATCCGCACTACTACTCGTCGATGGTCGAATGGAGCCATGCCTTCGGCGGTGTGCCGATCCATCTGCACGAGGCCGACAAGCAGTGGGTCATGCGCGACGATCCCGCTGTTTCACTCTGGAAGGGCGAGACGAAGGAGCTTCTTCCCGGCGTCACGCTGATCTGCGTCGGCGGACACTATCCCGGCGGCGTGGTGCTGCACTGGGACAAGGGTGCTGGCGGCAAAGGCGCGCTGCTCTCGGGCGACATTGTTCAGGTGGTCGCTGACAACAAGTCGGCAAGCTTCATGTGGAGTTTCCCGAACTTCATTCCGCTTTCAGCACCGGCCGTTGAGCGCATCGTGCGGATGTTGAAGCCGTACAGTTATGACCGCGTACATGGCGCGTTCAACGACCGCACGATCTGGTCGGACGGCAAGGGCGTCGTGGAGCGCTCGGCCGCGCGTTATCTCAACTGGATCAGAGCGAACGCCGACAATCAGCCGGGCGTCACGTTCGCGTCCTAGCTACTTCCGCGCCGCGAGCGCACCGCCGATCGCCACCTCGAAGAAGTTCTCGCAATAGGCCATCGGGCTCGTCGCCGCGACGATCTTATGCGCCGGCGCGAAGGCCGCGAGGAACTTGAACGTGTGCCAGTAGCCGACCGCCGGAAGCAACGGCAGGCCGGGGATCGACGGCTCCGGATAGATCGACAGATAGAAGTGTGGCTCGTCGCAATAGGTATCGCCGGGCGAGAAGCCGACGCCCATGCCCTTATCGCGCCCGAACGACACGTCGACGTCCATGTCGAAACGGTGCGGCCAGCAGCGCGGCGCAGGACCACTCAATTTTTTCGCAGAGAGCTTGCCGCGAACGAATTCGAGGATGTCCTGCGCGTTGGCGAACCAGACCGATAGCACCTCAAAAGCGGCGACCAGTTCCTCCAACGAATAGCGCGCGCCGAGTTCGAGCACATGATGCGGCAGGTCATACGGCAGTGGCGCTTCGAGATCGCCCTTCAGCCCCCGCGCTGCCATCTGGCCCGCAATCCAGGTCCGCACCTCAGCATCGGCGCGGCCGTCGAGCGGGAGCTCCACCGGCGCCTTGTCGAGAAACGCGAGCGTCAAATCGGCCAGCCGCAAGCCGAGCCGCGAACCATCGGGCAGCTGATGTGTGGCGAGCCCGCCGAACACGCCGTCCCAGCCGAGGTTCATATGGCTGTCGTCCGCCCGCTCGGGGACCGCCGCCCGCGCCACGCGCGCCAGCCATTGCGCGGCATAGTGCGCCTGCAACCGCGCCTCGTGGAGGCGGTGGAAGTCCATGCGGGGCACGGCCCGCCACTCGGGAGCTTTGTGCAAAAGACGATTGCTCATGGGGCGCTCTTCGGGGCGACTGATTACGCGGTCTTGAACGTCTTCGCCAGCGCGTCGGCGTTCTTTGCAAGAAGTCCAAGGTCCGCGCCCACCGCCACGAAGGTGTAGCCCCAGGAGATGAATTTCTTCGCCTCTTCGACGTTGGGTGTGAGGATGCCCGCAGGCTTGCCGATCTTCTTGAGCCGCTTCACAGCGTCTTCAAGAGCGGCCTGGACCTCCGGGTGGCCCCAATTGCCGATATGGCCGAATGAGGCCGAAAGGTCGTTGGGGCCGATGAACACACCATCGATGCCTTCCACCGACGCGATGGCCTCGATCTGCGCCAGTGCCTCGCGGGTTTCGACCTGCACCAGCGTGCAGATCTCGCTTGAGGCGTTCTTCAGATAGTCCTTCACGCGGCCGTAGCGGCTGGCGCGGCCCGATCCCGTGATGCCGCGCACACCCTTTGGCGGATAGCGCGTCCATTCGACCGCGCGCTTGGCCTCCTCCGGCGTCTGCACGAAGGGCAGCAGCAGGGTCTGCGCGCCGATGTCGAGATAACGCTTGATCAGCACCATGTCGTTCCACGCGGGACGCACGATGCAGGACGCAGTGCCGGCCTGCGCCGCCTGAAGCTGGAGCAGAATGTCCGGCACATCGTTGGGCGAATGCTCGGTGTCGAGCAGGAGCCAGTCGAAGCCCGAGTGCGAGACGATCTCAGCGGCGATCGGGCTGCACAGGCTGCACCAGAGGCCTATCTGAAGCTCGCCCTTGGCGATCGCGTGCTTGAAAGCGTTGCGCGGCATGTCCATGAGCACTGACCTCAGACGAACTGAACGGCGACGCCGCCGAACGGGCCGAAGTCGCCGTGCACAGTGTCCCCCTTGGCGGCGAACACCACGCGGGTGAACGAGCCCGCGAGAACGATATGCCCCGGCTCAAGCGGTGTGCCCATCGAGCCCACCTTGTTGGCGAGCCAGGCCACGCCCATCGCCGGATGACCGAGCACGCCCGCGGCGACACCCGTCTCCTCGATCTCGGAGTTCTTGTACATGATGCCGCCGATCCAGCGGAGGTCCGCATCCATCGGGCGGATTGGCCGGCCACCCATCACGATGCCGGCGGCCGCGCCGTTGTCGGCGACCGTGTCGAAAATCTTGCGCTGGTCCTGCACGCGCGCATCGACGATCTCAAGCGCCGGCACGACGAAGTCAGTCGCGGCCAGCACATCGGTGAGACCCACGCCCGGCCCCATCAGCCGCTTGCCCAATACGAAGGCCAACTCGACCTCGATGCGCGGTTTGCAGAAATCGGCGTGCTTTAGCTTGGCGCCGTCCGGCACGATCATGTCGTCATGCAGATAGCCGAAATCCGGCTCGTCGATGTTGGAGGAGCGCTGCATGGCCTTGGAGGTGAGGCCCACCTTGTGGCCGATCAGCTTCCGACCCGCCGCGATCTGGCGCTTATGGACGATGGTCGAGATCGCGTAGGCGTCCTCGATGGTGATCCCCGGGTAGGTCGTCGAAAGCTGAACGGCCTGTTTCTTGGTCTTGTGCGCCTCCATCAGGATGTCGGCGGCTTTGTTACGGTCGGCTTCCGAAAGCATTGGGCTACTCCCTCCCCATCTATGGCCCGATTCTGCAACGCAGCACGGATCGAGCCAACCCCGTTACGCCCAGTCATGCCGTTTGCTATCGTCGCTTGCAATAACAAGAACGCACAACAACGACACCAAAATCACATGGGGAGAAAGATCATCATGAAACGCCTGTCTATTCTCGCGCTGGCGCTGTTGGCCATCGCGTTCACAACCGGGGCTTCGCGGGACGCGGCGGCCCAATCCGGCGAAGGCTGGATCACGCTGTTCGACGGCAAGAACCTCGACCAGTGGAACGGTGACGGCACCGCAACCTTCAAGATCGAGGACGGTTCGGTCATCGCCGTCGACAAGAAGGACCCGAAGGCCATTGCGTCGTATTTGGTGTCCAAGCAGTCCTTCAAGGACTTCGAAATCCGCGCTGAGTTCTGGGTCAGCGACGACGCCAACAGCGGCATTTTCATCCGCAACACCGACCCGAAAAACATCAGCAGCAAGACCGGCTATGAGGTCAACGTCTTTGACCAGCGCCCCGATCCCTCGATGGGCACCGGCGGCATTGTGCCGTTCGCAAAGACGCTCGTTCCGGTCAAGGCCGGCGGCAAGTGGAACACCTACGAGATCGTCGCCAAGGGTCCCAAGTTCTGGGCCACGCTCAACGGCATCAAGACCGTCGATGGTGCGGAAAACGGCGACCACAAGGAAGGTCCGATCGCGCTGCAGTTCGGCGTCGGCACAGTGAAATTCCGCAAGGTGATGATCAAGCCGCTTTGAGGCACTGACGCCTCAGCGCTCACAGGTGTCATGCCCGGACTTGATCCGGGCATCCATCTTCTTCGCTATAAGATGGATCGCCGGATCAAGTCCGGCGATGACACTGGAGTGCATGGCTAAGTGCCGGATAACAAGACTCTCATCGTCATCGGCCAGGGCGCCGCGGGACTTGCCGCGGCGCTTTCGGCTGCGGAGGCAGCGAAACGCCAAAACCTGGCGCTCAACGTCACACTCCTTGAGAAGGCGCCGGAAGCCGAAGCCGGTGGCAACACGCGCTGGACGCCATCCTACATGCGGATGGCCGCGGTCGATCGGGTCGAGCCGAGCTTCGTCCACGACATGCTCGAAGCGACGAAATTCAAAGGCGACGAAACCTACTTCGCAACCCTCGCCCACCGCGCGCCGGCGACCATGAAGTGGATCGCCTCGCACGGCGTGCCGTTCCACCAGCCGACCTATTATCTCGCGAAAGGCCCGCCGCGCATCCAGCCGGTCGGCGGCGGCGAGACGATCCATCGCGAACTTTCACGCGCCGCGCAGGCCGCTGGCGTGAAATTCCGCTACTCATGCGCGGCCGATCAATTCGTGAGCGAGGATGGCGAACTGTCAGGCGTGCGCCTCGCGTCCGGCGAAACTCTCCCCGCCAATGCCGTTGTACTCGCCTGCGGCGGCTTCCAGGCCAACGCGCAAATGATGCGCGAGCATTTCGGCGCAGGCGGCGACACTGTGCCGCTGCTCGCACCCCGCGCGAAATTCAACAGCGGCGACGGCATCCGCATGGCGCTGACGTTCGGTGCGGATTCCTCCGGCGAATGGGACGGCATGCACATCGAGCCCGTCGATCCGCGCAGTAAGAACTCCGCGCCGGTCGTGCTGGTCTACCCCTATGGCATCGTGGTCGACAAAACCGGCCGCCGTTTCTTCGATGAGGGCCGCGGACTGGTGCACGAGACCTGGGAGACGTTTTCCCGCCGCATCCATTTCGAGACGCCGGATCGCATCGCCTACGCCATTCTCGACCGGCGCTTGCTCGACATCGCTGACTATCAGCGCGCGATCCGCTCCGAGGTCGCGCCGTATCAGGCCGATACGCTCGCCGAGCTGGCAGCGCTGATCGGCGCGGATGCGAACAATCTTGAGAAGACGGTTGCGGCCTATAACGCGGCTTGCACCGGCGATCCTGCGAAATTCGATGCGACCCGTTGCGACGGACTTGCCGCTTCCAAAACTTTACAGCCGCCAAAATCGAACTGGGGGCGCGCGATCTCCGAGCCCCCCTTCCTCGCTTATCCGCTGATCGGCGCCATCGCCTACACGTTTGGGGGCCTTGCGACCGACGAGCGCGCCCGCGTGTTGCGCAACGGCTCGCCAATCCCCGGTCTCTATGCGGCGGGCGAAATCACCGGGCATTTCTACGACACCGCGCCAAACGCGGTCTCCGTGCTACGCGCCTTCGTGTTCGGGAATATCGCCGGAATGGAAGCGGTATCTTACCTGCGCGGCGCTCAGGCGTAGCGCTTGCCGCGCTTGCTCCATTCGATGACGGTCATGGCGCGCAATTCGACCGGCGCGACAAGCCGCAGGTTCCGACGCGAGCGCTTCGGCACCGTCTGATAGTGGCGCGTTTTGTCGAGCGCTTCGGTCAACCAATAAAGCTCTTCATCGGCGACCAGCCACCGCTTGAGTGGATAGCGCGAGAGATCGAACGGCGCGGAATATTCGAGCAAAGATTTACGGCGATCTTTTTCATAGAACTCGTGAAAATAGGACATCGCAAGCTCGCGCACGTCGCGATAGACAGGATCGCGGTAGCGCAGCACCGAATGGTTGGTCTTGGAGATCGCGCCCCACAAGCCGTTCTGCTTAAACGGTGTGACCACATGGTCGTCCTGATCAGGCAGCGAACGGAAATCCATGATCAACGGTGGACCGCCGTGATAGGCAATGGCCGCAGCCGCGACCAGCGCGCCTTCGAAGCAGTGAGCCGTCCGGTCGCGCAGCACACGCCGCGGCGAACGATAGGTCTCACCCTTGAGTTCAAAATTGGTCGGAAGCTCTTCCAGATAGTCCTGGATCTTCTGCGGCGTGGACAGCTTCCTGAGAATCGAATGCTCGGCGGACGTCAGAAGGGTTTTGAATTCGTATTTCATTTCCGCTGAGCGCCGCCATTCGCATCGCGCGATTCTCAATCAACGCGAATCGCAGAGCCGTCATTTTACAAAATTAGCGGAACTTCCGCGCCGCCGCAGCCGGAGCGATATCAACAGGCGCTGATGTCGCCAAAACACATCACAAAACGCGGCAATCCGCCGCAATCGTGACAGCCATGCGTGGGAATTTCCCTGACGTGTTGAAGCACCGAGTTTTTGGCAAATTGCCCAACGTCGAACTGTGAACACGGACGTCAATCGATGACACGCTGGATCGCTCGTTTGGCGCTTGCGGGAACAATGACGATGGCGAGCGGTGTGTTCTTGTTCGGCACGATCATGCTGGCGACCGCAGCCCTGCTCACCTGCAATCTGGCTGACGAGCTTGCGGCCCAACCGCCGCAGGCTCCGTTGAAGGCCGAAGCCTAGCCTTCTTCCTTCGTGCGATAGTAAGGCTCGACCGGACCGGTGAGCTTGATCGTCAACGGATTGCCGTAGCGATCCTTGGCGTTGCCTGCGGCGACGCGGACCCAGCCTTCGCTGACGCAATATTCTTCGACATTGTATTTCTCGACACCCTTGAAGCGGATGCCGACATCGCGCGCGAGCACTTCGGCGTTGTAGTAGGGGCTGCGCGGATCGTTGGAGAGGCGGTCGGGCAGCGCGTCGCTTGGCGACTCAGGCTTTTTCGATTCGGACATGATGCACGGCTATAGCACAGCGAAGCGGGCGCGCCGCAACGCGCCGCTCGCTGTTCCTGCGCATTCGTCAAATGCATCCGCCGCATGGTCGCCGGAATGCGTCCGCATTCCGGCCACGGGCCGATCAGTTCGGTGCCCTTTTGGCGACGATCATCTCAAGCAAATAAAGGCCCTTCTTTACGCCCGCGGCCATGCCTTCGGCCCCCGGTCCCGGCAGGACCATCGAGTCGGCCGCGGCCTTTGCCTTGGTGATGTTGATCTGCTCGATCCCGGGCGAATAGGCCAGGACCGCCGTGAGCGCGAGCACAATACCCGCCGTTTCGTTGCTGTGCGCGGCGAGCTGTTGAAGGATGCCATCGAGTTTCGGAAGGTCGACGTCTGCCATGGTGGTTTCTCTTGGTTAGAGGTTCTGGGGTTTCGAAAACGGCGCTTCCGCACAGCGCCAACCCACGGGCGCTGCGGAGGGACCGGAAATGGATCGTTCCCCCCGCGATAAGCATCCAACCTTATTGCGCGTTTCGCTTCCCGCTCAGTGCGTTTCGCCACACTTTAATGGGGATTGGGTCTTGGGACTGTAGTCTCATTGTCGTGCCGCCGATGCGGGAATGCTAAGAAGTCCGCCGGAGTACCGAATGCCCTATGACACCATTATCCGTGGCGGCACCGTCGTCACGGCCACCGACACGTTCGAAGCCGATATCGCCATCAGCCGCGGGACCATTGCCGCCATCGGCCACGACCTGGGCGAGGCCCGCGAGGTCGTGGATGCCACCGGCAAGCTCGTTATGCCGGGCGGGATCGACAGCCACGTCCACCTAGCCCAGCCCTCCGGCCCTGGCATCACCATGGCCGACGACTTCGCCTCCGGAACCCGTTCGGCGGCGTTTGGCGGCAATACGATGGTGCTGCCCTTCGCCATGCAGCAGAAGGGCGAGAGCCTCCGCGAGGTGGTGAAGCAGTATCACGCCAAGGCCGATGGCCACTGCTACGTGGACGTGTCGTTCCACCTCATTATCGCCGACGCGAGCGAAACCGTGCTCGGCCAGGAGCTCCCCGCCCTCGTCAACGACGGCTACACCTCCTTCAAGGTGTTCATGACTTACGAGGGCCTAGCACTCTCGGACATGGAGATGCTCAACGTTATGAGTGTGGCGCGCGAGACCGGCGCTCTCGTGATGGTGCACGCGGAAAACTACGACGCGATCCGGTTCCTGACCGACCGGCTGGAGCGCGCCGGTAAGACCGCGCCGAAATACCATGCGACCTCGCGGCCGATCCCGGTGGAGCGGGAAGCAACGCATCGCGCGATCTCGCTATCGGAAATCATCGACGTGCCGATCATGGTCGTGCACGTCTCGAACCGCGAGGCAATGGAAGAGATCAAGCGCGCCCAGCAGCGCGGCTTGAAGATCTACGGCGAGACCTGCCCGCAATATCTCGTGCTGACCGAAAAAGACCTCGAAGGTCTCAACATGGAAGGCACGAAGTATGTCTGCTCTCCCCCGCCGCGCGACACGGCGAGCCAGCAAGCCTGCTGGGAGGGCATGATCTACGGCGTGTTCTCGCTGTTCTCTTCCGATCACTGCCCGTTCCGCTACGATGATCCGCACGGCAAGCTTGCTCCGAAGGGCCGCACCTCGTTCCGCTGGGTGCCGAATGGCATTCCCGGCGTCGAAACTCGGCTCCCGATCCTGTTCTCGGAGGGCGTCGGCAAGGGCCGCATCACGCTCAACGATTTCGTGGCGTTGAGTTCGACCAATCACGCCAAGACCTATGGGCTCTACCCGAAGAAGGGAGCGATCGAAGTCGGCTCCGACGCCGACATCGCGATATGGGATGCCGAGCGCAAGGTCACGATCTCGCAAACGCTGATGCACGGCGGCTGCGACTACACGCCTTACGAAGGCATCGAGGTCACCGGTTGGCCGGTCTCGACGATGGTGCGCGGCAAGTTCGTCGTGCGCGATGGCGAACTGGTCGGCAAGGAAGATGCAGGCACCTATGTGGCGCGCGAGAAGTCGCCGCTCGCGGTGCCGGTAGGAACAGCGAGGATCTAGCGGTTCGCTTTCGCTGTCGCGCGGTCCATCAGCGTGATGAGGCCACGCAGAAGATCGATCGGCTGCGGCGGGCACCCCTTGATCTCAAGATCAACCGGAACCACTTGCGACACCGATCCGACATTGGCGTAGCTGGTCTTGAATATGCCGCAGCCGGCCGCGCAATCGCCGACGGCGACCACCCATTTCGGGTCCGGCGTCGCCGCATAGGTTCGCTCCAACGCCGTGCGCATGTTGTGCGTCACGGGCCCAGTCACGAGCAGCACATCAGCATGACGCGGTGACGCAGCGAACTTGATGCCGAAACGCTCGATATCATAGATCGCATTGTTGAGCGCGTGAATTTCTAGCTCGCAGCCGTTGCAAGAACCCGCATCCACCTCTCGAATGGTGATCGAGCGGCCGAACAGCCGCCGCGCCTTGGTCTCCAGCGCCTTGCCAAGCTCCGCCAGCATCGCGTCCTCGCGCGACTGCGGCAGCGGCTTCGGCGCTTCAATCGTCACCGGCCGCGAGAACAACGAGCGGAGGAGCAGCGTGCGCATCAGAGGTCGTGCCCTGAATACGAACAGTTGAACGACTTGTTGCAGATCGGAAAGTCCGCAACGATGTTGTCCTCGATCGCCGCTTCAAGCAGCGGCCACTGGAACCACGATGCATCACGCGCATGGCAGCGCGCGATCTTTCCGTCGGCGATACGCAGCCATACCAGCACGTCGCCACGGAACGCTTCGACCATCGCGACGCCCTCGCCTGACATGTCTTCGGTCGGCAGCGACGTCTTGGCCGGCCCGGTGGGTAAATCCGCGAGCCAGGCGCGGATGAGCTTCACGCTCTGCTCGACCTCGCGAATGCGCACCCAGACACGAGCATCGACGTCGCCGCTTTTGAACGTGGGCACCTCGAAAGCCGCACTGATGTAGGGCGCATAAGGCAGATCGCGCCGCGTGTCGAAATCGCGGCCGGACGCTCGGCCAACATGGCCACCCGCGGCCCATTGGCGAACCAAATCAAGACGCACGGTGCCGGTGGTGCAGGTACGGTCCTGTAGCGACGGCGTGTTATCGTAGACACGCACGACCTCGGCAAACGGTTTCTCAATCTCGTCCAACACCAGGCCGATCGCGCGCGCGGCGCCAGGCCCGGTGTCCTCGACGCCGCCGGGAACGATCCGGTCCATCATCAACCGATGCCCGAAAGCCCGGTCGGACGCCTGCAACACGCGCTCGCGCATGATGCCGCATTGCGCGTGGACGAGCGCGAAGGCCGCGTCGTTGCAGATCGCACCGATGTCGCCGATGTGATTGGCGATGCGTTCCAGCTCCGCCATCACGCCGCGCAGCACCTTGGCGCGCGGCGGCGGATCGACACCGAGCGCCTCTTCCACAGCACGGGCGAAGGCGAAGCTGTAGGCGACCGTGGAGTCGCCAGAGATACGAGCCGCGATCCGTGCTGCCTGCTCGATCGGCACGTCAGTCATCAAGCTCTCGATGCCTTTATGAACATAGCCGAGCCGTTCTTCGAGCCGCACCACCGTTTCGCCGTTCGCTGTAAAACGGAAATGCCCGGGCTCGATGATGCCGGCGTGGACCGGCCCGACCGGTATCTGGTGCAGCCCCTCGCCCTTCACCGGCAAGAAATCATAAGCCGCTGGGTCGCGCTTCCCGACCGCGGGCGCGCCGTTCAGCGGCGCGCGCATGCCCCACTGGCCGTGATCGAGCCATGGCCGCCGGTCGGGAATCGCGAGCGGTGCGTGGCCATAGAGATCGTGCAGCGCGCGTTCGAGACGGATCGCTGGCGGATGGTCGCGGCCGATCGATGGGAACGTGCCGTTGCGCGCTTCGGTGGTCAGGATCACCGGCGTCGGCAATTCGGCGATGCGAAGCGCCAGATGCACGTGCTCCATGTCGCCCCAGAGACCGAGAAGTTCGCCGCCGCCTTCGCTCAGCGTGAGGCCTATGCTCGGCCACACCTCAGGGTCGATAACGTAGCGCGGCCACGGCTTATGGCCCCGCACAGGCGTCTTATCAGCGATGAGGGTTGCGATCCGGTTCGTCATCGTCATCACCCAAGCTGCGCCGCAACCGCGCGGAACCAACGCACCACCGGCTCGGGCAGCCACAGCCCCGCAGCCAGCACGAGAGCCAGATGCACGAACAACGGAACATAGGACGCCCGACTGGCAGCGACCGACGGGCTCGGATCACCGAATAGAACGCGCTGCAAATGGATCACCAGCGCTCCGAACGCCAGCAGCAAACCGACCACCAGAACGACAGCAAGCCATGGCTGGCGCACAAAGCTCGACGACACCAGCATAAATTCGCTCATGAACACGCCGAACGGCGGCAGTCCAGCGATCGCAACAACCGAAAGCGCAAAGCCGACGGCGAGACCCGGATTGGATACGGACAGTCCGCGGATATCGGCCAAGCGCTGCGTACCTTTAATCTGGGCAATGTGGCCGACCGCAAAGAAGATCGCGGACTTGGTGAGCGCATGCATCGTCATGTGCAGCAGACCCGCAAAATTCGCGAGCGGACCGCCGAGGCCAAACGCGAATGTCATGATGCCCATGTGCTCAATGGAGGAATAGGCGAACAACCTTTTGATATCGCGACGGCGATACAGCATCAGCGCCGCGAAGACGAGACTGACAAGGCCAAATCCCATCATGACCAGCCCGACATTCAGCGTCGCCGCATTGCCCGCAAGGATCATCTTGAACCGCAAGAGCGCGTAAAGCGCGACATTCAACAGCAGTCCCGACAGCACCGCCGAGATCGGCGTCGGACCTTCGGCATGCGCGTCAGGAAGCCATGCGTGGAACGGCGCGATACCGACCTTGGTGCCGTAACCGACGAAGAGGAAAACGAAGGCGAGCGAGAGCAATTTGGGATCGAGGTGGCTCGCGCTCTTCTGCACGTTGTCCCAGGCCATCGCCGGCAGCCCCTGCCCGAGCACATCCTGCGCCGAAAGATAAATCAAGATCGTACCGAAGAAGGCGAGCGCGATGCCGACACTACCGAGAATGAAATACTTCCATGCAGCCTCCAGCGCCTCCGGCGTTCGATAGATGCCGACCATCATCACGGTTGAAAGGGTTGCAACTTCGACGCCCACCCAAAGCAGGCCGAAGTTATTGGCAACCAATGCCAGATTCATGGCCCCGAGCATGGCCTGATAAAGAGCGTGATAGAAGCGTACAAACCGCGGCGTCAGCTTCCCGCTTTCGAGCTCGTGATCGATGTAGGTTGCGCTGAAGATCGACGTGGTGAAGGCCACAAAGGTCGTCAGCAGCACCAGATAGATGTTGAAGTCATCGATCAGGAAAAAATCGCTGCGCATCCGTTCGGAATCCAGCAGGCCAGCCGATGCAAAGCAGGTGAGTCCGCAAGCCGCGACATTGATCGCCGCCCCCAACCGATAGCCCGGAAGGATCGCCAGCAGGACCATCGCCACAACAGGAACAAACAGAACCGCGTCGAGCGGCGTCAAACCGAATGGCAGAGGAGGCAAGGTGGGGATCATGTCAATCTCCCCGCCCGCCGCGAAATCGGTCGATATTGCTCACGTCCACGGTGTCGAACCGCTCGCGAATGCGGAACACGAACACGCCGAACACAATGAAGGCGATCAGAATTGAGAACGCGACAGAGAACTCCACCACCAGCGGCATGCCTTTGGCGCCGGATGCCGCAAGAACGAGGCCATTCTCCAGCGCCATGAAGCCAGCAATCTGTGTCACCGCGTTGCGCCGCGTGATCATCATCAGGAGCCCGAGCAGGATCACCGAGAGCGCAAAGGCGAGATCCTCGCGCACCAGCAGGCTCACGTTAGGTCCTGATGGCAGCACCAGCAGGATCGAGAGGGCAACGAGACCAAGCCCGAGAAGCATCGTCGGCCCGCCGCCGTAGACTTGCTCGATCTCACGATGGATACCGAGCTTTTGCACGATGCGATGCAGCGCGGCCGGGATGACAAAGCCTTTCAACACCAGCGCAATCGCGGCCGTGATGAGCAGGTGCGGCGCGTCTTGAATCAGCGCCTGCCAGGCAACAGAAAGCGACAGCACGATCGACTGGAGCGCGAAGACGTTGAGAACGGCGGTGATGCGGGTCTGGTAAAGCAGCAGGAAGCTCAGAACGACCATGCCGCCGGCAAGCAGATGCGCAACATCAAATGCGAAGGAGCGCATCACAGGCTCCTCGACACGAAGAGAAGGAATACCGCCAGCGCGCCCGCGACAAAGGCCCCGCCGAGAAAGACCGGGTAGCGGAACACGCGCATCTTCGCGACTGCGGTTTCACCGATGGGCAGCAGAATCGCGAGAATGGCAATCTTACCGAGATAGCTCGCGCCCCCGATGGCGAGAGCTTCCACGCTCTTGTCCGCCGTAGCCATACCGAATGGGAAAAACAGACAAGCCAGCAGCGAGAAATAAAGGACGAGTTTCACGGCTGCCGCCATCTCGATCATAGCGAGGTGACGGCCGGAATATTCCAGCACCATCGCCTCATGCACCATCGTAAGCTCAAGGTGCGTTGCCGGATTGTCGATGGGGATGCGGGCGTTCTCCGCAATGGCGACGCAAATAAAGGCAACCAATGCGAGCCCGAGCGAAACACGAAGCCCCACCTCGCCGCCGATAAAATTCTCCGCGATGGTCGAAAGCTGCGTCGTCCCCGCAATCAACGCCACGGTAAACACGACAAGCAGCATCGCAGGCTCGGCGAGCGAAGCAATCATGATCTCGCGCGACGAGCCGATACCGCCAAACGCCGTTCCAACGTCCATGCCTGCGAGCGCCAGCGCGAAACGTCCGGCCGCCAGCAAGGCAACGATCACGATGATGTCCGCGGACCAAGAGAACATCAGGTTGCTGGCGTAGGTTGGCACCAATGCGGCCGCAACCCAGGTGACAGCGAAGATGACGTAGGGCGCGATGCGATAGAGCCATGACGCGTTGTGCGCCAGGACCATTTCCTTATGCAGCAGCTTCCAAATGTCGAGATAAGGCTGCCACAGCGGCGGGCCGACGCGGCGGAGCACGCGCGCCTTCACCTTGCGCGTGATGCCAAGCACCAGCGGAGCCAGCGCCACCACCACCAGCATCTGCACACCCTGCCCGATCAGATCGAGGATCAGCGCCATGCCGCCACCAGGATCAAGAGGGCAATCAGCGTGGCAAAAACCAGAGTCAGGTAACGGCGGATGGTCTGGAACTGCATCTGATTGAGGAACACGGCCGCGCGCATGGTCGTGCGCAACGCGGGCCCGTAAACGATGCGCCATGCCGGGTCGAGCACACGGACCTGGAAATGCGCCGCGCGCGGATCGCCCGGTCGGGGCATGTCCACTTTCTGACGCAAGCCGAACACGCTTGCCCCGAACACGCGCCGGATCGGCATCGCAACACTCGAACTCGAATATTGCGTGACGACCGATGAGTCGGGATAGCCGCAGTCCCAGATCGCTCCGCGGCGCGTCGCGCGCGTCGCGAAACGATGGATCGCAAGCGCAATGAGCGTCGCCGACAGCGCCATGAAGATCAGAAGAATGAGCCCATTGTAGGAGCTCCGGCTTTCCGCGATCGGCACGATCGAGGTCGAGAGGAGAACGGCCTGCGGCGGCGTCCGACCGCCGGTCAGGCTTTGCACAACGGGCGCGAGTTGATCGATGATCGGACCGGGCAGCACGCCAGCCACGAAGCACAATGCTGCCAGGATGAACATTGCCGTGAGCGAGAAGCGATCCACTTCGACGGCCGCTTCAGCCGCCGGGGTACGGGCACGCCCGAGGAACGTCACACCATAGGCTTTGACAAAGCAGGCCGCCGCCAACGCCGCCGACAGCGCGAGCATCGCGCCAACCGCGGGGATCATAAAGCGCAGCCCCCATTGCGGAAGACCGGGGCCGGCGAGAATGGCCTGGAACGTGAGCCATTCGGACACGAAACCATTGAGCGGCGGCAGAGCCGAGATTGCGATGCAGCCGACCAGAAACACGATGGCGGTCTGCGGCATACGGTGGATGAGACCACCGAGCCGCTCCATATTGCGTTCACCGCTGCCGGCAAACACAGCCCCTGCCCCCAAGAACAAGAGGCTCTTGAACAGTGAATGGTTGAGCACGTGGAGCAACGCCGCGGTCATGGCCAGCGCCGCAAGACTGCTCATGCCGTTGGCGCGGAATGCGAGCGCAAGACCGAGTCCCAGGAAGATGATGCCGATGTTCTCGACCGTCGAGTAAGCCAGCAGCCGCTTGATGTCCTGCTGCATCATCGCGTGCAGCACACCTATCACGGCCGTGAGGCCTGCCAGCGCGAGCACGATCAGGCTCGTCCACCAGACCGGCTCGCCCAAAAGATCAAACACGATCCGGATGAAGCCGTAGATCGCGACCTTGGTCATCACACCGCTCATCAGGGCAGAGACGTGACTGGGCGCAGCCGGATGCGCGAGCGGCAGCCAGACATGCAGCGGCACGAGGCCTGCCTTTGAGCCTGCGCCCGTTAACGCCAGCAAAAGAACCAGTGCGGCGATCGTCGACGCCGGAGGGTTCGCACGGATCACTTCGAACGCATAGCGACCTTCCGCGCCGCCCAGCAGTCCGAATGCAAGCAACAGCGTGAGCGTGCCGAAACTCGCCATGATGAGGTAGGTCGCGCCTGCACGCGCATTCGCAGGATCGCGGTGATACGCCATCACCAGCGCCCAGGACGTGAGCGACATGAACTCCCAGGCGATCAGGAACGTGAAGGCGTCATCAGCAACGATGACGAGATTCATGCCTGCGAGATAGAGCGGGATGTAAGGCACCACCCGTAGCGGCGATTTCTCATGCCGACCGTAGCCGATCCCATAGAGAGAAGCCGCGGCCGCACCGAAGTTGATCACGATCAGAAAAAAGGCAGAAAGCGGATCGATCCGGACGTGTGCGTCGGTCCCTGGCAAACCCAGCGGGAGCACAACAGCCACCGCGGCAGGCTCCATCGCAAGATGCCAACCCGCCGCGCCAAGGGCCGTGAGCGCAACCAGCCCGCTCAAAACATAAATCAAGGCGGAACCCAGGGCAGCCCGAGCAGCCACAATCGCGATGGCCGCTACGGTGATGAATGCGGCCACGCACCACAATACGACGACGGCCGACATTGCCCCATTACCCCTGACGCCAATCCGGCGCGTAGAACAGATTGGCGCTCCGAAGGAAGGCAATCAACAAGCAATTTCAAAGGGGAACGGCCCCAGCCGCTGCGGGGCGGTTGGGGCCGTTGGGGTCGCACGCAAGTCACTTTGGGGTCTAGGTACGCAGACAAAATACTGGCACCGGGTGACACAGCGGTGACGCAGCAGCCGCTGTGGATATCCTGTGCACATCCGCGGCGGGTTTCATTGCCACGGTCTAGCCCTGGATCGTTCCGAAAATTCCTCAATTGCGCCGTCCTGAGGTCACGCCCCCAGCGCCCGATGCGTCCCAGTTCATAACGGCTGGGAGAATCCCATGCGGCTTCGCGGTTTCATTCCATTCGCGGTTGTATGTATCGGCTTCGGTATGGCTTTCAGTGTCACAGCGGCTTTTGCTGTGGAGGAGACCGGCGCCACGGCGCTCCAGTTAAAGAAATTCATGAAGAGTCCAGTTTCTTCGTCGGCCACCCGGACGGTGAAAAAGGCCGATGGGGACTACGCGCAAATGCCTGCCCGGCGTCTGAAGAAGAAAGCAGCGGCAAAACAGTCCGTGCACGCTCCAGCACCCGTCGAATTCGCGTCAGAAGCGACAAACGCGTACGCGTCCGTCATGGACGCTCAGGTGAAGATCGTTTCCGCCGATGAGGTGAATGAGATCGATCTTGCGGCAGACGTCGAGCCGATCATTCCGATCGCCGTGTCGACCAGCGCAGAAACCGTTCGCGTCGTCAGCCCCAGCGAAGTCAACGCGATCGATCAGGCGGCAGACAAGGAAACAGTTGGGATCGCGCCTCCGGCCGAGCCCACCACGACAGCATTCAGCACCATCAGCATAACGACCGAACTTAAATCATGGGTGCAGCGGATGATCGACGGCCTGCATGTCGTCTTCGCTGCCGCGACCGCAGCCGCCAAGGCGTTGTTTGCCTAAGACACAATCAACGCGAAAGCTGCTCAAGCTCCGGAAAGCGGACGTAGGCCGCGTCTTTGCACTGCTCGCGCACGTTCGGGCTATCGATAATGCGATCGAGCCGGCCGGCACGGAAGGTGATGATACTGTCCTTGCTACCAGCGTATTGCCCGCCCGTTCTCTTTGCATTGTAGCGTACGCATGACGCATAGCGCGTTCCGCCTTCAACACCCTTCAGGGCAGGCTCGCTCACGTAAGCGTCCCGGACGTTGCTCGGATCGTTGAGATAAGTCCGCATCGCCGCGATGATATCGGCTTTGTAGTTCGCCGGCGCGACGTTGATCTCACCTTCAAACCGCTTCTGGTCGTTCATGGACTCCATGCTGGCGCAGCCGCCGAGCATCAGCGCCAGTCCAAGCACTACTCCGCGCATATCCGATTCCAATCTGCCGAGAGTGGCCGGAATAGCAGATTCGAAGCTGGCTTTCGCGGCCACTTCGCATTCAATCCAGCTTCTGGATCTTGGCGTCGCGCACCACCCGGCCCCACTTTTCCGTGTCTTCATCCAGGAATTTCGCAAACGCTTGCGGCGCATTGGCGACCGGATACATACCGAGTTTGACCAGCTTTTCGCGAATCTCCGGTTCGTGGACGACCTTCGAGACTTCGCCTTGAATCTTGTTGACGATTTCGGACGGCGTACCCGCGGGCGCAAAAAGACCGAGCCAGGTCTGTCCAATATAGCCGGGCACGGTTTCAGCGATCGGCGGAACGCCGGGTACTTCCTTCAACGGCTTCAACGTACCCACGCCGAGCGCACGCAGCTTGCCGGATTCCACATGAGGTAGCGACGAAGTAATGCCGTCGATCATCATATGCACTTCGCCACCGATGACGCCTACGATGGCTTGGCCGCTGCCGTTATACGGCACGTTGACGATCTGGATGCCGGTTGCAAGCCGGAAGAGTTCTGTAGAAAAGCGCGAGGTATTGCCTCCAGAAGCAAAATTGATCTTGCCAGGATTGGCCTTGGCAAGGGCGATGAGTTCGGAAACGCTTTTCGCCTGAACCGACGGATTCACGACCATGATGAAAGGCGCGTCCACCACCATGGTGACGGGTGCAAGCTCCTTCTTCGGATCGAAAGGCAGCTTGTTGTAGAGGTTCGGACCAATGGTGATCGGGCCATCATTGGCGAACAACAGCGTGTAACCGTCGGGCGGAGACTTTGCCACGGCGTTGGCACCGACCATCTGCACGCCGCCGGGGCGATTTTCGATGATCACTGTTGCGCCCCAGGTTTCCTTGAGTCGTTGCGCCATCAGGCGGCCCAACACATCGAGCGGCCCACCCGGCGCGGTCGGCACCACGATCTTGATCGGCTGATTCGGGTAGACATCGGCGCGCGCGGCGATGTTCATCAAGGTGAGACCGGCGCACAGCGCCGCCGCCGTCACAATCCGTCGCAACATCGGGCCCTCCCCGTTGTCTATTTTATTTTCGTTCTTCTGCTTTCAATGCGTGAGCGGATTCGTAGGTCCAGCCAGCGAGCGCGCTCTGCCGCGGATATTTGGCCATTGCCTCCAAGGCTCGGAGCGTCTGCTCGACGAGTCGGGACACTGCTGCTTGGCCTTCGATCACGCATCCAAAATTTGGACAGATACGGTCGACCGGCCGTTCGTCGAAAACCTTCTTGAGATCCGCGGCAAGCGGTGAATTATCGATCGCAGCCAGCCAATCGAATTTGACATTCAGAAACGCCTCGATGCGCCCTGCTGTGATCTCATCGTCCGAAGGTGTTCGCACCAGCGGATCGCCTGGATTCGTTTTCGGCAGGAAACCCCAGCAATCGGAACTGAACAGCGTCCGCGTCGTTGCCTCGTAAAACCAGAAGGTCGGAAGCACCATCAACGCACCGCGCAGCATCTCGACTTTCAACTTGCCGACATCCGCCGCCGGACCTGGCTTCAGAAAGTCGAATGGCGTCTCGGTCAGCGTCTTGATCTGCGCGTCGGCGCTGGCGTCGTCGATTTTCTCGAAGAAGTCGATGGGGCTAAGATCGCCACCACAATACAGCGTCTGAAACTGAAAATCGTGCGTGATCCATGGCAGATTCAGGATCGTGTCCAACTCACGGCGCGTCATCATGAAGCGCCGCTCGTGACTCCCCCCGATCAAGACCTCAAG